>Ga0183260_10005241_pt1 | contig 10223 bp, 7 predicted proteins | sample AntDrymUQ4972206_2_FD_129768 | JGI IMG/M metagenome (GOLD analysis project Ga0183260, IMG submission 129768) | Polar desert sand microbial communities from Dry Valleys, Antarctica - metaG UQ497 (22.06) (version 2) (version 2) | ecosystem: Environmental > Terrestrial > Soil > Desert | place...
CGCCGGTGAGCACCGGTTTGTCGCGAGCCCAGGCCCAAAGCGCGCCGGCGACGAACACCAGCGCCAGCAGGTCCCAGTTGATGGCGGCGGTCAGCGCCAACGCCGGTGAGGCCGCGACCAGGGCGGCGTCCCACGGCCGTCGACGATGTACGCCGGCAAGTAGCCAGACCGCCAGCAGGGTCAGTCCCGCGAGGCCGACCATGGTCACCGCCACGAACAGCCGCGACTCGGCGGTGACCCCCGGAAGCAGCCCCACGTCGGAGACCGGGGCGGCGTACCGCGGACCGAGGTCGGGTGAGCCGCTGAGCACATGAGTCGCCCACGCGGTGCCGTAGGCCCAGTAGGAGATCAGCACCGGGTACTCCATCACCGGGTAGCGGTTCCGCAGCTCGGCGTCGTCGCTGTAGGGCCAGCTCAGCTCTGCGAACCCCCGCCCCGTGTAGAGGTAGGGGAGGTCGGAGTAGCACATGTGGGTGTAGCGCTCGTCGCCGTTCTGCCAGGAGTCCTGGTAGCAACTGGTCTTCTGGACCAGTCCGAGCGCCAGGCAGAGCGCCGCCAGCACCAGCACCACCCGCACCGGCGTCCACCACGGGTGGCGCCCCGCCCGGCTCCCGACCGGTCCGCCAACCGACTCGCTCAGGGCCCCGACCACCGGGTCGTCCCGGGTCGGGTGGACGTGCCCGCCCGGGGGCGGACTCACCAGATGAACCGCTCGCGCATCGCTGCAGGCGTGGCGGCCGCGAAGGGTCCGGTGTTGCCGGCCGGGGCGCCGGTGCCCCCACCCGTCGGCGAGCCGGTCTCCGTGGGCGGCACCTCGGTGGTGGGAGCCTCGGTGGTGGGAGCCTCGGTGGTGGGAGCCTCGGTGGTGGGAGCCTCGGTGGTGGGCTCCTGCGTCGTCGGCTCCGCCGTCGTCGGCTCCTGGGAGGGGGGTGCCTGCGTGGTCGGCGGCGGTGCCTGCGTGGTCGGCGGCGGCGCCTGCGTCGTGGGCGCCGGTGTGACGACCTCCTCATCCTCACCGGGCGCGTCGCCGTCGAGCATCGCCGGCTCCGGGAACTCCTCGACCGGCAGCCCCTCCATCGCGCCCTGCATCACGGCGGTCCAGGTCTCGGCCGGGAACGCTCCACCGAAGTACGACGGGAGCCAGCCCTGCAGCTGCTCGTTGCCCTTCCCGCGGACGTACATGACGGCGGTGCTGAGCTGGCGGGTGTAGCCGGCGAACCACGCCGAGGAGACCTCGCCCTCACCGTTGGTCGCGGTGCCGGTCTTGCCGGCGACCGGCCAGTCGAGCTCGAGCGCGGCCGTACCGGATCCCTCCTGCACGACCTGCTCGAGGGCATAGGTCACGTCCGAGACGACGTCGGCGTCCACGGCGGTCTCGTCGGAGACCTTGTGCTGATAGTCGGTCTCGCCACTGGCCAGCACGACCTTCTCGATGATGTAGGGCTCGGCCGCGCTACCGTCGTTGGCCAGGGTCGCGTAGGCATTGGCCAGGTTGATTGGGCTGACCGTGGCGTTGCCGAGCGCGACGCCGGTGATCGGCTCGAGGCCGGGGGAGGAGTTGGGGAAGCCGGGGGCGCGGCGTGTCTCGGGCTCACCCGGTGGGATGCCGAGCCGGTTGGCGGCGTCGACGATCTTCTCGGGGCCGTCCTTCATCCTCAGGGTCATGTCGATGAAGGCGGTGTTGATCGAGTTCTCGGTGGCGGTGATCATCGACACCTCCGACCCGTAGCTCTCGTTGCCCTGGTTCTCGATGTCGGTGCCGTCGGGCAGCACGATCGGGGAGTTGCCCTCGAAGGTGTCCTTGAGGGAGAACCCTTCCTCGATGGCCGCGACCAGCGCGGCCGGCTTCATGGTCGAGCCAGCTTGGCCGCCCGCGACGGCCCAGTTGAGCTGGGAGTCGAGGAAGTCCTGACCTCCGAAGATGCCGCGCACCGCGCCGGTGCCGGGCTCGACGGTCGCGACGCCGATGTGCAGCTCCTTGTCGCTGAAGCCGTCGGGCCGGGCCGCGACGACGCCCTGGGCCGCGGCGTCCATGACCTTGCGGGTGAAGGTGGTGGTGACGCGCAGGCCGCCGCCTTCGATCTCCTCTTCGTCGTAGCCGAGCCGGATCAGCTCGTCGCGCACCATCGTCAGCACGTGGCCCCGCTGGCCGCCGTACTGGCTCTCCTCGGGGATCTCAGGGAAGGGGGGAAGCTTCCGCGCCGCCTTGTCCGCCTGGCTGGGCTCGACCATGCCCTCCTCGGCCATCGCCCCGAGCACCACGGAGTAGCGGCCCTTCAGCTCCCGCTTGGCCTGCTTGCCCTGGGCCGGGTCGAGGTCGTTGGGGTCGTTGAGGACGCTGGCCAGCACCGCGGACTGCTGGAGGTTCAGATCCTTGGCCTCCACGTCGAAGTAGGCCTTGGCCGCCGCTTGGACGCCGTAGGCGCCGCGGCCGAAGTAGATGGTGTTGAGATAGCCCTCGAGGATCTGGTCCTTGCTGATCTCCCGCTGCAGCTTGAGCGAGATGAAGGCTTCCTTGATCTTGCGGGAGAGCGTGCGTTCCTGGGTGAGGTAGAGGATCTTCACGTACTGCTGGGTGATCGTCGACGCGCCCTGGGTGTCGTTGCCCTGCGCGTTGCTGAACGCGGCGCGGATGATGCCCTTGGGGTCGAGGCCTTGGTTGGTCCGGAAGGTGCGGTCCTCGGCCGCGACGACCGCGTCCTTGAGGGTGTCCGGCATTTCGTCGAGCACGATCGACTCCCGGTTCTGGGTGGCGAACTGGCCGAGCTGCGACTTGCCGTCGGAGTAGTAGACGAACGTCGTCTGCGTCTCGAAGTCCTTATTCGGGTCGGGGACGTCGATCGCCTGGTACAGCACGATGAATCCGCCGACGCCGATCAGGGCGCCGACCAGGCCCAGGATCAGCGCCCACTTGCCCACGCGCTTGAGGCGGCTCTTGGCCGAGACGGGTCGCTTCGGCTTCTTCGTGACTGCGGGGCCCTGGGCCGGGCGCTTTCCACTCAACAGGCTGTCTTTCGGATCAGTTTCGGAACAGGTGGCTCCGGTGCCGGAATCAGGGTACGCACAGGAGCGCGCGCGGCCCGCACTCACGACACCTCACGAGCCGGTTCCCACATTCCGGATATATCGGTACGATAGGTCGCATGTCACGACGTGGGGAGACCATCGAGCTGGCAGTCCTCGGGCTGCTGCACGAAGACCCCATGCACGGGTACGAGCTGCGCAAGCGGCTCAACCTGATGCTCGGCTGGGGTCGGGTGCTGTCTTACGGCTCTCTCTACCCCGCTCTGAAGAAGATGCTGCGCGGCAACCTCATCGAGGAGACCATCTCGACCACGGCCACGGTCAGCCGTCGGCCGCGCATCGTCTACCAGCTCACCGAGGCCGGGAATGCCGAGTTCGGCCGGCTGATGTCCGAGGTCGGTCCGAACGCCTGGGAGGACGACACCTTCGACATCCGGTTCGCCTTCTTCGGGCGGACTGACATGGAGATCCGGCTCCGCGTGCTCGAGGGCCGCCGCAGCCGGCTCCAGGAACGCCTCGAGCGGGTGCAGAAGGAGCTGTCGATGACCCAGAAGGAAGTCGACCGGTACGCCACGGAGCTGCAGCGCCACGGCGTGGAGTCCGTCGAGCGCGAGGTGCGCTGGCTCTCCGAGCTCATCAACGCCGAGCGGTCCGGTGAGCCCGACGCTCCCCGGACCCCGAACACCAGTCAGTCGCAGGGCTGACCCGACAGCAGGACACGGAAGGAATCGCTCGCATGGGTGCGGTACGAGTAGCAATCGTGGGCGTGGGCAACTGCGCCACGTCTTTGATCCAGGGCGTGGAGTACTACCGGGACGCCGACGCCACGGCGACGGTCCCCGGTCTGATGCACGTCGCCTTTGGCGACTACCACGTCTCAGATGTCCAGTTCGTCGCAGCGTTCGACGTCGACGACAAAAAGGTCGGCAAGGACCTGTCGGAGGCCATCAACGCCTCCGAGAACAACACCATCAAGATCTGCGACGTCCCCACGCTCGGCGTGGAGGTGCAGCGCGGCCACACCCTCGACGGTCTCGGCAAGTACTACCGGGAGACCATTGAGGAGTCCGGGGCAGACCCGGTCGACATCGTGGCGACGCTCAAGGAGCGCCAGGTCGACGTGATGGTGTCCTACCTGCCGGTGGGCTCGGAGGAGGCCGACAAGTTCTACGCGCAGTGCGCGATCGACGCTGGTGTCGGCTTCGTCAACGCGCTGCCGGTCTTCATCGCCTCCGACCCGGTGTGGGCTGCGAAGTTCGAGGACGCCGGCGTCCCGATCGTGGGCGACGACATCAAGAGCCAGGTCGGCGCGACCATCACCCACCGGGTGATGGCCAAGTTGTTCGAGGACCGCGGGGTGGCCCTCGACCGGACCTACCAGCTCAACGTCGGCGGCAACATGGACTTCAAGAACATGCTGGAGCGCGATCGGCTGGAGTCCAAGAAGGTCTCCAAGACCCAGGCCGTGACGTCCAACCTGCAGGGCGAGTTGGCCAACAAGACCAGCGACCGCAACGTCCACATCGGCCCGTCCGACTACGTGCAGTGGCTCGACGACCGCAAGTGGGCCTACGTCCGCCTCGAGGGCCGCGCGTTCGGTGACGCCCCCATCAACCTCGAGTACAAGCTCGAGGTCTGGGACTCCCCCAACTCCGCGGGCATCATCATCGACGCGATCCGCGCCGCGAAGATCGCCCTGGACCGTGGCATCGGTGGCCCGCTCATCGGCGCGTCGTCGTACCTCATGAAGAGCCCGCCGGTGCAGATGCCCGACGACGAGGGTCGGGCCCACGTCGAGGCCTTCATCCGAGGCGACGAGTGACCTCCACCCCCTCCTGACGTCATACGGTCCGGTCGCTATGGCGACCGGACCGTATGACGTGGTGGGCGTGAGACGTAACACGCGAGGCGCGGCGTCGGGCATGGTGCGCCGATCGCGCGCCCCCGTCGCACATCTGGAGAACCCATGTCGCTCGCCTCCTCCCCACCACGACCACCGCCAACGCCACCGCCCCGGCTGCCCCGGCTGCTGCTCCGGCCGCTGCTCCGAACGGACCGCAGGGCGTGGTGTCCCAGGACGCCGTCGGCGGGCTGGTGGTGGAGAACTCCTTCGTCTCCTCCGTGGGCTGGGTCAAGCCGGGCGAGACCTACCCATCGCGGATCCTGGTCACGAACTCCAGTGCCACCCCGGCGGTCGGGGCCGACATCGTGATCACCGCCCCGGCCGGTACGTCCTTCACCGCCGCCGACAGCGGCGCCTCGATGAGCGCCGACGGCACGACCGTGACCTGGTCGACCGGCCCGATGGCGGCCACCTCGACCAAGACCCCGGTGCTGGAGAGCCTGGCCGCCACGACCGACCAGCTGCCGCCGATCGTGTGGCGCGACATCTCCTCCACCGCGGTCGCCACCGTCGGCACCGCTTCGGCGACCGTCACCAGCCACGGCCCCAAGGTGATCCCCCCGGGCGAGGAGTTCGACACCGCCCGGTACGGCGACCGCCCGTTCCCCGTGGTCCCGGTCCAGTACACCGACCGTGACTACCAGGCCTCTCACGACCGAGACCTGGACACCGTCATCAACTCGCCGGAATTCGAGGGCTCGACGTTCAACCTCTTCCAGGAGATGAGCTTGGGCCAGCTCTACCCGGATGGCACGGTGCCCTCAGACGGCATCGGGACCGCTGACTTCGCCAGCTACCAGCCCGGCTTCGACTTCACCAACGCCCAGCCGGGCCAGACGTGCAAGGGCGTCACCTTCACCGACACGCCCGTCGAGGAAGAGGGGACGCCCCTCTACCCAGAGCGGATCTCCAACGGGATCTACAACCTGCCTGGCCAGACGGAGTACTACGGCTCCGATGCCAACGGCACCGCGCTGACCGGCGCGCTGGCCGGCGTCGGCGCGTTGCAGGCGATCGACTCCGGTTGCGGCCCGACCGGCAAGCTCGTCTACGACGCCGCTGCCATCGCCGACCCCGAGATCGACTACTCCGACTTCGACACCGACAAGGACGGCGTGGTCGACTTCTTCATGACGGTCTTCGCCGGCTGCGGCGGCCGCTGTTCTACACCTCGGATGCCCGAACCGAGATGACCACGACCCAGACGCAGTGGAAGGTGTTCGTCCGGGTCGGCCCCTACAACGTCAACCCGGAGACCGCGATCGACGCGGCCAGCGTGATCTCCCACGAGTACGGCCACTCCCTCGGCCTGCCCGACTTCTACTCAACGGGCAGCCGCGAGACCTACGGCGACTGGAACCTGATGGCGACCGATAAGTCGCACAACATGGACTCCTACTCCCGTCAGGAGCTCGGCTGGGTGGTGCCCGAGGTCCTCGACTCCTCCCGGACCGAGGACGGCATCACCGACTCCAAGCAGGACACCGACACCATCACCTGGCAACGACCCGACGCCACGTCGTACACCCTCACCGAGGGTCAGGACGGCGTCGGGCGGGTCCAGAACTCCCAGATGTACGTCGCCAAGCTGCCCGGACGGGTCCTGCTCGACCCGGCGAAGTTCGACACCGGCGACAAGGCAACCCCGGTCCACACCTGGTGGTCGCGCTCGGGCAACGACTACGGCTGTGCCAAGGACGTCGGCAAGGGACACAACCGCGATCGCGCGATGCCCGAGATCGCCGACCTTCCCGCGGGGACGACGCTGGCGTTGGACTTCAAGTCGATGTGGGACATCGAGTGGGACTACGACTACGGGTTCGTGCTCACCTCGGCCGACGGCGGACACGAGTTTAGCTCCAACCCGTCGAAAAATCAGTTCACCACCTCCAACACCGATCCGCTGGCCGGCAACCCCAACCAGAACGCCTGCCAGCAGCACTACGACAACGGACTGACCGGCACCTCGGGGTCCTACGACGCCGGCTCGGAGGCAGTCGACCGCAAGGCCGGCGAGTACCCGGACATGATCTACAAGGCCGACTCCTACGACATCTCCGAGTTGGTCGGGGCAAACCTGCCGGTGCTCCGGTTCAGCTATGCCACCGACCCGGGCCTGGCCCGGCCGGGCTGGTTCATCGACGACGTCGTGATCACCGCCACCCTGCCCGACGGCTCGAAGCGGGAGATCTACACCACCGACTTCGAGACCAGCGGCGACCCGGATGATCCGCGGATCTTCAACGGTGGATGCCAGGCCGACGGACCGGGAGGCAACTGCACTCAGGGCTGGCAGTACGTCGCAGCGGGCTCCGAGGGCCCCTCCGACCACGCCTACTACCTCGAGATGCGTGACCGCTCCGGGTTCGACGTCAACGGCAAGGGTCAGAACGACTGGGCCGCGATCGCGTTCGAGGCGGGCTTCTACAACGCCTACACCAAACGAGGCCCACGGCTACGGCAACGCCGGAACCGATGACCCGCCGGCTCAGTCACCGCTTGACAGCACCCCGCAGCCGGGGGAGAACGCACCGGACCTCAATGACGCCGCCTGGCGGGCGGCTGACCCGGCCTTCAGCGACTCCGGCACGGGTCACACCGACAACTACGAGGACCCCAACGGCGAGGACGGCAACTGGCACTTCCGCTACGACTGCCTGAGTTACGAGTGCTCTCCATGAGCGGCCAGGACTCAGGGCCCGAGACCTCGGACGGTGACCTCACGGGGTCGGTGGACTTCACCATGGGCCAGGGTTGCGGTGCCTACGACTACGGGTACGGCGAGGAGGACCTCGACTCCGGTGACATCACCGACCCGGGGGCCGTGCTGTCGATCAGCCCCGACCGGCCCTTCACCACGACCGAGGTGACTCTCAGTGCTGCCGGGTCCACCGACGACACCACCGCTCGCCACCGCTCGGGACGGTCTCACCTATCGGTGGGACTTCAACAACGACAACGTGGCCGACGCCAGTGGCCGGACGGTGACCAAGAAGTTCCGCAACGCCGGTCGGCACAAGATCGCGCTCACCGTGACTGACGAGGCGGGCAACTCCGAGACGGTGGGCCGGACCCTCCTGGTGCGCAAGCTGACCCGGTGCCGCAGCGACCGGGTGAGCAAGTCCGGCGGCTGGGAAGTGGTGCAGAACCGACGGGCCAACGGGGGGTCTTTCTGCCGCAACGACGGTGACCGCAAGAGTCGCGACGTGCTGAGCATGAAGTTCAGGGGCCCACGGATCGTGGTCATCCACGGCGATGTCGCAGGCGGTGGTCGCGCCGCAGTCCTGATCGATGGTGAGCGGGTGGGCAAGGTGTCCTTCCGTGGAGACCGTCGCCGCATCGGCTTCGGCGAGAAGGTTCCCTTCACCCAGCTCGGCAAGGGACGGCACACCATCCGGATCGTGATGCAGCGTGGCCGCGGTTACGTGGAAGGCTTCACGATGCGACGCTGACCACTCCTCGCGCGCGGGTGACGCTGACCCGGGTCAGGTCAGGCTTCGGCCTCGACCTTGATCCGGGTCAGCGTCTGCTGCATCCCGGAATTGAGCTCGCCGGTGAACCGGTCGACGCCGCCAAGCACGCTCTTCTGCAGCGACAGCGAGATCGGCGTGATGCCGTCCGGCGTACGCCGCTCGTGGACCAGCCGGGTGCCGGTGGCGGTCGGCTCGAGGACGAAGGCCCAGATCACCGCGTTGTCCTTGATGCGGAACGCGAACTCACGGTGCGGCTCGAAGGCCACCACCTTCGACCGGGTCGGCCACACCAGCGGCCCGCGGCGGTTGATGTTGAAGGCGCGGGTGCCTTGCTGCACCGGACCGCGCACAAAGGTCTTGACGACCTGCGGGCTCCATGACGCCATCCGCTGGAGGTCGGTCACCAGCGACCAGACCCGCTCGGGCGTGGCGGCGATGTCGACGGACGCGTGCAGCTGCTCGATCTCGCTCATCCCGCGACCCTACCGACGAGTAGGCCTCACCGGCGGTCCTCCCACCAGGCGAGCAGCCGGCGGGTGGCCTCCTGCTCGCCCAGCGGACCGTCGTCCATCCGCTGCTCGAGCAGGAAAGCGTACGCCGCCCCGACGTCGCGGCCGGGCGGGATGTCGAGCAGTCCCATGATCTGCTTCCCGTCGAGGTCGGGCCGCAACGCCCTGAGCTCCTCCTCCTCCGACAGCCGGGCGATCCGGGTCTCCAGGTCGTCGTAGCTGCGACGCAGCCGTTCGGCCTTGCGACGGTTGCGGGTCGTGCAGTCGGCCCGGGTGAGGATGTGGAGCCGCTCGAGCTGGCCGCCTGCGTCGCGGACGTAGCGGCGCACCGCGGAGTCGGTCCAGTCGCCCTCGCCGTACCCGTGGAACCGGAGGTGCAGCTCGACGAGCTGCGCGACCGCGTCGATCTCGTCGCGGGAGAAGCGCAGCGCCTTCATCCGCTTGCGGGTCAGCTTGGCGCCGACCACGTCGTGGTGGTGGAACGTGACCGTGCCGTCATCTGAGAAGCGGCGCGTGCGCGGCTTCCCGATGTCGTGCAGCAGCGCCGCGAACCTGACCACGAAGTCCGGGCCGTCGCCGAGCCGGTGCTCGAGCTCGGCGGCCTGCTCGAGCACGGTGAGCGTGTGCTCGTAGACGTCCTTGTGGCGGTGGTGCTCGTCTCGTTCGAGCGCCAGTGCCGGCAGCTCGGGCAGCACCCGCTCGGCCAGGCCGGTCTCGACGAGCAGCGTGAGCCCGAGCCGCGGTTGCGGCGCGCAGACCAGCTTCACCAGTTCGTCGCGCACCCGCTCGGCGGAGATGATCTCGATCCGCCCGGCCATGTCGGTCATCGCCGTCACCACCTCGGGTGCGACGTCGAAGCCGAGCTGGGCGGCGAACCGGGCGGCCCGCATCATCCGCAGCGGGTCGTCGGAGAAGCCGTCCTCCGGGCGGCCCGGCGTACGCAGCGTGCCGTGCGCGAGGTCGACGACTCCGGCGAAGGGGTCCTCGAAGCCGTGGTCCGGGACGGAGACGGCCATCGCATTGACCGTGAAGTCGCGCCGGCCGAGGTCGACGTGGAGGCTGTCGCCGAAGGCGACGTCCGGCTTGCGGGAGGAGGGGTCGTAGGACTCCGAGCGGTACGTCGTGATCTCGATCTGCCACTCACCCCTGCGGGCGCCGATGGTGCCGAAGGCCCGGCCCATGTCCCAGGTCGCGTCGGCCCAGCCGGCCAGCAGCCGCTCGGTCTCCTCGGGACGCGCCGAGGTCGTCAGGTCGAGGTCGCCCATGCGCCTGCCCAGCATCGCGTCGCGCACCGGGCCACCGACCAGGTGGAGC
>Ga0183260_10005243_pt1 | contig 10215 bp, 5 predicted proteins | sample AntDrymUQ4972206_2_FD_129768 | JGI IMG/M metagenome (GOLD analysis project Ga0183260, IMG submission 129768) | Polar desert sand microbial communities from Dry Valleys, Antarctica - metaG UQ497 (22.06) (version 2) (version 2) | ecosystem: Environmental > Terrestrial > Soil > Desert | place...
CGATGTTCCACAAACGGCAAAGTCCGATCAGCGCCACCGCGGCATTTGACGATCCGCCGCCTAAACCAGCGCCCATCGGTATTCTTTTCTTCAGTTTGATAGCCGCTCCGCGCTCTGTGCCGAGATATTCGGACAAACGAATCGTCGCTTGAATAATGAGGTTGGCGTCATCCGACGGAACTGTTGGGTCGTCGCATTCGAGCGTCAAGGTCCGGGACGGCGCGAATGTCAGAGTGTCATGCAGCGACACGGTCTGAAAAATGGTGAAGATGTCGTGAAATCCGTCGGCGCGTTTGCCGATAACGCGCAATCCGAGGTTGATCTTTGCAAACGACAGCAGGGCAAGAGCAGCTTCGGGCACAGCCAAAGAATAATGCAGAAGCTCGCGTGTAAACAAGCGCGAAACATGCAAGTCGAATGTTTCGTCTTTACTTGCAATTCCCTGCTAGAATTCCGGATATGAACAAAATCGCTCTCGCCATCCACGGCGGTGCCGGGACAATATTGCGATCTTCGATGACGGCGGAACTCGAAGCCGAGTACAAAAGCGGATTGGAAACGGCATTACGGGTAGGCCGGGATATCTTGCAGCACGGCGGCAGCGCGCTCGACGCTGTCGAAGAAACGGTCTGCAGCCTCGAGGGTTTTCATCTTTTTAATGCGGGCCACGGCGCTGTATTTACAAGCGAGGGAAAGAATGAACTGGACGCGTCGATAATGGACGGGAAAACGCTACGTGCCGGAGCTGTAGCATTCGTGCGGAACATCAAGAATCCGATAAGGCTGGCGCGCCTCGTGATGGAGCGGACCGAACACGTGCTGCTCGCCGGCGACGGCGCGAATAAGTTCGCCGAGCAGATGGGCGTCGAACTAGCGGACGATTCGTATTTTTTCACCGAACACCGTTGGAAGCAGCTTCAGGAAGCAATCGCCGCCGGTCGCGTGCAGCTCGACCATTCAGGCGTTTCCACCGCAGAGGTGTCGGAACCGGGAGCGGTAGCGATCGGGTTTCCCAAGAACAAAAACTCAGCAAACAGCGACGAGGTATACGAAAATACACTAAATAACCGGGCGGAAACACGACCTGTAGGGAGTGTGCCGTCGGAAGGGCGGACTGAAACCACGAAATCACACGAAAAAACACGAAACAAGAAAGAAATCAGCAATCCGCAATCCTCATTCCGCACTCCGCATTCAAAAGGAACGGTCGGCGCTGTTGCGTGTGACGCTAACGGCAGCCTTGCGGCCGCTACTTCGACGGGCGGGATGACAAACAAAAAATTTGGGCGCGTCGGCGACACTGCACTTATCGGCTCGGGCACCTACGCCGAAAATTTGACCTGCGCCGTATCATGCACCGGCCACGGTGAATTTTTTATGCTCGGCGTCACCGCCTACGATGTCGCCGCGCGGATGAAATACAAACAGATCGGGTTGGAAGAGGCCGGGCGCGAGACGATCGAACATCTTACCGAGATCGGCGGCGAAGGCGGCCTGATCGCGGTCGATGCATTGGGAAATGTGACTCTGCCGTTCAATTCGGCCGGAATGTACAGAGGATATGTGACGAATGACGATCTAGTAGTCGATATTTATCGCTGACTTTTCAAATAAGCACTCTCGCTCAGTCAGGTGGTTCTGTGTATTATTCTTTCGCTTTTTCCGCGTTAAACGTATCCCGATATTCCTGTACGTACTCAATATCTTTTGGAACAAGATCGGCCAGGGTGACGACCAGCTCGCCTTTGCGACCGTGTTTTATGGCGTGGTGAATAGCGGTGCGACTATCAGGGATGACACGCACCTGCGGCGTGTTTCCGCTTTGTGCGATTCCCTCTTGCAGCAGGGCAAACATCTCCTGCTCCGTGCGGCCGCGAAGGTAATTTCCGGCGCGAATGACGATACGTTCGAAAGTCTCGCCAGCGATTTTGCCAAATTCGCGAAGGTCGTCGTCGCGGCGATCGCCTGTACCGTTAAGCACGCAGGTGTGATACTTGAACGGCAGTTTGCGAATAAAATTCTGCAAACCGCGAAGACCCGCCGGGTTGTGAGCGTAATCCATCAGTACCGTCACGCCGCCGATCTCGACAAAATTCAGACGTCCCGGCGTCTGCGCGGTGCCGGCGGTGAACGTTGTCAAACCTACGCGAAGATCTTCGAGTGAAACGCCATGAACGAAACAGGACAGCGTTGCGGCCAAAACGTTCTGGATCATAAATTCGGCGCGGCCGCCATATGTCAATGGGATGTTGACGGCCTTCTCGATCCGCACCTTCCACTTTCCTTTTAAGATGGTGACGTAGCCGTTCTCGTATACGCACGAAATACGGCCACGGCGCGCCTGTCGTTGGATGTTCGGGTTGTTTTCATCCATCGAAAAATAGACGCAAAATCCGTCGACGCGCTTGCGCATGGCAAACACAAGATCGTCCTCGGCATTCAAAACCGCAAAGCCTTTTTTTGAAACCGCACGCGGCACGACCGCTTTTACGCGAGCGAGATCTTCGAGGGTATTGACATCTTTGAGGCCGAGGTGGTCGGCTGCGACATTTGTCACAACGCCGATGTCGCAGTAATCAAACCCAAGCCCCGACCGGATAATTCCCCCACGAGCAGTTTCGAGAACCGCGACCTGGACAGTCGGGTCCTTTAAGACGAGCTGCGCCGAAACCGGTCCGGTGTTATCACCGCGGACGATCTGCTGATTCTGTATGTATGTACCATCGGTCGTCGTGAAACCTACGGTGAGACCGCTGCCTTTTAGAATGTGCGCGATCAGACGCGTCGTGGTGGTTTTGCCATTTGTTCCGGTAATTGAAATTATCGGAATACGCGACGTAGAGCGTGGCGGAAACAACATGTCGATCACATGTTCAGCAACATTGCGGCCGATGCCTTCGCTTGGGGCCAGATGCATTCGAAAGCCCGGCGCGGCATTTACTTCGATCACGCCGCCGCCGCTTTCGCTCAGCGGTTCTGATACGTTTGGGGCTATGACATCGATGCCCGCAACATCGAGCCCGATGATCCGGGCAATACGTTCGAACAGAAAAACGTTCTCCGGGTGAACCTCATCGGTACGGTCGATCGCGGTGCCACCGGTTGATATATTTGCCGTCGTTTTCAGATATAGAATTTCACTTTTGGGAAGAACACTTTCGAGCGCGTAGCCCCTTGTTCTTATACATCGCAGTGTCTGATTATCGACTTGTATAAGCGTCAGGACTTTTTCGTGCCCATATCCGCGACGCGGGTCCGCATTCGTTGCATCGATCAGTTCCTGGATCGTGCTCATGCCGTCCCCAATCACGTGTGCGGGCAGGCGTTCAGCGACAGCGATGAGCTGATTGTTTACGACAAGCGCTCGAAAGTCAGAGCCCTCGATCTGTTTTTCGACGATAACCCAACCTGTGCGCGACGATTCCTTCGCCTTAGCGAATGCGCCTTGCGCGTCTTCGAAGCTGCTAATGCCGACCGTTGCGCCCCGGCCGTGATTGCCGTCGAGCGGTTTGATAACGACCGGATAACCGATCGAATTTACAGTTTTTTCGAGCTCGGCGACGTCACGGATGCGAAAGCCCTTCGGCACGGGGACGCCCATGTCGCCAAGCAGTTTTTTGGTCGCGTGCTTGTTGGCCGCGATATCAACCGCGATCATGTTGGTGTTGGCGGTCGTCGTCGCCTGAATGCGTTTTTGATACACACCATAGCCGAGTTGGACAAGCGACTGGTCGTTCAGGCGAATGTAGGGGATGTCACGGCCGACCGCTTCGTCAACAAGCGAGCCGGTCGACGGCCCGAAGCGCACCTCCTCGCGTATCTCGCGCATTTTCTGAACGTCGGCGGCGAGCGTTTTGCGAATTTCCTCAAGATCGCCGCCTTCGGCAATAACGAGAAAGAGCTTGACCGACGCACGCGCCGCGTATTGGCCGACGGCTTCCTCCGTATAGGAAAAGACGACGTTGTAAATCCCGGTTTCATCTGTCTCCCTAGTCCGTCCGTAGCCCGTGTCCATGCCGGCCAAAGTTTGCAGTTCGAGCGCTAGGTGCTCGATAACGTGCCCCGCCCATGTGCCCTCTTCGACACGGCGAAGAAACCCACCCTCTTCCTGATAGCTGCAGCCATGCAACTTCAGCGTTGGCATAACGTCTTTCAGCCGTTGCAAAAAACCATCGATCTTGTCCGTCGGACGCTGTTCATATTCGCCTATATCCAGGCGCATTATGACAAGGTATTTCCAATAGCCACTCCAATAATTGGGCCCGCGGAGGGTTCGTATCTCGAGAATGTTCATAGAGTCCAATTTCAGATTTCAGATTCCAAATTCCAAATCCCAGATTCAAATTCGGGACGTCATAGAATCTTTCGGCCTTTGAAATCGCTGCGCCGAAGATAAGTTCTGAATCCTGATAGCTGCCTACTCGTTTTAACGAGTATGGCGGAAAGTTCGTCAAATTCTTGGCTGGATAGATAACCCAGTTTATTAGCAAAGATAGCTTGCGCTCTGGCTTCGCCGCATGATCCCTTGGCAATCGTCAAAAAATTACCCAGCTCCTTATTTCCGTCGCGTTCAAAACCCTCTGCTATATTCGAAAAAAATGAAACGGCCGCCCTTCGAATTTTATCGCGCAAAACATAGTCTTGACTAAACTTGCCATTCGACGTGGCATCATAAACCAATTTCGCGCATTCCATAGCCGTCTTCCAAACCTCCAAGTCTTCGAATCGCTCGATTTTATTAGTCATCTGTCGCCTGTTTTCTTCGTCTGTTTCTGGAATCTGGAATCTGGAATTTTGAATCTCGATTTACACAATATCCGGCAGCAAGAACTCCGTTGGCAGGTGAATCGGTTCGCGCTTTACAAAGTCGTAATTCAAGCCATCGCGTAGCACGTGCAGTTTGACGTCGCAGACGCTGAAGGACTGATAATCGGGAACCTCTGCGATCTCGTTGTAGGTGATACTCGAACCGTCGACTATGGTCGCCGAGCCTGATCCGTATACTTCGAGAATGCCGTCACTGTTCAGGATGATGGCGGTGTTCTCGTCGATCCCGATCCCGAGGTTATACGGATTGTACGACACGGCCGTTATTAAGCGGCTGATACGGCCGCGCTCAGTAAAGTGTTGATCTATGATGATGTTTTTTAAGAATCCGAGACCTGGTGAAAGGCGCACGCTGTTCTTGTGCGGATGCGAATCCGATTCGCCGCGGACGATCATCGACGTGCTCATCCCTGCCGCGCCCGCACTCGTACCCGCAAGAACTATATTGCTCGAACTGACCTTGTGCCGCAGTTTATTCGCGAAATCGGTCCCACCGAGGATAGACACGAGCCGCATCTGGTCGCCGCCGGTCATAAAAACGCCGGTGACGCCATCGAGCAGTTCGTCCGCATTCGCCTGAAAAACATCCTGCCGCGAGGTCGCGCGCAGCACTCGGGGATTTGCCACGCCGAGATTGCGAAACGCCTGAGTGTAAACGTCGGCGGCGAACTCGGGAAAATCCGACGCGACCGGAACGATGAGCACTTCGGCTTTGTTGTCGCCCGCGAGTGAAAGAAACTTTTTCAATATCCGGCGCTCGTTATACTTGTCTTCGGCACCGCCGATCACAAGCAAATGTCCGCCGATGATCTCGCGATCGATTCGTTCAGCCATGTTTTCGAAAACCCGTCTAAATTATATGAAAACTCAATTTAACTTATTGTAAACTTTTGGTTCGGTCAACCACGCCCCGGGCCCGAGTCGGAGTTGTTAACACTGCGGGAGTTGTCAGGGCGAATACGGATTTTGGGTGAAACGAGCGTTATGCGTGTTCTTCGGCAGTCAACTCCTTGTGGGCATGAATTTCCTGAAGGCTGCGGACGGTGACAGAGCTTTCAGATCGTTTTGTAGTGATCGCTTCGACCAATGCTTCGGCTCCGGTGATGGTTGTGACGCAGGGCACATTGAACTGCAGAGCCGCTTTGCGGATCGCTTTTTCGTCGTAGTGCGACGTAGCACCGAGCGGCGTGTTTATGATAAGAGCAACCTCGCCCTGGCGGATGAGATCGGCGATGTTTGGGCGGCCTTCGTTGACCTTGAAAACGCTTTCGCACTCGAGTCCCACCTCGCGAAGGCGCGCCGCTGTGCCGTAGGTAGCGACGAGATCAAAGCCGAGGTTTGCGAGACGCCGCGCCAAAATAGCAGACGTTCCCTTGTCGGCATCGGTAACGGAGATAAACGCCTTGCCATTCAACGGAAGAGCGATGCCCGCGCTCTCCATGGCCTTGCCGTATGCCTCGCCGAATGAGGCGCCGACGCCCATGACCTCGCCGGTCGAATGCATCTCGGGGCCGAGGATCGGATCGACACCCGCGAACTTTTTGAAAGGAAACACCGGCGACTTTACAAAAACCATCGGGATGTCGAGAACATCCGGCAAATTAAAATCGGAAAGTTTTTTATAACCGGCCATGACTAGCGACGCGATCTTTGCGATGGGGACGCCGGTGGCTTTTGCGACGAAGGGGACCGTTCGCGAGGCACGCGGATTTACTTCGAGCACGTAAACGCGGTCATCCTTGATCGCAAACTGGATGTTCATCAATCCTTTTACCTTGAGAGCCTGGGCGAGAAGTTTTGTGTAATGACTAATCGTCTCAAGATGTTCGGCGGCGATCTTCTGCGCGGGTAAAACGCTCGACGAATCTCCGGAATGTATCCCCGCTTCCTCGATGTGCTCCTGAATTCCGGCGATCACAACCGTGTCTTCATCGGCGAGCGCGTCGACGTCGATCTCACATGCACGTTCGAGAAACTTGTCGATCAGTATTGGTTTTTCGGGCGACGCATCGACGGCCGTTCGCATATAATCATCCAGCGTTGTATCGTCGTAAACAATCGCCATGGCCCGCCCACCGAGCACAAAACTGGGCCGTACAACGATTGGGTAACCGATTGTGTTCGCAACTGTCCGTGCTTCCTCCGCGGACGTTACACTGGAGTTGGCCGGGCACGGAATCTTGAGCTCGGCGAGTAATGCCCCGAAACGCTTTCGATCTTCGGCGAGGTCGATCGAATCCGGTGACGTGCCGATAATCGGCACGCCCGCCTGATGCAGACGGTCGGCAAGATTGAGCGGCGTCTGCCCACCGAACTGGACGATCACGCCTTCAGGTTTTTCGACATCGAAGATGTTCATCACATCTTCAAACGTCAGCGGTTCGAAATACAAACGATCCGACGTATCGTAATCGGTTGAAACCGTTTCGGGATTGCAGTTGACCATGATCGTCTCGAAATCGGCATCGCGAAGAGCAAAGCTTGCATGACAGCAGCAGTAATCGAACTCGATTCCCTGCCCGATACGATTGGGCCCGCTGCCGAGGATCATGATCTTTCGCCGGTCTGTCGGGTTGGCCTCACATTCTTCTTCGTACGTCGAGTAAAGATAGGGCGTGAACGATTCGAATTCGGCGCCGCACGTATCGACGCGTTTGTAAACCGGCACTAAGCTTGCAGCTTTTCGATGTTCGCGGACCACGTCTTCGCTCGAGCCGCTAAGGAACGACAGTCGCCGATCCGACAGGCCGAATTCCTTTGCAAGCTGGAGATCGTCACCCGAAATATCAGCAAGTTTTTTTGAATCGATGCGTTCCTGCAGGTCCATCACCTGTTTGAGCTGGTCGAGAAACCACGGGTCTATCCTTGTAAGCCGATGGATCTCGTCGAGCGAATATCCGTTCTGCAGCGCGTATGTCACATAGGAAAAACGGTTCGAGTTTGGCCGGGCGAGCTTTCTTTGAAGTTCGTCGTCCGGCACGTCTTGCAAACGCAATGGCCTGACCGCCTCGAGTGAACGCAGCCCCTTGAACAGCGACTCCTTGAAAGTACGGCCGATCGCCATAACTTCGCCGACCGATTTCATCTGCGTGCCAAGTACATCTTCGGCGCCCGGAAATTTTTCGAACGCCCATTTCGGGATCTTTGTGACCACGTAATCGATTGTCGGCTCGAACGACGCCGGTGTTTTTTTGGTGATGTCGTTCGGAATTTCGTCGAGCGTATATCCGACCGCGAGTTTTGCGGCGATCTTTGCGATCGGAAAACCGGTTGCCTTGGAGGCAAGCGCGGAAGAGCGCGAAACGCGCGGGTTCATTTCGATGATGCGTACATCGCCGTTTTCGGGGTTTACAGCAAACTGAATATTTGAGCCGCCGGTTTCAACGCCGACCTTGCGAATACAGGCGATCGACATGTCACGAAGCCGCTGATATTCAACATCGGTGAGCGTCTGTGCCGGAGCGACCGTTATCGAATCGCCCGTGTGGACGCCCATCGGATCGAAGTTTTCGATCGAGCATATAATGACAACATTGTCGTTGAGGTCGCGCATGACCTCGAGCTCGTATTCCTTCCAGCCGAGGATCGATTCTTCGACAAGGATCTGTGAGTTTGGCGATGCTTCAAGGCCGTTACGGGCGATGTCTTCGAATTCTTCCGGGTTGTAAGCCGTGCCACCGCCTGTGCCGCCGAGCGTGAATGACGGCCGGACTATCGCCGGATAACCCGTGGTCTCGACGATCTCGCGGGCTTCTTCCCAACTGTGCGCAAAGCCGCCTTTGGGGCTGGGAATACCGATCTCATCCATTGCCTTTTTGAAAAGTTCGCGGTCTTCGCCGACCCTTATCGCGTTTATGTTCGCGCCAATAAGCATGACCCCTAACTTGTCGAGTACGCCTTTTTCATATAGCTCCACCGAGAGATTTAAACCCGTTTGCCCACCCACCGTGGGAAGCAGCGCATCCGGCCGTTCTTTTTTGATAATGGCAGTCAGCGTTTCAAGGGTGAGCGGTTCGACATAGGTCGTGTCGGCGATCTCGGGGTCGGTCATGATCGTCGCGGGATTAGAATTGACGAGCACCACCTCAAAACCTTCTTGTTTCAATGCCCGACAAGCCTGGGTGCCCGAATAGTCGAATTCGCAGCCCTGCCCAATGACAATTGGGCCGGAACCGATTATGAGTATCTTGTGGATGTCTGTGCGTCGAGGCATTTGTAAACTGATCGGTGTGAATGAACCGGATTATAAACTAAACAGACGTTTTCGTTAACCAAAATTTGCGAAGCTCAAGAGTCGAATCCTACAAAAACCGGCTCGGGAATCAGACGGATGCCAAAGTTCTCCTCGACACGCTTTTGAATCGCGTCTTTCAAAAGTATCAATTCAGCGGCCGACGCCCCGCCGAGGTTTACCAACGCCAGAGTATGTTTGGTCGATATGCCCGCATTGCCTAAACGAAATCCTTTTTCAAAGCCCGAATGCTCCATGAGCCAGGCCGCCGGGATCTTGACCCGCTCTTCGCCGAACGGAAAGAAAGGCACCTCACTGGTTTGCTCTTTACGCTGTATCTTTGCGAGCATTTCGCGCTCGACCACCGGATTTTTGAAAAATGACCCGGCACTGCGCGAATTGGGATCGGACGAATTCAGGACCATCGACTTTGCTGCTCGAATGCGCAGGACAGCGTTCCGGAGTTGGCCGAGCGTCGCCCGTCCGTCGGAAAATATTTCCTTCAGGTCTTGATAAGCGATCTTGGGTTGTCCGCCTGGTATTTGAGCGTAATCGACCGAAAGTACGATGTAGCGATCTCTATCGGTTGAATTAAAAATGCTTGTGCGGTACGAAAATCCGCACGCTGCGTTACCGAGTTCGACCACCGACTGATTTGTGCGATCGAAACATCGCACGGAAATGATCGATTCTGAAACTTCCTGACCATATGCCCCGACATTCTGCACCGGCGTTCCGCCAACCGAGCCCGGAATTCCGCTCAGGCACTCGAAACCGGCCAGGTCGCGCCCGACGGCAAAGGCGACAAGTTCGTCCCAGCTTTCGCCGGCTCCCGCGCGGATGGTCACAAAATCGGGGTTGGACAGATCGTCTATGATCTCGACGCCCTTGATATCAATGTTAATGACAAGACCATTGAAACCCTGATCGGCGACCAAAACATTGCTGCCGCCGCCCAGCACGAATACATCAAGGTCGCGTTCGCAGGCGTAGTCGAGAGCCTCGCGAATGTGAGCCTCGCTCGATGCTGTGGCAAAGTACCGCGCCGGGCCGCCGACGCCCAGTGTGGTGAGCGGCGCGAGCGGCACGTTTTCACGGATTTCAATTGAGCGGTTCAATAACGGGACAAATGGATGAAACGGTCGGTCGCCTTGCCG
>Ga0183260_10005244_pt1 | contig 10214 bp, 10 predicted proteins | sample AntDrymUQ4972206_2_FD_129768 | JGI IMG/M metagenome (GOLD analysis project Ga0183260, IMG submission 129768) | Polar desert sand microbial communities from Dry Valleys, Antarctica - metaG UQ497 (22.06) (version 2) (version 2) | ecosystem: Environmental > Terrestrial > Soil > Desert | place...
ACTTACTCGCTTCCTCCCTTCCATGTCCATATCTTCCCATGCCGGTCGGACGGAAAAAGCGAACACGTGTTCCCGCTAGCGCGATCCCTCCTCGACGTCCTCGGTCGCCCTGTCGATCGCCCGGTCGAAGCGTGCCTTGAGCTCGCTTCGCTGCTCGGCGAGCGTCGTGATGTCGAGGCGGCCGTCGGCGCTGGCCTTGGCGATCTCGCGCTCGAGGCGGCGGAGCTCGAGGTCTAGCTGCTGGGCCTCGAGGGTGGCCGGGAGGGCCGGCTCTCGCTCGGCGCGGACCGCGAGCTCGGTGATGGTCGCCGCGAGGTCGGGATCGTCGCCGGGCAGACCGTCGATCGGCGTTGCGACGTGGTCGCGGAGGTAGGCAGCGGCGCGGCGCGTTCGCTCGGAGGTGAAGTGGCGCTCGAGGTCGACCCGGCGCAGCGCCTCGCGGCCGAGGTCGGGGAGGGCGATGGAGAGCGCTAGGAACGTGCGCTCGGTTCGCTCGGCCTGGCTGAGAGGCGCTCGCGGCGTCCGCGGCGCGCCCCGGCTGCTATCGCCCGCGTCGCCGGCCAGTCCTTGCGCCGGGCCGTCGCGGCCATCACCGCCATCACGGCTGTCCCGGCCGCGGGCATGACGGCCCTGCGCCGAGCCGTCACGGGGGTCGCGACCCTCACGCCGGCCGGGCACGCCGCCGGCCGTTGCGGCACGGCGCGGCCCCTCGAGCAGTGACGCAACGAGGCCCTGGGAGAGATCGAGGCGGTCGGCCGCCAGGCGGATGAGCTCCTCGCGCATCACGGAAGGCCCGAGGCCGGCAAGCACCGGGCTCACCTCGGCGAGGGCGGCGTCCCTGCGCTCAGCGCTCTCGAGCGGGCCGCTGAGGATCTGCTCGACGTGGAAGCGCACGAACGGGATCGAGCCCTCGACCAGCGAGCGGACCTCGTCAGCGCCTCGAGCCCGGACCAGGTCGGCGGGATCCATTCCCGCCGGTAGCGCTACGACACGCAACTCGATTCGCTTGCCCCGTGCCGTCTGGGCCGCGCGGAGCATCGCCTCCCGGCCTGCACCGTCGGCGTCGAGCGCGAGCGCGACGACTGGGGCGAGCGCGCTGAGCTCGACGATCTGCTCGGTAGTGAGTGCAGTGCCCATGATCCCGACCGTGTTCTCCATGCCCGCCTGGTGGAGGGCGAGCACGTCGGTGTAGCCCTCCACCACCACGACGGTTCCCGCGCGCGCCGCCTCGGCCCTCGCGAGGTGCGCGCCGAAGAGCTGGCGCCCCTTGTGGTAGACGTCGTTGTCGGCCGTGTTGAGGTACTTGGGCTGCTGGTTTAAGCGCAGAGCCCGCGCGCCGAACCCGAGCACGTGCCCGCGACGGTCGGAGAGCGGGAACATGATCCGCCCGCGGAAGCGGTCGTAGAGGCGGCCGGCTCCCTGTCGCGAGCGCGAGGCCAGACCGGCCTCCCACACCTCGCGCGCGGTGAAGCCGCGACGCAACGAGCCCGTGATGACCTTGTCCCACGCGCTGGGCGCGTACCCGACCCGGAAGCGCTCGAGGACCTCGCGCTCAAGGCCCCGCTCCTCGAGGTAGGCACGCGCGCGCGAAGCCTCGTCGGACTCCCACAGGTAGCGCGCGTAGTACTCCGCGGTGCGGTCGAGCAGCTCTGAGAGGCGCTCCCGGCTGCGGCGGCGCTCGGCCGCTTGAGGATCCTCGTCCTCGCGCTCAAGGGTGACCCCGTAGCGGTCGGCCAGCCCCTCCAGCGATGCGACGAAGTCCAGCCCCTCGGTCTCCATGACGAAGTCGAAGAGGTCACCCGACTGCCCGCATCCGAAGCAGTGGAAGACCTTCTTGGACGGGCTTATCCCGAAGGACGGCGTGCGCTCGTCGTGGAACGGGCACAGGCCGCTGTAGTGGTCTGCCCCTGCCCGGCGAAGCTCCGTGCGCTTGGAGACGAGGTCGACCATGTCGACTGCGTCGCGCACGCGATCGCGCGAGTCGGAGGCGTAGCGCGTCAAGCTACGCCCGCCAGAGCCCGGTGCGGGCGTACCGGGTCGCGCCGGTCCGGAGTGCAACTCCCCCGGTTCGCACGTACCGATGCCCGCCGGTCCGGAGTGCGGCTCGTCACCCGGCGACCTCCGATGCCTCGAAGGCACGGATCGCGAAGCGGTCGGTCATCCCCGCCAGGTAGTCGATGACCCGCTCTGCGTGGTTCGCGCCGGCGACGCCGAGGGGGAGCTTCTCCGGTTGCTCCCAGAAGTGGTCGAAGAGCGAGCGCAGTCCCGCCTCGACGCGGGCGTGCTCGCGCCGGGCGACCTGCGCGAGGTAGACCCGCTCGAACATGAACGCGCGCAGCTCGAGCATCGCGGCGCCGACCCGCTCGCCCTGCGCGATGTCATCGGCCGCGAGCGACGTCGAGACTAGGTCGTGCACGAGGGTGTCGATGCGGCGCGAGCCCGTCCCGCCGAGTATCGCGATGGGCTCGGAGGGAAGGTCGCCCGCGGCGATCATCCCCGCGCGCAGCGCGTCGTCGATGTCGTGGTTGATGTAGGCGATCCGGTCGACCACGCGGACGATGCGTCCCTCGAGGGTGGCGGGCATCGGGGCGCGCCCCGAGTGGGTGAGGATGCCGTCGCGCACCGGCTCGGTGAGGTTGAGGTCCTCGAGCACCTCGACGACCCGGAGCGAGTGCTCGTTGTGGTGGAAGTGGCCGGCGCCGCGCTCGCGCAGGCACGCGTCGAGCACGGCCTCGCCGATGTGGCCGAAGGGCGGGTGACCGACGTCGTGGCCGAGGCCGATCGCCTCGGCGAGGTCCTCGTTGAGGCCCAGAGCACGGGCGACGGTGCGCGAGATCAGCGTCGCCTCGAGGGTGTGGGTCAGCCGCGTGCGGTAGTGATCGCCCTCGGGCGAGACGAAGACCTGGGTCTTGTACTTCAGGCGGCGGAAGGCCTTGGAGTGAACGATCCGGTCGCGGTCGCGCACGAACGGGGTCCGGAGCGAGCACTCCTCCTCAGGGCGGTCGCGCATGGCCGGCGAGGACGGGGTGGCGAGGAAGGAGAGGTCGCGCCCCGCCGCATCCGACGGCGTGGCCGGCAGCGCGTGATCGGGCGCTTCGGGGATGGCGGGCCTGGTCTCCACGTAGGCGATTCTCGCAGCGAGGGCGGACCGCGACGAGGCCTGGGCGGCTTGACTGCGCGCATCCTGCGCAGTTTGATGCGCGATTGGTGGCGGCCCGTGCCCTTCTCTTGACCTTGGTGCTGGTCGTAGCGTGCCCGGCGATCGCCGGCGCACGCTCCGTCCGCCTCGTGAAGATGGGCGAGTTCAAGCAGCCGCTCTAGGCGGAACGAGGTGCGGCAGGTCGTCGAGGGCAGCAGCCAGCCTGAGCCACCGTCGCGCGATCACACTATCCGCTCGAAAGAGTTCATCGAGCCCGATAGTAGGTATGAAGCGGACCCCGAGCCATCGGCTGCCGCCACGTACGGGTGACTCACAGTGACGTCCCCGGACTGATCCCCATAGGAGAAAACGAGTCGTCCGTCGGAGGTGAACTCCTGTAGCCCAACGGTGGCAGGCTTGCGGAAAGCGAAACCGGTCGGCGGCTCGGGCGGGCGACGGTACCGGACGACGTTCTCCTGCGACCGCGCCGCTATCAGGCCACCTGACTGCGGTGCCAGCGCCAGCCACGCACCGTCGCCTGACCAGAGTGTCTGCCTGGCGTACAGAAACCCCGGCGTCCGGCGTGCTACGACCGGCCGCACATCGCGGCCGACCTTGGTGCAGTCTCGTCTCCGCGGGGAAGTACAAGACGGGCGGCTTACGAACGGCCGCACATAGCGGCCGACCTTGGTGAGCTTTACGACCTTCCCGGTGTCGAGATCGGCGACCGCGAGCTTTACCCCGAGGGCGTCGTCGAAGCCGCCGCTGTCACTTACGAGCACGCGCCGCCCGTCGGGCGAGACCGAGCCGACGCTCGTCGAGGTTGCCGGAACGCGGACACGCACGACGCGGCCGGCGCGCAAAGCGGTGAGGACATGACGTGCCGGTCCCCGGCGGATGATCGTGGCAACGGTGGTGCCGTCGTCGGAGACCCCGCCGGTCGGGCCGCCCCCTGACCTGTCCGGGTCGAAGTTGGTCGCCATCGCGCCCGTCGAGACGACGCCGCGGCCGCCTGTCGATCGAGCAGGCCTATGCGTACGCCGCGTCGCCCCGACGCCAGTCTGACATTCGCGCATGCGGCGATCGCATCCCCGTGATCGGAGCGACGAAACACCTGCTGGCCACGAAACACCTGCTCGGTAACACGCGTCCCACGTAGCCCGCCGAGGACGGGGATCCTGGTGAAGCGCGTCGACCCCACCGTCCACCCGGCGTCCCCGTCAGACACAGGCACCACCGCCGAGGACGGGGATCCTGGTGAAGCGCGTCGACCCGCGCTTCAGCATCAGCAACACACTCCCGTCCAGGAACAGCCCGAACAGCCGCGACTGCCCGGCCACCACCTGGTCGGGGTCGTCGGTGCTTCCCCGGCGGTTACGGTAGCCGCTGATCTTCACACGCTCGCCGGTCTCGGTCGAGGCCAGGGGTGGTGTGATCGGTGAGCGTGCGATTGCCCGCCCGGAACCCGGAACGCTACGGTATCACTCCCTTGCCGCACTTCTCCAGCGCTATTTCTCCTCCCACCCCTTGGCCCTTGGCCGCCTCGGCGATCTGCAGCGATAGCACTTCGAGCTCGGCCCAGAGCGCACGCAGCCGGCGCGCGTCTGCAAACCGCGGCGCGTAGGCAGCGGCGCTCATGTGAGCGCGTGCACGCACGCCTCGGTAGTGATGGTGAATCCGCCGACACCCGCTCGGCACGCGGCCTCAGAACCTTGAGGAGGCAACCTTCGGTGGCAAGCACTCCTACGCGGCAGCGCGCAGGCGGACGTGGGCGTGGTGCGCGGCCGTCTCGCCGATTGCCCGCTCGGCCTGGCGCAGCGCTCGCTCGGAGGCGCTCGGCGCCTGCGCGAGCGGCCGGCCGAGCGCCTCGACGAGGAAGCCGTGGGCCTCCTCGTCGAGGGCGAAGGCGGAGGCCTCGCAGGCAGGGCACACCACCCCGCCGGCCGCGCCCGAGAAGCCCGAGAGATGGTCGCGCTCGCCGCAGGAGGCGCAGTGGGCGAGCACTGGCGCGAGGCCGGCAGCGACCAGGAGCTTGAGGCGGAAGGCCAGCTGGTTGGCGCGCCCCGCTCGGTCGGGATGGGAGTCGAGGAGGGCGAGCTCGTTGCAGAGCAGGGCGTAGACGGCGGGATGGGGGTCGCCGTCTCCGAACAGACGGGCGACGGCATCGCACGCGCGGGCGGCGGCATCGAGCGCCGCGGCGTGCTCGCGCAGGCGCGGATGGGCGGCCACGGTCTCGGCGCCGGTGACCGTGTGCAGGTCGCCGCGGCCCTGGTGGAGCATGATCTGGAGACGGAAGAAGGGCTCCAGGCGGCCGCCGAAGCGGCTGCGTGTGCGGCGCACTCCCTTGGCGATCGCCCCCAGCCGGCCGTGGTCGGCGGTGTAGAGATGAAGCACCCGGTCGGCCTCGCCGTAGCGGATCGAGCGCAGCACGACGGCCTCCGCCTTCAGCGGGGCAGGCACGCTCGTGGTCTTCCTATACTCGCTCGCGTCATGAGGGACGTGACCGTCTACACCGCCGATCCGTGCCGCCTGTGCCACCTGGCCAAGACGCTGCTCGAGGCGCGCGGGGTCTCCTATCAAGAAGTCAATCTGACGAAGGACCCGGACGGGCGGGCGGAGCTCGTCCGTAAGACGGGCCTCATGACCTTCCCGCAGATCGTCATCGACGACGAGCCCCTCGGCGGCCTGACCGAGCTGCGCGCGGCCGATTCCGACGGCCGGCTGCACGAGCTGCTCGTGGCGTAGCCGCGATTCGCGCGGTCTTACCGCAGGAGCCGCCTTACCAGATCCTCCCATCCCTCGACCAGGCGCTCGAGCGGCATCCTCCGCTCATGGCGCTGGTGGAGGAAGAGCCGTGCGCGCAGCACTCCGAGCAGCGCGTCGGCAACGAAGTCGGCGTCGATAGCCGGATCGGCCTCGCGCAGGAGCGCTGCGATGTGAGCGCAGTAGGCCGGATAGGGGCCTGCGCGCTGGCGGCTGCGCCGCTCGGCGGCAGCGATCAGATCGCCCCTGGCCTCCAGGATCTCGAGCATGCCGGTCCCGAAGGCGACGAGCCGGTCCGCCGGCACAGCTCGAGGTCGGCGAGGACGGCGAGCCGCGCCTCGTCGGGACCGTCGCCGTCGACAGCCTCAAGGTCAAGGACGAAAACCTCGCCGCGCATCTGCGCTCGCCGGAGTTCTTCGACGCCGAGAGACACCCGGAGCTGCGCTTCGAGTCCACGTCGTTTCGCCAGGACGGCCGGGACGTGGTGGTCGACGGCGAGCTGACGATCAAGGGCATCACGCGCTCCGTCGAGGCGCGCGGGATCGTCGAGGAGCCGGTCGAGGACCCGTTCGGAAACACGAAGCTCGGCCTCGAGCTCAAGGCTGCCGTCGACCGCAACCAGTTCGGCCTCGAGTGGAACGCACCGCTCCCCAAGGGCGGCATGGCGCTCGCCGACGAGGTCGAGCTGAACATCAACCTCGAGCTCAAGAAGGCGACGTAGCGGCCATGCGCGTCCTGGGCATCTCCGGCAGCCTGCGCCGGGACTCGAGCAACACAAAGCTCCTCCTGGCGGCGGCGAGGCTGCTGCCGCCGGGAGCCGAGCTGGTCGCCTTCGAACGCCTCAAGGAGATCCCGCCCTACGACGAGGACGACGAGGCCACCGAGCACGAGGCGGTCATGGCGCTGCGCGAGGCCATCGAGCAGGCCGACACCGTGCTGATCGCCACACCCGAGTACAACCACTCGCTGCCCGGCCACCTCAAGAACGCGCTGGACTGGATGTCGCGGCCGCTTGCCACCAGCCCGCTGCGCGGCAAGCCCGCCGCGGTCATCGGGGGCAGCACCGGAATGTTCGGCGCGGTGTGGGCGCAGGCCGAGGCCCGCAAGGTCCTCGCCGCGATAGGCGCCCGCGTGGTCGACCGTGAGCTCGCGGTGCCGGCACTCGACGAGCAGCTCTCCCAGGACGAGCCGCGCCTGACCGAGGAGGAGCTCGAGCGCGAGCTGGCCGAGCTGCTCGCCGAGTTGACAGGACGGGTGCCGGAGCCGGCCGTGGCGTAGCAGGGCGCCCGCGATCCAGTCCGACGGCGGCCCTATGCTGCCGCGGCATGGCCCTCGCGCGCAACGATCCGTGCCCCTGTGGCAGCGGCCGACGCTACAAGCGATGCTGCCGCCGCTCGGCGCGTTCCGAGCCGGCCGCGGTCGGCCCCACCCCCAACCTCGTCCTTCGCGACGACGATCTCGGGCGCCGGTGCCTCGCTCTGTCCTTCCCCTTCGCCTATGCCCTCCACGCGGCTGTCAAGCGGCTGCCGGGCCGGCGCTTCGACTGGGGCGCGCGCGAGTGGATCGTGCCCTGCCGGCCCGAGCTCGCCGGCATGGTGGCGGAGCTGCTCGAGCAGTTCCCGGGGCTGGTCGCAAGCCACGACGTGCATCGGTGGCTGGCGGGCGCCCAGCGGTGGCACGGCTTCGTCGCGGTCGAGGAGGTCGACGGGGAGCCGGTCTTCGCCGTGCTCACGGCCGGCGGCCTTCCGCCCCCTGCACTGGCCGGGCACGTCGTCCCCGGCCGCTGCCTCCTGCTGCGTGGCGACCGTTCGCACGCCGAGCTGCTCGTCAGCCACGACGGGCTCGACTTCGACGATCTGGCCGAGCGCTGCGCGAGGGAGCTTGCAGCGGGCCGGCGGCCGCCGCCGGCGACCCTCGAGCTCGGCCAGGACCCCGAGGGCGAGCCCCGCTTCGAGCTCCATCGCCTCTGGGGCTCGGCGGCGCGAGGGGCGTTCGCTGCGCTGCCCGAGGCCGCGCCCGGCGATCGTCGCCCGGGCCGCTTCCATTCCCCCGAGGACCGCGACGTCCACGCTCTCCCCGCCGACGCCGCCCTGGCGCCCGACGTCGACCGCTTCCTGGCCGCTCACCCCGCCGTGGCGGTCTCCCCCACCGCGGCAAAGCAGCTCGAGGCCTCCCGGGCCGAGCACCACCGGCGCACCGAGGTGGTCGAGCGCTCCCACGCTCGCGACGCCGAGCTAGAGCTCCCGGAGCTGGGCGGGGAGCTGCGGCCCTTCCAGCGCGCCGGGGTCGCCTACACGCTCGCCCAGCGCCGAGCCTTCATAGCCGACGAGCAGGGCCTGGGCAAGACCGTCCAGGCGCTCGCCGCCCTGGAGGCCGATGGTGCCTTTCCGGCGGCGGTCGTATGTCCTGCCGGCCTCAAGCTCAACTGGGAGCGCGAGATTCGGCGCTGGCTGCCCGGCCGCCGCGTCGCCGTCCTCCAGGGCCGCGCGGAGGACGGCTGGCGACGGGCCGGCGCCCACGACGCCGAGATCGTCGTCCTCAATTACGAAGTGGTCGAGGCCCATGGCGAGCGCCTGGCAGCGCGCGGGCTGCGCGCCGCCGTGTTCGACGAGTCCCAGTACTGCAAGGAGCCGCGCGCCAAGCGCACCAAGGCGAGCATCGACCTCGGGCGCCGGGTCGCCCCGGGCGGGTTGCGCCTGGCGCTGACCGGGACGCCGATCGTCAACCACCCGCGCGAGCTGATCTCCCAGCTGCGCCTGATCGATCGCCTAGGAGACTTCGGCAGCGGCGCCGGGCTCTCGCGCCGCTTCCGCGGTCCGGAGAGCCTCGAACGGCTGCACTGGCACCTGCGCGCGCACTGCTACGTGCGTCGGGTCAAGGCCGAGGTGCTGCCCCAGCTTCCCGCCAAGAGCCACGAGACGGTCGTGCTGGGCCTCGACAACGAGGCGGAGTACCGCCTGGCCGAGGAGGACGTCATCGCCTGGCTGCGGGCACAGCCGCTGGACCTGCGCACGCTCGCCGCCAAGGTGGCGGCCGCGCTGCGAGCCGAGCAGCTCGTTCGCCTCAACCACCTGCGCCAGATCGTCGCCCGCGGAAAGCTCGGCGCAGCGCTGCCGTGGATCCACGACTTCACCGCCACGGGCGAGCCCCTCGTCGTCTTTGCCGAGCACCGCGACGTCCAGCAGGCGGTCATCGACCGCTTCCCGGCCGCGCTCCACGTCCTTGGCTCAGACCGTCCGGCAGCGCGCGACGCGGCGGTGGCCCGCTTCCAAGAGCTCGGCGGGCCGCCGCTCATCGTCTGCTCGCTCAAGGCCGCCGCCCACGGGCTGACGCTGACCCGCGCGTCCAACGTCGCCTTCCTCGAGCTCGACTGGACTCCGGCCCGCCACGACCAGGCCGAGGACCGCTGCCACCGCATCGGCCAGCACGACGCCGTGACCGCCTGGTACCTCCTGGCTCCCGAGACGATCGACGAGAGCATGGCGAGGATGCTGGCGCGCAAGCGGGGGATCATCGGCGCGGTCACCGACGGCCGCCCCCTTGACGACGAGCGGCTGGTCGAGGCGGTCGTGCGCGAGCTGCGCGGCCGTCCGTACCGGCACCTGCAGGCCGTCGCCTAGTGTCGTGATGCCCTGAACTGTGGCAGCGGCTTGGCCTGGTGTACGCCGAGTCCTTTTGCCGTTGCCGGTGAGTGTCTGAGCACGAGCACGAGCAGTGGAGCAGCGGGCGCTGGCGGCGGCCGAGCTCGCAGGCGGCGCCGCGCTGCGCCGGGGCTCGGACGGCCCGGCGTTATGCTCGTCCCCCGAGGGTGTCAAACCGAAAGGGGTTCCCTTGCCCCACGTACGTACGGCCGGGCTGCCCGGCGTCACCATGTCGTTTGGCGGCAGATCGCCGGTCCTCGCGGAGCGCGAGGCGATCACTACCCATGTTCCCGAGGAGGAGGGCGTCACGCTGCGCCGCACGGCCGACGGTAAGGGCGACGGGGTTCTGGCCACTCGCCCGTTCGCGGCCGGTGAGACCGTCATGGTCGGCTTCCTGGTCGGGCCGCTGACGGGCAACGACTCTCACGCGACGCAGGTGGGTCCCGACCGCTGGGCGCGCCACGGCGGCCTGGGACCAATGGTCAACCACTCCTGCGACCCCAACTGCGGTGTGCGGCTCAACGAGGGGCAGGCCTTCGATTTCGTCGCTCGCCGCCCGATCGGCACCGGGCAGGAGCTGACGTTCGACTACGCCATGCGCAACTTCACGATCGACCACTTCCCGGCCGTGTGCCTGTGCGGCGCCGCGCGGTGCCGCGGCTCGGTCACCG
>Ga0183260_10005246_pt1 | contig 10212 bp, 7 predicted proteins | sample AntDrymUQ4972206_2_FD_129768 | JGI IMG/M metagenome (GOLD analysis project Ga0183260, IMG submission 129768) | Polar desert sand microbial communities from Dry Valleys, Antarctica - metaG UQ497 (22.06) (version 2) (version 2) | ecosystem: Environmental > Terrestrial > Soil > Desert | place...
CGCTGTCCAGCTTGCCCTCGATCGCGCGCACGTGCTCGCGAGCACACCGGTCGCAGTAGACGCGCTTGCGTCCGTTCTCGACCGAGGTGACCCAGGTGAGCGGCAGCGCCTCCGGGGGGGCAGCGGTCCCGCACCACCCGCACACCGGTCGCTCGGCGTCTGCCACACCCCCATCCTGGCGCGAGGACGAAACTTTGCGGGGTTCTGGCTGGTCTGGCCGGCGTGTCACCAGCCAGAACCCCGCATTTCTCCCCCTGGTCAGGCGGCCACAGTGTGGTCGTCGCGGTCGTGCTTGCGCGGGCGGCCGCGAGGCCGCTTGCGCGCGATCACCTGGCCGTGCAGGAACAGCTGACCGCCCCAGACGCCCCACGGCTCGCCCCGCTCGAGCGCGCCGGCGAGGCACTCGGCCCGCACCGGGCAGCTCAGACACAGCGCCTTCGCGGTCTCGACATCCTCAGGGCGCTCCGCGAAGAACAGCTCGGGGTCACCTGACCGACACGGCAGCAACGCCTCGTCGACCGCGCCGATCGCGACTGATGCGATCGGCTCGAGAACGCTGGTGGTCATTTCGGTCACCTCCTCGTGACTCGTGTGACGGATCGGGCGCTAGCCCTGGGAAACACGAAGGCCGCGGATCCCGGTGTGGGTTCCGCGGCCTGGAGGCGCCGGTCAGCTTGTCAGACCGGGGGACTCCAGGCAGTCGGACCCACGTAGGTCGCATCCGCGTCGGCGCTGGCGTTCTGGCCGAAGGCGGCAGCGGACACACCGGTCCCCTGGACGCTCGTCGAGATGGATGCCTGAACGCGCCGCGCCGCGGGTGCCTTCGGCATCGAAGACATCGCACTGATCATCGAAGGCACCTCCTCACGTCGGTGACATGGTCGTGCAGGCTGCTGACGCAACCGGCGCCTGCGAGGGTACGCGGTCTCGACCGACCGCCGCAACGCAATTTCAACGGCTGGCGAGCAGGGCGAGCAGGTGGTCGCCGTAGCGGTCGAGCTTGACCTTCCCGACACCGGGGATCCGCGCCAGACCGGCGGTATCGGTCGGTAGCCGCTCGGCCAGGGCCACGAGCGTCGCGTCGGTGAGCACGCAGTACGCGGGCACTCCCCGCTCGCCGGCCTCCTCGCGGCGCCAGTCCCGCAACCGCTGGAACAGGCCCTCGTCGTAGGTCGGCGGGCAGGCCGAGCAGCGACCGACCGTCGCCTCGCGGCCGCGGCTGAGCGCCCGGCCACAGCTGCGGCACCTTCGCACCGTGGGTCTCCCGCTCCGGGTCCGCCGGGCGCGGGACCGCTCCTGCGTGCGGTCGACGACACCGTCGAGGAACCGGGTCGGGCCACGGCTGCCACGACCGCCCGGCGACCGGCTCGCCGCCCAGGACACCAACAGCTCACGCCGGGCCCTGGTCACGCCGACGTAGAAAAGCCGGCGCTCCTCCTCGATCGCCCCCGGGGTGGTCGCGTGCACGATCGGCATCGCTCCCTCGTGCATGCCAGCCAGCGAGACGACGGTCCACTCCATGCCCTTGGCAGCGTGCAGCGTGGCGAGGGTGATGCCGTCAGCGACCGGGGCGTGCTGCAGTTCTGCTCTTCGGTCGAGCTCGGCAACCAGCTCGCTCAGGCCCGGCTCGACGGCCTCGACGGCACGCGACTGCGAGACGAGCTCCTCCGCGACCGACACCAACGCGTGCAGCGACTCCCACCGATCGCGCTGCGCGCCGCTTCCCGCCGGTGGCTGCCGGGAGTGGTTCATCGTCGCCAGCACCGCCAGCGTCTCGTCCAGCAGCCCCGGCACGTCGGGACCGCCGGCGGAACCGGCAGCGCCCGACCGGGCCGCGCCGCGCAGCAACGTCACCGCCTGGCGCACCTCTGGCCGCTCGAAGAACCGGTCGGCGCCGCGCAGCGTATACGCGAGCCCAGCGGCCGAGAACGCGTCCTCGTACGCGCGCGTCTGCGCGTTGATCCGCACCAGCACCGCCATGTCGCGCAGCGCCACACCGCTGCGCTGCCGCTCGCGCAGCTGCTCGGCCACCCACATCGCTTCGGCGTTCTCGTCCGCATGACCGCGGCAAACCACCTCAGGCCCGTCCTCGTGCTGAGCACGGAGGACGACACCGGTGAGCTCATCATCGCTACCACTCCGGCCGGCTCGGGCAACTCGGTTGGCCAGCCGGATCACCTGCGGCGTCGACCGGTAGTTGCGCACCAGCTCGACCCGATGCGCGTCGCGGAACCGGCGCGGGAACTCGCCGAGGTGCGTGGTCGACGCGCCGGCGAACGTGTAGATGGTCTGCCAAGGGTCTCCGACCACGCAGACGTCGGCACGGTCACCTAGCCAGCGCTGCAGCAGCCCCACCTGGACCGGGCTGACGTCCTGGTACTCGTCGACCACGAACCACCGGTACTGGCGGCGGACCTGCGCGGCCACCCGCTCGTCCTCGTCGAGCAGCGCGACCGCGACGAGCAGCAGGTCCTCCATGTCCAGGCGGTCCCGTTGCCGCTTGACCTCCTCGTACGCCGTGTAGACCTGCGCCGTGGTGGCGAGGTCGGTGCTCGCGACGACGCGGCCCGCGCCGCCGGCCAGCCGGGCGTAGTCCTCCGGTCGGACGTTGCTGACCTTGGCCCACTCCACCTCGCCGGCCAGGTCGCGCAGCAGCGCCGGCTCGGTGCGCAGCCCGCACCTGCCCGCCGCCTCGTGCAGGAACGGCAGCTTGGACACCGCCAGCTCTGGCAGCTCACCGCCGTACACCTTCGGCCAGAAGAACCGCGCCTGCCGGAGCGCCGCGGAGTGGAACGTGCGGGTCTGCACACCGGCGGCGCCGAGCGCACCGAGGCGGTTGCGCATCTCGGCCGCGGCCCGAGTGGTGAACGTGACGGCGAGCACTTCGTGCGGCCGGTAGGTCCCGGTGGCGACGCCGTATGCGATCCGGTGCGTGATCGCCCGGGTCTTGCCCGTGCCGGCGCCGGCGACGACGCACACCGGGCCGGTCAACGTTGTCGCGACCTCGCGCTGCTCGGGGTCCAGCGCGGCGAGCAGCTGCTCGGCGGTCGTCACGTCGTGAGGCCTCCAGCCGCCGGTGCACAGGACGTGGGTCACAATAGGGTCGGGCGCCGACAGCGAGCGAAGGGGACGGGGATGACCGCTCGGTTCACGATGTACTCGACGCCGTGGTGCGGCTACTGCCACCGGCTCGGCCGGCAGCTCGACGGCGAGGGCCTCGACTTCGACGTCGTCGACATCGAGCGGGAGCCGGCAGCCGCGGACATCGTGGCCAGGGTCAACGACGGCAACCTCACCGTGCCCACGTTGGTGTTCGCCGACGGGACCGCGCTCACCAACCCGTCGATCGCCGAGGTGCACGCGCAGCTCGCGCTGTCTGCCTGACAGCTGATCAACCACTGGCTCACCACTGGCCGGGCGGCTCCGCCCCGTACCACCTCGTCACGAGCCAGCGCGAGATCGAGAACCCGCTCGGCAACAGCACGTCACCGGCCTCGGCGGCCTGGCGTAGGTCGTCGCGGGAGAACCAGCGAGCGGCCGACACCTCGTCCCCGTCCACCCGGATCGCCGCGGTCTCCGCTCGACCGAAGAAGCCGAGCATCAGGCTCGACGGGAACGGCCACGGCTGGCTGGCCGCGTAGCGCACCTCGCCGACGACGATCCCCACCTCCTCGGCCACCTCCCGGCGTACGGCGGTCTCGAGCGACTCCCCTGGCTCGACGAACCCGGCGAGCGTCGAGTAGCGCCCGTCCGGCCAGTCCGGGGCGTGTCCGAGCAGCGCGCGGTCGTGCTCGTCGGTGACCAGCATGATCACCGCGGGGTCGGTGCGCGGGAAGTGGACAGCGGCACAGTCCGGACAGCGACGTACGTGCCCCGCCTGATCCGGCACGCTGCGCACGCCGCAACGCGCGCAAAAGTGGTGGGTGCTGTGCCAGTTGGCCAAGCCGAGCGCGTGCACGAGCAGGCCGCCTTGTCCTTCATCCAGACCGGGGGCGACGGCACGGACCGAGCGCGGGCGCAGTGACTCCGGCACAACTGGCATGGACAGCGCCAACACCGGCGCGCCGCCATGCGTGCCGAGCAGCAGCCGTTCGGAGTCCGTACCTGCGTCGGCTGCGAGCCGCTCTGCGTCTGCCACGGTCAGCAGCCGCAGTCGGCGCTCCTCGGTCGCGACCACGCCGTCGCCGACCACCAGCACCCGACTGTCCGGGTCGGCCGCGGCACGCTCCCACCAGTCCGGGAGCGAGCGCTCATCAGCGCGGCGGTCGTGCGCCGCCGCTGCAAACGGCAGCCCGTCGCCGTCCAGACCCGCCACGTCCGCCGACCCTACGGTTCACGTTCCGGATAGCCTCGCCGGCCATGAGCATCCACATCGGCGCCGGGCCGGGTCAGGTCGCGCCCCGAGTCCTCTTCCCGGGCGACCCGCTGCGGGCGCAGTGGATCGCCGACACGTTTCTCGATGACGCCAGCTGCTACTCGCGGGTGCGCAACATGCTCGGCTTCACCGGCGCGTACCGCGGTGAGCAGGTCAGCGTGCAGGGTTCGGGGATGGGCCAGCCGTCGATGGCGATCTATGCCAACGAGCTGTTCCGCGACTACGGGGTGCAGCAGCTCGTACGAGTGGGCTCGTGCGGTGCGCTGACCGAGTCGCTGAAGGTGCGCGACGTGGTGCTCGCGATCAGCGCGGCTACCGACGCGTCGATGAACCGGCACCGGTTCCACGGCTTCGACTACTCGGCGACCGCCGACTTCGCGCTGCTGCGCACGGCGTACGACGCGGCGGTCGCCCGCGGCGGCGACCCGGTCGTCGGTCAGGTGTTCACCTCCGACTCCTTCTACCACCCGCGCCCGGAGCTCACCCAGCACCTGGTGGAGCACGGCGTGATCGCCGTCGAGATGGAGGCCAGCGCGCTCTATACGCTGGCCGCCGGGTTCGGTCGGCGGGCGCTGGCGCTGTGCACGGTGTCCGACCACATCGTCACCGGTGAGGAGACGACCGCGCAGGAGCGCGAGCAGACCTTCGGCGAGATGGTGGAGCTGGCGCTCGAGGCGATGCTCGCGGTCCCGGTCGACGCCTAACCCTTCGGCCGCTCCGTCGAATGCGGGGTTCTGGCTGGATTCTTCGCACCTGAGCGGGCCAGGACCCCGCAACGGATTGCCGGCGGCTAGCCGAAGAGGGTCGCCGCGAGCTCGGCCCGGCCGGGCAGCGCCGGCTGGTGGACCACGGTCCCCGTCCGCACGTAGTAGAACGCGGCACCCACCCGCTCGACCGGCAGGTCGTGCAGCTCAGCCCACGCCAACCGGTAGATCGCCAGCTGGTTCGGGTCGGCGTCCTCGCGCCGGCTGGTCTTCCAGTCCACCACCTCGAACCCACCGTCCGGCCGGGCGTAGACGGCGTCGATGCGACCAACGACCAGCTGACCGGCGAGCACCAGCTGAAAAGGCGCCTCGAGCGCGTACGGGGTCCGGTCGGAGTACGGGCTGGCGCGGAACGCCTCGGTCAGCTCGCGCAGGTCGGCGTCGTCGTCGATGTAAGCGTCCGCCCGGCCGGGCAGCTCGTCCGGTCCGATCAGCTGCTGCTGGCCGAGGTGGGACTCGACCCAGGCGTGGAAGCGGGTGCCCAGCCGGCCGGCGGGTGATGACCGGCGGGGCATCGGGCGGGCCAGGTCGCGGGCAAGTGCCTCGGGCTCGGTACGCAACCGCAGCACGGTGGTCGCGGCCAGCGCGCCGGGCAGGTCGACGACGACTGTGTCGTCGTCGCGACCGCGACCGGCCTCGGCCAGCAAAGTGTCGATCTCGGCGTCCAGTTCGGCGAGATCGGGGTCGGAGTCCGGCTGGCCGGCAGTGCCCGCCGTCATCGCTGCGCGTACCTGCGCCGCCACCGCCCGGCGCCGATCGACCAGCTCCTGGTCGAGCCGGCCGGGGAACGAGACCGCGGTCTGCCGCCCGGCTAGCGGGTTGTCCGCGTCGGGCTCCGGCGCGGCGGCCCAGCCCGTGTCGACGCCGTGCCCGCGCAGCTCGGTGAGGAACGGCGACGGCCCCCGCACCCGCTTCTGCGTGCGCCCCCACCAGTGGCCGCTGGCGACGACGACCTCTTTGGCCCGGGTGATTGCGACGTACGCGAGCCGGCGCTCCTCCAACTCTTGCTCGCGGTCGCACTCGCTTCGATAGGCGCGCAGGCCGGACCGGGTCCACGACGCAAGCACGGGCAACGCGTCGGCGTCTCCCCGCAGCGGCGCCGGGACCACGTCGGCGGTGCGCTCCCAGCGCGGCCGGTGGACTGCCGACGGGAACACGTTGGTGGACAGGAACGGCAGCACCACCGCCCGCCACTCCAGCCCCTTGGCGCTGTGCACCGTCAGCAGCTTTACCGAGTCGCCCGGCCCGGGGTTGGCGATCTCCATCCCACGCCCGTGCTCGAGCTCGGCGTCCAGCCAGCCGAGCAGGCCGGCGAGCCCGGCGGTCGGGTCGGTGCCGGCGAAGTCGCCGACCGCCTCGAGGAATCGGGCAAGGTTGTCGCGGGCGACATCCGCCTCCGGGCCGGGTGTAGCGGCCAGCTCCACCTCGACACCGAGCACGTCGACGACCCGGCGGACCAGGTCGACCAACGGGTCGCCGACGGCGCGGCGCAGCCCGGTCAGCTCGCCGGAAAGCTCGAGGAAGCGGGTCCGGGCGGCGGCGGAGTACGGGCGACCGCCGGGGTCGTCGAGCGCGTCGGAGAGCGACACCACCTCGGTGCGGTCGGTGCCGGCAACCGCGGCGGCGAGCCTGGCCCGCAGCCCCGGTGCGTCAGTGCGCTCGAGGTGCACCAGCTCGCGAGCGCGGGCACCGAGCAGCGCCAGGTCGCGGGGGCCGATGCGCCAGCGCGGTCCGGCGAGCAGCCGGAGCAGCGCTGTGTTGGCGGTCAGCGACGAGACGCAGCGCAGAGTCGCCAGCACGTCGCCCACCTCCGGCTGGCTGAGCAACCCGGCCAGGCCGACCACCTCGACCGGGATGCCGCGGCGCCGGAGCCCCGCGGTCAGCGCCGCCCGCTCGTTGCCGTCGCGCACCAGCACCGCGATGTCCGACCACCTGCCGGCGGACAGGTCGCGACCGAGCCGGTCAACCGTGTCCACGACCGCAGCCACCTCGTCGGCCACCGTGTCGTGCATCGACACCCGGACGGCGCCGACCGGCGCGTCGTCGGTGGGCGCGAGTGGCGCGGCGCCGTGGTGCGTGTCGTACAGCTCTGCGGCCACGTCGTTGGCCGCGGCCAGGATCGCGCGGCCACAGCGGCGGCTGACGGTCATCTCGAACCGCTGTGCCGGCGTTCGGTCGGCGCGCGGGAAGTGCCGGGGGAACTCGTCGACGTTGTCCACCGTCGCCCCCCGCCAGCCGTAGATCGCCTGGCACGGGTCACCGACCGCGGTCACCGGGTGCCCCCGGCCGCTCGCCGGTGTGGCGCCGCTGAACAGCCCCTGCAGCAGCCGGCGCTGGGAGACCGAGGTGTCCTGGTACTCGTCGAGCAGCACTACCCGGAACCGGTCCCGCTCGTCGGCGCCCACCTCCGGGCAGCGCTCCGCCAACCGCGCGGCGTGCGCCATCTGGTCGGCGAACTCGGTGACCCCCGCCTCCGCCTTGGCCCGCCGATAGGCGACCACGAGCTCGAGCAGCTCGTCGCGCGCTTGCGAGGCCGAGGCTGCGTCCCGTACGTCGCGGACCGGGTCGTGCCTGGCCAGCTCGCACCGCAGGTTGTCGTCGAAGGCGCGGACGGCGTCGATGTCGACGAGATGGTCGGACAGCTCGTTGTCCAACCGGATCACCTGCTCGACCACCCGCGGCAGCGACACCGACAGGTGCCGCGGGGCACCGGTGAACGAGGTGACGACGCGCGCGGCGAGCTGGTAGCGGCTGGCGTCGGACACCAGCCGCAGGTCCGGCTCGTAGCCGAGCCGCAGGCCGTGCTCGACCTGCAACCCGCCCGCGTACGCGTGGTAGGTCGAGACCACCGGGTCGGCCTCCGCACCGGTCGGGTTGGCGAGCGCCTGCAATCGGCTGCGTACGGCGGTGCCCAGCTCAGCGGCGGCCTTGTTGGTGAAGGTCAGCCCGAGGACCTGGCTCGCCAGCACCTGCCCGGTGCCCACCAGCCAGACCACACGCGCGGCCATCACGGTGGTCTTGCCGGAGCCCGCACCGGCCACGATCACCCCTGGCTCCATCGGGGCGGTGATCGCGGCCAGCTGTTCGGCGCTGAAGGGGATGCCGAGCAGGTCGTAGAGGTCGTTGCCGTCGCGCAGCGCCGACGGCACACGCGCCGCCGTGGCCGTGCTCATGACTGCTCGGTGTCGTCGTGCGAGCGGTCGAGCAGGGTCCGACCAGCCGGCTGTGCCGGGCAGACCGGCGTGAACTCGCAGTGCGCACAGGCGGGACCGGGAGTGGCGGCGAACCGCTCGCCGCGGACTACCGCGACCGCGTGCGCGAGCTGGGTGGCGGCGGTACGGCCGGTCACGTCCGCGGGCTGGTGCTGGACGTGCACCCCGGCGCGGCGCTGGTGGCGGAGCTGGACCAGCTCGGCGCCACCCGGCCGGCCGCTACCGCCGGCGACCTCGGTGGTGGCGCCGGCCTCGACGGCAAGCTGGTAGACGCCGAGCTGGGCGTGCCGCTCGACCGCCGCGCGAGCCGGTGCGGTCCGGCCGGTCTTGAGGTCCACGACCACCACGGCACCGTCGCGGTCGAGCTCGACCCGGTCGATCGAGCCGCGCAGCCGGGCGGTGTCGGCGCCGACCGGGACGGTGACGTCGAATTCCAGCTCGGCGGCGAGCGCGGTGCGGCCACGGTCGGCCCGGTGCCAGTCGAGGAAGCGGCCCAGCGCGGCCGATGCCTCCGCCCGCTCGGCACTGCTGGCCCACGACACCGGGAAGGGGAGCCGGTCCCACACGAGGTCCAGCTCGTCGCGTACGGCCGCCTGGTCGGCGGGGAGGTCCCCGTCGGCGACCCCCGCAGCGAGTGCGTGGACCACCGCGCCGAAACCCTGCGCGGCGGTGCCCGGCGACGCGCCCCCGGCCTCGCGCTGGAGGAACCAGCGCAGCGCACACTCGTCGATGGCGTGCACTGCGCTCGCGGACAGCGCCACCGGGCGGTCCGCGGGCCGGACCGGAGCGGGCGCGTCGGTGGGCTCGCGCAGGCCCCACCACCGATCGGGGTCGGCGGCGGGAACCAGCCCCGACGTGGCCAGCCGCGCGATGCGCCGGGCGAGCGACGCCCGCACGGCCGGGTCGTCGGTTGCCTCCGCCCGCGCGCGCAGCTCCCCGAGCAGCCCGTGCAGGGACAGCGGCCGGCGCGGGCGGGCTTCGGGTGGACCGGCGTCGACACCGAGCTCGTCCAGGAAACGGGACGGCTGCTCGCCGCTGTCCTGCGCACTGCTTACGGCGGTGACGACCAGCCGCTCCCGCGCCCTGGTCACAGCGACGTAGAACAGCCGCCGCTCCTCGGCCAGCAGGGTGCTGGTCGACGGCCCAGCGGGCAACAGAGCGGGCAGCACGCCGTCCGCGCCGAGCCGGTCGGTCGCGAGCAGCGACCCGCGCCGGCGCAGACCGGGCCAGCCGTCCTCCTGGACTCCCGCGACCACGACGAGCCGCCACTCGAGACCCTTGGACCGGTGTGCTGTTAGCAGCCGGACCGCGCCGCCGCGGACCGCCCGCTCGGCCAGCGGGTCGGCCGGGATCTGCTGCCCGTCCACCTCGTCGAGGAAGGAGCCGAGGCCGCGCCGCTGCTGGCGCTGGTCGGCACGTTGGGCCAGGTCGAACAGCGCGCAGACCGCGTCCAGGTCACGGTCGGCCGCGGCCGCGGGCGGTCCCCCCGTCTCGACCGCCCGGCGCAGGGTCGCCGGCCAGCCGGTGCCGTCCCAGGCCTCCCAAAGCAGCTGCGCGACTGACGCCTCGTCGCCCAGCTGGCCGGCGACCCGGTGCAACAGCAGCGCCGCCCGCCGAGCCCGGGCTGCCTCGCCGCCGGGCAGATCGCTCAGCCCGTCCGGACTGGCGACGGCGCGGGCCACCAGCTCAGCCGACGACGGCGCTGGCTGCTGGCTCTGCTCGCCCAGGGCGCGCTGGTGCAGGGTGCGAGCCAGCCGCCGCAGCGCCGCGGCGCCCATCCCGCCGACCGGCGAGGTGAGCAGCGCCTCGACGTCATCGGCCGGCAACGGGACACCGTCAGCCAGCCGATGGGCCAACCGGA
>Ga0183260_10005247_pt1 | contig 10211 bp, 7 predicted proteins | sample AntDrymUQ4972206_2_FD_129768 | JGI IMG/M metagenome (GOLD analysis project Ga0183260, IMG submission 129768) | Polar desert sand microbial communities from Dry Valleys, Antarctica - metaG UQ497 (22.06) (version 2) (version 2) | ecosystem: Environmental > Terrestrial > Soil > Desert | place...
AGAAGACCTAAACCAAAGCCAAGGTGAAACCCGCATCGCCGGTACGAGTGAGCAATGTAGTTCCCATCGTGGCGTTGGTGTAGTCCAGTGCCTCACTGGCCGGGTCGCGCCGCATCCGATCAGTGTGCCGCGGGGCACACGTCAGCTGCCGAAGCGCCCTTGCGGATCCCACCCCCGGCAGTGTATCCTAGTGCCGCACAAGTGAGAACAGGTTCGGAACAGGTTGGCGTTACGCGCTTGCAGCGCTCCCAGCAGCGCTACCGGCGTCTGCTTGAAGACTTACGCGGGGCCGTCTTGGCCGGCACGCTGCAGCCCGGCGCGTCGCTGCCGTCGGAGCACGACCTTGCCAGGCAGTTCGGCGTTGGCCGCCACACCGTGCGCCGCGGTCTCGCGCAGCTGGCGGCAGCCGGATTGGTGGAGACGCAGGCTGGGCGCGGGACGTTTGTGACTGCGCCCGCGGATCCCTCCACGCGCACCCAGACCCTGCAGGTCGCGGTCTACTACCCCTCGGCGCAGACCGCCAAGCTCGGCCACATCATACACGCCTTCGAAGAGGCGCACCCGCTCTTGCGGGTGCAGCCCCTTCGCCTGCACCCCCTTGGCTACGCGGAGACCGTCCTGGAGTTCATAGAGTCCGGCCAGGGACCGGACCTGATCCTCTTCATGAACGGCATGCTCCCCGCCCTCCGCCCGGCCGAGCATTTCCTGGACCTCGGCCACTTCCTGGCGAATCACCCACAGCTCGCTGGGGATATCTACCCCCTGCTCCGCCGGCAGTTCCAGTGGCACGGCCGCCAGTACGGGCTGCCGTTTGTCTTCTCACCGGTCGTCATGGCCTATGACCGCGAAGCATTCGCCGAGGCATCAGTGCCGGAGCCCGATATCTCCTGGACGCGTGCAGACCTGCTCGACGCGGCTGTACGCCTGACACGACGCGTCCGCGAGGCTCCCACGTCTGGGCGCGCCGCTGCATCGCGCGTCGAGCGCTACGGCGTGCACATACACCTGGCGTCTGTCCGCTGGCCGGCCATCGTGTACGCCGGAGGTGGTGCGCTGGCGACGCCGGATGGCACCCGCGGCCAGCTGTCAACGCCGGCGTCCATTAGCGCCATTCAGTTTATGATCGACCTCGCACACCGCCATGGTGTCTCTGGCCCGTTCTCGGCCGATCTGGACAGCGCGTCGCTCTTCGTGCTCCGCCGGGCGGCAATGATCGCGACATCGTTCTACAACGCCGACCATCACCAGTTCAGCAGTTCTGGCATAGACTGGGATGTCACGCTCCTTCCCGCGGCCCCAGCGTCCCTGGCCATCCCTGCCACACCCGGCTGTGTGCCAGGCGAGGGCCGGCGACACCTCTTTCAATCAACCGGGGTGGCGGTAAACGCACACACCCCGCGGCTGCGCGCCGCGCTTGCCTTCCTGGACTTTGTGATATCGCCGCGCATTCAGCACCTGATCCGCACCACCGGCTGTTCCCTGCCGGCGCGTGCGTCGATCGCGCAAGTACCGCAGCACCTGAATCCGCGACTGCACCCACGCCACCAGGACGTCTACCTGGAAGCCATGCAGGAGGATGGAGAAGTACCTCCCTTCTACAGCACCGCGGCGGCGGAGATGGCACACCACGAGTTGCTGCTCGCCTTCGCCGGGATCGAGGACGTCGCCACCGCCTGCCGGCGGGCAGACGCCAAGTTAACTGCTGGAGTTGCGCCGCCGAGCAACGCGGTGAGGGAAGGAAAGGAGGATGGTTGGGAGTACACGCGTAAACAGCTGTTGACGGATCGATAGGTAAGCCTGGGCGTACGGGACACACAAGCCTGTGGGGGCAAAAGGAGTCTGCTATGAACGACGGAGCTACGCGATCAGGACGAGGAGGTCGGCCTAATCTGAGCACCATGGTTAGCATGGGAAGAGGGCCGGCGCCGCGCAGCGTCACGCGGCGCTGCTTTGCGGGTGCGGGCGGCATCACGGCGCTGAGCGCCGCCTTCGTGGCGTCCTGCGGCGCCGGATCGTCGCAAGACGCCACACAGAGCGCCAAGCCTGCCACCGTCCGCTACCTGCACTACGACACCGGCCAGCAAGTGTGGCAGGACAACTTCAGTCAGATCTTCTCCAGCTTTGCGCAGAAGTACCCGGGGTCAAAAGTGGAGCCGGACCTCATCGCCGGCGGGCCGCTCACCAACATCGCCCAGAAAGCGATCGCCAGCTATGCCGGCGGTGCCACGTACGAGGCGCTGTACGGCCACTTCACCATCATCTCCGGGCTGCTGCAGGCGGACGTCATTCAGCCCATCGACTCGTTTCTCAGTAAGGACAAGGAGGTCAAGGCGGACGATTACTTTCCGGCCGCTACCGAGAAGTTGAAGGGCAAGTTGTACGGCATCGCCTGGTTCACCCAGGGAAAGGAGCTCTTTTACAACGCTGACATGCTGTCCGCCGCCGGTGCACCCAGTCCCAAGCAGCTGGAGAAAGACGGCAGGTGGACCTGGGACGCACTGCTGGAGATCGCCAGGAAAGTGACACAGACAGATGGGACCAACACTACCGTCTACGGCTTTAACACCGGCTTTAGCGACCCCGGCACGTTTGTTAACTCGCTCTACGCGTGGGGCGCAGACTACTTCACCAAGGACTACTCCAGGCCGACGCTCGACACGCCCCAATTCCTCACTGCCACGCAGTTCAACGTTGACATGGTCGCCAAGCAGAAGGTGTCGGGCGGGGGCAACTTCCAGCAGAAGGCGCTGGGCATCTTGCTCGGCAGCGGCTCTAGCACTCGCGGGTGGGATGACCAGGTCGTCAAGCCCAATCTCTTTAAGATCGAGCACACCATGCTGCCCAAGGGGCCGGCCGGCCGGGCCTGCGCGATGTCCAACAACTGCATGTACATCGGCAAAGGCACCAAAGTGCCCGAAGCCGCCTGGAACTTCTACAAGCACCTGCTCAGCAAGGATGTGCAGGCCCAGGTCGCGCAGCTCGGCGGCGGGCGCTACGCGGCGAATAGGAAGCTGAAGCCAATCACCCTATTCGGCTTCGAAGATCCGGCCGTCTACACAGCATCGGCGGAGATGAGCCGGCCCACGCCGCTGATCGTGCGACAAGCCGACTTTCAGAAGGACTGGGCCGACTCCTGGAAAGCCATGACCGAGGGCGCCATCGGTGTAAAGGATGCGCTCGCCCAGATGCAGGACAAGACGGTTCTGTATCTCAAGGAGGGGTGCATCTGTTGATGGAGACGCTCCAGCATCCTGTGCAACCGGTGGTCTGTGACTGGCCCGGCGACAAGCGGTGGGTGTACTCCATCACGTTTGACGAGGCCCTCTCCGACCTCCACCGCTTCGCCATCCCCATCCTGCAGGACTACGGCGTGCCTGGCCACGTCGAGGTAGTGGTCGGGCAGCTCGGGCAGGTACGCAATCTCGGCGGCTCCAGCTTCGACGGCTTCCGGCACATGGGCGCCGTCGAGCTGCGCGAGCTGGTGTCATGGGGCTGGGGCGTCGGCAACCACTCCTGGTCCCATAAGGCGGTGAATGCCGAGACGGTTGCGCTGGAACTGGGCGAAGCGCAGCGTGAGCTGGAAGACGTCTGTGGCCAGCCGGTGACGGTCTACTGCGCGCCCGGCAGCAACGCCAATATGAATGAAGATGCGCTCGAGGGCTGCCGCAAGTACGGCTATCGCGGCGCCATGAGCATCACCGACGCGCTCAATCGACCCGACGGAGCGGACCTGCTCTGGCTCAACCGCACCTTCCTCCACCACCAGGGGTACGGTCCGTTCTTCTCTGAGTTCGATCCATTCCGGAACATCCAGCATGCGCGGCGCGACCGCGGGTGGATCATCGACTACCTGCACTGCCCACTGGAGGTGCCAGTCCACCCCAACAAGGACTGCTCCCAGGCCCAGTTGCGGGAGCGTATCGAAACCATCGTGACTGAGGGCGGGGACGACGTGTGGCTGACACCTGTGGAAGCCCCGGTGGACTACCGCTACCTTCGCCGCCACACCCGCATCCAGCCGGTACCGTCGGGACGGATGCGTGGGCAGGCGAACACGGGGGACATGGGCACGTTCGTGGTCTCTGCACCGCAGTTGCCGGCCGCGATGCAGCGGACTGCGGTGACGCTGCGGTTGCCGCGCGGCACACGCGCGGTGGAGATCGACGGCGCACCGATCCCCCTCTACCGTAAGGCGGGCACCCCCCTGGTAGACATCGACGTTGCACAGCGCCGTCGAGTCCGCCTGATCGGCTCATTCAGCGAGTAAGCGAAGAGCCGAGTAAGAATGCAAGGAGCAGAGTGTGACAACAACGGTCGAGCGCGCGACGTTTGGCGCGGCCTCCCAGGCGGGGCTGACGGGCAAGCTCCCCACGCCCTACCCCCGCACCATCGGGTCCAATGCAATGCAGTACCTCCAGGAGGTGGTGGACAGTGGGCTGCAGACGGACATGACCACCCGCTTCGAGAAGCGGTTCGCGGAGCAGATGGGCGTCAAGCACTGCATCGCCACACCAGGGTGCACGCCAGCGCTGCAGCTGCTGGCCATGTCGCTGCCGTGCCAGCCGGGCGACGAGATCATCGTCAGCCCTATCACAGACTACGGCACCGTCATGGGAATCATCAAACAACAATACATCCCCGTCTTCGCCGATACGGAGCCGGGAACGGTGAACCTCAGCGCGCGCACCATCGAGCCGCTCGTCACCGACCGCACGCGTGCCATTATCGCCGTTCACAAGACCGGTCTCATCTGCGACATGGACCCCATCATGGCGCTGGCCCGCCAGCACAATCTCGTGGTGATCGAGGATGTCTGTCAGGCCGTCTTCGGCCGCTACAAGGGGCAGCTGGCGGGCACGCTCGGCGACGCCGCTGGCTTCTCGTTCGACTCGGAGAAGACGCTCGGCTCCGACACCGGCGGCTGCCTGATCACCAACGACGACGCGCTGGCTGAGCGTGCCCGCTTTCTCGGGCACAGCCGCGGGGCGGAGATGAAGCCCGGCTTCGGCCGCCTGCATACCGCGGAGGGCCACGCGCTGCGCATGCCCTTGTGCACCGCCGCCATCACGCTAGCGCAGCTGGAGATCATCGAGGAGCAGGTGGCCCACCGTGACGCGATGATCCGGCTGCTTTTCCGCTTGCTCGCCGAGATCCCGGGCATCACGCCGCTGCCCATCCCAGACTACGTGACCGTGTACTCGCCATGGATGGCCGGGTTCAGCGTGGATCCGGCCGCGTTCCGCTGCACCGCCGACGCGTTCGGCGCGCAGGTCGCGGCGGGCGGCATTCCCGGTGCCAGCACGGCCCGCTATTACCTGATGCCGGCGGCGTGCACGTTCCTCCAGGAAAAGGCGGCGAACGCAGTCTACCCGTATTCCACGCCGCCGGCGTCCCGCACCCATACCTACAGTGGCGACAGCTGCCCAACCGCCCAAAACTTCCTGGAGACCTTTATCCGCTGGGCCACCTTCTGCGAGAAGTACCAGCCAGAGCACTGTGAGCTGGCAGCGAAGATCGTGCGCCGCGTGGCCGACAGCAACCGGGTTTAAAGGAGCCGCGCCATGGTTGTAGAAACGCGAGTCGCCCTGCGATTAACCGGGCGCCACTGGCACACGCCGAGTCTGGACGGCGCTGGCTGGACCGAAACCCCGTACGACCTCGATCCCCGGGAAACCGGGTTTGTCGCGCTGCACCTGTGGAATGTGGGTGACGTGGCCGGCGGCGGACCAGCCGTCCCCGACGGCTACCTCATCGATATGGGACTGCGCGAAACGCAGGAGGAATCGGTACGCATCGCGGAACGCTACATCCGCCCGGCGATCGATGCCTCGCGTGAGGCCGGTCTACCCATATTCCACGTGGAGCCGGCCACCATCGCCATGAAGTACGACTCGGTCCACTCCATGCTGGAGACGGATGAGCTCAATCCTCCCGCTCGCGGCCACCCGCGCCCGCCGGAGGCGAACCCCGGGTGGGTCAAGGAGCGCGCCGAGCGAACGCACGGGCGCGGTTACAACGAATGGGACGGCTGGCAGCGCATGCGCATCCTCTTGTCATGCGATGCGGAGCCGGGTGACCAGGTGATCCTCACCGGCCGGCAGTTCGACCGTATCCTGCGCACGAAGGGCATCAAGAACCTGGTCTACACCGGGTTCGCCACCAACATGTGCATCCTGGACTCTGCGGCAGCCACCAAGGAGATGCTCGGCTTCGGCTACCGCATCTTCCTCATCCGTGAGGCGACGTTGGGGGTGGAATACCCCGAGACGCTGGCTGACCGCACTGTGACGCGGATGGCGCTCAACTATTTTGAGCTGAAGGTCGGCGACTCGATCGGTTTCGACGAGTACATTGGCGCCTGTACAACCGTCGCCGCCCACCGTCGGGAGCCGTTGCGCACAGGCGGCAACTACTCGCCATACCTAGTTGTACCTGTCCAATGGGAATCGGGTGCTCGCGGGGCACTAGGCGGCGGTGGGGCGACAGGTGAGGGCTTGCGCACACGGTTACCGATGCGAGGCTCGCCTGATACGGGCGACGCGCATCCCACCTGGGTCTCAAGGGAGCGATCAATGAACGAAGCAGTGTGGAATGCGCGCACGACGGGTGAACTGTGGCGGGCCGGCGGCCATACGCGGCGGGCTGTGATCGGCAGCGCCGCGGCTGGTAGTCTAGGGGTTCTGCTGGCCGCCTGCGGTGGCAGCGACGGCGCATCGCCCGACTCGCCGACAGTCAAGCCGGCCACGATCCGCTACATCCACGTGGACACTGGTGAGCAGGTTTGGCAGCAGAACTGGGGCCAGCTCTTCACCAACTTTGAGGCCAGGTACCCCAGCCTCAAACTACAGGTGGATATGGTTCCCACCATCCCCAAATCGGTCGAGAAGGCGCTGGCGACCTTCGCCGGCGGCGACTACTACGACTTCCTGTACGGGCACCTCACCGCCATCTCGCCCTATCTCCAGGCCGACGCCATCCAGCCGCTCGACGGCTTCCTCGCCAAAGACCGCGACGTCAGGGCCGACGACTTCAATCCGGCGGCCACGTCCCGCAAGAACGGCAAGCTCTACGGCATCGCAGTGCGTACCTTCGGCAAGGAACTCTGGTACAACGCGGACCTCTTCACCCAGGCTGGCCTGACGACGCCCCGCCAACTGGAGAAGGACGGCAAGTGGACGTGGGACGCGCTGCTCGACGCGGCCAAGAAGCTCACCAAGACGGAGGGCGACACCATCAGCGTCTACGGCTTCAACACCGGCTTTAACGATCCGACCTCATTCGTCCAGATGCTTTGGGCCTGGGGTGCCGATTGGTGGGACAAGGGCTTTACCAAGTCAGCGCTCGACGCGCCGCAATTCCTGACTACGACGCAGTTTGCGCTGGACATGGTGACCAAGTACAAGGTTGCCGGCGGAGGGAACTTTCCGCAGGCTAAGCTAGCCATGACGGTCACCAGTTCCTTCTTCACGCGCACCGTGGACGAGCAGATCATGCGCCAGAACCCGTTCAAGGTGGAGATGGCGATGATGCCCAAAGGGCCGACGGGGCGCACTATCGCCATGGCGAACAACGACAGCTACATCGCCAAGTCGGCCAAGGCGCCGGAGGCAGCCTGGCTCTTCTACAAGTACCTGCTGAGCAAGGAGGCGCAACCGCAGTTTCTGGCGATGGGCTCCGGGCGGTACGTGGCGAGCAAGAAGGTCAAGCCAACCGCCGTCCAGTCCTACGAAGATCTGGCCGTCTACGAGGCCACCTCCGCCATCAGCCGCGCCACGCCGCTGATCATGAAGCAGGCCGACCTGGACAAGGTCTGGGGAGACATCTGGAAGGACATGGTGGATGGGAAGCTGGGCGTACGGGAGGCGATCACCCAAGTGCAGGCGCGCGCGACGCAGTTCCTGAAGGAGGGTGGTTGCATCTGCTGATGGAACAAGCGAGTCCGGGAGACCCAAGGAGGCAGGGGTGACCGGTGTGAGCGAGACTACGCTGGCGCCGATGGAGCGCGTCCCCAACCGCGAAGGCTTCGCGCTCAGTTTCAACGTCTGCGTCGAGACGGCCACCAACTTCCCTTACTGGACCTCGGTCTGGGACCATCGCAAGGGCGAGATCGACGCGGATACCAAGCTCTACATCCACCGCATGCTGGACGTGGCGGCGCGCTACGGCGTGCTGTTGCAGTTCTACGTCGTCGGCAGTGCGCTGGAGCACCCCGACGTCGACTACCTCAAGCGCGCCGCCGGCGAGGGCCACGGCATCGGCAATCACACCTACACGCACTTGAACGTTAAGGCGCGAGAGCCAGCGCAGATCCAGGTGATCTACCGAGACCAGCCGTGGCGCGCCGGCGGGCGCACGGTGCCGGAGATCCTGACTAACGAGGTTCGCTGCACCACGCTGGCCATCCGCGAGCGGCTCGGCGTTGCGCCACAGGGGTTTCGCAGCCCCGGCGGCTTTCCCACCGCGCTGCGCGATGCGCCCGAGGTGCGTCGCATCGTCGCAGGCGAAGGCTTCCGCTACGTCTCCAGCGGCTATCAGTTGCTCGTCCCGCGCGACCGGCCGCCCACGCCGGCGGAGTTCGCGGCCGCCGTCGAGCTCAGCGTGGAGACACTGCAGCCGAGCCGCTACGTCGAGCACGATGGCCCGGGCCTGCTGGAGATCTCTATGATGGGCGTGAGCGACATCGACGCCTTCCGGAACCTGCGACTCTCCAAAGAAGCTTGGCTGCAGGCGACGCGCGTCGCCGTACACAAGGCGGTCTCCGATGGGCTCGCGTTGAGCCTGCTGCTTCATCCCTCCGTGCTCGCCGCGCGCGACCCTTTCTGCGAGACGCTAGAGCTATGCGCGCGGCTGAGTGTGGATGCCGGTGGAGGCATGGCGACGAACGACGCCCTCGCCGCGCGGCTCACCGCGGGCGAGGGGTAGGAGCGCGCATGGCACGCTACGCGCGGGTCGCCACCATCTCCTGCGGCGGCGCTGGACGGCGTGAGACGCCAGCGGCAACCATCGCCGCCAACCGCGAGGCGCAGGTGCGTCTGGTAGAGCAGGCCGCATTGGACCAGATCGATGTCGTGTGCATGACGGAGACCATCACGTGGTATGGCCTGGGACCAGAGTCGCTGGAAATCGCCGCCGAGCCGCTGGACGGTCCGACCGTTTCCGCCTTCGCCCGGGTGGCGCGCGCTGCCGATAGCTACGTCGTCGTGCCCATCTTTACGCGCGAGAGCGGCGCCGTCTACAACTCGGCGGTGCTGCTCGACCGCAAGGGACACGTGGCCGCCGTCTATCATAAGATGTTTCCCACCTTCGCGGAGATCGAGTGGGGCGTGCGCCCGGGCACCGAGGCGGTCGTCGTAGAGACCGACTTTGGTCGTGTCGGGTTCGCCATCTGCTTCGACCTCAACTTCCGCGAGCTGGGCGAAGCGCTCCAGGGCGGCGGCGCTGAGCTGCTGCTCTTTCCCTCCATGTATCCGGGCAGCCTACTGCTCTCGTCGTGGGCGCACGACTTCAAATGCTTCGTTGCCACCGCCACGCCGCGTGACGGCTCGCGCTTCGTCGACCCACTGGGGCGCGTCTTTGTGCGCAGCGAAACGGCCTACCAACCGGTCGTCGTGCGCCGCCTCAACCTCGACTTTCGGGTCATCAGCATCACCTTTAACCACACCAAGCTGCCCGACGTGAAGCGCGCCTACGGTCCCGGGGTAGAGATCGACGTGGCGCGCGACGAGGCCGCGCTGTGCCTCTACAGCCACCTGGCAGACAAGTCCGCGGTCGACGTGCTCGCCGAGTTCAGTATGGAGACGCGTGTCGACTACTTCGAGCGCTTCCGCCGCGTCCGCGCGTCCGCGCTTGCCCAGATTCCCACGTAAACCGCAAGGAGACGCCCTATGGTCGTAGACGCATCGGTCGCACTGCGCGTGCGCGGTCGGCACTGGGAGACGCCCACGCTCGACAGCGCGGGCTGGGTGGAGACGCCGTTCGATCTTGATCCGAAGGAGACGGGTTTCGTCGCCCTCCATCTGTGGAACATCGGCGACGCGAGCGGGCCGCCTATCCCAGATGGGTACTTCGTGGACACGGGCACGCGTGAGGCGCAGGAGGAGTCGGTGTGCATTGTGGATCGCTTCATCCGCCCGGCGATCGATGCCTCGCGTGAGGCCGGTCTACCCATATTCCACGTGGAGCCGGCCAGCATCGCCATGAAGTACGAGTCG
>Ga0183260_10005248_pt1 | contig 10211 bp, 12 predicted proteins | sample AntDrymUQ4972206_2_FD_129768 | JGI IMG/M metagenome (GOLD analysis project Ga0183260, IMG submission 129768) | Polar desert sand microbial communities from Dry Valleys, Antarctica - metaG UQ497 (22.06) (version 2) (version 2) | ecosystem: Environmental > Terrestrial > Soil > Desert | place...
ATCGGCGCACCTACATCGGCGCTCTCCCGGGCCGGCTGGTGCGGGCACTGCGCGACGCGAAGACGATGAACCCGGTGATCCTCCTCGACGAGGTCGACAAGGTCGGCGCCGATTGGCGTGGCGACCCCTCGGCCGCGCTCCTCGAGGTGCTCGATCCGGCTCAAAACTCCACGTTCCGCGATCACTACCTCGATGTCGAAGTCGACCTCTCGCAGGTCTTCTTCATCGCGACCGCGAACATCGCAGAGACGATCCCGGGACCGCTGCTCGACCGGATGGAGGTCATCCGCTTCGACGGTTACACGACCGACGAGAAGGTCGCGATCGCCCGTGGTTACCTCTGGCCGCGCCAGCGCGAACGGGCCGGGCTCGAGGAGGCCGAGGTCTCGATCTCCGATCCGGTGCTCGAGTCGGTCATCTCCGAGTACACGCGCGAGGCGGGTGTCCGCCAGCTCGAGCGCGAGCTCGGCTCGATCCTCCGCAAGACGGCGACGAAGCTCGTCTCCGACCTGGTGAAGGCGCCGGTCGCCGTCGATCTCGACGCGGTGCGCGACGCGCTCGGTCGCCAGAAGTTCTGGCGCGAGGCGGCGGAGCGGACGGCGGTGCCGGGTGTCGCGACCGGGCTCGCGGTGAACATGATGGGTGGCGACGTCCTCTTCGTCGAGGCGACCGCGAATCCCGGGGAGGGCCTCGTGCTCACGGGTCAGCTCGGTGACGTGATGAAGGAGTCGGCGCAGATCGCGCTCTCGGCCGTGCGCTCGCAGGCGGACACGCTCGGGATCGACCAGGATCTGTTCGAGCGCGGATTCCACCTCCACGTGCCGGCGGGCGCGATCCCGAAGGACGGTCCGAGTGCCGGCATCACGATGGCGACCGCGCTGGCGTCCCTCCTCTCGGGCCGGCCTGTCAAGCACACCGTCGGGATGACGGGCGAGGTGACGCTGCAGGGCCGGGTGCTGCCGATCGGTGGACTGAAGCAGAAGGTGCTCGCAGCGCACGCGGCAGGCTTGACCGATGTCGTCATCCCCGAGCGGAACCGCGCCGATCTCGCAGACGTGCCGGCGCACGTGCGCGACGAGCTCACGTTCCACCCGGTGATGTCGCTCGACGAGGTGTTTGGCATTGCGCTCGAGGCCGAGCCGGCGGCGCGTTCCCAGCTGACTGCCTGAGGATGAGCCGCTGTCGACCGTGTACCCCGGTTCCGGAGGAGGTCCGCCGTGCGGCGGGCCTCCTCGAGCGCCGTTGGACGGTCTCGATCCTCTGGGCCTCGTCCGAGGGCGCGAGCCGCTTCAACGAGCTCAAGCAGGCCGTGGGTGAGATCCCGCCGCGAACGCTCGCGCAGCGGCTTCTCGAGCTCGAGGACGCGGGACTGATCGAGCGGCGTGTCTTCGACGCGCGGCCGCCCCGCGTCGAGTACGTCCTGACCGCGGACGGGCTGCGTCTCCGCGCAGTTCTCGACGCGCTCGCGGTCTACGCGGGCGCGTAGCGCGCGAGCAGCCGCGCGAGCACGTCACGGGCTCCCGAGAGGACCGGCGGCCCGTGCGAGGTAAGAACCCGCTCGGCGGGAAGGTCGAGAAGCGGCTCGAGCTCGCGCGCGAGCTGCCCGCGAGACCGGGATTCGAGCCACGAGGCGGGACAGAGCTCGAGGCCTTCGGCGGTGCCGAGCAGGACGTCTCCGGGGACGAGCGTGGCCGGGTCTTCGAGCCACACCACCCACTCGGGCTCGGAGGCGATCCCGACGGCGTCGACACCGCTCGGCAGCTCGCCGTCGGAGCCCGTGACGAGACGACCGCCATACCGCTCGACCAGCTCGTCGCTGCTCCGAGCGTGCCACGCGCAGGTGAGGAGGACGACGACAGGCAGCCCGGCCCGCTCGACGTCGCGATCGAGCGCGGAAAAGAACCGCTCCCGTTCGCCCGCGTCGGCCGGGACGAGCGGATCGACGAGCACGATCGCCTCGTCCCCCTCCTCCCAGTAGACGCAGCCGACCTCGCGCTCCCAGCCCTGGCGGGGTTTCCAGTCGGGGTGCGACGCCGTCCAGCGCCAGAGACCCTCGGCGACACGCGTCACCTCCACGCGGCTGACGCTACCGTCCGCTGGATGGAGTCGCAGCTCCATCGGCGTCCGTGGGCGGGACAGCGCCTCCCGGTGCGCTCGATCCGCTCGTCGCCGCCGAACGAGCCGTCGCGGAGGAACGCCAGCGGATCGCCCGCGAGCTGCACGACGTCGTTGCGCACTCGGTCTCCGTCATGACGGTGCAGGCGGGTGCCGTGCGGCGACTGCTCAGGCCCGATCAGGTGCGAGAGCGGCAGGCGCTCGAGGCGGTCGAGGCGACCGGCCGAGAGGCGCTCACCGAGATGCGGCGTCTCGTCGGGCTTCTGCGGCAACGGGGGGCCATGCCCGAGTTCGCGCCGCAGCCTTCGATGCGAACGATCGACGTGCTGGTCGGCACGGTGCGAGAGGCCGGGCTGCCCGTCGAGCTCTCCGTCGAGGGCGCTCCGCGCGAGCTGCCCCCGGGCGTCGACCTCTCCGCGTACCGCGTCATCCAGGAGGCGCTCACGAACGCGCTGAAGTACGCCGGCCCGGCTCGCGCCTGGGTTACGGTTCGATGGCTCGAGCGGGAGGTCGTCCTCGAGATCGCGAACGACGGTCGCTCGGCGCCCGGCGGTGATGGCCCGGGTCACGGGCTCGCCGGTCTGCGGGAGCGCGTCGCGCTCGTCGGCGGTGCGGTCGACTCAGGCCCGCGCGCGGGCGGCGGCTTCGTCGTCACGGCCCGCCTGCCGCTCGACGCCGCGTCATGACGACCCGTGTCCTGATCGTCGACGACCAATCGCTCGTCCGGGCCGGCTTCCGGATGATCCTCGATGCAGAGCCGGAGATCGAGGTCGTGGGCGAGGCAGCCGACGGGCTCACGGCCGTTCTCGCCGCGCGTGAGACCGAGCCGGACGTGATCCTTATGGACGTCCGGATGCCGAACGTCGACGGGCTCGAGGCAACTCGCCGCCTGCTCGACGGCAAGGAGAGCGGGCCTCGCATCTTGATCCTGACGACGTTCGATCTCGACGAGTACGTCTACGAGGCATTGCGGGCGGGTGCGAGCGGATTCCTCCTCGAGGACACGCCGCCGGAGCAGCTCGTGGAGGCGATCCACGTCGTCGCGCGCGGCGAGGCGCTCCTGTCACCGGGGATCACGCGGCGGGTGATCGCCGAGTTCGTCCGGCATCCCCCCGCGGCGTCGCGCCCGACCGCCTCCGGTGTGGATGACCTGACGCCGGAGGAGCTCGAGGCGCTCCGCCAGATCGCGCGAGGACTGTCGAACGCCGAGATCGCGCTCGAGACGGGGATCGACGAGGAGCTCGTTCGGGCCTGCACCATGCAGATCCTCCAGAAGCTGCGCTTGCGAGACCGCGTGCAGGCGGTTGTCTACGCGTACGAGCACGGCATCGTCCACGCCGGTGAGAACGGCGAGCTTGCCCTCTAGCTCGGCTGGGCGTCTGCCGATATTCGTGACGTGGACGCTGCCGAGTCAGTCGCGGCCCGCCTGATCGGCACGCTCTTCGTCGAGCGTGGCGTCGCGTCCGAGTTCCAGGTGAGCCTTGCGCTCGAGATCCAGCAAGAGACGGATCAACAACTCGGCGAGATTCTGATCGAGCGGTTCGGCGTCTCGCGGGAAGAGATCGGGCAGGTGATCGTCGAGCAATGGCAGGACCTGGGCAAGCCCGCCGGTTTGGAGCCGGAGGCGGCTCTCAGCGAGAGCTGGAGGCGGCTCGGAGACATCTTCGTCACGCGGGGCTTCGTCACGACCGAGGAGCTCGATCACGCGCTCAGCCGCCAGCGACAGACCGGGGAGCGACTCGGGGAGGCGCTCGTCGCTCTCGGCGCGATCAGCAAGTTCGAGCTCGCAGGAGCGCTCGCCGAGCAGATGGCGAGCCTCGACGAATCGGGAGCGGCGCGCCACGACGACACCGAAGCGACGGTCCACCAGCTACGGGCGCGGCCTGTCGAGCCTCAGGCGATCGCGGCGGAGGCGTCCGCAGCGACGACAGCGCCGTCGCCGAGCGAGGCTCCGACGCCCCTGCCACCCGAGCTCAGGGCGGTCGAGGTGGGCAAGACGACCGAGCCCGCGCTCGAAACGGACGAGACGACCGAGCCCGCGCCCGAGATCGCGCTCGCCGCTCCCCTGCCGGTGCCCGGAGTGATCGCCTTCGTGCCGACGACGACGGGATACACGCTCGTGCCGCTCGACGGCTCCGCGCCCGAGGTCGGCGAGCTCGTGAGCGAGCTTGGCGACCTCGGCGAGCTCTATGTCATGCGCCACACTTCCTCGCCGCTCCCGCTCGACAAACGCACCTGCGTCGTCGTCGAGCGTCGCTCGGCGACGACGTTCTCGTTCAGCTTCGCCGACTAGCCCCGTCGCCGATCGCCGCGGAACCACGGCCTACACTGCGCCGAGGGCCGTTAGCTCAGCTGGTAGAGCAGGGGACTTTTAATCCCAAGGTCGCTGGTTCGAATCCAGCACGGCCCATCAGGGTCGGGCCGAGCGAGGTCGGCCTGGCTAGCCTCGTCAGATGGCCGCGCAGTGCTCACATCTGGACTCGGTCGTCATCGAGCGGCCGGAGTCCGTGCCCGGCTGCGAGGACTGCCTTCGGATCGGGGCCCGTTGGCTCCACCTGCGCCAGTGCACGCAATGCGGGCACGTGGGGTGCTGTGACGACAGCCCGAACCGCCACGCGACGGCGCACAACGCAGCGAGCGGGCACCCCGAACCGCCACGCGACGGCGCACAACGCAGCGAGCGGGCACCCCGAACCGCCACGCGACGGCGCACAACGCAGCGAGCGGGCACCCGGTGATCCGCTCGCTGGAGCCGGGCGAACGCTGGTACTGGTGCTTTGCCGACGTGGTCGCGTTCGAGCTCGGCGACACGGATCGAGGTCTCGCGTCCACGGCCCGACGGGGTCGCGCAGCGACAGGGCAGTTCGTGACCTGGAGCGTCTGATACTCGGGTGTATCCCGACGTCGCGCCGGCTCGTTGGTCTCAGGCGTTGACGACGAGGTCGTCGGGGTAGTCGTTCAACACCTCGGCGCCGTTCTCGGCGCAGACGACGACGTTCTCGATCCGGAGGCCGAACGAGCCGTCGACGATGAGCGACGGCTCGTCGGTGAAGGTCATGCCCGCCTCGAGCGGCGTCTCGTCCTCCGGCGAGAGGAACGGTCGCTCGTGAATGTCGAGGCCGATTCCGTGACCCATACGGTGTCGCAAGTGCCCACCGAGCCCCGCGTCCTCGATCGGGCCGCGGCAGGCGGCATTCACCTCTCGAGCAAGCGCGCCGGGACGGCAGGCGCGTCTGCCCGCCTCGGCGGCCGCCAGCATCACCTCGTACGCCTCGACGAGCTCCTCGGTCGACTCCCCGGCGACGATCGTCCGCCCGAAATCGGAGCAGTAGCCGTCGACGACCCCGCCGAAGTCGAACATGACCGAGATGTCGTCGGGCAGCGGTTCGTGGGCGGTGTCCTCGCCGGAGTCCAAGCTCGCTGCGTCCATGCCGGTGAAGATGTGCGTCGCAAACGAAGGCGTGAGCGATCCGGCGCGTTTCAGCTCGAGCTCGACCTCGTCGCGGAGCTCGGCCATCGTCACTCCCGGGCAGACGCGTGGCGCGACCGCGGACATCGCCTGCTCGACGGTCCGGCACGCGCGGCCCATGGCCGTGAGCTCGTCCGGTTCCTTGACGCGGCGGAGCTCGTTGACGAGGGACGAGCCCGTCCGCAACCGCTCGACGCCGAAGATCCTCGCGAGCTCGAGGGTCGTCTCCGCCCACAGCCGATCGCCGACAGCGACCGAACGGAGCGCTCCGAGACCCTTTGCGACGCGCTGGAAGACTTCAGCGCCGTCGTCCGTCTCGCTCACGACCACGAGCTCACCGTCCGGGCGAACCGGCAGGTCGAACGTGACCACCATCCGCGGCAGCACGAAGACGGGATCGGCATCGGGGCGGAAGAAGCCGCCTGCCACCCAGCCGTGCGCATACGAGCTCTGCCCGAAGAACGGGATGCCGCGCTCGATGCCGGTCAGGTATTCGAGATCGGCCGACAGGCCGAGGAAGAGCGCATCGACGCCCTCCGCGCGAAGTCGCTCGGAGAGCCGCCCCCGTCGTGCGGCGTAGTCGAACACGGCTCGATCCTACGGCGAGGTGGAGAGGCGCCGCCGAGAGCTTCTGCGTCGTGCGGCCCTGACGGATCGCCTCCGACCGGGGTGTCGTCGCCCCAACGGACTCAACGGCCCCAGGGGCACTCCCGTGTCCCTATAGCCACGTTACCGGCCGACCGGTGACGGACGTGTGCCGTCTTCGTCTCGACTTTCCGACGCCGACGCCGATGTCGCATGCGCAGAACGCGTCCCCACGGTGGACGTTACCCCTCCGGTCGCTGCCGTCCGTGAGGCGCGCGTCCGTGCGTGCGTGCCACAATGACGAGGTGGAGACGGAGCTCGTTCCGACGCTGCGAGGGATCTTCCACCTCTGGGCGCTCGTTGCCGCGGTCGTGGCAGGCGTCGTCCTTGTCGTGCTGGCCGACGGCGCGCTGGCGACGGCGTCGTCGTGGATCTATGCGGTCGCGCTCGCGGCGATGTTCGGCGCGAGCGCGCTCTACCACCGGTTCCCGTGGCGAAGCGCGGGCCGCCGGCTGTGGGCACGCCGCCTGGATCACTCGACGATCTTCGTCTTCATCGCAGCGACCTACACACCGTTTGCCCTGCTCCGGTTCGAGGGCGCGACACGGTGGATCGTGCTGGTGCTCGCCTGGTCGGGAGCGCTCCTCGGGCTCGCGGTCGAGCTCGTCTGGATCGAGTCGCCGCGCTGGTTGAAGGCGCTCGCCTATATGGCGGTCGGATGGGTCGGTGTGCTCGCCGCGCCGCAGCTCTTCTCGGCGGTCGGAATCGCCGGTGCCGTGCTGCTGCTCGTCGGCGGTTGCCTCTATACGGTCGGCGCCGTCGTCTATGCGACACGGTGGCCCGATCCGTTCCCCCGAACGCTCGGCTTTCACGAGGTCTTCCATCTGCTCGTCGTGGCCGCGGCCGTGACCCAGTTTGTCGCCGTCTCGTTGGTGGTGACGTAGGTGGAGCCGCGCAAGCTCGAGCTCTCGGACAAGGAGTGGCGGAAGAAGTTGACGCCTGCGCAGTACGCGATCCTGCGTGAGCGCGGCACCGAGCGGGCCTTCACGGGGGGATACGTGGACACGAAGCTGCCCGGCGTCTACCGGTGCGCGGGCTGCGGCACGGAGCTCTTCCGTTCGGACGCGAAGTACGACTCCGGCTCGGGTTGGCCGAGCTTCGTCGAGCCCTCGACGCTCGAGGCCGTCGAGACGCGCCTCGATCAGAGCCACGGCATGGCCCGCATGGAGGTGCTCTGTGCCACGTGCGGCGGACACCTCGGACACGTCTTCGACGACGGGCCGAAGCCGAGCGGCAAGCGGTTCTGCATCAACTCGTGCGCACTCGACCTCGAGTCGCGCGACGATGACTGAGCTCCCGGCCGCCACCCGCCTCGGCGCGATTCGGCTGCGCGTCGGAGACGAGGACGCGCTGCGCCGGTTCTACGAGAATACGATCGGACTGCGTGCCGTCCCCGGTGACTCCGGGCTCGTGTCGCTCGGGGTCGACGGCACGCCACTCGTCGAGCTCGTCGCCGACCCCGATGCGCCGGCCCGCCCCCCTCGCACGACCGGTCTCTTCCATCTGGCGTTGCTCGTCCCCTCGCGCAGCGATCTCGCTCGCGCTCTGCGCCGCGTCGTCGACTCCGGCTGGCAGCTCACCGGCGCCTCGGATCACCTGGTCAGCGAGGCGCTCTACCTCGCCGATCCGGAGGGAAACGGCATCGAGCTGTATCGCGACCGTCCGCGTGACGAGTGGCCACGGATGGGCGAGACACTCCGCATGGACACCCTGCCGCTCGATCTCGAGAGCCTTCTCACCGAAGCGGACGACGCGGGTGGAGGTATGGCGGACGGGACGTCGCTCGGGCACGTCCACCTCCAGGTCGGCGACCTTGCGGCGGCCGAGACTTTCTGGGTCGAGTCGCTCGGATTCGACGTGACCGTCCGTGGCTATCCGGGAGCGCTCTTCATATCGGCCGGCGGCTATCACCACCATCTCGGGCTGAACACGTGGGCGGGCGAGGGTGTGCAGGAGCCGCCACCGGGCTCGCGTGGACTCGTCCACTTCGAGCTCCTGCTCCCGGACGAGCAGGCGGTGGAGGAATCCGCCGCGCGGCTCGAGCGTGTTGCCTCCGTCGAGTGTCGTGACGGCGGTGTGCTCGCCCGCGATCCGTCGGGCAACGTCGTCCTCGCCCGCTCGTGAACCGCGACGACGCGCTCGCCCTCGTGCGTCGTCTCTGCGGAGCGTTCCCCGACGTGAGCGAGCGACCGAGTCACGGCGCACCGACGTTCTTCGTGGGTCGGAAGTGGGCCTTCGTGACGCTGCACGACGACCATCACGGCGACGGCCGACTGGCCATCTGGTGCGCGGCCCCGACGGGAACCAGGTGCTCCTCGTCGGTGCCGCGCCCGAGATCTACTTCCGTCCGCCCTACGTCGGTCACCGTAGCTGGCTCGGCGTCAGGCTCGACCGAGACATCGCCGAGGACGAGCTCGCCGGCGTCGTCGAGGACGCCTACGCAACCGTGGCTCCGCCGCGTCTCCTCGTGAGGGCCGGGCTCGTCGAATCCGACTAAGGCCCGGTCGGAGTCGACCGCGACTGGAGCGAGTGGGCCGAACCGAGCATTACGCGAACCACGCGCTCCCGAGCGTAACGCTGACGGCTTCGCCATTGGCTATCTAGGAAGCGCGGCGAGTGGCGGCGCAGACCTCCTCAGCCGCTCCTGCGGGCGAGGACGATCTCGGTATCGCCGGGCCAGTCCCAGAAGATGCCTTTCGGGGACCGTGACGTCAGCAGCTCCCGCACCTGGGCAGCAAAGTGCTCGACACGGTCACCGAATAGATGCGGCGCTGAGGAGGACATGGAGAGGTAGCCGGATAGCACGCTTTCGCTGTCCCGCAGCAGGTCGGGGATGCCGGTGGCGAAGATCGAACGTGGCGTGCCGAACCTGGTGCGACCAAGGACGTCTTCGAAGCTGTGGGTTCGAACTGGCGCCACGCCCTGGCCGGCGCGCCGGGCTGATCCCAAGTATTTCTCCACGAGCATCTTGATCTCTTCGTGCGGGATCGGCGGCGGTCCGGGGCTCGGCGGTACGGGCCGCCCCTCGACCGTGTGGACGATCAGGGCCAAGGCGCCGCCTGGCTCCAACATGTCGTACACCGCCTCGGCTACGCGGGCTTCGTCTGTCCAGTGGAAGGACTGGCCGAAGGTGACGAGGCGATACGGACCTGGTGCCGCCCCGGGGAGGTCCTCGGCCAAGGCTTCGACCCAGCGGATGTTCGTGATCCCTCGCTCGCGTGCGACCCGGCGAGCTTCGGCGAGCATCGTCGGGTCGGGGTCGAGACCGACCGCCTCCTCGAACAACTGAGCGAGCCGGACAGTGAGGATTCCGGGGCCGCAGCCACCGTCGAGGAGCCTGCCGCTCCCGTCGAGATCCAGCTCCTCGGTGAGAACGGCCTCGAGCTGCGGCGAGTAGGCCGGTCGACCGTGCCGGTAGTGGACAGCGGCGCCCAGGTAGATCGTGGGGTCATACGACACCGCAACAGCATGCCCGGGATGATTGGCGTTACGCCACCGATGTTGACGAGATGCGGCCTTCGACTAACTGGTGTTGCCCTTCAGGTAGCAGTCGATAATCGCCGTCTCGTCTCGCTTCGCGATCAAGTCTTTCCCTGCCTGCCACCCGACACGACTTGATATCCACCCGGGAGCCGTGGTCAATCCGAACAGGTGTACGCTGTTCCAGTGCACCACGGCCGGCGAGCCGTACGTCGGTGTACTCTCGCGAGCTAGATGGCCGACGACGATGATCCCCGCGACAAGATCGGCACCGACCTTTCGCATCGCCGGTTGAGACTCCGCCGTACGGTTAGTACGTCTCGAGCGTGGCGGTGCGTCGACCCTCGTATTCGAAGAGACGAAGTAGAAGCAGTCCGAACGAAAAGTAGGCCGCTCCGATCGCGACCTCGGTCGCGAGGAGGTCGCATGCACAACCGCCGCCGAATCGTCCCGACCTATCGGGTGCCGGCGGCGGTTCGCGCAATACCGTCGAAGGTGGGCG
>Ga0183260_10005249_pt1 | contig 10208 bp, 13 predicted proteins | sample AntDrymUQ4972206_2_FD_129768 | JGI IMG/M metagenome (GOLD analysis project Ga0183260, IMG submission 129768) | Polar desert sand microbial communities from Dry Valleys, Antarctica - metaG UQ497 (22.06) (version 2) (version 2) | ecosystem: Environmental > Terrestrial > Soil > Desert | place...
ACGACGTGGCCACGCCGGTCGAGGACGAAGCCCGAGCCGCTCGCACCGTCGACCCCGTTGCGCACGCGGATCTGCACCACGCTCGGGAGCAGCTGGTTGGCCACCTCGGCGACGCTGGTGTTGTCGGCCGGCAGCGGGGCAGGGTCGGAGTCGATCGGCACCGCCCGGCTCGGCCGCGAGAAGCCCCGCCGCTCGTCGTCGGAGCCGGCCAGCGCGGCCAGGGTGCCGAGGACGCCGCCCACCAGCCCGACGACCAGGGACACCGCGGTGAGCGCGAGCCACGGCGTGGTGGGGCGGCGGGGCACCGAACCCCCGGGCGGAACCCTCGGTGGCGCGGGCGCCGGAGCCTGCGGCTGGGAGCCGTGCCAGCCGGGCGCACCCCAGCCGGGGTAGGGCGGCGGCGCGCCGGTCCAGGCCGCCGCGGGCGCACCGCTCGTCGGCGAACCGGGCGGGTCGAGCGGCGCCGCCGTGTCGGCGTCACCGTTGCCGTCGAGACGGCGGTCGTCGCTCACGCTCGCTGCTCCTGTGCCGCACCGGGGCGGGGGGCCATCGGTGCCGGGTCGTGGTGCCAGTCGTCCGGCTAGGCACCAAGCATGACCCACAAGGCGAGCGGCTGCTGTCGTCGGCGGCCTCTAGCGTCCGGCGGGGGACCACGAGGCCAGGACCGGGACGGCGGCCGGGGGTACGGTCGACGCCCCCGTCGCTGGCGGGCTCGGCACCGACGAGACCGGTGTGACCACGGTCGGGCGTGGCGCCTCGGCCGGGCTCGCGCCCGGTGGGGTGGTGGACGGACCCGCCGCACCGGACGTGAGCGGCGCGAGCCACACCAGGGCCACCAGACCGGCACCGACACCCGTCCCGACCGCGAGGCTGGTCAGCCGGTTCGGACCGGAGGCGCGCTGCGAGCAGCGGGCTCGGCCGGCGCGCGTGTGCTCGACGGCGGGGAGTCGCAGCAGAGCGGCGACCAGTTCGGCCTGGGGGGCCGGCGAGGGCAGCGCCGCCAGGCCGCTGGTACGCCGCTTGACCTGCCGGTGCGCACGGACCAGGCGCAGGCAGGAGTCGCAGCCCTCGACGTGGTCGTCGAGCCACTCGGCGGTCTCTGCGTCGACCTCGTCGTCGACCCGGGCCGCGAGCAGCCCGTCGTCGGGACACCTCACGCGGGCGTCCCCAGCACGTCCAGGGGGCCGGCGACGCGACGGCGGTCACCGGTCGGCGCGCGGTGCGCCAGCGCCGCGCGCAACAGTTGCCGCCCACGGTGGATGCGCGAGCGTACGGTGCCGGACTTGACGTCGAGGGCCGCGGCGATCTCGTCGTACGTCAGACCCTCCACGTCGCACAGGACCACGGCGGCGCGGAAGTCCTCGGGCAGGGACGCGAGCGCGCGCTCGACGTCGTCGTCGAACAGCGAGTCGGCGAGCTGGCGGTCCGGGGCGGCACCGTTGCCGACCAGGCGCGCGGCCGCCTCGTCGGAGAGGTGGTCGAACCGCAGCCGGGCCTTGCGGCGAGCCTTGTCGAGGAAGAGGTTCGTCGTGATCCGGTGCAGCCAGCCCGCGAAGTTGTCCGGCGTGTAGGTGTCGAGCGAGCGGAAGACCCGCACGAAGACCTCCTGGGTGAGGTCCTCGGCGTCGTGCGGGTTGCCGGTGAGCCGGTAGGCCAGGCGGTAGACCTGGGCGGAATGGTCCCGGACGATGCACTCCCAGCCGGGAACGGCGGACGCCGAGGCGTCCGCGGTGCCGGGCCGCGTGGGGCGGCGGCGGGCGGTGACGGCCATGGCGTCTCCTCTCGACCGGTGCGAGCAGCCTCCGCCCCGTACCTGAGAGGACACCGAGAACCTCGTGACGGTTGCCGAAGAGCCGCCGGGTGCACGGGTCTCCGGTGTGGCGGTGGGGACGCACTAGGCTGCGGCGCAGGCAGTCCAGCCGCGTACCGAGGGAGATCGCCATCAGCACCGCGTTGTCGCCCGAGAGCTGGGCTTACGCCGAGGAGTTCGTGCCCGAGGACGACGTGCTGCGGTCCGCCCGCGCCCGGGCCGACGAGGTGGGCGTCTCCCCCATCGGCTCCGGCGGGGGCGCGACCCTGCGTTTCCTGGCCTCGCTCCTCGCGGCGCGCGCGGTCGTCGAGATCGGCACCGGCACCGGTGTCTCCGGGCTCTGGCTGCTGCGGGGCATGGCGGCCGACGGCGTGCTCACCAGCGTGGACCTCGAGGCCGAGCACCAGCGGCTCGCGCGCGAGACGTTCACCGAGGCGGGCGTGGCGCCGCAGCGCTACCGGCTCATCGCCGGCGCGGCCCTGGAGGTGCTGCCGCGGCTCACCGACGGGCACTACGACATGGTCGTGTGCGACGCCGCCAAGGGCGAGTACGCCGAGTACTTCGGCGAGGCCCTGCGGTTGCTGCGTCCCGGCGGGCTCGTCGCCGTCGACAACGCGCTGTGGCACGACAAGGTTGCCGACCCGGCGCAGCGCGACCCCGAGACGGTGACGATCCGTCAGCTCGGGCGGACCGTCCGCGAGGACGACGGGCTGCTGCCGCTGTTGCTCCCCGTGGGTGACGGGCTCCTGGTGGCCCGCAAGCTCTGACCCGGCGCTGCCGGTCAGGTGTTGAGGGAGGCGCCGCGGTAGGAGGCGGCGGACAGGAAACCCTCGCCGCCCTCCACCACGGCGACGACCTCGCACGGCTCGATGAGCACCGGCGCCGAGCCGACGATCCTGCTGCCCGGGGCGTCGGCCGCCTTGGCCGAGAAGTCGGCCTGGAAGGCGTCCCGCTCCTCGCTGCCCGCGAAGACGTAGCAGCCCTCGAACCACTCGTCCTCCCGCGCCCGCCAGGTCTTGAACCGCAGCCCCGGCATCCCGTGGAACCGGTCGTACGACTCGTTCTCGACGTAGACCCGCAACCGGTCCAGGACGTCGTCGCCGGCGTCGGTCAAGGACCAGCGGACGGTCAGTCCGTGCACGGTGACTCCCTCGGTCGAGCGCCGTGCCCGGCGCGGTTCGCGGCGCCCGCCGGCAAGGTCCAGACGAGCCCACGGTAGACCACCGGTGAACGGCGGCAGCAACAGCGCCAGGGTGATCGACCCGGCACCGGACGGGACCGGTGGCGCTCGGTGCGGACGGGCCCGGACGGTGGTCGCGAACGGGCTCTCCCGATGCCGGTCAGCCGACGACGGCCTTCAACGCGTCCCCGAGCTCACCGGCCTCGATGGCGTTCAGCTCGACGACCAGCCGGCCACCACCCTCGAGCGGGACCCGCATCACGATGCCGCGGCCCTCCTTGGTGACCTCGAGCGGACCGTCACCCGTCCTCGGCTTCATGGCCGCCATGGCACACCTCTTCCTGGCCCCGCCGTCACGAGCGCCCCGGGGCAGGGCGGCAGTCCGTCGTGGCGTCGGCGCACCCAGTATCCCGCACGCCGTCGTACCCCGGGACAGGTCCCACGTCGCACGGCCCGACGGGACTCTGCGGCAGACTGCGCGGGTGCACGCACGCTCGGCGCTGTTCGACCTGTGGGGCGACCACGTACGCCACCGCGGTGGCCGCGCACCGGTCGCCGCGGTCGTCCGGCTGCTCGCCGCGCTCGGCATCAGCGAGCCCGCTGTCCGCACCGCCGTGTCCCGGATGGTCCGGCAGGGCTGGCTCGAGCCGGTGCGGACGCCGGGCGGCCCGGGCTACGCCCTCACCGACCGGGCGCGGGTACGACTGGACGACGCGGCGCGGCGTATCTACCGCACCTCCGACGCGCAGGGCTGGGACGGGCACTGGCACCTCGTCGTCCTCCCCCGGCTGCCCAGCCGCAGCGCCCGGGACCGGGTCCGGGCCGCGCTGGGCTTCCTCGGGTACGCGCCGCTGCAGGGCGACACCTGGATCGCCCCGCGTCGGTCCACCGACCTGACCGCCTCCCTCGCCGTCGAGGACATCGAGGTGCACGGCTTCGACGCCGTCCCGGACGGGGAGCAGCACGGCGTGGGCGCCACCGACCCGGTCACGCTGGCCCGTTCGGTGTGGGACCTGGACGCGCTCGCGCACTCGTACCAGAGCTGGCACGACCAGGCCCGGGGCTGGGTCGCGGAGGTGGGGCGGGATGCAGTTGACGAGCAGCAGTTCGCCGCTCGCAGCCGGCTGGTGCACGAGTGGCGCAAGTTCCTGTTCCAGGACCCGGCCCTGCCTGCCGAGCTGCTGCCGCCCAGCTGGCCGGGGCACCGGGCGGCGGCGCTGTTCGACGAGGAGTCGGCGAGGCTGGCCCCCGGCGCGGCGCGCTTCGTCGACCATTGCCTGCGACCGGACGGAGAGCACCGATGACCGAGACCGCCAAAGCCGCGGAGCCGGTCGGCTACGCCGTGACCGATGACGTGGCGACGATCACCCTGCAACGCCCCGAGTCGATGAACAGCCTCGACGTCGCCACCAAGGAGGCGCTGCGTACGGCCGTGGCCCGCGCGGGCGAGGCCGACGACGTCCGGGCCGTGCTCCTGACCGGCGAGGGGCGAGCGTTCTGCGTCGGCCAGGACCTGCGCGAGCACGTGGCCGCGCTGCGCGACCGGTCGCTCGACGAGGTGTGGGCGACCGTCGAGGAGCACTACGCCCCGATCGCGCTGGCTCTGGCGACCATGCCCAAGCCGGTGGTCGCAGCGGTCAACGGTGTCGCGGCAGGTGCGGGCGCGTCCCTGGCCTTCGCCTGCGACCTGCGGGTGCTGGCGGACACCGCGAGCTTCAACACCGCCTTCGCCGGGATCGGGCTGTCCTGCGACAGCGGCGCGTCGTGGACGCTGCCCCGGCTGGTCGGGCACGCGCGCGCGCTCGACCTGCTCTACCGCCCGCGCACTGTCGACGCCGCGGAGGCCGAGCGGCTAGGTCTCGCCTCCAGGGTGGTGGCCCCCGAGGCGCTGCTCGCGGAGGCCACCGCCCTGACGCGGGAGCTGGCCGCCGGGCCGACGCTGGCCTACGCCGCCATCCGCCGGTCGCTGGCGTACGGCGCCTCGCACCCGCTGGCCGAGACGCTGGCCTTCGAGGCACAGCAGATGGCACGCACCGGGGGCTCCCAGGACCACCGCGACGCGGTCGACGCCTTCGTCGCCAAGCGTCGCCCGACGTTCCGGGGCCGCTGAGTCGGGCGCTGACCCCGCCGTCGCTTTCACGGGGTACCCCGTGAAAGCGACACCTCCCGGGAGTTGCGACCCCCGGGGAGTGCTGCTTGCCCGGGGACAGTGGCGGCGCGGCGGCGGGGGGCGCCGCGGCGGCACCGGTGACGGCGGTACGGATCTGCATCGGAGCTCCCCGGCGTCGGCGCCTCCGACACGTACGGTGCCGCACCCGGTATGCCGGTCACCGGCCGCCGCGGGCCCAGCAGCCGGCCAGGTGGTCGTCGACGAGCCCGCCGGCCTGCATCAGCGCGTACGCCGTGGTGGGTCCGACGAAGCGGAAGCCGCGCCGCTTGAGCTCGCGCGCCATCGCCGTGGACTCGGCGGTGACGGCGGGGACGTCGGCCGACGTGCGCGGTGGCGACCGCCCCGCCCCGGGTGCGAAGCCCCAGACCAGGTCCGTGAGCGAGACGTCGAGCGCCAGGACCGCGCAGGCGTTGCTGATCGTGGCCTCGACCTTGGCGCGGTTACGCACGATGCCGGCATCGGCGAGCAGCCGGGCGACGTCGCCCGCGCCGTACGCCGCGACGCGCTCCGGGTCGAAGCCGGCGAACGCGTCGCGGAACGCCTCGCGCTTGCGCAAGATGGTGAGCCAGGACAGCCCGGACTGGAAGCCCTCCAGGGTGAGCCGCTCGAAGAGGCGTCGGGTCCCACGAACCGGTCGGCCCCACTCGGTGTCGTGATAGGCGCGGTAGTCGGCCGGGCCGTCCCCCCACGGGCAGCGCTCGCGGCCGTCGTCCCCGCGGACCGGCAGTCCGCCGGGGCTCACGCCTGGGGTCCGGCCGCGGCGTCGGCCTCGACGACGCGGGCGAACCGCCGCAGCGCCCAGCCGAAGGCCAAGCGCGTCACCGGCCCGCCCATTGCCCACAACAGCGGGGCCAGCGGCCCCCCGGGCACCTCGACACGCTCCCACCACACGAACCGCGCCCCGGCGCCACGAGGCTCGACGCGGAACGCGCCGACGCCCTTGACCACCCGGCCGGTGTGCACCACCTCGTACGAGCGAGGGCCGAGGCTCCCGTCGGGCGGGGTCGCCACCGCCGTGACGGTGAAGACGTCGTCGAAGCCGAGGGGGCCGACGCCGGTGCGGGCCAGTACCCGCGTGCCCACTCCCAGGACCGGTCCGTCGAGGCGCCGGACGCGGGTCGACGGAATCCACCGGTCCTGTCGATCCCAGTCGACCGCCCAGCGCCACACCGTCACGGGGCTCGCGTCGACGTCGACGTGCAGACGCATCTCAGCCCGCACGGCCGCCCTCGTCTCCCCGTCGCGCGAAGCCGGTGACGTCGGGTCGCTCGCCCGGCGGCGGGCTGTCGTCGTGGTCGACGCCGGCGGGGCCGCCGGGTGCGCCGGCGGCGTCGAGCTCGGCGGCCAGGCGGGCGACCAGGGCGTCCACCTCGGCCATCCGGTAGCCACGGAAGGCCGTGGTGAAACGGACCGCCCGCACGTCGTCGGCACCCATCGGCCGGTCGCCCGGCACCAGCACGTCGGGACGGTCGTCGTACGCCTCGCGCAGCTCGCCCCCGCGTCCGGCGGCCACCACCACGCAGCCGCCGACCACGGCGATCGCCAGCGCCCACAGCACCCAGGTCACGGCGCCGATGGTGCCACGGTGGGATGCTGGTCGGGTGCCCGACGTCTCGTCCGACAGCGCCGGGCGCGTCGGCACGCCGACCGGCCCGACGGTGCTGCGGCTCGGCCGCTCGGAGATCACCTCGGCCCGTCCCGCCGTGATGGCCGTGCTGAACCGCACCCCGGACTCGTTCTACGACGGCGGCGCGACGTACGCGTGGGGCGCGGCGCTGGACCGGGTGGACCGCGTCGTCGCCGAGGGGGCGGACGTCGTCGACATCGGGGGGGTCAAGGCGGGCCCCGGTGTCGAGGTGGACGTGGCCGAGGAGCTGCGCCGGACGCGCGACCTGGTGGTGGCCGTGCGCTCCCGGCACCCCGGTGTGGTGGTCAGCGTCGACACGTGGCGGTCGGAGGTGGCCGACGTCTTGTGCGGCGAGGGTGCCGACCTGGTCAACGACGCCTGGGCCGGCGCGGACCCGCGGGTCGCCGAGGTCGCCGCCGCGCACGGCGCCGGGCTGGTGTGCAGCCACACCGGTGGGCTCAGCCCGCGCACCGACCCGCACCGCGCGGCGTACGACGACGTGCTCGCCGACGTGGTGGCGCGGACGACGGCGCTGGCCGAGCGGGCGGTCCGGCTCGGGGTGCGGCGGGACGGGATCCTGCTCGACCCGACGCACGACTTCGGCAAGAACACCTACCACTCGCTCGAGCTGACCCGACGTCTCGACGAGCTGGTGGCGACCGGGTGGCCGGTGCTGGTGGCGCTGTCGCACAAGGACTTCGTCGGCGAGACGCTCGACGCGCCGATCGCGGGGCGGCTGCCCGGCACCCTGGCGGCGACGGCGGTGGCGGCGTGGCACGGAGCGGTGATGTTCCGCGCGCACGACGTGGCCGAGACCCGGGCCGCGCTCGACATGGTGGCCTCGATCCGCGGGGACCGCCCGCCCGCCGTCCCCCGGCGCGGCCTCGCCTGACTGACCCGGTCCACGGCGATCAGCCCGACCTCCCCGACGTGCCCGCGGGCGAGCGCTACTCGGGGCGGCGTGGCGGCGTCGGCTGGTCGACCCCCCGCTCGGCCGCCGCGTGCAGGATCGCGTCGACCGCCTCGTCCACGTCGTCGGTGACGTGCAGCATCGCGAAGTCCTGCTCGGACACCTTGCCGCTGCCGAGCACCGGACCGTGGAGCCAGTCGAGCAGGCCCTGCCAGTACGCGGAGCCGAACAGCACGACCGGGAAGCGCGTGACCTTCTGCGTCTGGCTCAACGTGATCGCCTCGAACAGCTCGTCCAGGGTCCCGAAGCCGCCGGGGAACACGATGTAGCCCTGCGAGTACTTGACGAACATCGTCTTGCGCGCGAAGAAGTAGCGGAAGTTGATGCCGACGTCGACCCACTCGTTGAGCCCCTGCTCGAAGGGCAGCTCGATGCCGAGCCCCACCGACACCCCGCCTGCCTCGGACGCACCGCGGTTGGCGGCCTCCATGATCCCCGGACCGCCGCCGGTGATCACCGCGTGCCCGGTCTCGACCAGCCGCCGTCCCAGCCGCCTCGCGCGGTCGTAGGACGGGTCCCTCGCCGGCGTCCGGGCGCTGCCGAACACGCTGATCGCCGGACCCAGCTCGGCGAGCATCCCGAAGCCCTCGACGAACTCCGACTGGATCCGCAGCACGCGCCACGGGTCGGTGTGCACCCAGTCGGTGCGTCCGCGCTGGTCGAGCAACCGTTGGTCGGTAGTGGTGCCGAGCACCTGCGAGCGGCGACGCAGCACGGGACCGCCGTACGTGTGCCGCGGCCGCGTCGACGGCGCCGCCTGCGTGACCGGTACGTCCGGGCCGGCCCGCCTCGCGTTCGTCGACTCGTCCATCCGGGCAGGCTAGTGCGCCGGCTCAGGCGGTGAGCCAGGCGCGCATCCGCTGCTCGCAGTGCCGCAGCTGTGCGAGCGGCACCCGCTCCGCCTGGGTGTGGGCCAGCGCGGGGTCCCCGGGGCCGAAGTTGACCGCCGGCACGCCGAGCGCGCTGAACCGCGCGACGTCGGTCCACCCGTACTTCGGCCGCGGCGCGCCGCCGACCGCCTCGACGAACGCGGCGGCAGCCGGGCGGTCCAGGCCGGGCAGGGCGCCTGGTGCGGAGTCGCGCAGCTCGAGCTCGAACCCGTCGAACACCTCGGCGACGTGCGCCAGGGCCTCCTCCACGCCGCGGTCGGGCGCGAACCGGTAGTTCACTGACACCCGCACCTCGTCCGGCAGCACGTTGCCCGCCACCCCACCGGACAGCCCTACCGCGTTCAGTCCCTCGCGGTAGGTGAGCCCGTCGATCACCGGTTGCCGCGGCTCGTACGCCACCAGCCGCTCGAGCACCGGCGCCACCGCGTGGATCGCGTTGACACCCGTCCACGAACGGGCGCTGTGCGCCCGCTCGCCGCGCCCGATGACGTCGACCCGCATGCTCCCCTGGCAGCCGGCCTCGACGAGCGCGCCGCTGGGCTCCAGCAGGATCGCGAAGTCGGCGGCGAGCAGCTCCGGGCGGGTGCGCGCCAGCCGACCGAGGCCGTTGTGCTCGGCCTCGATCTCCTCGCACTCGTAGAACAGGTACGTCACGTCCCGGTTCGGCTCCGACAGCGACGACGCCAGCAGCATCCCGACCGCGACACCGCCCTTCATGTCGCAGGATCCGAGCCCGTGCAGGTGCTCGTCGTCCAGCCGCGAGGGGAGGTTGGCGTTGACCGGGACGGTGTCGAGGTGGCCGGCGACCACGACCCGCTCGTCGCGTCCGAGGTCCGTACGGGCGACGACGGTGTTGCCGTCGCGGACGACGTCCAGGTGCGGCACCGGCGTCACTGCCCGCTCGACGGCGTCGGCGATCGTCGTCTCCTCGCGGGACACCGACTTGATGTCGACCAGCCGCGCGGTCAGTGACACGACGTCGGCGTCCAGGTCCAGCTCCGGGATGCCCATGCCCGGCATCGTGTCAGCCTCGCCAGGTCACGCCGGCAGAGGCACGGTGATGACGGCCAGACCGTCGATGCCGGCGAAGTCCCGGGGTTGCAGGTGCAGACGGGCACGCCGTGGGCCAGCGCTGTGGCGTCTCTCGCCGCCCGCCCGCGGGGTCACTCGGTGAAGACGCAGAACTCGTTGCCCTCGGGATCGGCCAGCACGTCCCAGCCGATCTCGTCGTCCCGGGCCCGCAGCAGCCTGGCGCCCGCGTCCAGCAGCGGCTGCACGCCAGCGGCGGTCACGTCCCAGTGGATGCGGTTCTTGACCGCCTTCGGCTCGGGCACCGGCACGAAGTCGACGGAGTCGAGCGGCGCACCGGGGACCCGGTCGACGTAGCTGAAGCCGCGCCCGTCCGCGACCTGGGTGCCACCCAGCACGTCGGCCCACCAGCGGGCGATGCGCGCGTGGTCGGCGCAGTCGACCACCACCTCGTACATCCGGTACGCGGGGACGTCGTCGCGCACGAAGACGCACAGCTCACCGCCCTCGGGGTCGGCCAGCACCGTCCACG
>Ga0183260_10005250_pt1 | contig 10206 bp, 10 predicted proteins | sample AntDrymUQ4972206_2_FD_129768 | JGI IMG/M metagenome (GOLD analysis project Ga0183260, IMG submission 129768) | Polar desert sand microbial communities from Dry Valleys, Antarctica - metaG UQ497 (22.06) (version 2) (version 2) | ecosystem: Environmental > Terrestrial > Soil > Desert | place...
CCGGCGGCCTCAGGCTTACGGTGCGTTACGCCGGCGGATCAAGGAGCAGATCGAGTCCGCGGTTGCGGCAGGCGGCGCGACAGGATTTGGTCCAACTGGACTTTTGCTCCAGGCGATCGGGACCAGCACGCTACCGCGGGAGACGTGAGCCAACAGGGTCGTTACGCGCGATCATTCCAGGAATCTCCACCATCGCCCGTTCGGCCAGCGCCAGCTGGCCTCGGGCGATCAGTGCATTGCGGGCTTCGGCAGGAGAGACGCCTTCACGACGGGGACCATGGTGATCGGTTGCAAAGATGTCAGCCAACCCCGCATCAATCATCTGCCACGCCAGCCCTTCAGATAGAGGGCTGGAGCGCCGATAGTGGCCGGTGAGGCTTCCCACATTTACCTGAAGTAGAGCTCCGAGCTCCTGTCAGGTGCGCATAACGTCGATTGGATTGTGGTCCGCCAGATAGTGGTACCGTTCCGGATGGGCAATGACGATCTGACGTCCCGCCTCCTGCACCTCGCGAACTACATCGTTGTGGTTTCCCTGTAGCTCGAACCCAAACTCCACCAGCAGGTATCTACCGCCGGCCAGGCCAACGTCCGGGCGCCAAACGACGCGGCGCACAGCGGCGGCGTCCGGTGCCCAGATCTCCTGTCCGAGGGCTACAGATGGAAGGTCGTTCCGTTCGAGGCAGGCAAGCGCCAGATCGTGGAAGGCGCGGCGATGAAGTTCCAGCTCGCGATCGATCGCCCCGTCGCTTCCGAGGTTGGGCAGTAGGAGATGCGGGGTGGTAACTACGGTCCGGACCTCCTGCCGATAAAGATCCGACAAGGCGGCGATCGACTCCGCAGCAGTCGTGGTCCCGTCATCCACCCCGGGCACCAGATGACTGTGGAGGTCAACCATGGAAAGCTGCGTCTGCCCGGAATCGGTCATGGCTAGCAGTCTAAGGCAACGATCGGGCCATCCGTAGTGGGCAGGCTCTCGCCATGACTCCGCCGGCCGCTATACTCTTCATCTGATCATCGTTGCCGAGTCATTCCACCGCGGAGTCGCCGTGCAAACCGCCCGCCGTACTCATGGTTTCCGGGAGTCGGTCATCCGGGGCATGACCCGCCTGGCCCGGCAATATCACTCGATCAATCTCGCCCAGGGGTTTCCGAACTTTCCTGCGCCGGAAATGCTCAAGGAAGCAGCCGCCCGTGCGATTCACGACGACATAAATCAGTACGCCATTACCTGGGGGGCCCAGCGCCTTCGTGAAGCTCTGGCTCGAAAGTATCAAGCATGGTACGGCCTGGAGACGGATCCCGAGCGGGAGATCACCGTCACGTGCGGGGCCACCGAAGCCATGATCGCCACGTTACTGGCGGTGGTAAACCCGGGTGACGAGGTGATCGTCTTCGAGCCTTTCTACGAGAACTATGGGCCGGACACGATCCTGGCTGATGCCATGCCGGTGTACGTGCCCCTGCAGCCGGGCCATCCCCTCGACCTCGAGCGACTGGCGGATGCGTTTTCGTCCCGCACCCGCGCCATCATCGTCAACACTCCGAGCAACCCATCGGGCCGCGTGCTGAGCCGAGCCGAGCTCGAGGCCATCCGCGATCTGTGCGTTCGGCACGATGTCCTGGCGGTGACCGACGAGATCTACGAGCACATTCGCTTCGAGGGCGACCATCTGCCGCTGGCCACCCTGCCGGGCATGCGCGATCGCACGGTCACCATCAGCGGTGCATCCAAGACCTTCAGCGTTACCGGGTGGCGAATCGGCTGGATTTTGGCGCCGGCCGAGCTCACCGATTCCATCAGAAAGGTGCACGACTTCCTGACCGTGGGCGCGCCCGCGCCGCTCCAGGAGGGAGTGGCGGTGGCACTGGGTGCTTTGGAGCGGCCGTTCTACCAGCAGCTTGCCGCCGGCTATCGGGCCCGGCGTGATGTGCTGTACAGCGCCCTGATCGATTCCGGTTTTACCTGCACCACGCCGGAGGGCGCCTACTACATTCTCGCCGACTTCTCGGCGCTCGCCTCGCTCCCGCGATCGGGCCCGCCACTCTCGGACACCGAGTTTGCAGTATGGCTCTCCCGCGAGATCGGCGTTACGCCGGTTCCGGGTTCCAGCTTTTTCCGCGAGGGCGGCGGGGGGAGCTCTCTGGTTCGCTTTGTCTTCTGCAAGACCGACGACATCCTCGAGGAGGCCGCCCAGCGGCTGAGGTCGCTCTCGGTGATTTCACCGGGCGGCTTCCGTAACCGGGCTTCCGAGCCGGCTATCAGGAGCGGTCTCCAGCAGTGAAGCGGGGTGGGGAAAATCTTCTCGGTTATGCTATTGGGAGGTGAGCGTGACAGCGTCTAAGCCTCGTCCGCTCGCGTTAGTAACCGGTGCATCCGCCGGCATCGGCCGGGTGTTCTGTGAGCGCCTTGCCTCGCGGGGACATGACCTGCTGGTTGTAGCGCGTGACAGGAGCCGCCTGGAAGGATTGAAGCGGGAGCTCGAAGAGCATTATGGAGTCGTTGTCGAGGTTTTTCCCGCCGATCTTACCAGTGATACCGATGTGAGCCTGCTGGCAGCACGGATCACGCAGTCCCCTCAGCTAGCACTTCTGGTGAATAATGCCGGCTTCGGCACGCGCGGCTCGCTTGCCAACGCCAGCCCGGCGCGTCAGGAAGCGATGCTTCAGCTTCACACCATGACGCCCATGCGCCTCAGCCAGGCGGCGCTTCCGGTATTGCTCAACAAGGGTCGCGGCGCCATAGTGAACGTCTCTTCCGTGGCATCGTTCCTGTTCTCCGCGTACAACGTAAACTACTGCGCCACCAAGGCGTACCTGACGAGCTTCAGCGAAGGCCTGGCGGCGGAGCTGGCCGGCAGCGGCGTGCGGGTACAGGCCTTGTGTCCCGGCTTTACCCGCTCGGAATTCCACCAGCGCATGGAGCTCGATGTCGGCGATATCCCATCCTGGTTGTGGATGTCGGCTGACCGGGTGGTGGACGCCTCATTGGCCTGCCTTGCGCGAGGGCGGCCGGTAGTGTGTGTACCTGGCCTTCGGTACAAGCTCCTGGTAGCGCTGCTCCGAGTCACACCGCGATGGATCATTTCCACGGTAACCCGACGTCATGCTACGGGCATGCCTGATTAAGGTTTCCGTCCCACCGGCCGATACTGGGGTTGATCGAGTGCGTGGTTTCCTGCGCGCTCTCACCCTCGAGATCGACGCGGAGGCAGCAGATGAGGCAGGCGGGGCTGATCGTTGCGCTGGTTCTGGCCGTAGCTGGGTGTGACCAGCGGCAAGCCGAGCTGCAGAAGGCGTTGGCCGAGTCACGGGCGGCGGAGGCGCAGAAGGACACGCTCCTCACCGAGGTGCTGGAGACCACGCAGTTTGTGAGCGACTTGAACAGCGAGTTGGCGAAGGCCAGGAGCGTCGCGATCAGCAAGAGTGGGGACGAGAGGGGCGCACCCGGCGCGCAACAGGACCGCGAGGAGCGCAAGGCTACGTTGCTTCGCATCCAGCAGGTAATTGCCCGGCTTGAAGAAAGCGAAGCCAAGCTTACTGCCACCGAGTCCCGCGTGAAGAGTGCTGGCATCCGCAACGCCAGGCTGTTGGCCCAGATCTCGACCTATAAGAGAACCATCGAGGACCTCAAAACCGCCGCCGAGCAACAGCGGGTGGAGAACGAGGCGATCATCGCTGACCAGAGGTCGCAAATCGTCCTGCTGGCAGGCCAGGTCGACACCCTGGACAAGGAGAGGACCACGCTACGAGGGTCGGTGGCGAACCTGACCAGCTACAAGAACACGGTTTATTACGCCATAGGTACCCGGGAGGAACTGCTCAAACAGGGCGTCGTCACCAAGGAAGGGTCTAAATTCCTCATTTTTGGAGGCACTCGGCTGGAGCCCGCCCGAGAGATCAACACCTCGGCGTTCACCGCGATCGATAAGACTCATACGCTCTCGATCGCTTTGCCTCGCACGGACCGGAAATACAAGATCGTGTCGCGCCAGAGTCACGCGTTCTTGACGGGCGATGTAACCCAGAAGGGCGAAGTGAAAGGTGTGGTCGAGATCATCTCGCCAGAGGATTTCTGGGCCTCGTCGAAGTATTTGATTCTGGTGCAGAATTAAGGGGTAGGGGGCGGCCGGTAACGCGCCCTCTCACCCCCCCGCTGTCTGACCACCCAGTGTTATGCATCACCTTGCACCACAACCTCTTGCAAACAAACTTGTTAACATCCTCTACATGAATCTGGGGAAACAATTCCCTAAGAGGGGCGTGATCCGCAACACGGCCAAGCCACCGGCGGCAGTAGACATTGTCAGTACGAATCTCATATTGGTGCACGTCACTCCTGCGGAGGTGGCTTGTGAACAAGTTTACACTGGCTGTGGCTCTCGCTGCGCTGACAACGCTCAGCGCGTGCAAGAAGACCGGAGATGGTCAGTATGAAGTGCAGAAACCTGTCATCGGGACCGAGAGTGACACGGTGAACACTCCGACCGTGGAGACCGGCACTGTCAAGGACACCATCACCGTACCGACGGTCGGGACGGAAAAGAAGGAAGTCAACGTGCCTAAGGTCGAGATCAACAAGCCCAAGGAGTAGGTTCGCCCTCCCGAAAATCAGCGATATATTCCTCTATACCCGCGGGGCAGTTCCTCCCCGCGGGGTTCTACTTTTCATACCCGGAGCTCCCATGAAGCGGCTAGCGGCTGGGCTTGCCGTGGCAGCGCTTATGCTTTTCCCTCCTCCTTCGGTCGTCGCCGCTCAGGGGCTTACCATTATTAGAGCCGGCCGGCTGGTAGATACGGACAGGGGTGAAGTCCGCCGGGATCAGCTGGTGTTTGTCCGGGGGGAGCGCATCGACGAGATCCGCCCGGGCAGCGCGAGGATCCCCTCTGGTGCCCGGGTGGTGGACCTCTCCCGTTATACCGTGGTTCCGGGTTTGATCGATTGTCACGCCCACCTCATCGGCGACATCACCGGTCATCCTCTGGTACCCCTGGAACGATCCGGGGCCGAGGAGGCCTTCAGCGGGGTTCGAAACGCGCGTTCGACTCTACTGGCCGGATTCACCAGCGTGCGCGATGTTGGCACATACCGCGTTTTTGTCGACGCTGCACTCCGGGACGCGATCAACGACGGAACCGTCATGGGCCCGCGCATGGCGACTGCCGGCGCCTACATCACGGTTTCGAGTGGAGCGGGCGAGATCACTGGTATGGCCCCGGACGTGGTTCTCCCGCCCGACTATCGCTTCGGGGTGGCGAATTCAGCAGAGCAGGTGCGTGAAAAGGTTCGGGCGCTGCTCAATGGGGGCGCGGACTTCATCAAGATTTTGGCAACCGGTGCGGTGCTCACCCGCGGAACCAAGCCGGGCGTTTCTGAGTACACCCGGGAGGGCTCAAGGCTGCGGTGGACCAGGCGGCGCAGTATGGCACCTACGTGGCTGCGCACGCTCATGGTGCGGAGGGGATCAAGAACGCCGTGCGTGCCGGGGTCCGCTCCATCGAGCACGGTTCATTGATGGATGACGAGGCGATCGCACTGATGAAGGAGCGGGGAACATACCTCGTGGCCGACATCTACAATGGAGATTACATCGCTTCCATAGGTCGAGAGCAGAAATGGCCCGAGGAGTACCTCCGCAAGAACGACGAAACCACTGAGGCCCAGCGGGTCGGCTTCCGAAAAGCCGTAGCAGCCGGGGTCAAGATCGCGTACGGAACCGACAGCGGCGTATATCCCCACACCTTGAGCGCACGGCAGCTTCCCTACATGGTCCGATATGGCATGACGCCGATGGGAGCGATCCAGTCGGCCACCACTGTGGCAGCGGAGCTCATGGGTTGGGGCGACCGGGTAGGCTCGATTGCGCCTGGTAAATATGCCGACATCATTGCCGTCGAGGGTGACGCCATGGCGGACCTGACGAGCTTCGGCAAGGTGGCATTCGTGATGAAGGGTGGTACGATTTAACAGGCGCCATAGCCCTTAAGATTGGTTGTAGGCGACCCCTCTGTGTCCTCTGTGCCCCCTGCCATGAATTCTCAGGAGCCCCAGTGAATCGGAATCGCGTATACACGATCCTCTTATTCGTAGCCCTCGCGGCCTCGGACGCGGTTGCCCAGACATCTGGAACGCAAAAGCTGACGGTCGAAGATATCTACCGCTTGCGCGAAGTCAGCGATCCCCACATTTCTCCCGACGGGGCCTGGGTGGCCTACACGGTTTCCGCGCCCGACACTGCGGAAGACAAGAACAGCAGCGACGTATGGATGGCAAGTTGGGACGGCACCCGCAACATTCGACTCACCTCGAGCAAGGCCAGCGAACACGCTCCACGATGGAGCCCCGATGGCCGGTACCTGACGTTTCTGTCCGACCGGGATGATGCCAGAGAGGTGGATCAGATCTGGCTGCTGGATCGCACGGGTGGCGAGGCCGACCGCATCACCGACCTGCCAGGTGGGATCTCGGATTACGCGTGGTCGCCTGACAGTAAACGTCTTGCCCTGATTGCCAGCGATCCGGACCCCGACTCGAGTGCCAGCCACGCCGACACGAGTCTCAAGACTACCCCGAGGCCGATCGTCCTCAACCGGTTTCAGTTCAAGGAAGACGAAACCGGCTATCTCGACCGCCGCCGGGATCACCTGTACCTCTTCGATCTGGCCAGCCGGGAGGCCACAATATTGACACCCGGCCAGTACGGCGAGCTCTGGCCGGCCTGGTCACCGGACGGCCGTTCCATTGCCTTCGTCAGCAAGCGCCGGGCAGAGTTCGACCGCACCAACAATTGGGACCTCTACGTCGTGGACACCCGTGCCGGCTCGACTCCGCGGCAGCTCACCACGTTCGAAGGGCCTGACATGGATCCCCAGTGGGGAGGGCGCGCGCCCGCTTGGAGCCCTGATGGCAAGTACCTGGCCTACGTGCAGGGGGGGCCGCTTAAGTTGATCTACTACGCCGGGCAGCGGATCGCCGTGGTTTCCGCCAGCGGCGGCTCCCCGCGTGTACTCACCTCGAACCTCGACCGAAATGCGCTCTCGCCGGTCTGGTCGGCCGACGGTTCGTCTATCCGGTTCCTGCTGGAGGACGACCGGGTCACCCACGTCGCCACGGTCCCTGCCGGCGGGGGACCGGTCCAGCGGCTAACGCGGGGACGCAGCTTCGTGAGCGATCTCTCATTCGGGCCGGATGGGAAAATGGCGGTCCTGTCGAGCACGCCATCGATGCCTGCCGAATTGTTCGCACTCGAAGGCTCAGCACTCCGAAGGCTCTCTCACCAAAACGACGCATGGCTTCGGGGCATCCGGTTGGCGCCGGTCGAGGAGATCTCGTTCCAGAGTCGTGACGGCACTCTCATCAACGGCTTTCTGGTACGGCCGCTGGATTACAAGGCCGGCGCCCGGGTGCCAGCGGTGCTCAAGATCCACGGGGGACCGGTGTACCAGTTCTCCAACGAGTTCGATTTGGAGTGGCAGCTACTCGCGGCGCAAGGGCTTGCGGTGGTGGCGGCAAACCCTCGAGGCAGCTCGGGGAGGGGCGAGAAGTTTGCGGCCGCGATCTACGCTGACTGGGGGAATAAGGACTCGGAGGACGTGCTCGCGGCGGTTGACCACGCGGTAACGGCTGGAGTCGCTGACCCCGATCGACTGGGCGTGGGGGGCTGGAGCTACGGGGGTATACTGACGAACCAGGTGATCGCGAGAGACCGCCGCTTCAAGGCGGCCATTAGCGGGGCGGGCCAATCCAACGCCCTAGCCGGTTACGGCACCGACCAGTATGTCCGGGAGTACGAATCCGAGCTTGGCACCCCGTGGGCCAACCCCGAAGTTTATCGGCGGGTGTCTTTTCCCTTCTTTCATGCCGACCGGATCATGACCCCGACGCTATTTCTCTGTGGCGAAAAAGATTTCAACGTTCCCCTGCTCAACTCGGAGCAGATGTACCAGGCGCTAAAGAGCCTGGGCCGTGAGACCGAGCTGGTCATCTATCCGGGCGAGTTCCACGAAATCAGAACGCCGAGTTACAAGAAAGACCGGCAACAACGTTATCTGATGTGGTACAAGCGGTACCTGATGAAGCAAGGAAACCAGGCCTCGGTGCCCTGAGCCCGCAGTTGAGATGCCGCATGCTCATCTTCCGACTGGCTGCCGTGCAAGGTCTGTTTGTCCTTCTGGTGGCGTGCGGTGTTACCTCCCGGACCCCGGATTCAAGCCAGCCCCACCCCGGCGGAGAGATCTCGGTGGAGGTCGAGAGTCACCACTTTAGTGACATCGTCATCTACCTGATGAACGGCAGTCATGCTCAACGACTGGGTATGGTAGTGGGCCTCAGCACCGCGAGCTTCGTGCTACCCCACCGGAGTCTTCAGGGCGGCGGAAGGCTCAAGCTCAGGGCCTATCCGGTCGGCGGCCCCGGCTCGTTTACCAGCGAAGACCTGCTGGTGCAGCCGGGACAAGGGATCAAGTGGATCCTGGAAAGCGATTTATCCAGGTCGTCGGTAACGGTGCACTGATAGCCGATCAGCTCCCAGCCAAAAGCCAACAGCTACGCATCTCGGTCCAGACACCCTGCCAGATTCGGGTCCTCGGGCAGGTTCGGGTTGTTCGCCTCCCTGCGGGGAAGTGGCAGATTTACGTCGGTACCGTAGGTGAGTCCGCCTTTATAGTAGTCGCCGGTGGGAAACACAGTCTCGGGATCACGGCCATACTGCCGGATGAGCCGGCGCAGGTCACCCAGACGATGTCCGGTGGCGAAGAGCCAAAACGCCCGCTCGACGAAGAGCAGGTCCGTGGCGGTAACCAGGTCGGCAGGGGGCGCAAACGGAGCCAGACCGACGGCACTGCGCAGGTCGTTCAGCCGCTGAGCCATGGCATCGAACTGCTGGGCTTGAAGCTCACCTTCAGCGATGATGAGCTGGGCTTCGGTATAGTCCGCCGTCGGAATCGACGCCTCGAAGCTGGGATACTTGCTGGGGAACCAGGATTCCGTGTTGTTGTCGGCCCCTATTCCAGAGTCGCCCTGAACGCGCAGGTCGCCTGAGGACACGAAATCCAGCCCGACCCCTCCCTCCCGATCGAAAACCCCGAAATTGCCGTTCGAGAAAGCCTCGAAGACGCCGTTGTGCAATGCGGCCGGGGTGGTGGCGTGCTCGGTTTCATACAGGAAGTCGGGCGGAACCGTGGCTACCGCCGCGGCCGCCTCGGCGAACAACCCTTTGTTCAGCAACGCGCGCCCGAGCCCTACTGAAGCCAGGGAGTGGATCGGGTCACCAGCCACGATGCTCGGGTGCGCGAGCGCGGTGTTGAACCGCGCCACGGCGGTGTCGAAGACCTGCATGGTCGTGAGCGGCTGGCCATACACGATCGCATCGTTCACGATCCGGCTTACCGGAACGCCGGAGCAAAAGTCCTCGGCGAGGAAGATGTAGGTAAACCCGGCGAGGGCATGCATCTCCGGGATACCGGTATCGGCATCCGGATCGCTGCCGAACTGCTGAAGCGACACGGCCGCGTCTTCGGCGAGGTTCCGGGCGCGGTGGAGCGATTGGAACAGGGCAGCGAGCCCGGCGGTGGTGGGCTGAGCCAGGCGGAGATCGATTTCGGTGCGGCTGGGGATGAAACCAGGGTTTACGAACTCGTCGGCCAGGGTGCCGCTCACCAGGATGTGGCCGTCAGAATTGTCGTTGAAGGTATCCTCACTTCCGGGCACAGCGACCGGGTTGAAATCGCCGTCCTTGGCGAGGGTAAAGGTGCTGATGGCGCCGAGGCGCTTCGTGGCTGCGCCCGCAGGCGTGTTCAGATCGTCCGCCCCCACGATGTTGGGGGTCTGCGTGTCCAGAAGCCCGCAGGCCGCTACTCCGGCCAGAAGCACGGTAACCGCGCAGACACGGGGCTGGGCAAGGTGCTTTATGCGATGCATTCGCTGTCGTCTCCCGATCAGAAGCCAAAGTTCAGGCGCGCCACCCAATGACGCACCTGCGGCTGCGAGAAGAAGTCGGTGGCGGCGAAGTTGCTTCCGCCTTCTCGACCCTGCCCGAAGCCGTTGACTTCGGGATCGATTCCACTGTAGTCGTCAATGGTCCAGAGGTTCCGTCCGCTGAGGGTCAAGCTTGCCCGGCTTGCACCCAGGGCCCTGGCGATCCGGTCCGGGGCGTTGAAGGTCAGGGACAGCTCGCGCAGCTTGATAAACCACGCCGGCTCGAAGAA
>Ga0183260_10005251_pt1 | contig 10206 bp, 8 predicted proteins | sample AntDrymUQ4972206_2_FD_129768 | JGI IMG/M metagenome (GOLD analysis project Ga0183260, IMG submission 129768) | Polar desert sand microbial communities from Dry Valleys, Antarctica - metaG UQ497 (22.06) (version 2) (version 2) | ecosystem: Environmental > Terrestrial > Soil > Desert | place...
CGAGCCGTACGGGGCGGCGCTCACCGGGCCGACGCCCTCGCGCCGCGCCGGGTCGGGATGGGCGGGATGGCTGGGCAGGAACGGCACCAGGTGCTCGGCCACCGCGACCGGCCCGACGCCCGGGCCGCCACCGCCGTGCGGGATGCAGAACGTCTTGTGCAGGTTGAGGTGCGACACGTCGCCGCCGAACGCCCCGGGGCGGGCGTGGCCGACCAGGGCGTTGAGGTTCGCCCCGTCGACGTACACCTGGCCGCCGTGCTCGTGGACGATCGCGCAGAGCTCGGTGATCCCGTCCTCGTACACGCCGTGGGTCGACGGGTACGTCACCATCACCGCGGCCAGTGACTCGGCGTGCTCCGCGCACTGGGCGCGGAGGTCCTCGAGGTCGACGTTGCCGTCGTCGGTGGCGGCAACCACCACGACGCGCATGCCCGCCAGCACCGCCGATGCGGCGTTGGTGCCGTGCGCCGACGACGGGATGAGGCACACGTCGCGGGCAGTGTCCCCGCGCGAGCGGTGGTAGGCGTGGATGGCCATCAGCCCGGCGAGCTCGCCCTGCGAGCCGGCGTTGGGCTGCACCGACACCGCGGCGTAGCCGGTCACGTCGGCGAGCCAGCCCTCGAGCTCCTCGACGAGCGCGATGGCGCCGCGGGCGTCGGCGGCCGGCACGAACGGGTGCAGGTCGGCCAGCTCGGGCCAGCCGAGCGGCTCCATCTCGGTCGCGGCGTTGAGCTTCATCGTGCACGAGCCGAGCGGGATCATGCCGCGGTCCAGGGCGTAGTCGCGCTCCGACAGGGCACGCAGGTAGCGCAGCATCGCGGTCTCGGAGCGGTGCGTCGAGAACACCGGGTGGGTCAGGTAGGGCGTCGTGCGGGCCAGCCCCTCGGGCAGCGCGTCGGCGGTCACGGTGTCCAGCGCGTCCGTGTCGGTGCCGTCGACACCGAACGCGGCCCACACCGCCGTGAGGTGGTCGCGCTCGGTGATCTCGTTGGTGCTGACGCCGACGTGGTCGTCGTCGACCGGGCGCAGGTGGATGCCGACCGCGCGGGCGGCCGCGACCACCGCCGCGGCCCGACCGGGCACGCGTACGACCACCGTGTCGACGAATGCCTCGGTCACGACGTCGACGCCAGCGGCCCGGAGCCCGGCGGCCAGGACCGCGGCGTAGCGGTGCACCCGGCGCGCGATCGACCGCAGCCCGTCCGCGCCGTGGTAGACCGCGTACATCGAGGCGGCCACGGCGAGCAGGACCTGGGCGGTGCAGATGTTCGACGTCGCCTTGTCCCGCCGGATGTGCTGCTCGCGGGTCTGCAGAGCCAGCCGGTACGCCGGGCGGCCCTCGGCGTCGACCGACACCCCGACCAGGCGCCCCGGCAGGTGCCGCTGCAGGCCGTCGCGCACCGCCATGAACCCGGCGTGCGGACCGCCGTACCACATGGGGACGCCGAAGCGCTGGGCCGAGCCGACGACCACGTCGGCGCCGAGCTCGCCGGGCGCCTCGAGCAGGCACAGCGCCAGCAGGTCGGCGACGACGACCGCCCGGCCGCCGCGGTCGTGCGCCTGCTCGATGACCGGGCGGGGGTCGCGTACCTCGCCGGACGCGCCGGGGTAGGCGACGACCACGGCCGACAGCGGCCCGTCGGGCAGCCCGTCGGCGAGGTCGGAGTCGACGAGCTCGATGCCCAGCGCCTCGGCGCGGGTGGCCAGCACCGCCCGGGTCTGCGGCAGCAGGTCGCTGTCGACGACGACGGGGGCCTCGCCCGGCTCGCCACGCAGCGTCCGGCGCGCGAGGGTGACCGCCTCGGCAGCCGCGGTGGCCTCGTCCAGCAGCGAGGCGTTCGCGGTCGGCAGACCGGTGAGGTCGGCGATCATCGTCTGGAAGTTGAGCAGCGCCTCCAGCCGGCCCTGGGAGATCTCTGGCTGGTAGGGCGTGTAGGCGGTGTACCAGGACGGGTCCTCGAGCACGCCCCGCCGCACCACGCCCGGCGTGATCGTCGGGTGGTAGCCGAGGCCGATCATCGCCACGCCGGGGACGTTGACGGACAGCCGCTGCCGCAGGCCGACCAGCGCCTCCCGCTCCGAGAGCGGGGCGGGCAGCGCGGGCGCCTCACCCTGCTCGTCGAGCCGGATCCCGTCCGGGACCGCGGCGTCCATCAGCCCGGCGAGGCTGTCGTACCCGACCAGCTGGAGCATCCGGCTCAGCTCCGCGGGCCGCGGGCCGACGTGGCGACGGACGAAAGGGTCGGCCGCGTCGAGGGCATGCAGGGAGAGGGTGTCGGTCATGGCGCTCCTCGGGGCAGGACGGTCGACGGCATCGATGTCCTCCCCTCTGTCACCCCGGACGCTCGTCCGGTGCTCCAGAGCGGCCTGCTCCGCGCGGTCCTGGCGCCTGAGAGGTTCCGGGAGGAATTGCCCCTTCGGCGCTGCCCGGACTGCTCCGGGCAGCTCTCTCGCGCGGCTTCGTTAGCCGTCGTCCAGGTTATCAGCCGGCGCGGGCCAAGCCTGTTCACCGGTGGTTCGGCAGCGGTGTGCGTACCGGACACCCACTCGGGGAATCGTGCACCCGTCGGCGCCCGCCGTCCATACCGAACCCGAGGAGCCCCGTCATGCCTCGTTCACCGCGCCGGCTGGCCGTTGCGGCGGCCGGCCTGTCCCTGCTCGCCGCCACCTCGACGACCAGCCTGGCCGCTACCGCCGCCGGCAGCGCTGCCGACTCGCCTGCCGGTGTCTCCACCGGGACCGGCTCCGGTGCGGGCGACGGACTCGCCCGGGCGTTCTCACGGCTCGACAGGGACACCGAGTGGGAGCTGGTCGACCGGGTGCCGCTGCCGTACCGCACCTACCACCCGCAGGGTTTCGCTCTGGTCGGCAACCGCATCTTCCTGTCCACCGTGGAGGTCATCAAGCAGCCGGTGGTGTACCCGGAGCCGCGCAACGGGTACGACCGCTCCCCCGGCAAGGGGGTCGGTCACGTGCTGGTGCTGAACCGGCGCGGCCACCTGCTGCGGGACATCGAGCTCGGCCGCGGGCACATGTACCACCCCGGAGGGATCGACTTCGACGGCAGGCGGGTCTGGGTGCCGCTGGCGCAGTACCGCCCGGACAGCAAGGCGGTGGTCTACTCGATCCACCCGCGCATGTACCGGGTGCGAGAGAGGTTCGAGTACGCCGACCACGTGGGTGGTGTGGTGCGCGACGAGGTGACCGGGACGGTGCACGGGGTCAGCTGGGGCTCGCGTGAGCTGTTCGCGTGGACTCCCCGCGGCGACCTGCAGCAGTCGTCGGCGAACCGCAGCCACCTCGTCGACTACCAGGACTGCGCCTACGTCGACCGGCGCAAGCAGCTCTGCAGCGGCGTTACCGAGCTGCCGGGCGCGGGGAGCGACACCTACGAGCTGGGCGGCTTGGCGCTGCTCGACCTGCGCGATGACGACATCCTGCACGAGGTCCCATTCCCGTACTTCTCCGCGGCGGGGCACGTCGCCACCCGCAACCCGGTCGCCCTCGAGCTCGACGGGGCCACCGTACGGCTGCTGGCGGCGCCCGATGACTTCGAGGAGACCGACGGCACCGAGCTGCTCGTCTACGAGGCACCTCGCTGACGCCGACCGCGGCGGACCGAGACACCGGTCTCCTCGTCGGCCAACCGATGCCGGTGGCGGACTACCCTGAGGCGCTGGCAATGGCCTCCCGCGGGGAGGGGAGGAACAGCCAGCTGCTCCCCGGAGCCTGACACCCGAGCCCCACCGACGAGGAGCCACACCGTGCTGGTCGCAGGGGTCGACTCGTCGACGCAGTCCTGCAAGGTCGTCGTCCGCGACGCGAGCGACGGTCGGCTGGCTCGTACCGGTCGCGCCGCCCACCCGGCGGGGACCGAGGTCGACCCCGAGCACTGGTGGCGGGCGCTGCGGGAGGCGGCCGCCGACGCCGGCGGTCTCGACGACGTGGCCGCGGTCGCTGTCGGCGCCCAGCAGCACGGGCTGGTGGCGCTGGACGCCGACGGCGCCCCGGTGCGCGACGCGCTGCTGTGGAACGACACCCGGTCGGCGGTGGCGGCCGGCGACCTGATCGGCGAGCTGGGCGACGGTGACGAGCAGCGCGGGCGCCGGCGGTGGGCCGAGGCCACCGGCCTGGTCCCCGTCGCGTCGTTCACCGTGTCCAAGCTGCGCTGGTTCGCCGAGCACGAGCCGGCGCTCGCCACCCGGACCGCGGCCGTCGCCCTCCCCCACGACTGGCTCACCGCGCGGCTGCGGTCCGACGGCGCGGGGACGGCGGTCGACGTCGGCGGGCTGAGCACCGACGCGGGCGACGCGAGCGGCACCGGCTACTTCGACCCGGTCGCCGGGGAGGTATCGCGACGACCTGCTGCGGCGCGCTCTCGGGCGGGTGCCGGGACTGCCGAGGGTGGCCGCGCCGCACGAGTGCGTGGGCACGTGCGCGCAGCTGGCGCCCGACGCCGTGCTCGGTGCCGGCACGGGCGACAATGCCGCAGCGGCGCTGGGGCTCGGCATCGTCGCCGGTGACGTGGTGGTGTCGATCGGCACCTCGGGGGTGGTGTCGGCGCGGGCCGACCAGCTGCGACCGGACCCGAGCGGGACGGTGGCCGGCTTCGCCGACGCCACCGGGCGTCGGCTGCCGCTGGTCTGCACGCTCAACGCCTCCCGGGTGCTCACCTCCTTCGCCGCGCTGCTCGGGGTCGACTTCGACACCCTCTCGGCGCTGGCCCTGTCGGCACCGGCGGGCGCGGAGGGGGTCGTCGTGGTGCCGTACCTCGAGGGTGAGCGCACCCCCGACCGCCCCGGCGCGTCCGGAGCGGTGCACGGTCTCGGCGTACGCAACGCCCGTCCCGCGAACCTCGCCCGCGCGGCCGTGGAGGGCCTGCTGTGCGGGCTCGCCGACGGGATCGAGGCGCTCGAGCAGCAGGGCCTGCCGGTGCGCCGGGTGCTGCTGGTCGGCGGCGGGGCCCGGTCGGTGGCCGTACGCGACCTCGCGCCCCGCGTGCTCGGGTGCGACGTCGCCGTCCCCGCGGACGACGAGTACGTCGCGACCGGGGCCGCCCGGCAGGCGGCCTGGGCGCTGAGCGGGGACGCGGACCCACCGGGCTGGCCGGTGCGCGTCGGCGACGCCCGCTGCGCCGACGCCGAGCCGCACGTCCGCGAGCGGTACCGCGAGGTCCGCGAGCTCACCGAGCGCTGACCGCGGGCCGCCCTTGACCTGCAGCGTGCGTGAGGTCCTACCGTCTCCCCATGGACATGGAGGTCACCGCGTGGATGTCGATGTACCACGCGATGAACGCGCAGGACGACCGCAGACCGTTCTCGCGGGCGACGATGCGCCGGATCTGGACGTTCGCGCGACCGCACCGCAAGCAGCTGACCCGCTTCCTGCTGCTCAGCGTGGTCACCGCGGTGCTCACGGTCGCCACCCCGGTGCTCGCCGGTCGGGTCATCGACGCGATCGACCAGGGTGCGCCCCTGCGTGACGTGGTGATCCTGGCCGGCCTCATCGCCGCGATCGCGGTGGCCGAGGCCGGGCTGGGGCTGCTGACCCGCTGGTTGTCGTCGAACATCGGTGAGGGGCTGATCCTCGACCTGCGCACGGCGGTCTTCGACCACGTCCAGCGGATGCCGATCGCGTTCTTCACCCGCACCCGCACCGGCGCTCTGGTGAGCCGGCTCAACAACGACGTGATCGGGGCGCAGCGCGCGTTCAGCGACACCCTGTCGGGAGTCGTGAGCAACCTGGTCACGCTGCTGCTGACCATTGTCGTCATGATCGAGATCTCCTGGCAGATCACCGCGCTGACCCTGCTCCTACTCCCGGTCTTCGTGCTCCCTGCCCGGTCGATGGGCAGCCGGTTGGCCCGCCTCGAGCGCGAGGCCGCCCAGCACAACTCGGTGATGAGCACCCAGATGACCGAGCGGTTCTCCGCGCCCGGCGCGACGCTGGTCAAGCTCTTCGGCCGGCCGGCGCTCGAGTCGGCCGAGTTCTCCGCGCGGGCGGGGCGGGTGCGCGACATCGGCGTGCGCACCGCGATGGTGCAGTGGGTGTTCGTCACCGCGCTCACCCTGGTGTCCGCGCTGGCCCTGGCCCTCGTCTACGGCCTCGGGGGCCTGTACGCCCTGAGTGGCGACCTCAACCCCGGCTCCGTCGTCACCCTCGCGCTGCTGCTGACCCGCCTGTACGCGCCGCTCACCGCCCTGGCCAGCGCGCGGGTCGAGGTGATGAGCGCCCTGGTGAGCTTCGAACGGGTCTTCGAGGTGCTCGACCTGAAGCCGCTCATCGCCGACCGGCCGGGCGCCCGGACGGTCCCCGAGGGCCCCGTGTCGGTCGAGCTCGAGGACGTGCGCTTCGCGTACCCGTCCGCGGACAAGGTGTCGCTCGCGTCGCTGGAGGAGGTCGCCGCGCTCGACACCCGCGGCGGGGTCGAGGTGCTGCACGGCATCTCGTTCCGGGCCGAGCCGGGGCAGCTGGTGGCGCTCGTCGGGTCCTCCGGGGCCGGCAAGTCCACCATCGCCCAGCTCGTCCCGAGGCTCTACGACGTGGACGCCGGCGTCGTGCGGCTGTCCGGGGTCGACGTGCGCGACCTCACCGCGGACTCGATCCGCGCAACGTTCGGCATGGTCACCCAGGACGGGCACCTGTTCCACGAGTCGGTCCGGTCCAACCTGCTGCTCGCCCGGCCAGAGGCCACCGACGACGAGGTGTGGGAGGTGCTGGGCCGGGCCCGGCTGGCCGACCTGGTGGCGACCCTGCCCGACGGCCTGGACACGGTGGTCGGCGAGCGCGGCTACCGGCTGTCCGGGGGCGAGCGGCAGCGGCTGACCATCGCCCGGCTGCTGCTCGCCCGGCCGCGGGTGGTGCTGCTGGACGAGGCGACGGCACACCTCGACTCCACGTCGGAGGCGGCGGTGCAGGCGGCGCTCAGCGAGGCCCTGGCGGGCCGGACGGCGATCGTGATCGCGCACCGGTTGTCGACGGTGCGCGCGGCCGACGTGATCCTGGTGGTCGAGGACGGGCACATCGTGGAGCGCGGGACGCACGCCGCGCTGCTGGCCGCCGGGGGCCGCTACGAGCAGCTGTACCACACCCAGTTCGAGGAGCGGGCGACGCCGGTGTCGCCCGTACCGCCGGCCCGCGCGGGAGCCGGCTGAGTCAGCCCACCTGCCGGGCCCGGCGACGGGCGGCCAGCTCGTCGTCGGGGTGCTCTCCCGCCTCGTCCGCGCGTTCGCTCGGCATCTCGGCGAGGGTGCCCTCGATCTCGCGCCAGACCCCCCCGATCGCGATGCCGAAGACGCCCTGGCCGCCCTGGAGCAGGTCGATGACCTCGTCGGCGGAGCGGCACTCGTACACGCTGGCGCCGTCGCTCATCAGCGTGACGTGGGTCAGGTCGTGGGTGCCGCGTACCCGCAGGTGCTCCACGGCCGTACGGATCTGCTGCAGCGAGACGCCGGCGTCGATGAGGCGCTTGATGATCTTGAGCAGCAGGATGTCGCGGAACGAGTACAGCCGCTGGGTGCCGGAGCCGGTGGCGCCGCGCACGGTGGGCTCGACGAGCTTGGTGCGGGCCCAGTAGTCGAGCTGGCGGTAGGTGATGCCCGCGACGTTGCAGGCCGTGGGCCCGCGGAACCCGACGTCCTCGGCGAGCGGCGACACGTCGTCGTCGAACAGCAGGCCGTTGTCCTCGGCGTGGCGGGCCGCCGCGGCCTGGGCGTCGCGCAGCGCGCGTTCCTCCTCGGTGTCCCGGGTGCCTGCCACCACGACCTCCACGTCATCAGCCCCCGCCGGCCCGCGGGTGCGAGTTACAGCGGCGGTGTTCGGCTTGCCACGGTACGGAGGACGGTGCACGCCGGTCAACGACATCGACCCGGTGGCCGCCGTGTCGCACCCTCGACTGAAGGTCGAGGGTTGCCCCGGACGTGCCGCGCCTGCCGGTCCACGGGCGGGTGTCAGCTGCCGGGCTGGAAGTCCTCCGGCGTGACATGGTCGAGGAACTCGCGGAACTTCTCCACCTCGGCCTCCTCCTCCTCGGGGACGGCCAGGCCGGAGGACTCGAGCACCTCCTCGTCACAGACGATCTTGGAACCGGTGCGCAGCGCCAGCGCGATGGAGTCCGAGGGACGGGCACTGACCTCGATTCCCTCGTCGAAGACGAGGACCGCGTAGTAGACGCCGTCCTTGACCTCGGTGATCCGGACCTCGGCCAGCTCCCGCCCCAGGGCGGCGAGCAGGTCCCGCATCAGGTCGTGGGTCAACGGCCGCGGCGGGGTCACTCCCTGCTGGGCGAAAGCGATGGCCGTGGCCTCTCCCGCGCCGATCCAGATCGGGAGGTAGCGGCTGCCGTCGGTCTCCCGCAGCAGCACCAGCGGCTGGTTGGTGGGCATCTCTACCCGCACCCCGACCACGTCCAGTTCCCGCACCCGGTCACAGTACCCCGGGCGCCCGCGGTGCACCGGCCGAGCCGACACCGGACCGGGATCCCACGCCTGCAACGGGTTCGGCGGCAGCGCCGGTGGCGCTGCCGCTTCACGTGTACCCCGGGAGAGGTGCACTCCCCGAGGGTTACGACTCCCGGGCAGTGCGCCTGACCCGGGGGAAGTGGAGGTCCCGGCCCTACCGGGACTCCTGCACGCCGTCACGGACCAAGGTGGTGTGCAGCCGCAGCACCAGGGTGGCGAGCTCGCGCACCGTCTCCTCGGCCCGAGCCCGCGCGGCGGGGTCGCGTTGGCGCCGCATCGGGGCGACCACCTGCTCGAAGAGGTCGAGCTCGCGGTCGGCCGAGGTCTTCACCGACCGCAGGTGCCGGGGCTCGACGCCGTACGCCGCGAGCTCGCCGACCGTGCTGGCGACCAGGAGCGCGGTGGCGTCGAAGTGCCCCGAGCCGCCGAGCCGAACCAGACCGAAGCCCTCGATCCGGGTGAGCAGATCGTCGTCGATGGACGCCGCGTCGCACAGCTCGGAGCGCGACAGCCGCAGCTCGGCTCGGTCCGATCTGGTCGGCGCGGCGGGGTCGTGCGCCAGGACCACCTGCGGGGCTCGCGGGCGGGCGCCGTCGGCCACGTCGCCGGAGCCGACGACGGGTGCCTGCAGGCCCCGGTCCATGGCGTCGAGGAGCTCCCGGATGACCTTGAGGGGGTAGTAGTTCTCCTTCTGCGCGGTGAGGATGTAGCGCAGCCGCTCGACGTCGGCGGAGGAGAACTTGCGATACCCCGACGCGGTCCGCGCCGGCTCGACCAGGCCCTCGGTCTCGAGGTAGCGGATCTTGGAGATGGACACGTCGGGGAAGTCGGGACGCAGCCGACCGAGGACCTCGCCGATGCTCATCCGCTGGTGGGCGGAGGGCACGGACGAGGTCACCGCCCCCTCCCCGCGGAGTCCGCGGCGCTGGGGTAGTAGACGAGCCGGTACTTGCCGACCTGGACCTCGTCGCCGCCGCTGAGCAGGATCTCGTCGATGCGGTCCCGGTTGACGTAGGTGCCGTTGAGGCTCCCCACGTCAGCCACGACGTACCCGTCCGGCGTACGCCGGAACGCGGCGTGGCGACGCGAGACCGTGACGTCGTCGAGGAAGATGTCGCTGTCGGGATGCCGCCCCGCCGACACGTCGTCGGTGTCGAGGAGGAACCGGCTGCCGGCGCTCGGGCCGCGCTGCACGACGAGCAGCGCGCTACCCGCGGGCAGCCCGTCCAGCGCGGCGACGTCCTCGGCGCTCAACTCGCCGCCGTCGCCACCGGTGTCGGGTTCGACCGGGGTCAGCGTGATCGTCGAGCTGCCGGCGCCCTGGTCGTGGGACTGGTCGGCGGCGACCAGCCGGTGCCCGCACTGGGAGCAGAACCGGGCGCTGGACGGGTTCTCGTGTCCGCACTCGGTGCAGAACGGCATGCTCACCTCCTCCGCGTCGGGGGCGGATCCGCCGGTGGCCGGACGGGTCAACCCTCGAGTGTCGGTTCACGTTGACAGTGGGAGCGAACCTACGGGGTGGGCCGGGCGCGAAGCAACACGCTCCCGGCGGGTCGCCGCCCCCGGCACCCGCACCGGCTCAGGACTCGATCCGGGTGCGGTACGCCGCGGCGTCGAGGAGCGCGCCGACGGCGGCGGGGTCGTCCACCTTGACCCGCAGCAGCCAACCCTCGCCGTAGGGGTCGGAGTTGACCAGGTCGGGCGTGCCGTCGAGCGCCTCGTTGCGCGCCACGACGCTGCCGCTGAG
>Ga0183260_10005252_pt1 | contig 10203 bp, 7 predicted proteins | sample AntDrymUQ4972206_2_FD_129768 | JGI IMG/M metagenome (GOLD analysis project Ga0183260, IMG submission 129768) | Polar desert sand microbial communities from Dry Valleys, Antarctica - metaG UQ497 (22.06) (version 2) (version 2) | ecosystem: Environmental > Terrestrial > Soil > Desert | place...
ACAGTACATATACTTTTTTCTTTACGGCATTTTCTGTAAAGCCTCCATCAATGATATATTTTTTCAAATTTTTTCCCCTGGTAAATGGCGCCTGTGTGGGAAATAATATTTCACCGCTTATTTTAATGCCTTCATCGTTCCTTGGCACATACAGTTCATCGCCGGCTTTCAATATCAAATCGTTTTCATTGTAATTTGTAATACGTGTATCACGACTTGAATTTAATATGGGACTTAATTTCGGTTGACTAAGATCGAGTTCCAATAACAAAACTTTTATCGGTAGGTGTCAAACAATTAATTATTTCACTGTTGAAAGTCATTTAAAATTATTATGACCTATCAAACAGCTTCGCTGCCCTCAATCAGGAAAACTAAATAATGAGAAGTAAATATTAGCTTTTATTACTTTTACTTTTTTTAATTTTTTCCTCTCCATACCCATATCCATACCCATCACCATACCCGTATCCATATTTGCCAAAACCCCTGGTTTTTAAACCATTAAAAATAATAGCGGTATTTTTTAACCCTCTTACTTTATTATTTTCTTCCAGCCTTTTTATATACATTTTGGGGGTGATTCCATGCCGGATAATATATAATGTGGCATCGCAATATTTGGAAAGGATCTGTGCATCGGTAACCGGCACTACCGGGGCAGTGTCTATTAAAATATAATCAAAATGTTGCTCTAAATAATTTATCAGCTCATGCATCTTATTATTTAAGATCAGTTCCGAAGGATTGGGTGGAGTGGGCCCCGCAGAGATAAAAAACAAATGCTCATGAACTGCTGTAGGCTTTATAATTTCCTCAATGCCTGCATGCCCTACCAGGTAATTGCTGACACCCACATCTCTTTTAATATTGAATATTCCGCTCAGCTTTGGTTTGCGGAGGTCCAGCTCAAGCAGGATCACTTTTTTTTCAGTGAGGGCAAGGCTTACAGCAAGGTTGGATGCAACAAATGTTTTTCCCTCACCGGAAATAGAAGAGGTTATCAGTATTCTTTTATGGGCTTCATTGATACCAAGGTAAACAAGGGACGTTCTGATTTGCCTGAATTGTTCGGCTATGGCGCTTCTTTTTCCTGTACCGGTCACAATTTTTTCTTCCGAATACTCGTGTGAAATTTCACCAATAATGGGCCAGGATACATACCCTTCTATATCTTTTCTAAATAAGATCTTATTACTTAACAGTTCCTTAAAAGCTAACAACGCAATGGTTAATGCTATGCCGGCAAGGAAAGCAATTAAATATACCTGTTGCTTTCGTGGCTTTATTGGCGCAGCCGAAGATTCTGCATAATCAATGACCCGGCTGTCGGCAATAGCCGATGCAAATGAAAGAGCCGTTTCTTCCCTTTTTTGCAGTAAAAACGTATAAATATTATTTTTTATCTCCTGCTGCCTGCTTATCTCCAGTAATTCACGTTCTTTTTGAGGGATGGTACTGAGCATGGAGGTATAGCTGCGGGTGGTGGCAGCTAAGTTGTTTCTGCTGGCATTTAAGCTGTTGCGCTGGTTGCGGATATTCTCTAATATAGAAGGATTGATTTTTTCAATCTGATCGCGGATGGATACGAGGGCCGGGTTGTTTTCTCCGGTAGTTTTTTTCAGTCTTTCATATTGTATTTCCAGGTCATATTTTTTTTCCAGCAAGGGAGATAATACAGCGTCATTTACCCCGAGGGTAGAGGGCACGATCCCCGGCGTTTCATTTTTGGATATAACATACCGTTCCACCTGGTTTAAAACCGCAAGCTGCATATTGATCTCACTCATTCTTTGATCGGCAACTCCCACATTCTGCAGATATACCTTCCCCTGTTCGCTGATATCCACTATGCCTTTGGCTCTTTTATAACGCTGTAAGGCACCTTCCACAGAGTCTAATTCCCCTACCACAAAATGCAACCGCTGCTCCACAAAAGCAAGGGTATTGGCAGCGAGGGCATTTTTATCCTGTATGGAAGCCTTATTATAAACCTTTATCAGATCGTTTAAAATATCTTCTCCCCGCCTGGGAACTTCGTCTTCTAAAGTAAGATCAATAACGGTGGATTGCTTACTGCTGGCGTTAATTCTTATATTTTTAAGCAGTGTGGCGGCTGTTTTCTTTACACTGGTAAGAGAAAAAAACAAAGGCCTTTCCTGATCAGCAGGTTCGTAATTTTGATTTTTTGTAAAACGGATGGAGTCCCTGTCTGACAAAAACCATTGACCAATGTCGTAATACTGTTTGTTAAAAAGCACCCGTCTTTGCTTAGTGTCATAGGTAAAGTAAAGTTTCTGCTTTTCTCTGAGCGAATCAGGTTGTTTCACTTCTACCTTCAGGGGAGATACTGTATAAGCAGATGCGTTTTTTACCCGGCCTTCCATGTAAACAGGAGCATACAACTGCAGGTCGTGCACCACTTCTTTCATCAGCGCCCTCGACCGGAGCACTTCAATTTCATTTTCTACAATTTTTTTACCTCCAAAAATATTGAGCGACTCCAATATTGCGGAATTGTCCATTCCTTTTTTCTCATCCTTAATTAAGAGGTTCGCATTGACCTCATAAACAGGTACGGCATACCTGAGATAAATAAAAGCAGTTGCCAGACTTATCAGGGTAATGATAATAAATAAAGGCCAGTAGGGAACGTATTTGTATGCTATATCTGAAATAATATTGGTCTCTTCTGTATGTATATTGTTGTCTTCTTGCATTAAGGATGGATTATTTTATTGATACTGTAATAATTATTATTTCAGAAAAGCCTGCGAAACAATAATTGCTACCAGCGACAATCCACTTAAAATACTGGGTAATAATTGTTGTGTGCGTGAGGTTGATGCTACTTTTACATTATTGGGTTCTACGTATACAACATCATTGGTTTTTAAATAATAATAGGGGGAGGTCATAAAATCCGGAGAGTTCAGGTTAATCCTCCTGGTTATTTTTTTTCCGTTTTCCACTCTTATCAGCAGCACATTATCTCTTTGTGCATACAGGGTCATATCACCCGCCATGCCTATGGCTTCCAGCATAGATATTTTTTCATTGGGCACAGGCACCACCGTGGGGTTTGTCACTTCGCCCAGCACGGTTACTTTAAAGTTTAAGATGCGCACGTTTATGATAGGGTCAATAAGCAGCTTCCTTTGAACAAGAGCGGCGGCAAGCTTATCTGTTAATTCTTTTTGAGTTAATCCTGCAGCCCTAACATTCCCCAAAACAGGGAACAATAAATTGCCTTCCCTGTTTACTAAATACCCCGTGGTTTGTGAGCTGCTTCCTGTTGCCGATGTTGTTGAAATAACAGGCTGGTTGGGTGTATTAAAAATAATGGTGGCTTCAGGATTCAAGCTGCTTACAGAAATACTTAGCAGATCATTGTTTTGTATTACAGGTTCTACATCCTGTTCCGGAAATTCTGTGTTTTGTATATTACTGAAATAAATTGCTTTTCTTGAGCTTACACAAGAGGCAAAAGAGAACAAAAAAATTGCAAACCAACAAAACCTGATTAAAAAATTGAGCATGAGTTTAAAAGTTTACGAACGTTTTCAAAGGGTTCAGAACTTTAATTAGAAAAGATTAATTTTTTTAAGGGGCGCAAGATAGAGAATTTAGCAGGTATCCTGGTTAAAACAAGGTACATTTTAAATTGTCGCATGGTCGATCGGATTGTGGGGCGGTGGGGACACCGCCCACGGCGGCCCGCCCCGGATGGTGTCCCCACCAACCGGCGACATTTGAAATGCACCCTTAAAACAGGTAATATACAAGCTACATATTTTTGCAAAGCTTCGCTATCCTCAGTCCCAATATAATTTTATATTATTAAGGGGAGCTGAACAATATTTTATTACAAAAAATTCTAAGAGTAGATGTGGTCTAATAGGCGAATTTTAATATGTTTCAGAATAATGCCAGTGGGTTTTGGGCGCTTTAAAACAGCCGTAAAATAGGCTAAATTTTAGATATTCATTCAAACATACTGTAAGCTTTATTGCACAGGTATCTATTCAAAAGAGTAAGATTTTGTTTTTTACCCAATGCTTCCAAATGGCAGAGATGATGTATATCGTATTTGGTAGCTATATTTGAACGGACATCCTAAACAAATGGGAACATTCAATAACTTTAGTATTATCAAAAAAGCAGACGAAAACTTTATTGATTCGCTGCGAATTGATCCAAACAAAAGAAACATTAAAGCCTATATAGGTATTTTAAAATTTGTTGACAAGGATACCTTGCAGTGGGTTTATTACATGCCTGCATTAGATATAACAGGATATGGAAAAACCGAAGAAAAAGCGTCGGAGATGCTTAAATTCTCAATTGGAGAACTTTTCAATCATTTACTGAGCTTATCCAGCAAACGTTTGCAAGTTGAATTATCTAATCTTGGTTGGAAAAGGAATTATTTCCGCAATAAAGAATATTCTAAATCTTACGTTGACATAGACGGTGAACTGCAAAATTTTAATGCTATCGACAATAAAGTTGAGCGGCTTTCACTCGTAGCTTAAATTAATGTTCAAACCCCTGCTTACTAAATGTTGGGAATCGTTTCTCACTTTTCATGGCTTTAAATATAGTCGTACCAAAGGCAGTCATGATCTATGGACAAAAAAAGGACATAGAACAATTCCAGTTTGGGGCAACGAAAAACACATTCCAGCCTTTCACTTAAAAACAGGCTGCAAAAGTATTGGTTGCACAATGGATGAAATGTATGCGTGGGCGGGAACAAACTGTTGAATTTTTCTTACTGTAAAAAATTCAAACTGAGACACTACCGAAAAGAGGGAGGAAGAGAACCATAGCTAAAGATGATTATATTAAAGCTATGGAATAAAGGTAAGGTGGTCAGGAACCTGAAAGATAAAATGCAATCTTGCAGCTTTTGCATTTTTTGGTTTCTATATATATTACTTTAATTTCCCCTACCTGGCGGCCTTGCTTCGCTGAAGCTACGCCAAGGCACAGCAGACAGGAATCCTGCCCCTTCGCAACTAAAAGGCCTCAGCTCTGAGGCTTTTTTTATTGGTATTTTTGAACAAATGAAAGCAGGATTTGTAAATATATTCGGAAAGCCTAATGCCGGTAAAAGCACGCTGTTGAATGCTTTGATGGGAGAGAAGCTTGCTATTGTATCATCTAAAGTACAAACGACGAGGCACCGTATAAAAGCTTTTCTTACTACCGACCAATACCAGATAATTTTTTCTGATACACCCGGTATTATAGAACCGAAATACAAGCTGCACGAGAAAATGATGAAAACAGTAAAAAGCTCATTGGAAGATGCCGATGTTGCACTGCTTCTTGTTGACATAAAAGATAATTGGGAAGAATGTGACACCCTTTTTTCTTCAGTTCGTTTAGCAGTTCCAGGCCTGTTACTGCTCAATAAAATAGATAAAGTTTCACCTGAGAAACTTGTTGCATCCAAAGAATTTTTTGAGAACAAGACTTATTGTAAAAAAGTAATTCCTATTTCAGCACTGACCAAAAAGAATTTGGATACACTGCTGACAGATATTGTAGATCTTTTACCTGAAGGTGAACCATTTTATGGCACAGATGAAATGACTGATCTTTCAGAACGCTTTTTTGTAAGTGAAATGATCAGGGAAAAAATATACGATCTTTTCGAAGATGAAATACCTTACCATACAACTGTATTGGTACATGAATTCAAACAGAAAACAGGCTTAATAAAAATAGGCGCAAATATTATAGTACAACGGGACACACAAAAATCTATTATCATTGGGGAAGGTGGAAAAATGATTAAAAAGATAGGCACAGAAGCAAGAAAGGATATTGAAAAATTTGTGGGTCAGAAAATCTTTTTGGAACTTTTTGTAAAAGTGCGGCCTAAATGGCGGGAGAACGATCTTTATTTAAAAGAGTACGGGTATTGATACCCCTTTCTCCTAAAGGCAGCTATAAAATTGCGTTTGAATATGAAGAAGTATTATCAATGGCATCCAACCTTATTATTTATTATTAAATTTCCCTTTTAGGGGTTAGGGACATGGGATTTACAGTAGCGATAGTAGGACGGCCCAATGTGGGTAAAAGTACATTCTTCAATCGCTTGCTCGAACAGCGCAAAGCCATTGTGGAAGACACACCGGGTGTAACCCGCGATAGACAATATGGTGTAGCAGACTGGAATGGTAAAAGTTTCAATATAATTGATACAGGTGGCTTTGTGCCCGATAGTGAAGATGTGTTCGAACGTGAAATACGCAAGCAAGTCGTAATAGCAATCGAAGAAGCCAGCGCTATTATTTTTTTGGCGGATGCTGCTACCGGAATTACTGAGCTCGATGATGCAATGGCACATTTGCTCCGTCGCTCTACCAAGCCTGTATTGCTGGTAGTGAATAAAGTAGATAACAACCAGCGGCTTTTGGAAGCTACCGAGTTTTATAGTTTGGGATTTGAAAAAATATTTTTTGTGTCTTCGATAAGCGGCAGCGGTACAGGTGAACTTCTGGATGCTCTTACAGATCTCATAAAGAAAAAAGACAGTGAAGATGTATTGGAAGAAGCAATCCTACCAAAGTTTGCGATCATCGGGCAGCCTAATGTGGGCAAGTCCTCTTTACTGAATGCACTGACAGGGCAGGAGCGGAGCATCGTAAGTGAGATAGCCGGTACTACCAGGGACACCATTCACACCCGCTACAATTTATTCAATAAAGATTTTGTACTGATAGATACCGCAGGGATCAGACGCAAAGCCAAAGTACATGAGGACATTGAATTTTACTCAGTAATCAGGGCAGTGAAAGCGCTTGATGAAGCCGATGTTTGCCTTCTTTTATTGGATGCTGAAAAAGGATTGGCAGCGCAGGACCTTAATATTTTTGGTCTTGCTGCAAAAAAAGGGAAAGGTGTAGTAGTGCTCGTAAATAAATGGGATACGATGCCTAAGGAAACCAATACGGCAAGAGACTATGAAGCTGCTTTAAAAAAAAGATTAGCACCATTCAATGATGTACCTATTCTGTTTATTTCCGCAACAGAAAAAACACGGATATTCCAGGCTATAGAGATGGGCCTAAGAGTATTTGACAACAGGCAGAGAAAAATAGCGACAGCCAAACTCAATGAAGTAATGTTGAAAGCAGTGGAAGCCTACCATGCACCGGTAGTAAGAGGTAATCCTGTGAAAATAAAATACACAACCCAATTGCCAACTTCCGTTCCCTCATTTGCATTTTTTTGCAATTATCCCGATGATATAAAACAACCGTATAAAAACTATCTTGAAAATAAACTACGGGAGCATTTTGAATTTTCGGGAGTGCCTATCCGGATCTTTTTAAGGAAAAAGTAAAATGAATTTACGCTTCTGCTAAGAGACCTAACGCTTCTTTTACCTTAAATGTATTTTCAAGGAAGCGGTTCAATTCCCCATTCTGTTGTTCAATAAAAACATTGTCATCCAGGCTCCCTAAAACGGCTGTCATTTCGTTTTCATTTTCGTACACCATTTTTTTAAAATCATTCTGATAGTCTTTAGCCCTCGAATGATAAATATTCTCTGTCATCCATTTTTTTGTTTCTGCTGCCTGATCTATTAATTCATGCAAAAGCATTGGTGTAAGATCGTTCAAGCTAATGCCGGCGTTTTCCGAAAGCGAAGCAATAGCATGTTCTAATTTTAGCCTCGGGTATGACGTTCCAATCTCCTGATAAAAATGATGAATTTCATCCCAGCTATTTATTTTATAGGAATTTACATCCGCTAATAAGTCAGCCAGCATGGTTTTTGGAATCAACTGGCCACCTATATTTTGCCATTCTGTTCTACCGTTATCGCTATGTAAATCTTTTTGCAATTCTTCAATGGACGAAATTCTATTATGCAAAATATGGTCTGTTAGCTGTGTGACACCATAATAGTTCACCACTTTTTTGTAAATCGTATAAGCTTCTTTCACTTTTACTATATGCGTGGGACGGCTGTTGTTTTCGAAGCCATCAATGAGAATTGTAATACCATCCAAACTAGCTGTTACATCATTCAGCATTTCTTGTGCTTTCAACCTGGAATTTTCAATAGTTGTTATTCCTGCTTTGTTTAGCGCAACTGCCGTTGAATGGACTAATATATCAAGCGCAGTAAAAATTTCATTTACACTATCCGGAGCCAGAAAGTCATATTCATATTCCTGCAATTTTTTTAGACGTTTATCGCGGTCCACCAGTTTAGAAGCATTCCGGGCAAGTGCATACATATTATACATGAACCAGTAAGCAGGCATCACCACAAGCCTGTCATTGGCCACATCATTATTTACCAGGCTGAAGGGTAAGGGTATATTTAACTCTGAAGCATAGTCGCCTTTGGCAACAAGAGTAAAAGAAGCAAATTTTGAATTATGTTTCAGACTTACACAGAGACCCGGCCAAAACCCACGTGCAGCAACGATTTCACCATCTGCAGCCCGGCTGTTGTGATTAGAACCAATGGTAGCACCTGCAGCAATATTGCTTTGACCCATCACTGTCGAAGCACATAAAAATGAATTGTTATGGTGCTGCTCATGTGCAGGGAAAATGAGTGAATTCAAAACTTCGCAACATGAGATCGTAGAGTTATTACCCAAATAAGAATTGATAAGCCGGGCTCCATACTTCAGTTGCGCATGTGAAGCCATAATAAAACGTACAGCTTTCACACCATAAAAAGCACGGCATCCGAAACCGATAATTCCATTCACCATTTCGCATCCTTCACCTATTTGTGACTGTGCTTCCAAAGAAGAATTGATGGTGAGATTCTTAAGTTTATTAGCCCCTTTGATATAGGCATTAGAGCCTATCCATACATCTTTTATAATACTGGTGTTTTTGATAACCGTACAATCCCCGATTTTCCCATAATAACCCCGTTGTTTGTCAAATTTCTTTTCAGTCATTTCACGAAACCGCTGCATCAGCAGTCCATCCTCGCGATGTTTAGACCACAAGTATGCATCGCCTGCGAGCATGCCATTGAAAGGAAGGATCTTACGGCCTGCATTTTCATTACATACTTCCATCCATACCCGCACACTTTCGTCTTCACCATCTTTAATAATGCCATTACCAAATTTTGCATGGTCTGTTACATGCAGTTCATGAATGTTGGAAAGCATGACTTCATTGCCCACTATGTAATGCGAGATGTAATTCACATTATTCACCACCACATTGTCTCCAAAGTCGCAACTGATGACGGTGCTGTTGTATAAACCTACCGGCATACAAACATTATGGTATTCGAGTGAAAATGATTCGAGTTTGCCGATTCGAATAAGTCCATAAAACTTGCAATTCTTTACAAGCTCGGGATTGAATGCGTTCGATACGTGGATTTTGTTCCAGTTATCAGATGTATTGTTGTTGCGCACCAATACTTCTATTTCATAGGCATTAAGCATTCGATATTCAATGCCATTACGGTTTTGCAGGTTGCGAAGGTGGTATTCGTCTTTCCCTTCAGGAATAAATTTGCTATCCACAAATTGGTATCCGATAGAAGAGAGATGTTTTTTACGGCTTTCGTTCATTGAAACGAGTTTCTTTTTAAAGTTCCAGGATCATTCTACTGTCACAGATTTTGCCAGGTTGCGGGGTTTGTCCACATCTACACCTTTAGCGACACCAATATAATAAGCGAGCAGTTGCAAAGGAATCGTACTCAACATAGGAGCAACAATTTCATCTGCTTCCGGCACTATGATAACATCATCGGCCAATGATATGCTTTGTTCATCCCCTTCATTGATCACTGCAATCACTTTTCCTTTTCTTGCTTTGATCTCCTGCATATTCGATATGATCTTATCATGATAAGAATCTTTGGTAGCAACAAATGCAACAGGCAGGTCTGCATCTACCAGAGCTATTGGACCGTGCTTCATTTCCGCAGCCGGATATCCTTCGGCATGTATGTAAGATATCTCTTTCAATTTCAAAGCCCCTTCAAGGGCTACGGGAAAATTGTAACCCCTGCCGAGGTATAAAAAGTCTCTTGCATCTTTATATTTTTCAGCCAATGCCTTAATATGATCCGATTGTTTTAAAAGCTTTGTCACTTTACCGGGGATAGCATCTAATTCTCTTAGTAAATGTAAATACCGCTCCTGGTTCAGTACGCCTTTTTGATATCCTATCTTTAATGCAATC
>Ga0183260_10005253_pt1 | contig 10203 bp, 8 predicted proteins | sample AntDrymUQ4972206_2_FD_129768 | JGI IMG/M metagenome (GOLD analysis project Ga0183260, IMG submission 129768) | Polar desert sand microbial communities from Dry Valleys, Antarctica - metaG UQ497 (22.06) (version 2) (version 2) | ecosystem: Environmental > Terrestrial > Soil > Desert | place...
AACTCTAGATAGCCGATCGCTAGGCGGCGATGCGGGAGCCAGAGAGGGCGTCATCATCAAGCAGACCAGTAACCCAACCAAGATCCGAATGCGCGCCCTGATCGGCACGGTGTCCCCCCTCTGCCGCCGCGGTCACTGCCCCTTTGAGCGACCGCCCTAGAACCCTTTATTTCATGTTCACTGCGAAAGGACAATAGGTTCACTGTGGGACCCTGCCTTCCGTCCCACGTCTGTCCCAGTCCGCCAGAGCGCGGCGCAGCAGGTCGATCACCTCGTGATCCTCCAGCGCCTCGAGACGGAACACAGGCTCCAGGACAACAGCGGCGAGTTGACCTCGAACGAAGATTCTCCGTGGTGGCTCCGACGAGGATGATCCAGCCGTTCTGCTCTGCAGGGAGCAGAGCATCCTGCTGCGACTTGCTGAAGCGATGGATCCTCCCGGAGTCGATCAGGGCCCTGAGAGCCCGCCCCCCGGCGAGGAGGTGGCGTTGCTGGTCGGCTTCACCGCCCGCTCCCACGACGCCGACCTCGAAGACGTAAGGGCGGCTCTGGCTCCCTACCACCGCCTGCTCAAGACAGAGATCGAACGCTTCGGTGGAACCGTGGAAAAGTTCATCGGCGATGCGGTCATGGCCGTGTTCGGGGCCCCGGTGGCCCATGAGGACGACGCCGAACGGGCGGTGAGAGCAGCTCTGAGGATCGCTGAGGCGATCGAACGCTGCGATGCGAAAGAACCTGACGAGGGGAGTTCTGCGCCCTATTAGGGGGTTTTTCTGCCAGATTGTCCAATATATGCGTTGCCACAGGCGTCGGTCTCGGCCCTTATTGGGTAGTGATGGACCGAAGGGGCTTGCGAGTCGTTGGCCTATCGGATAGGAGTAGCCATTAGGTCACTCGATCGTGAGGGGGAACAGTGATTAACAGCATGAAGTCTTATGGAAGGGCCGCCGTGGCGGCCGCGTTGATCGGGGGTTCGGCACTGGGGGTGGCGGCCGCCCAGCAGGGCCCCACGTGCTTCGGCCGGAGCGCAACCAAGGTCGGCACCGACGGCAACAACGAGATCCGCGGAACCAATCGCGCCGACGTCATCGTCACCAAGGATGGCGACGACACCATCTACGGGCTCGGGGGGGACGACCGAATTTGCAGCGGCAAGGGCTCGGACAACCTCTACGGCGGGGGCGGAGCCGACCGTATGAGCGGCGACAAGGGCGGCGACGACATGTTCGGCGGGAAAGGGCCCGACCGCCTCATCGACAACGTCGGCCACGACGACCTCTTCGGAGGAGACGGGGGTGACCTGCTGTCGGGAGGCGACGACGGGGACTCGCTGTCGGGAGAGGCCGGACCAGACACCCTGCGGGGAGGGAGCGGCGCCGATGCAATCTCAGGTGGGGACGGCAACGACCGGCTCTACGGGGGGGTGGGCGGCATCGACAGGGACTCACTGTCGGGCGGCAGCGGCACGGACTTTTGCAACGACGGCGAGAACAAAGAGAGCTGCGAGAAAAGATAGGGCCGCGTCACCAGACGCTTTCGGAAAAGTGCTCGTGAGGCTGCGTGAGCCGGGTGACCTCGGCGAGCGCAGCCTCAAGCGCGAGCAGGACGTTGGCGTTGCTCAGTAGAGCCGCTCTTGCGACGATCAGCCGTTCGACTGCGCACAACAGCGCACCATCCGAGACTGAGGACCGGGTCCACTCTTGAAGCTCGTCGATCCGGTCGAGGTTTGCCACAGAGGCGGATGAGCCTCTGCGAACCGCTACGACGTCGCGGTAGAACGCCGCCAGGGTGCCGAGGGCCTCTCCCAGCACCGCCTCTTCGGCGTGGCGCTGCTCGCGACGATGCCGCAGAGCCAAAGCGTTGCGAGCGGTGCCCGTACCGCGGCCCTCGCCGATGACATCGGCCAGGGCTCTGGTCTCCTGGGCTTGCACCCGTTTCTGCGCGGCCCCCGCTGCTCTCGCCTGATCCAGGATCTCGGAGGCAGCATCGATTGCATCGGTCGCTGCCCGCAGGCGGCGTGGAATAGACAGCCACAGGGATCGGCGCTCGCCAACGGAGGCATCGAAGGCCAAGCGCCGGGCGGCCCCCGCGTCTCCCTCCGAGAGCCGTGCCGCCGTGAGGGCGGTCTCGGCCGATGCCCCCTCCCGCTCGAGCAGCGCGACCAGATGCCGCTCCGAGGTGGGTTCGAGGCGCACGATGCGGCAGCGGGAGCGAATCGTCTCGAGAATCTCCTCCTCGGCATGGGACAAGAGGATGAACACCGTGTCGGGCTGAGGTTCCTCCAGCGTCTTCAGGAGCGAGCTCTGCGCCGCTTCGTTCATGAGCTCGGCCTGCTCGAGCACGAACACCTTGTATCTGCCCTCGAATGGCGAACGCGTGGCCTCGGGTACCACTCCATCCCTAATGGCGTCGACGGCAATGACGGAGCCCTCGGGCACTACCCGGTGGACGTCCGGGTGCGCCCGGCTCAACACCCGTCGGCACGGAGAGCACTTGCTGCAACCACGGAGCGGCTGGTCGAGGCAGTTGAGCGCCGCCGCCATGGCATCTGCCACCGCCCCCTTTCCCGCGCCCGACGGTCCGGAGAGAAGCCACGCGTGAGATATCTCTCCCTGGGCCAGCTGGCGTTGGAGGCCTTCGACGGCCCGTCCCGGGTCCAGGCCGCCCCACACACTCATCGAGGGACGGGTCCGGGAGCAGCCTGGTAGCTCCGTCCGGGCGCAACCACGCGTCCGGCTGAGCGCACTTCGAACTCGGCCACGACATCGGCGTGCACCTGGGAAGCAGAGCGGGTTCCATCGAGCACTACGAAGCGGTCGGTGAACTTGGTGCTGAGCTCGAGGTAGGCGTCCGCCACCCTGTCGTGAAAGTCGTCGCCCTCCATCTCGAGGCGATCGCGCTCGCCGGACAGGCGCGCCTTGCCGGTCTCGGGGTCGACGGTCAGCAAGAAGACGAGGTCTGGCATCAATCCGCCCGTGGCCCACGAGCTCAGCTCGTAGATCTCCTTGAGCCCCAAGCCTCGCGCCAGCCCTTGATAGGCGAGCGAAGAGTCAAGGAAGCGATCGGAGACCACGATCCTCCCCTTGGCCAGCGCCGGCTTGATCACCTCGGCGGCATGCTGGGCACGGTCGGCGGCAAACAAAAGCGCCTCGGCGCGTGCGTCGAGGCTCGAAGAGGTGTCCAGCAGGACCTCCCTAAGCCTTTCTCCGAGGCGAGTTCCACCCGGCTCCCTGGTCACGACCACGTCGTCACCGCGCGACTGGAGCCACTTCACGAAGGCTGCCATCTGGGTGCTCTTTCCCGCCCCCTCGCCTCCTTCGAAGACCACGAAGAAGGAGTTGCGCACCGCCTGTAGGGCTCCCGGAGAACGGCGTGCCCCAATGGCGGTGGTCGACAGAATGCCACCTCCAATCACAAGAAGCCCGGCGATCCACCACGTGACTCGGCTCCCGGGAAGGGCCAGAGTGGCACCGCCCACCAGGTCCACCGTGTTGTCACCAATCGCACCGGCGATGAGAGGAAAGACGCCGAGCCCGATTAGGGTTCCGATGCGAATGAGCGTGTACGCGGCCCCGAACGTCCGGCCCCGCAACTCCTCCTCGCTGGTCTCCTGTATGAGCGCGTAGCCGACCGAGTAGCCAACTCCTCCGAAAAAGCCCAGCGCAGCAGCGATCGGCACCACGGCACCGACGCTGCTCATGCTCGCGAGCAGGATGAGCCCCACCCCCAACAGGATCACGCTCGAGGAGAACAGCACGTCTTTGCTCAGGTGCTTGGCGAGGAAGCCCGAGGCGATCAGCCCAACAAGCATTCCGCCTCCGAAGGACCCGATGATGAACCCGTAGGCACTGGGGCTCGAATCCAGAATCTGGGTGGTGAATTCGGGTCCGAGCGAAAACACGCCCCCCGCAGCCGTGAAGGTGATGGCGATGCCGAGCATCCACGGACGGACCTGCTTGTGAGCGGCGACGAACTGGAGCCCTTCGATCAGGTCCCGCTTCACCGCCCTCAGATCGAACCGGCCCGCCCCGGTCTTGGAGGAAGGAATAGCAAGCGTCGATATCATGGCGGCTGAGAACGCGAACGTGAGCGCGTCGACCCACAGCGCCATCGCCTCGGGGTTGTCCGAGAGCCCCCGCATTACCTCGACGTGATCGCCGACGAAAGACCCCAAACCGGCCAGCGAGGCGAACAGGATGGAAGCCAGCGGCCACGGTCCATAAATTGCGATCAACGACAGGGAGTTGGCGTGAGTGAGCTGGGCGCGCTCGACGAAATGCGGAAGCGAAGCGTCCTTGGCAGGCCCCCACAGAAGCGTCAGCGACTCGAGCAGTGCGGAAACGACGATGAAGTAAGCGAGGTTGGGGACGAACGGGAGGGAAAAGACGAGCAGGCCCCTGCCGAGATCGGCGGCCACCATGGTCTTCTTGCGGTCCCAGCGATCCGCCAAGACCCCGGCCAGCGGCCCCACAAGGAAGCCGGGGAGGACCCGTGCCATCATCACTACCCCAACGGCGATCGTTCCAAAGCGAGTTTGGGCGAGCACCGCGATGGCGATGACTCCGATCCAGTCGCCGAGGCTCGAGACCGCCTGAGCCGAGAAGAAGCGGACGAAGGTGCCGTTGCGGAACAGCGCCGCGTAACCGGCCTCCTGCTCGGAGGCGGTAACGACGTGAAGACCGCTCCTATCGGGAGCTTCCTGGATGATTCCTCCTAGCTTGGTGGCCCACCCATCTTAGAGACAGGCGGCGACCATCCGTGGACCGGGAGGTAACCGGCGTCCACCGGGGGCGGGGGGTCCGAGGGGCGGCGGACTGAGGGCGTTTGGGTCTGAGGGGCGGGTGCCGAACCGAGCGCGAGTCGATCACGTCGCCGCGGCGCTCTGAAGTGCGGCGGAATCGTACTCAGGAGCGGGTTGCGCTCGTCTGAGTACCGGATGGGGCCAGGGCCCGAGGACCCAGGCCCCTACTTCTTCGAAGTCTTCTTGGCCGCGGTCTTCTTCTTGGTGGACTTGGCGGTGGATTTCCTCGTGGTCTTCTTGGAGGTCTTGGCCTTCGACCCCTTGCTCTTGACACCCCCGGCGGTTGCTTCCCGCTTCTCCTTCTTGATGTAGCGGCACTTGGGGTAGGTGGAGCAACCGACGAAGGGGCCGAAGCGGCCTCGCCGCTCGACCAAAGGCTCGCCGCAATCTGGACACGGCTCGCCCGTCTCCTTGGGCGGCTCCTTCTTGATGTACTTGCAGTCCGGATAGTTCGAGCAACCGATGAAGGGGCCGAAGCGGCCGGTCTTGGTGACCAGTTCGGCCTCGCAGCGGGGACAGCGCTCGCCCGTTGCCTCGGGTTCGGGGAGCGGCTCGCCGGACTCATCCAGCTGCTGCGACCATCTACATTCGGGGAATCCGGAGCAGGACAAGAACCACATCCCGTGCTTTCCGAACTTCTCGACCACCGGGCGACCACATTCGGGGCACACCTTGTCGGTTGCCCGCTCGGGCCGGCTCATCTTGTCCTGCTGCTCTTCGACGAGGGCCGAGAAGGACTCGAAGAAGGACCTCACCACAGGGACCATCTTCTTCTCGCCTTCGGCAATGTCGTCTAGCTCGGTTTCCATCCGAGCGGTGAAATCGGGATCGACGAACTCGGGAAAATGAGCCTCGAGGAGCTCGACCACGACCTCGCCTCGTGCGGTCGGATGGAGCCTCCGGCTCTCCGAGCGCACGTATTCGCGGTTGGACAGCACCTGTACCGTGGGGGCGTAGGTAGACGGCCGCCCGATGCCGAGTCGCTCCATCTCCTTCACCAGCGTCGCTTCCGTGTAGCGAGGCGGAGGCTGCGTGAAGTGCTGTTCGGGCTCGATTGCCTGGAGCGTGAGCGTCTGGCCTTCCTCGAGATCCGGGAGCAGCCCCTCCGCCTCCTCCGGCTCGTCGTCGCGCCGATGCAGATAGACCTTCAGGTAACCGTCGAACTTGAGGATTTGTCCGGTGGCGCGGAAGGTGACGCCGCCCGATAGGACATCCACCGAGGTGGCGTCGTAGACCGCGTCGGACATCTGAGAGGCCATCGTTCGCTGCCAGATCATTTCGTAGAGCCTGAGAGAGTCGCGCTCCAGCTCGGAGGCGAGGGCCTCAGGGGCGCGCGCCGCCGAGGCGGGCCGAATTGCCTCGTGCGCCTCCTGGGCGCCCTTCGATTTCGCTGCGAACTTGCGAGCCTGGTGGTAGCGAGGGCCAAAGCGCTCCCTTACGACCTCTGAGATCTCCGCCTGGCCATCCTGAGACAGGTTGGTGGAGTCCGTCCTCATATAGGTGATGTGGCCCGCCTCGTAAAGGGCCTGGGCGACTCTCATGGTCTTCCAGGTCGGAAAGCCAAGGCTGCTCGAGCCCGCCTGCTGCAGGGTCGAGGTTCTAAACGGGGCGGGCGGCTTCCGCGTCCGCTCGGTCTTGCGGACGGCCGACACCGTCCAGGGGCCGGGCCTGGTTCGCTCGACGATCTCGGAGGCCAGCTCTTCGGTTGCGAGGTTGAACTTGTCCTTCTCCGAATAGGGGTGCGCAGCCACGAAACGAGAACCCGCGGCCGTCGCGAGCGAAGCGGTGATATCCCAGAACTCGCGTGGCTCGAAGGCGCGTATTTCCCGCTCTCGGATGACCACGAGCTGCAAGGCGGCACTCTGAACCCGTCCCGCCGAGAGGTTGGGGCCCACCGTTCGCCACAGCAGCGGGGAGAGCTTGTAGCCCACGATGCGGTCCACCGCCCGGCGAGCCTGCTGCGCATCGACGAGGTCCATGTCTATCGACCGGGGGCTGCCGAAAGCGGCGGTGACGGCCCGTTCGGTTATCTCGTTGAAAGAGACCCGCCGCGTCCTGCCCGCCGGGAGCTTGATCAGCTCGGCGACGTGCCAGGCGATGGCCTCGCCCTCGCGGTCGGGGTCGGGGGCAAGCCACACAGTTTCGCTCTCCTTCGCCGCTTTGCGTATGGCGGCGATGGCCTTTTTAGCGTTGGCTTGCCCCAGGGCCTGGTAGCGAAGGTGGACGCCGCCGTCGATATCGATACCGAAATCGGACTTGGGTAGGTCTCGGACATGGCCCATGGAGGCGAGGACAGTGAAGTCCTTGCCCATGTACTTCTCGATCGTCTTCGCCTTCGCCGGCGATTCGACGATTACCAGGTTTTTGGACACATCACTCCTGATCTCTTGGGCGCCCCGGCCGGGCGCCGGCTGGTCCGCCATATTCCCATCGTCCGGCCCGGGCACCACCTTGACCGGCCCACTCTTATAAACGCGATCCTCCAGCGGATCGCTCATGCCGCGAGAACGCTGCCACGGCGGCGATTGTTTCCGCAAGCCCTCTCCAGAGGATTTGCCAACAAACCTCGCAAAGTAACATCGAGCCATGGAAGCCATCGTCCAGCTCATGAAGGACTGGGTCACCCAATACGGCTACGCGGCCATCTTCTTGCTCATGCTCGCCGAATCGGCTTGCATTCCGTTCCCGTCGGAGGTGACGATGCTGGTCGGGGGCTGGTACTCGGCAGAGGGCACCCTGAACCTGTACTGGGTCACCGCCGCCGGCGTTTTCGGCAACCTCGTCGGCTCGTGGATCGCCTACGCGGCCGGTCGTCTCTACGGCCGGGAGCTGCTCGACCGCTACGGCAAGTACATCCTGATCCGTAGCCACGACATCGACCGAGCCGAGGTGTGGTGGGACAAGTACGGGGAAGCCGCGACCTTCTTCAGCCGGCTCTTGCCCGTTATCAGGACTTTCATCTCGCTCCCCGCAGGGATCGCACGAATGCCGTTCGCCAAGTTTACGCTGTATACCTTCCTCGGTGTGGTCCCCTGGACCTTCGGACTCGCCTATCTCGGCGTGATCGTCAAGGACAACTGGGAGAAAGCCCTCGGCTACTTCAACGGGCCCACCTTCGTCATCGCTGGGCTCCTGGTGGTGGGAGCGGTACTTTGGTACCTGAGGCGCCGGCGCAACCGGAGGCTCGTCTCAGACCCCCCGTCGGATCGTCGATGAGATTTCCGGAGGAGCCCACGGGCATCTCGTGAGACCGGTCAGGCAAGGTCGATCTCCGGCGCCACCTCCTGGAGGCCCGTGATCGAGATCGCGATGAACTCGTCCATCGGGACTCCGATCGACTCCTCCACCCCCCTGATCTTGTCCCGCTCAACGCCCGGGGCGAACGACTTCTCCTTGAGCTTTTTCTTCACTGAGGACACCTTCATGCCCTCTGCCCGCTGAGGGCGCACGAGGGCGCACGCGACCAGAAGTCCCGAGACGCCGTCGGCATGCACAATGGAGCGGGACATGAGGTCCGTCCGGTAGCGCTCCTCACCGTGAGCCAGGATCGCGTTGAGAACCTCGGAGTCGTCGTAGCCCTCAGCCTCGAGCCATTCGACCGACTGATAGCCGTGGCGGGCGATGGCGTCGTGAGTCTGATCCTGATCCAGGTCGTGGAACATCCCGGCCAGCCCCCAGCGCTCAACGTCCTCTTCGAAGTGCCTCGCAAGCGCCCGCATGACACCTTCAACCGAGACGAGGTGGCGGATCGTCGTATCCTTCTCGGCGTACTTCTCGACCAGCGCGCGCCCCTCCTGTCTGTTCACTCGCCGTCTCCTGCAAGGACCTCTCTCAGGTCCGACTCGGCCTCAGCCGTTGCCAGCGCCAAAACCTCGTCACCTGCGCTCAACTGAGTGTCCGAGGACGGCGTAATGACGTGGCGATCCCGCACAATGGCGACCAATGTGCAGTCCGGCGGCATCTCGAGGTCCCCGACGGTCTTCCCTTCGGCGGGCGAGCCTTCCGCAAGAGTCACCTCGAGCAGCGCTACCTTTCCCTGCTCGAGCTTCAGAAGCCTGACGAGGTCCCCCGTGGAGACCGCTTCCTCGACCAGAGACGTGAGCAAATGCGGAGTGCTGACTGCCACATCGACGCCCCAAGACTCCGTAAATAGCCATTCGTTGTCGGGATGGTTGACGCGCCCAACGACTCGACGCACACCGAATTCCTGCTTTGCCAGAAGAGAGATAACGAGGTTGTCCTCATCGTCGCCCGTGGCCGCAACCACGACGTCACAGGAAGTCAGAACCGCCGTGTCGAGCGTGTAGAGCTCACAGGCGTCGCCCACGACCCAGGCGACGTCGAGTTCGTCTTTGAGCTGTTGGACGATCTCTTTGTTCTGCTCAATCAGAATGATCTCGTGGCCCTTGGCGTTCAGGTCGCCCGCGACGTACGTGCCGACGTTTCCGGCCCCGGCGATCGCGATCCGCATGCACTTCCTGGTCATGCCGGCCCGCCCGTCTTTTCGAGTTGCTCCCGGAGCGAGGCCCCATCCGCCCGCACGACGGCGACGTGAAGGATGTCGCCGTCCTGAATCGTCAATTCACCGTCGGGTATGCGAGGTACCCCGAACCGGCTAACCGCAACCACTCGACGATGCCCTGCGACGTCCAGGTCCGAGCTGGCTTTACCGATCACCTCGGAAGGGGCGTCAAGTGCCACGATGATGACTTCGCCGTTATCGACCGTGTGTTCGACCAGCAAGTCTTCGGGCACGAGATAGCGCAGCATCTGATCCGTAGTCCATCTCACCGTCGCTACCGTTTGAATACCGAGTCGCTGGTAGACCTGGGCGCGACGAGGGTCGTAGATGCGGGCGATGACCTGAGGAATGCGATAGTGCTCTCGGGCGACACGCGCAGAGACGATGTTCGAGTTATCCCCGCTTGTGACGGAGGCAAAGGCGTTAGCTTCCGAGATCCCCGCCTCTTCCAGCACGTCGCGGTCGAATGCCCAGCCGACTACCCGCCGGCCCTTGATGGATTCTCTAAGCCGCTCGAAGGCGCGGGGGTTCTTGTCGATCACTGCAACCGAGTGCCCGGCCGACTCGAGGCTGCTGGCGAGGTCCGAGCCCACGCGGCCGCACCCGGCGATGATCACATGCACGTGCGAGCTCCTTTCACCCGGCGGCGGAGGTATCGGCTCCGTCTTGGATACGCGAATGGCGCGGAGATACTGACATACTTCTCCCTTGTGCCTAACAACCCCGCCTGGCTCGACAGGCTGACCAAGCCCCCCGAGGCCACTCGCTCTGAAAATCTGAGGAAATGGGCCGAGACGATATCGGGAGCCACTCCGATGGCTGAAGCCTCCGAACAGCACAGACACAAGGTCGCCGGCGTGATCCAGAACATTCGGATCGA
>Ga0183260_10005254_pt1 | contig 10202 bp, 10 predicted proteins | sample AntDrymUQ4972206_2_FD_129768 | JGI IMG/M metagenome (GOLD analysis project Ga0183260, IMG submission 129768) | Polar desert sand microbial communities from Dry Valleys, Antarctica - metaG UQ497 (22.06) (version 2) (version 2) | ecosystem: Environmental > Terrestrial > Soil > Desert | place...
ACCCGCGGCGGAGGCCAGCACCCGCGCGCCACCGGCAGCGAGGTCGACCGCACCGGTGACGAAATCCGCGTGCAGATGAGTGTCCGCGGCGAACGCGATGCTCAGCCCACGCCCCCGCGTCGCCGAACGGATGGCGCGCGGGTAGCGGCTGGCATCCACCGCCAGCGCCCGCCCGTCGCCGAGAGCGACGAGCCAGGTCGTGTTGCCGAGCCCGTCGTCCACGACAGGCGGCACCTCGAGATCGACCATAGCTGCCCTTTCTCAAGTAATCACTTGAAGAGTCACCGGCCCCGCGTATCTTGTCAAGTGACCGTTTGAGGAGTAGGAGGAGACGTGGGTGACCGGCAGGCCAAGGACGCGCTGTTCGAGGCGCTCGCGTCGGCCGCCAAAGCACTCGGCAACGGTCGGCGGGCCGAGATCGTCGACGTGCTCGCCCAGGGCGAGCGACGGGTCGAGGACCTGGCCGACGAGATCGACCAGAGCGTCGCGAACACCTCCCACCACCTGCAGCAGCTGCTCAAGGCCGGACTGGTCCGCACCCGACGCGAGGGCACCCGGGTGTACTACTCGCTGGCCAGTGCCCCGGTCGCGGCGCTGTGGCGGGCGATCCGCGACGTCGCCGCCGCACACGTCACCCGGCTGGACGAACTCACCGAGGCCTACCTCGGAGACCGCAGCGAGCTGACCACCATCAGCCGCGAGGAACTCGCCGACCGGTTACGCGCCGGCAACGTCGTCGTCCTGGACGTCCGCCCACCCACCGAATACGCCGCCGGGCACCTGCCCGAAGCCGTCAACCTGCCCCCCAGTGAGATGCACCAGCGCCTCCGCACCCTGCCCAAGGCAGGCAGCGTGGTCGCCTACTGCCGCGGCCCCTACTGCGTCTACGCCGACGACGCCGTCCGCGCGATCCGCGCAACCGGACGACCGGCACTGCGCCTCGTGGACGGCTATCCGGAATGGGCCGCCGCCGGCCTGCCCACCACCACCACCGCCACCGCGGCAGCCCGATGACGCCACCGCGCCGGGCCCACCGGCACCGAACAGCAGCCGACAGCGACAGCCAGAAGGGCGGATCCAATCGTGGACAGCGCGCAGGTCAGGGAATTCTTCGAGCAGGTCTCGGGCGAGTGGGACCAGATGCACCAGGACTTCTACAGCACCGATGTCATCGACGCGCTGGCCGAGCATTCCGCGCTCGGTCCCGACAACCACGTGGTGGATGTGGGTACCGGGACCGGGTTCATCGCCGGGGGCCTCGCCCCGCACACCGGAAGAGTCACCGGCACCGACTCCTCCCCGGCCATGCTGGCCCAGGCCCGAACCAACCTCGACCAGCTCGGCGTCGCCAACGTCACCCTGCTCGAGGCGCCGGTCGAGCGCCTGCCGCTCGATGACGACATCGTGGACGCGGCGGTGGCCAACATGGTCCTGCACCACGCGGCCGACCCGGCCGCGATGATCGCCGAGATGGCGCGGGTGGTGCGCAGCGGCGGCACCGTCGCCGTCACCGACTGCGTCGCCCACGACCACGAGTGGCTGCGCGCAGAGCAGGCCGACCTGTGGCTCGGGTTCAGCGCGGAGCAGATGCAGACGTTCTTCGCCGCCGCGGGCCTGGTCGACTATGGCCACAATCCCCTCGGCACCGCTTGACACATCACGTCGACCTCGGTCGGGGTCACCGTGGACATCCCCATCTTCATCGCCCACGCCCGCGTCCCCTGAACCAGGCACGCGCCGGGTTCAGCAGCAGCGATGACCGCGCCAGGCCTCTCGGCCTTCCTTCACGGCGACCGCGGCAATGACGAGTGCGGCGATCGGGTCGGCGCAGGACCAGCCGAGCAGGCTGTTGAGCAACAGGCCGACCAGCAGAACGCCGGACAGGTACGTGCACAGCAGGGTCTGCTTGGAGTCCGCGACGGCGCTGCGTGAGCCGAGCTCGCGGCCGGTACGGCGCTGCGCATGGGACAGGACCGGCTTACCAGCAGCGACAGCGCGGCAAGCACGATCCCGACGGTGGACGGGGAGGCCTCGGCCGCCCCGAACAGCGCGCGGACGGACTCGACACCGACGTAGGTGGCGAGTGCTAAGAAACGACAGTGCGATGACCCGCAGCGCCGCGCATTCGCGGGCCTCGGGATCGCGGGCCTCGGGATCGCGGGCCTCGGGATCGCGGGCGGAGAACTGCCAGGCCACCGCCGCGGCGGAGGCCACCTCGATGACCGAGTCAAAGCCGAACCCGATCAGCGCCATGGACGACGCCGCCGCGCCCGCGCCGATAGATCATCGAGACCGGCACCAGCTCCTACCGCCTGGCCCAGGCCCGCCGGCAGCAGCAGAATGCCAAGAAGGTCGAGCGGACCACCACGCGCTGAAGCCGCCACGCATGGCAAAAGCCCATCGAGGGAAGAGCCCGATGCCGAACCCGAGGTGCGCCTGGAAGTCATCGACGCGGCCGAGCTCGCCGAGACGCTGACCTTCATCAGCCAATAGCTCGCCGGCACCGACCACGACTTGCTTGCCGACTCGTTCGGCCGCCAGGTCGGGACCGACGGCCACGACCTGACCGCTCTGCGCGCCGACCGGGCTCGCTTCAGCTTCCTGCTCGGCCACGATGACGGCGCGCAGCTGTTTGGTCACGACGACGGTGAACAATTGCATGGCGTCAAGACCTGGGCGGCCTGCCCGCGGCGAGTCTGGTTGGTTGGTCGCTCGATCAGGTCCGCACCCGCTGCCGGTGTTGCCGGCGAGACGTTGCCAGCTGCGGTATTCGGCGCCGTCGGCGGGCAGCCGGGTGGCCAAGCGTTGTCTGGCCAGTCGCTCGACCATCTCGGGCAACGCCGGGGCGTTAGGTGCGTCCAGATCGCTGCGGCATCGAGCTATGACGGCGAGGACCTCGGCGAGGGGTACGTGCTCGGCGACGTCGGCATACACCCGTAGCACCACTTCGACCAGCGGGTCAGCCCTCGCGCATTTCCCCGGGGTCGGGGGAGTCGTAGGGGTAGTCGTCCTCGCCCGCGTCAGGGAGCAGCGCTTCCTGTTCCATCCGGTCGCCCTCGTCGACCAGGCTCGCCGGCGAGTCGGGGGTGGACGGCTCGGCCTCGGCGTCGATCGGTGACCGCGGGTCTACCGCGGTTTGTTGGTCGAGGAGGTCCGCTTCGGGGATCTGGTCGCGGGGATCGGGGCGGTCTGCAGCCACTGGTGGTCCTCCTTCTCCTCTCGCAGTTGGGTGTTCTCGGCCTCCAGGTCCAAGACCATGCCGATGCCGGCCAGATTCAGGCCGACCTCGAGCAGGTCGCCGATGCGCCGCAGCCGGTCCAGGTCGTTGGCGCTGTAGCGTCGGGTGCCGCCGTCGGTGCGGTCGGGTTCCAACAGTCCACGCGTCTCATACAACCGCAGCGTTTGCACCCCCATGCCGACCAGTTCGGCGGCGACCGAGATGCCGTACACGCCGCGTGCGCCGTCGGGCCGGGGCAGTCCCATCGCAACCCTTCCTTGCACTCGGGAACTTCCTTGCATGCGCCTCTTGCGTTCAGCATGCCACTAGTGTTACAACAAATCTATAGCGCACTCCATAGATCGCCAGTGGCGGTCCGTGGCCACAAAGGAGCATCAGGAGACGACAGCGATGGAGGTGGACACGATGCTGATGCGCACCGACCCATTCCGTGAACTGGACCGACTCACCCAACAGGTCCTCGGCACCAACGGCACCCTGGCCCGTCCCTCGGTGATGCCGATGGACGCCTGGCGCGACGGCGACGTGTTCCACGTCGAGTTCGACCTGCCTGGGGTCAGGCCGGATTCGATCGACCTAGATGTGGAACGCAACGTCGTCACCGTCAAGGCCGAACGCCCAGCCCGCGCCATTGACGCTGAGCTGATCGCCGCCGAACGGCCCCGTGGAGTGTTCTCCCGGCAGCTGATCCTCGGTGACAACCTGGACACCGAGCACATCGAAGCCAGCTACGACACCGGCGTGCTCACCCTGAAGATCCCGGTCGCCGAACGGGCCAAGCCGCGCAAGATTTCTGTCGCCAGCAAGGATGAGGACCGGCACGCCATCAACGCCTGACCAGACGGGAGACAGTCATGCCCACGACGTCCGCGCCCGGTTCGGAAGCCACGCTCACAGCTGACGAGGCGTTCCTCGCGCTGATCTGCGCCGACGAGGACCTGCTGCGCGCAGAGTTCGACGCGATCATCGCCGCGGAATGGCCGACACCCCCACCGCAACAGCCCACCCACAACCTGCCCGGTGAACGGCCACCACCTCGTCGATCCGAACGCCGCTCCGACAGCAGGCATGCGCGGCGCCGGCGCCGGCCACCACACCCCGGGGTCCGAGGGTGGGTCAGGCAACGCTCACCCCCGGCCCGCCAAACCAAGACAACAGCATGACCCCGACAGAGAGGCAGGTGATGGCACCGGGTGAACCAACCGTCGCGAGGTCACTGTCGTGCCGCCCGCGCGTTTCACCACTGAGCGTCTGACGCACACTGCGCGGCGCCCGCGCCCGTCCGGCGCACCCTTCCTGCGGGTCGCACTGCCCAGCAATCCTCACGTGGTCCCGGCCGCTCAACGGCCGGGACCACGACCACGTCGGCCCCCTTGCCGCGACGATGACCGACGAACGCACCGACCTCTACACGATCCTGGGACTCTCGCCGCAAGCCACCCAGGACCAGATCACCCACGCCTACCGCGGCCTGCTGCGCCAGCATCCGGACATTGAGCGCGGTCGTCTCAGAGAACTTCGGCGATCAGGGCGGCCGCGCGCGCAGCGCCGTCGGTCTCGACCGGTCGGTACTTCGGCGCGGTGCCGATCTCCTTCTCGATCGCGGCGGCGATGTCCTCGGGGGTGGTCGTCGGATAGTCCATGTGCCGTCCGGCCCGGTGCCGGTCGAGTCGATGGCGGACGTGGAAGTTCTGCTCGAAGTGGTTGGCCAGCGGGAAGTAGAGGAACGGGCGGCGGTTTGCGGTCAGCTCCATGCAGGTCGTCAGGCCGCCCTGCACTAAGGCCAGGTCGCAGGCGGCCAGGTGCTTGTGGAGTTCCGGGACGTAGCCGCGCACCTCGAGCCCACTGTGGACCGGGAACGAATCGACGCCGATCCGCGGACCGGCCACCACGACGGTGCGCAGCCCGTCCACCCGGCTGGCGGCCTCGGGATGTGCGGCGATCACCTTGCGCAGCAGTGACTCTCCGACGTTCGTCCCGCCGACGGTGACCAGGCAGACCCGTTCATCGGAGCGATACCCGAGTTCTGCGCGTAGCGCTTCGCGGTCGGCGTACGCCGAGGGGTCGAAGCCGGTGACGTACCCGGTGAAGTCGAAGTTCTCCTCGGTCCAGGCTCGGATCGCCGGCAGGCCGGGGCCGAAGGAGTCCGGGACGATGTCGTCGGGGTTGCCGACGAAGATGGACCGGTCCCGGACCCGGCGGAAGCGGGCGCGCTGCTCGATCATCTCGGCGTTGTAGTCCGCGGTCAGCCGCGCCTCCTGCTCGCCCCCGGAGGGCATCGGCAGCCAGCCGACGAAGTCGGTCATCCACACGAAAGCGGTGTTCTTCAGCTCCGGGTTCTCGTGCAGGAAGTAGTCGATGTCCCAGGATTCGTCGCCGATCCACAGATCGTACGGCTCGTCCTCGACCAGATCGGCGAAGACCATGAAGTTGTTCACCAGCGTGTCGTCCATCCGCCTGATCGCCTGGAAGGCGTGCAGGTCGTGCTCGGCCGACTCGCCCTCCATGGCCGCGGACTCACTGGCCAGGTGCACCGACGCGGGATGGATCCGCTCGCCCTGGGCTTCGAGCACCGGGGTCACCGGGGGCTGGGCCAGCCAGTCGATCTGCAGGTCCGGGTGCAGCTTGCGCAGTTCGGCGGCGATCGCCATGTCGCGGCGGGCGTGGCCCAGCCCGATCGGTGAGGAGACGTAGAGAGCGCGCTTCGGTCGCTGCAGCGCGCGCGTCCAGACCCGATGGCGAGGTGGGGGCGGTACGACGGAGTCGACGAACTGCCGCAGCAGCCGGTTGATCAGCACCGGATCCCGGCCCTGCGGTCCGTGCCCGCCGCCCTCGATGGACACGAAGTTTCCGCCGGTGAGCTCGGCCAGCCGGGCTCCCCTGGCGCGCGTACTGATTGCGTCCTCGTCCCCGTGCACCACCAGCACCGGACAGCCCACCTGCGCGCACACCGAGTCGAAGCTCTCCGGGCCGCAGGTGTCCAACCCGTGGGTGGTGTCGACCAACGTGGCTGGGTCGGTCTGCAGCCCCCATCCAACGCTGTCCTCGATCTGCTTGGTCGAGTGTGGCTCAGTGAACATCCGGCCGAAGAAGAAGCTGAGGAAGTCTGCATAGTCGCGGTGCCAGTACGCCGCGTTGTACTTCGCCCAGCCCTCGGCCTCGTCATACTCCTCGTCGAAGCCATAGACCTTGCGCTCGGGCAACCTCGGCGCGAGGGAGACCGAGGGTGCGATGGCGAACAGGCCCAGCACCCGCTCCGGCGCGTCCACGGCGAGATAGGTCCCCCAGATTCCCCCGCAGGACAGCGCGACGAGCACGGCTCGATCGGTGTCGGTGCCATCCATCACCGCGAGGGTGTCAGCGGCGAACTCCGAGTAGCTGTAGTTCTCCGCACCGCGAGGTCGGCTGGAAAGACCGTTCCCGCGGCCGTCGAAGGTGACGACCCGGTAGTGCCGCGCCAGATAGGGAATCTGCGCCTTCCAGAACCGGGAATGGATCACCGACCAGGACGGCAGCAGCACGACAGTGGGTGCGCCCTCGCCGTACACCTCATAGTGCAGGCTCACGCCTTCGCGATCGACGAACCCGTCGTCGATCGGTTCCAGCGCCCTCATCGCGCCCGCCGCCTCGGCTGCTCGTGGGCGTCCTCCCAGGCACGGAACAGCTGCCCGACCCGGCGCAGCGCCGAGCGGATGGGCATGGTCTGCCGATCGAAGCCGAGCAGCAGCAGAGCCTCCGACCCGATGAACGAATTGCCGATCAGCGTGGCCAGCTCGTCGGCTGAGAACGGCCCCAGCGGCCCGTGCCGGGCCTCGGCCTCCCGCATCACCTCCGACAGCAGGTCGTACCAGCCGGAGAGCAGCGCCCGGACGGCGGCGCCGACGGTGGGCTCGGACCAGCCGGCGGCGATCATCTCCTGCAGGACCCGGACGTAGCCGGACTCCAGGTCGTCCTCGAAGAAGTCGCAGGCCTGCTCGTACCGCTGCCACAGCGGCGCGTCCTCGGCGTACATCGTGCGCTGCCGCTCCAGCCGGCGCTGGTTCTCCACCTCGAGCAAGGCCAGGATCAGGCCGTTCTTCGACCCGAAATGGTAGTGCAGCTGGGACAGCGGCACTCCCGCCTCGACGGCCACCTTCCGGGTGGACAGGTTCGCGTACCCGTCGGCCAGCAACCGCTCCCGGGCCGCGTCGAGGATCGCCGTACGGGTCGCACCCGTCCTTAGCCCGCTCATTGGCAGATTCTCCCTTCGGCCGACCGACCGACCACAGGATGCCCGTCGAGATCGCAGTTGTCCAGCCTCTTGACAAAGAGGCCGCGGAGACGGCACGCTCGCTCAGTAGTTCGGTCGATCGACCGAACAAGGTCGAAGGAGGCAGCAGTGGACGAAGCACGGTTGATGGAATTCGTCGGCAAGGCGGTGACGGACCTGGGCACGATGGTCAACGGCTCGTTGATCGTCATCGGCGACAAACTCGGCCTGTACAAGGCCATGGCCGGTCAGGGGTCGATGACCTCCGCCGACCTGGCCGCCCGGACCGGCTGCGCCGAGCGGTACCTGCGGGAGTGGCTGTCGGCCCAGGCGGCCGCGGGCTACGTGCTGTACGACGGCGGCGACCGGTTCTCCCTGCCGGACGAGCACGCCATCCCGCTGACCGACGAGACCAGTCCGGCGTGCGTGATCGGCGGCTTCCAGCTCGCGCTGGCCACGGTGCACTCGGCCGAGCGGCTGACTGAGGCCTTCCGCACCGGCCACGGCGTCGGCTGGGGCGAGCACCACCACGAGCTGTTCGAGGGCTGTGAGCGCTTCTTCGGCCCCAGCTACACCGCGTTCCTGACCTCGACCTGGATCCCGGCCCTGGACGGGGTCGAGGCCAAGCTCCAGGCCGGGGCCCGGATCGCCGACGTCGGCTGTGGCCAGGGCGCGTCCACACTGTTGCTGGCCGCGGCGTACCCGAACTCCACGGTGGTGGGCATCGACCCGCACGAGGGTTCGCTGGACGCTGCGCGCAAGCGCGCCGCCGATCAGGGCCTGGCGGACAAGGTCAGCTTCGAACGGGGTACCGCCCAGGACTTCGGCGGCCGCTACGACCTGGTCTGCTTCTTCGACGCCCTCCACGACATGGGCGATCCGGCCGGCGCGTGCGCCCACGTGCTGTCGGTGCTCGAGCCCAGTGGGACGCTGATGATCGTCGAACCCAACGCGGCAGATCAGCTGGCGGACAACCTCAACCCGGTCGGGGCGGCGTACTACGCCTTCTCCACGATGCTCTGCACGTCGAACTCCCTGGCGCAGGAGGTGGGTACGGCGCTGGGTGCGCAAGCCGGCGAGGCGCGGCTGCGTGAGGTCATCACCGGGGCCGGCTTCCGCAGCGTCCGCCGGGCGGCCGAGACGGCCTTCAACATTGTGCTGGAAGCCCGTCCCTGATCGGCTTTCCGTAGGGCACCGGGGCGCCCTTCCTGCGGGGAGGGCGCGCCGGCGGCAAGGCGTGACGGCAGTTGCATGCACGTTCGCGGTCGAGCCGGCTGGCTAGCGACATTGGCAACCCGGCGAGTCTTGAGAGGTAGAACGTGTTCGCGGGGCAAGAGCACTTCACGGTCATCGAACTAGCTCTGGATCAGGAGATACTGTTTTCCAGCTGCCCCCGATGTCCGGCGGTAGACGGCACCGAGGCCTACGCCCGCGCCGCCACCGGGGACACCGCACCCGCCGACAGCACCCCGCCGACCCATCTCGCTGGCGTGCTGGTCGGCGCGGAAAGGGGTCAGCCGTGATCCTGATCCGCCCCGCCACCGCGCCCCCGTGACGGCGACGACCCCCGCCTGGCCTCGGACTGGACCGGCACCGAAGTCCTGCGGATCGCGGCCGGCAGGCTGCGGTGTACCTGCGGTCGCTGCGTGGGAGAAGGCTCGGCAGGCGGAGCGCCGCCCCTGGAGGCGAGCCCGGGGTTGGGCCACACCGGCTGATGGGTGCGTCGGCGGGCTGCGAAACCGCGAGACAGATCAGGTCAGGGACCATTCTTTTCAAGGCTGAACACCCCCCATTCCGGGATAAGACCTGGATCCGACGGGTCCCAGTAGGCCCCGTGACCATAAGCAGCTCCACACCCGGCCCTCGCCGCTGTGTCGGCTGCGTTACCGGTTCTCCGCTTTGCTGATTGCCGCTGGTGTCCGTAGCTGACCGTTAGGCACCGTGGTGACCGCAAAGCGACGATAGACAGGTCACCCTCCTTGTTAGAGGTAACAATTCCCGTGTTTGCGTCGCTGAATTGAGTCAGACTGGCTCCAGCGTCGCGGAGAACACCGCATTGGCCAGCAGCTGACGCAAGTCCCCGGCCGAAGCCCACGTCGGGAACCCGCGGCCGCAGACGGGACATGGAGGGGTCGCCGCACGCTAGGACGCGTCGAGACGACGACGGCGCACGGCGATGCGCGTCGGCCTGGTCTCATGCTCGGTGCTGCTCCTAGTCGGCAACGGCGCTCACGTCAGTCGGTGCGGTTTTCGGCCGTGACCTGCGGGTACGCCGGTGGCGGCTGAGTCTGCGGACGTCGTGAACGGTCAGCTGGCACAGTTGAGCCGCCTGCGCGACGTCGAGGTCATCGGCGAGCAGCCGCCGTAGCGCCCCGCCGATCCGGGTGTCGGCATAGTCGGCTAGGCGCCCGGCATGATCACGGGCCTGCAGGGCGAGAATTACCTCTGCCTTGGCATCCTCGATGCGGCGATCACGGTCACGGCGATCCTGCTCGATTGCCTGACTTCTCCTCTCTCGAGCCTGCGTCCTCGCCAGTTGCTCCGCTCTCGCCACACGCCCCATAAGCACCCCCAAGGCAGACACAACCCGCACCAGATTACGCCGCACCGCACCCGCTGAATAGCCGCTCCCAACCGCCAGCCGGATCTCCCGAAAGACGGACTTAACAAATAGCGCTAGATCTGCCACACACCTCTTGCACTGTCGGGTCAGCG
>Ga0183260_10005256_pt1 | contig 10199 bp, 12 predicted proteins | sample AntDrymUQ4972206_2_FD_129768 | JGI IMG/M metagenome (GOLD analysis project Ga0183260, IMG submission 129768) | Polar desert sand microbial communities from Dry Valleys, Antarctica - metaG UQ497 (22.06) (version 2) (version 2) | ecosystem: Environmental > Terrestrial > Soil > Desert | place...
CGCGACTCGACGCTCGACCCGGACGGGTGGGCGGACGACGTCGCGCGGCGCGCGAAGGCGATCGTCCAGGCGACGACGCACTACGCCGACCCAAAGATCCTCGCCGATGTCTCGGCCGGGCTCGGCCAGCCGATGGTCGGCATCTCCGCGAGCGGCCTCTCCGACGAGGATCGGCTCGAGCTGCGCGGCTGGTAGGGCGAGACAAGGCTCGCCCCTACAATTCGAGCGTGGACGGACGTGTGCCACGTATCGGAGTTCTCGCCCTGCAGGGGGCCTTTCGCGAGCACGCGATCGCGCTGCGGCGTGCGGGTGCGGAGGTCGTCGAGGTTCGGCTGCCTGCGGATCTCGACGGGCTCGACGGGCTCGTCGTGCCTGGCGGCGAGTCGACGGCGATCGTCAAGCTCGCCCGGATCTACGGGCTCGACGAGGCGATCCGACGGTTCGCCGGCCCGATTCTCGGCACCTGCGCGGGGATGATCTTGCTCGACCGGGCTCACCTCGGGCTCGCAGACCTCGAGGTCGAGCGGAACGCCTACGGACGGCAGATTGCGAGCTTCGAGGCTGACCTCGAGCTCACCGGCGAGGCGGCACCGTTCAGGGGCGTCTTCATCCGGGCGCCGCGTGTCCGGTCGGTCGGCGTCGGGGTGGAGGTGCTCGCCGAGCACGACGGCGAGCCGGTGCTGCTCCGCGACGGCGGCGTCCTCGTCGCGTCGTTCCATCCGGAGCTGACGGACGATCCGCGCATTCACGAACGGTTTCTCGAGCTCGTGACGGAGGCGATGAGTGTCAGGGCATAGCAAGTGGTCGACGATCAAGCACAAGAAGGGCGCCGCCGACGCGAAGCGCGGCAAGCTCTTCTCCAAGCTCTCGCGCGCGATCATGGTCGCGGCGAAGGAAGGCGGCGCCGATCCGGCGTCCAACCTCGCGCTCCAGAACGCGATCGAGAAGGCGCGCTCGTACTCGATGCCCAAGGACAACATCGAGCGCGCAATCGCGAAGGGAGCAGGGGAGGGAACGGACGGCTCGAGCTTCGAGACCGTCGTCTACGAGGGCTACGGCCCAGAGGGCGTCGCCGTGCTCGTCGAGGCGCTCACCGACAACCGGAACCGCACCGCCTCCGACGTGCGTCACCTGTTCTCCAAGTTCGGCGGCAACCTGGGCGCGACCGGCGCCGTCGCCTGGCAGTTCGAGCGCCGTGGCGTGCTGCTCGTGACGGCCGACGGGGTTGACGAGGACGAGCTTGTGCTGAGCGCCGCGGACGCGGGGGCCGACGACGTCGAGCGCGACGGGACGACCTTCGTCGTCTCCTCCGCGCCGGACGAGCTCTCGAGCGTCCGCGCCTCGCTCGAGCAGGCGGGGTTCACCCTCGAATCGGTCGGGCTCGCGATGGTGCCGAAGACGACGGTCGCGATCGGTGACGAGTCGACCGCCAAGCAGGTCGTGAGGCTCGTCGAGGGTCTCGAGGACTCGGACGACGTGCAGGACGTCTACGCGAACTTCGACATTCCCGAAGAGGTGCTCGAGGCCGTCGTCTCGTAGGCGTTCTCGGAGCGAGCAGCTTCGCGTGGAAGAGCAGGTGTCCGACTGAAGTCGGACACCGATCCCACGTCCGAGGGGTCCCGTAGCCTTTGGTCGTGAAGGTTCTCGGCATTGACCCTGGGACGGCTGCGTGCGGGTACGGGATCGTCCACGAAAGCGGCGGGCGCATCACGGCGGTAGCCCACGGGTGCTGGACGTCCGGCGCGCGCGAGCGCCCGGAGCTCCGCCTCAGGACGATCTTCGACGGGGTCGCAGGCCTCATCCGGGAGCACGAGCCCGACGCGGTGGCCTTGGAGGAGTCGTTCGTCGGTGCCGACGCCCGCATCGCGCTCTTCGTCGGGCAGGCACGCGGCGCCGCGCTCGTCGCGGCCGCGTCGGCAGGGGTCGCGTGCGCGGAGTACGCGCCGGCCCGGGTCAAGCAGTCCGTGTGCGGGTACGGCAGGGCCGACAAGGGCCAGGTCTCGCGCATGGTGAAGATGTTGCTTTCGCTCGACTCCGAGCCGTCGACCTCGCACGCGGCAGACGCGCTCGCCGTCGCGATCTGCCACGTCTCGATGCCGCCGCTCGCACGGATCGCATCTTGAGGAGAGAGACATGATCTCGCGGCTCCGCGGCCTGCCTGCCGGACGAAGTGGCGACGGGCTCGTGCTCGACGTCAACGGCGTCGGCTACCTCGTCGCCGCGACGCCGGGCGTGCTGCGGCGGGCCTCCACCGGCACGGAGCTCACCGTCGAGACCTACCTCCACGTCCGCGAGGACGCGCTTCAGCTCTACGGGTTCGTCGACGCAGACGAGCGCGAGCTCTTCACCCATCTGCTCACGGTGAGCGGGATCGGGCCGAAGGTCGCGCTGGCGGTGGTCTCCGGCTCGCCGGCGGCCGAGCTGCGGCGGGCGATCGCGCTCGGCGACCACGCCAGGTTCCAGGCGATCCCCGGGATCGGCAAGAAGACGGCCGAGCGGATCGTGCTCGAGCTGAAGGAGAAGCTCGCCGCCGGCCTCGAACCCCTTGTCGCGAGCGTCGGCGACGCGTCCGGGCACCTCGTCGCGCGCGACGCGCTCGTCGAGCTCGGCTACAGCGTCCTCGACGCGGAGCGCCTGCTCGCGGAGACCGATCCCGAACTGCCCGCCGAGGAGCGAGTCAGGGTCGCCCTGCGAGGAGCAGCAGCATGAGCCAGTTCCTCGCACCGGCGCTTCACCCCGAGGACGAGGACGCCGAGCGGTCGCTGCGGCCGCGACGTCTCGAGGAGTTCGTCGGCCAGGAACGGCTCAAGGAGCAGCTGCGGGTTGCGCTCTCTGCTGCAACCGCGCGCGCGGAGGCGCTCGACCACGTCCTGCTCGCAGGCCCGCCAGGGCTCGGCAAGACAACGCTCGCGCAGATCGTCCGGGAAGAGCTCGGCGTCGGCCTCCGCACCGTCGCCGGCCCGGCGCTCGAGAAAAAGGACATCGCCGCGATCCTCACGGCGCTCGAGCCGCGTGACGTGCTCTTCGTCGACGAGATCCACCGGCTCAACCGCGCCGCGGAGGAGATCCTCTACCCGGCGCTCGAGGACTTCCGGCTCGACATCGTCTTCGGGCAGGGCGCGGCCGCGCGAACCCTGACCCTCGACCTGCCTCCGTTCACGCTCATCGGCGCGACGACCCGCACCGGTCTGCTCACGACGCCGCTCCGCGACCGGTTCGGGATGACCTTCCGGCTCGGCTACTACGACCCGGGGCAGCTCGCCTCGATCGTCCGGCGCTCCGCCGGGATCCTGGGCGTCGAGATCGCCGAGGACGCAGCCGACGAGATCGCATCGCGGTCGCGCGGGACACCACGGATCGCGAACCGCATCCTCCGCCGCGTCCGCGATGTCGCCGAGGTGCGCCATGCGGGCGCGATCACGACGGCGGTCGCGCGTGAGGCGCTCGAGCTCCACGAGGTCGACGAGCTGGGGCTCGAGCGGATGGACCGTGAGCTCCTCGAGACGATCGCGTTCAAGTTCGGCGGCGGCCCGGTCGGGCTCTCGACACTCGCGGTCGCGCTCGGGGAGGAGACCGACACGATCGAGGACGTCTACGAGCCGTACCTCCTCAAGCTCGGGTTCATCCAGCGGACACCCCGAGGCCGCGTGATCACGAAGCTCGGGCGGGCGCATCTCGGCACCGAGCCGAGCGAGAAGAGCCTCTTCTGAGCACGCATCTCTGGACACCCGGAATGGCCGGCCCGGTCGAGGAGCTCGTCGCCCGGATCCTGCGGCGGGTGGAGCGGTTCAAGGAGGAGCAAGGGCTGCCGGAGGTGGAGGTGCGCCTCGAGCTGGTTGACGGCTCCCTCCACCGGCTCAAGACGCTCTCCGCCGAGCCCGGCTTCGGCTTCCTCAGCTTCTGTCCTCACTGTGACGAGGGAGGGGAGCCGGAGGAGGTGATCGTGCCGCTCGGCGCGGTTCGCGAGCTCCGGATCGGCGCGCCCGACCATGAGCACACGGTCGGGTTCGTGGGGTCTGTCTCCGAAGGGGACTGACCCCCGTGCTCCGAGCAGTGCCCTGCGGCCGGCATCGCTCGTAGCGCGGGGGACAGCCCCTGCGGGGCCACTCCCCGGCCAGGCATGACCGTTACGACTCGGATTCGGTGGGGTCGTGGAGCTCGAGGCCGGCGAAGTAGCCACGGTAGAAGCCACGGTCTCGTGTGCGCAGGCGGTCGGCTTGCTCGGCGGCGTGGGCACCGATGAGGAAGTCGGCGACGAGCCGCTGTCGCCGACCGCCGCGTCGCCGGTAGGCGCGCCGAGCCTCACCGGCCGTGAGAGCCGTCGACGAGCTCACTGGGTCGAGATCGACTGCGAGCCTTTCGAGCGCGTCACGCGCTGCGGTCGGGGTAGGAAACACGCTCGCAACCTCGGCCCAGACGACATCGCACGCGACGAGCCTGCCCGCAGCGGAGCATCGTCGCAGCGCAGCGGCTGACCCCTCGCCAAAGGCCGCGTCGGCGCCGAAGACGTCTACGAGGACGTTGTGTCGACGGCGGTGATCACACGGCGTCGGGGGCGCCGCGCAGCGTCGACGACCTCGTCTGTGGAGCGGTCGAGCTCGATGATGCCGAACACGCTCGCAACGGGGTCGACGGTGCTCGACTTCGTCCGCTTAGTCGTTGCGAAACTGGAGGGCGTGCCAGGAGGGCGTCGGCGCGAGCTCGAGGAGTGCGCGTCCGCCGCTCGGCTCAGCGTAGGCGTACTCCGCGCTCTCCTCGTCCCAGGCGACGTCGAGGAGCCCCTCCTTGACCCGATGGTCGAGGTACGCGCCGCGGAAGACGAGCTTGCGCAGCCAGTAGACGAGCGACTCGCCCTCGACGAGTGCGAGGCGCTCCCAGTGACGCACGAGGTACGAGCCGAGCGTGCTTCGCGCCTCGGCGATCCTGCCGTCCGCGGCGAGCTCGACGAGATCCGCGACCTCCTCATCCTCGAAGGCGTTCGAGGCAACGAGGCCGAGCTTCACGGCGGCGGCGCCGACCCGCTCCTCGAAATCGCGGGCGCCGAACGAGAACCGGTAGCCGAGGAACTCGAGTGTGTAGTCGTCGCCCGACGAGTAGTTCCACGCGTCTTCGGCCATCGAGCAGAGGCTAGCCTCCGGCCATGAAGGAGCGCCGGCTCGTCGTGGGCACGATCGTCGCAGTGCTTGCGATCTGGCTCGTCGGCGCGGCGGTGACCCGCTACTCGGTCGAGCAGATGGCGTACTTCGCCCCGATCGCCGTCTGCGTCGTCGGCGCGACGATCGCCGTCGTCATGCTCTGGGTCAAGATCGTGATGCAGGTGCGGCGCGAACGCCGAGAGGGCCGCGTGTAGGGCAGTTCCTAGGTGTCCGACGGAGTCGGACGCCGACAGACCGACAGCAACGTCCGACGGTCGCCGTACCGTCGAGTGGGCGATGCAAGACGGCCGCTGGACGACCCGACCGTGCGACTGGAGCCAGGTCGCGTCGCTCGCCGCGGCGCTCTCGCTGAGCGAGACGACTGCCACCGTCCTCGTCCGGCGCGGGCTCGCCGACCCCGACGAGGCGCGCTCGTTCCTCGCGCACGAGCCACCTCGCCACGATCCGTTCCTGCTCGGGGACATGGAGCGGGCGGTCGACCGGATCCGAGCGGCGGTCGCGACCGGCGAGCGCATCTGCGTCCACGGCGACTACGACGTCGACGGGATCTCCGCGACGGCGGTCGCCGTTCTCGTGCTGCGCGAGCTCGGTGCGAAGGTCGAATGGCGGCTTCCGAGTCGCTTCGACGAGGGCTATGGGCTCGCGCGCGAGACGATCGAGCAGCTCGCTGCCGACGGGGTGCACCTCGTCCTGACCGTCGACTGCGGGATCACCGCGGTCGACGAGGTCGAGCGTGCGAAAGAGCTCGGTCTCGACGTGATTGTCACCGACCACCACCGGCCGGGCGACCGCCTGCCGGACTGCCCGGTCGTCGCCACCCGCCCGTCGAGCTACCCGTGCGCCGACCTGTGTGGCACGGGTGTCGTCTACACGCTCGGTCGCGCGCTTCTCGGTGACGACGACCCGGCGCTGGCGCGCCTGCTCGACCTCGTCGCGCTCGCGACGATCGCCGACGTGGTGCCACTCGTCGACGAGAACCGAGCACTCGCGGCTGCCGGTCTACGGTCACTTGCGCGCACGCGGAGACCCGGGCTGCAGGCGCTGATGCAATCCGCGAAGGTCGATCCCGCCGCCGTCGACTCGACCGCGGTCGGCTTCCGCCTCGCGCCGCGCATCAACGCGGCGGGGCGCCTCGGGCGGCCGGACGTCGCGCTTCGGCTGCTCCTCACCGACGACCGGGCGGAGGCTGACCAGCTCGCCGGGGAGCTCGAGGACCTGAACCGCGAGCGGCAAGGCGTCGAGGAAAAGATCGTTCGCGAGGCAACCGCGCGGGTCGACGCCATGAGCCACGCCGATCGTCAGCGGCGCGGCTACGTCCTCTGGGACGAGAGCTGGCACGAGGGTGTGATCGGCATCGTCGCCTCGCGTCTCGTCGAGCGCTTTCAACGCCCGGTCGTGCTCGTCGCCCGGAGCGGTGATAGCTGGAAGGGGTCGGGGCGGTCGATCCCCGACTTCGACCTCCACGGCGGTCTTGCGGCGTGTGCGAGCCATCTCGACCGCTACGGAGGCCATCGGGCCGCGGCCGGGCTCTCGGTCGTGACGGAGCAGCTCGAGGCGTTCGCCGACGCGTTCGCCCGTCATGCCGACGCGGTGCTCGCCGACGTCGATCTCCGGCCGACGACCACCGTCGACGCCGTCGTCCCGGCGAACGAGCTGACGCTCGATCTCGCCCAGGAGCTCGACCGGCTCGCCCCGTTCGGGCTCGGGAACCCCGAGCCGACGCTGCTCGTCGCAAGCGTGGAGCCCGCCGCCGCCGCCACGGTGGGAGAGGGGAAGCACCTTCGGTTCCGGATCAGGCAGCACGAGCGGGACGGCGGCTCGGCGATCGCGTTCGGGCTCGGGCGAGAGCTCGAGCGTCTGCTCGGTGCATCCCGCCTCGACGTCGCGTTCCGGCTGAAGGAGAACCGGTGGAACGGCACCGTCGCGCCACAGCTCGTCGTCCGGAGGCTGTTTGCCGCCGCAGCGGGGTACGAGGGGCTCCGGGCACGGCTCGCCGCCGAGTGGCGGGCCGGCGAGGGCGCCTGGACGGTCGAGGGCCGTCGCGTCTTCGACGAGCTCGGTCTGACGGAGGACGTTCGGCGTCAGCTCTACGAGTCGCCGACCTTCCGCGCGCTGCTCGAGCGCGAGAGCGTCGAGCTGCCGCTCGCCGCGTAACGAGTCTCAGACTTCGCCGTCGAAGTACTCGAGCGTGTCGCGACGCATCATCAGTCTGTCGCGGTCGTCACCGGGGAAGATCCCGACCTTCCCGCTGTCCGGGTAGACCGCGATCGCCGGGGTCTGCTTCGTGGAGGTCATCAGCACCCGGGCCGTCTCGTCCCCGAGACAGGTCACCTTGTGCGCGCCGTCCGGGCCAGGCGGGAAGCAGACGACGTCGCCGACGCCGAGCTCGTCCTCGCCGGCGGGGTGGCGAACGGTGACGCGGCCCGCGACGACTGCAAGCCACTCCTCCTCCGGATACTCGTAGTGGTACGGGCAGATGCTCTGGCCGGGCGGCAGCTCGTAGAGCGACGCACCCATCTGGGTCGCCCCGAGCAGCGGGCCGAACCGCGCCATGCCGGCCCGGTAGCCCTCGGGATCGGCCTCGTCGTACTCCGGGACGAGATCCTCCACGTTGACGCGCGCGAGTTGCCCCACGCCGGCCATCGTACGGACCGCCGAGCGGATCACCGACGCGACGTGGCGGCGAGCAGCTGGAGCATCCGGAGGAGCCGCCGGCGCTCGAGGTAGGCCTGGACGAGCCGCATGGACGCACCCTTTCGACTGGTGGTGACGTTCTCCTGCCGCGAAAGGGGGACTTCTGGAGGCCGGCCCGTACACTGAGCAGATGGCGGTCGTCGACGCCGAGCGGCATCACCAGGGCCTCGTCGAGGAGCTGCTCGCGAGTGTCGAGACCTACAACCCGGAGGTCGACCGGGAGCTCGTCCGCCGGGCGTTCGAGGTCGCCGAGGCACGTCACCGTGGGCAAGTGCGCCGTTCCGGCGAGGAGTTCATCCACCACCCGTGGGGGGTCGCCTGGATCTGCGCCGAGCTGCACCTGGACGAGCAAACGATCGCCGCGGCGCTTCTGCACGACGTCGTCGAGGACACGGAAGCGGAGCTCGAGGAGCTCCGGGCCGAGTTCGGGGACGAGATCGCCCTCCTCGTCGAGGGCGTCACGAAGCTGACGCGGACGAGCTTCCAGAGTCGCGAGCAGGCCGAGGCGGAGAACTACCGGAAGATGATCGTGGCGATGGCCAAGGACGTCCGGGTCATCCTCATCAAGCTCGCTGACCGCCTCCACAACATGCGCACGATCGAGTACCAGGGCAAGCAGACGCAGCTGCGCAAGGCGCGCGAGACGCTCGAGGTCTACGCGCCGCTCGCCCACCGGCTCGGGATCCACGCCCTCAAGTGGGAGCTCGAAGACCTCTCGTTCCAGATCCTCCACCCGCGCAAGTACTCGGAGATCAAGGCGATGGTCGCCGACCGTCGCGACGCCCGCGAGCAGCAGGTCGACCAGGCCGCGACGATCCTCGGGCTCGAGCTCGAGAAGGCCGACATCCCGGTCGTCATCTCGGGTCGCGCGAAGCACTTCTACTCGATCTACGACAAGATGGCGAAGAAGGGCCGCGAGTTCAACGAGATCTACGACCTCACGGCCATGCGCGTGATCGTCGGGCGCGGGGGTGACGACGGGACGCGCGACTGCTACGGCGCGCTCGGGATCATCCATTCGCTCTGGAAGCCCATGCCCGGCCGGTTCAAGGACTTCGTCGCGATGCCGAGGCTCAACCGGTACCGGTCGCTCCACACGACCGTGATCGGCCCGTCCGGCACTCCGCTCGAGATCCAGCTGCGCACGCGGGAGATGCACGAAGAGGCGGAGCTCGGCGTCGCCGCGCACTGGCTCTACAAGCGCGGCAAGAAGGGGCGTGCAGACGACGAGTGGCTCTCGTGGGTGCGCTCCCTGATGGACTGGCAGGGCGAGACGGACGACGCGGCCGAGTTCATGCGGACGCTGCGCACCGACCTCTTCGACGACGAGGTGTACGTCTTCACGCCCAAGGGCGAGGTCAAGACGCTCCCCGCCGGCGCGAGCCCGATCGACTTCGCGTACGCCGTCCACACGGACGTCGGCCACCGGACGGTCGGGGCCAAGATCAACGGCCGGATCGTCCCGCTGCACTACCGCCTGAAGAACGGCGACTTCGTCGAGATCCTCACCTCGAAGTCGGGGCGTGGGCCGTCGCGCGACTGGCTTTCGCTCGCGGCGTCCTCGCGAGCGCGCAACAAGATCCGGCAGTGGTTCCAGCGCGAGACGAAGGGCGAGACGGAGCAGAAGGGCCGCGAGGCGCTCGACCAGGCGCTGAAGGCGCAGAACCTGCCGTACCGCAAGCTTCAGGGGTCAGCGGTGCTCGCCTCCGTGATCCGCGACCTCGGGTTCAAGAAGGCGGAGGACTTCTACCTCGCGCTCGGCTCGGGGAAGATCGGCTCCGGGCACGTCGTCAACAAGGTGCTTCAGAGCCTGAAGACGGACGAGATTCCCGAGGAGTCGCTCGTCACGATCAAGCCTGCGGGCCGCAAGCGGATCGTCACCGGCGACTCGCTCGGCGTCACGGTGCCCGGTGTCGAAGACGTGCTCGTCCGGCTTGCGAAGTGCTGCACGCCGGTGCCGGGCGACGACATCCGCGGCTACATCTCGCTCGGTCGCGGCATCACGATCCACCGCGGTGACTGCCCGAACGTCCGGTCGCTGATGCGGAACCCCGAACGGTTCACGCCGGTCGAGTGGGAGAGCGGCGCGGCGTCCGCGAGCTTCCGCGTCCAGATCTCGGTCGAGGCCTGGGACCGGGCGCGCCTGCTCGAGGACGTTGCGCGCACGTTCGCCGAGCACGGCGCGAACATCGTCGCCTACGGCGGGTCGGTCGAGGACGGCATGGCGCGGAACTGGTACACGGCCGAGCTCGGTGACACGAAAGACCTGCGCTCGCTGCTGAACGCGCTGCGCAACCTGGACGGCGTGTTCGACGCCCTCCGCGTGACGCCCGGCGGCTGACCGCGCCG
>Ga0183260_10005258_pt1 | contig 10198 bp, 9 predicted proteins | sample AntDrymUQ4972206_2_FD_129768 | JGI IMG/M metagenome (GOLD analysis project Ga0183260, IMG submission 129768) | Polar desert sand microbial communities from Dry Valleys, Antarctica - metaG UQ497 (22.06) (version 2) (version 2) | ecosystem: Environmental > Terrestrial > Soil > Desert | place...
ACATGGCGCCCGACGACGACGACCGGCGCCTGCCGAGCCGCCACCCCGATGGCCGCGGACGGCAGGCGAGGGCTGAGCAGGACGATCCCGTCGGGCCGGTATTCCAGGAACGAGGCGACCGCCGCCTGCTCGGCGCCCCGCGTCGGCCGCCCCGCACCGAGCAACAGGCTGAACCCCCTCGACTCGGCCTCGGCCGCCAGGCCGTCGAACGTCTCTGCGAAGAACGGGTTGTGGAGGTCGTTGATCAACACGGCGACGACGCCGGAACGCCTGCTTGCCAGTCCGCGCGCCATCGCGTTCGGTGAGTAGCCGAGCGCAGCGGCTGCGTCCAACACCCGCGCGCGGCGCTCGTCGCTGACATGGGGGCTGGCCCGCATCACGAGCGAGACGAGCGATCGCGACACGCCGGCCCTTCTCGCGACATCCTCCATCGTGGTGTGTGCCACTGGCGGGCAAGTGAAGCAGGTTCGACTACGGCGGACAATGGAGCGCTCCACGAATCGCGAGCGGGCGTCCTTGACAGCAGCTGCCCCCGCCGTCACGATGGCATCCGGAATGGAGCGCTCCAACGTCATCGACGACCGACTCGCCGCCGGGCCGATCACGTGGGGTGTGTGCGAGGTCCCCGGCTGGGGGACGATGCTCCCCGCCGAGCGCGTGCTCTCCGAGATGGCGTCGCTCGGGATCACGGCGACAGAGCTCGGCGCACCCGGCTTCCTCCCCCACCGCGCCGACGATCTCAACGCCGTGCTCGAGACCCACGGCGTACGACTGGTCGCCTCGTTCCTCCCGCTCGTGCTCCACGATCGACGCCGACGCGACGAGACGCTCTCGCGCGCTCGTGCGACGGCCCGCCTCCTCGCCGCAACGGGGGCGTCGGTGCTCGTGTCCGCAGCGATCGCAGACGACCGCTGGTCACGGCCCGACGTCGTCACCCCGGCGCAGTGGGACCACCTCGCCGGCATGCTCGACGCGCTGGACGAGCTGTGCGCCGACCATGGCCTCGCGCATGCATTGCACCCCCACGTCGGCACGCTTGTCGAGACGCGCGATGATGTCCGCACGGTGCTGGAGAAATCTTCTGTCGCATGGTGCCTCGACACGGGACACCTGCTCATCGGCGGCTACGACCCCGCGACGTTCGCCGCCGACGCGTCGGGCCGCGTCGCCCACGCGCACCTGAAAGACGTGGCTCCCGGCCTCGGCGAGGCGGTCGCCGGCCGGCGGCGCTCCTTGATCGACGCCGTCAGGGACGGCCTGTTCCGCCCGTTGGGGCGCGGCATCGCGCCGGTCGCGGCGACGGTCGAGCAGCTCGAGCACGATGGGTACCAGGGGTGGTACGTGCTCGAACAGGACACCGATCTCGGTCGGCACGTACCTGCGCCCGGGGAGGGCCCGATCGTCGACGCCCGACTGAGCGTCGACTACCTACGTGAGGTGCTCGCCGGCCAACCGGCCGGTTGACACCCACCACAGAGGCGGCAACCTCGCCGCACGAACAGAGGGGGACAGAATGAGATCACACAGGCTCCGCGTCGTCGGCGCGATCCTCACCGCCGGCGCACTGGTGCTGACGGCATGCGGTGGTGATGACGACGACGGCGAGGACTCCGCGCCGACGGGCGTCGACGACACCACCAGCGGGTCCGGTAGCGGGACCGGCGGGACCGGTGACACGGTCGACCTGACACAGGGCAGCGACGTCACGATCGAGGTGGTCACGCACGGCCAGGCATCCGACCCGTTCTGGTCGGTGTTCAAGAAAGGCGTCGACGATGCCGCCAAGGAGCTCGGTGTCACCGCCAACTACAGCGCACCGGACACGTTCGACATGGTCGCGATGGCCCAGCTGATCGATGCCGCCGTCGCCAAGGAACCCGACGGGCTCGTCGTATCGGTGCCGGACTACCCGGCATTGCAAGACTCGCTCGCCGCAGCCGCCGACGCCGGGATCCCGATCATCACGGTGAACTCCGGTTCGGACAACTACGAGGAGATCGGCGCGATCACCCATATTGGGCAGGACGAGACGGTCGCCGGCCAAGGTGCGGGCGCGAGGATGGCCGAGGAAGGTGCGACGAACGTGATCTGCATCAACCAGGAGGTCGGCAACGCCGGGCTTGACGCTCGCTGCAACGGCGCCAAGGAAGCGATCGAGGAAGCGGGCGGTTCGCTCGAGGTCGTCCAGGTCGACCTCAACGACGCCGCAGGCGCGCAGAGCACAATCGAGTCGACGCTGCAGGCCGACACCGAGATCAACGGCGTGCTCGCCCTCGGGCCGACGGGTGCAGGCCCCGCCCTCGCTGCGCTGAACAACCTCGGACGGACCGGCGAGGTGCAGTTGGCGACGTTCGACATCAACGCCGAGGTGATCGACGCCATCGCCGCAGGCGACATGTCATTCGCCGTCGACCAGCAGCAGTACCTCCAGGGGTACCTGCCGATCTCGTTCCTGAAGCTCAACTCGACGAACCTCAACACCGTGGGCGGCGGCCAGCCGATCCTGACGGGACCGGGGTTCGTCACCGCCGACAACGCAGAGCAGATCAAGGAGCTGGCAGAAGCGGGCACCCGCTGACCGCCGACGCTCGACACGTTCCGATCGGGGGAGGCACACGCCTCCTCCGATCGGCGCACACGGTGACGACAAGGGATACGACGATGGGAACGGCGACATGACGACGACGTCCTCGGCGGCGAGCACTGCCACGGCAGCCGACGTCGTGAGCACCACCGACGAGCGGCTCGCCCGGCTCTCGGCGAGGCAGCGGCTGCTGGTGCGTCCGGAGTTCGGTGCGCTCGCCGGCGCGTTCGTGGTCTGGCTGCTGTTCGCCTGGCAGGCCGGCAGCGTCTGGCTGAGCTGGCAGGGCACGGCGACGTACCTCGACCGCTCGGCCGGCTACGGCCTGACGGCGGTCGCCGTCGCGCTCCTGATGATCGGCGGAGAGTTCGATCTGTCCGCCGGCGTCATGACGGGGACCACCGGCATGTTCGCTGCCCTGTTCGCCGTGCACAGCGGGCTGAACCTGTGGCTGGCGATGGCGCTCTCGCTCCTCATCGCGCTGTTCCTCGGGTTCCTCAACGGGGTGATGGTGATCAGGTCGGGGTTGCCGAGCTTCATCGTCACGCTCGGGACGTTCTTCGCGCTCCGTGGCTTCAACCTCTGGCTGACCCAGCAGGTCACCGACAAGACTCAGGTGACGGGCATCGTCGACACTGGCGGCCACGACATCGCCCGCAAGGTCTTCGCCTCCAACTTCGTCACGATCGGTGGCGTCGGGTTCCGGGTATCGATCCTCTGGTTCGCCGGCATGGTCGCCGTGGGCGCGTGGGTGCTGATGCGCACGAGAGTTGGGAACTGGATCTTCGCCGTCGGCGGCAACCGTGACGCCGCCCGGATGAGCGGCGTCCCCGCCAACGCCACCAAGATCGGCCTGTTCATGACGGTGGCCGTGTGCGGCTGGGTGCACGGGATGGTCGTGCTGCTGCAGACGAACCGTTCGAACGTCATCGAGGGCGTCGGCCAAGAGTTCTTCTTCATCATCGCCGCCGTGCTCGGCGGCTGTCTGCTGACGGGCGGGTTCGGCTCCATCGTCGGCGCCGGTCTCGGCTGCCTGATCCTCGGCATGACGCAGCAGGGCATCCCGCTCGCCGGCTGGAACAACAACCTGTACTTCCTGTTCCTCGGCGTCATCCTGCTGCTCGCCGCGTTCGCCAACGAGTGGATCCGGCGTTGGGCCCGGACGGCGTCGAGACCGACTGTCGATGTCCCCGACACCGCAGAGGTCGCCCACGCCGCAGCGACGAGGACCACCACAGATGACTGAGACGGCGCCACACCTTCTCGAGCTGCAACGGGTGTCGAAGTACTTCGGCAACGTCATCGCGCTGCACCAGATCACGACGAGCGTGCGTGCCGGCGAGGTCACCTGCGTGCTCGGCGACAACGGCGCGGGCAAGTCGACGCTGATCAAGATCTTGTCGGGGGTGCACAAGCACGACGACGGGCACTTCCTGATCGAGGGGCGCGACGTCTCGTTCGGATCGCCTCGGGCGGCGAAGGCGGCGGGCATCGCAACCGTCTACCAGGACCTCGCGATGGCGCCGCTGATGTCGATCTGGCGCAACTTCTTCCTCGGGTCGGAGCCGACGACCGGGTGGGGCCCGCTGCGGCGCCTCGACGTCGAAGGCGCCAAGCGCACGGCGATCGAGGAGATGTCGAAGATGGGCATCGACGTGCGCGACCCGGAACAGCCCGTCGGCACTCTGTCGGGCGGTGAACGCCAGTCCGTCGCCATCGCCCGAGCGGTCTATTTCGGTGCCAAGGTGTTGATCCTCGACGAGCCGACGGCGGCGCTGGGCGTCAAGCAATCCGGCGTCGTGCTGAAGTACATCGTCGCCGCACGCGACCGGGGGCTCGGCGTGATCTTCATCACGCACAACCCGAACCACGCCTACCCCGTCGGTGACCGCTTCGTCATCCTCAAGCGCGGCCAGAGCCTCGGCAACTTCCCGAAGGGCGAGATCTCGCGCGACGAGCTCATCCAGATGATGTCGGGCGGCGCAGAGCTCGAAGCGCTCGCCCACGAGCTCGAGTCCGTGGTGCGACCCGAGGACATCATCGCCCGCCGGTGACGAGCACGCACGTTCTCACCGTCGGGCGGATCTCGGTCGACCTGTACGCCGACGCGCCGGGTGCCCGCTTCGAGGACGAGCAGCGGTTCGTCAAGTCGGTCGGTGGCAGCCCGACGAACGTCGCCGTCGCCGCGACGCGACTCGGCCATCGCAGCGCCGTGCTCACGAAGGTCGGCGCCGACCCCTTCGGCGACTACGCGCTCGCCGCGCTGGCGTCGTTCGGCGTCGACACGACACACGTCGGGCGAGACGAGACGTTGGCGACACCGCTCGCCTTCGCCGCGCTGACGCCGCCCGACGATCCCCACCTGGTCTTCTATCGCAACCCCTCGGCTCCGGACATGCAGCTGACGACGCAGGACATCGACGACGATTCCGTGCGCGACGTCGATCTGCTGTGGGTCGCGGCGTCGGCGATGGCAGAGCAGCCGGCGCGGGCCACGATCGAACGGATGCTCGCCATCCGGGCGAGGGCCACCCACACCGTCGTCGACCTCGACTACCGACCGACGTTCTGGCGTTCGCCCGAGGAAGCCGGCGCGGTGATCGGGGGCGCGATCGACGGCGCCACGGTGGCGGTCGGGAACCGGGTCGAGTGCGCGATCGCCGTTGGCTCCGACGATCCGGCGGAAGCCGCCGATCGCCTGCTCGCCCGCGGCGTCGGCCTGGCGATCGTCAAGATGGGTGCCGACGGCGTCCTCGCCGCGACACCCGGCGGCACCGTCGTCGTGCCGGCTCGTCCCGTCGAGGTCGTCTGCGGCCTCGGCGCCGGCGACGCGTTCGGGGGCGCGCTCGTCCACGGGCTGCTGTCGGGTTGGTCGCCCGACGCGATGGTCACGTACGCCAACGCCGCCGGCGCGATCGTCGCGTCACGGCTGATGTGCGCCAACGCGATGCCGACGACCACCGAGATCGACGACCTCCTCGCCACGGCCGCATCGTGATCTCCGATCGTGACTACCGCGGGCTCACCGACGTGCGCGTCCACGAGCCGGGCACCATCGCCGACGCGTTGGCCGCCCGCCGGCGACGCGAACAGCTCACCCGGGCGGGGATGCTCTTCGTCGTCGCCGCAGACCACACGGCGCGGGGAATGGTCGGGCTCGGCGACGAGCTGCGGGCGATGGCGGACCGGCGGTCGATGCTCGAGCGGATCCTCACGGCGCTCGCGCACCCCCGCGTCGACGGGGTCCTGGCGAGCGCCGACATCATCGAGGACCTGGTGTTGCTCGGGGCGCTCGACGACCGCGTCGCCGTCGGCACGATGAACCGGGGAGGACTCGCCGGCGCCTCGTGGGAGCTCGACGACCGGTTCACGGCCTACGACGCCGATCACCTCGTCGCTGCCAACCTCGACGCCGGCAAGATGCTGCTGCGCCTCGACCTGCTGTATCCGCCCGACGACGATGTCGCCGGTGCCGTCGATCGAGCTGCTGCACTCGTGTCGGCCGCTGCCGCGGAGGCGGCGAGATGACGCACCCATGGCACCTGCCTGCGGGCTCGGCGACCGCTGGTGACGGGGTGCTCGTCGACGTCACCCCAGAGTCAGCGGGATGGGCGTACTGCGGTCTCCAGGTGCGCACGCTGACGGCGGACCAGCCCGTCGAGCTCGCGACCGGCAACCGGGAGCTGGCCGTGCTGCCACTGCGCGGGGCGATGCGCGTCGAGGTCGGCTCGCACCGGTTCCGGCTCGACGGTCGCGACTCGGTGTTCGAGCGCGTGAGCGACTGGGCGTACGTGCCGATCGACGCCGAGGTCCGCATCACGGCGACCGCTGACGCCGAGGTCGCGCTGGCGTCGGCGACGGCGAGCACCCGCTACGACCCGGCGTACGTCGCCGCCGGTGACGTCGCCGTCGAGGTGCGGGGCGCGGGACCAGCGACGCGTCAGGTCACCAACTTCATGTCACCCGAGCGCTTCGACGGCGCCGACCGGCTGATGTGCGTCGAGCTGCTCACGCCGGACGGCAACTGGTCGAGCTACCCGCCGCATCGCCACGACGACAGCCCGGAGTGCCCGGTCAACAACGAAGAGATCTACTACTTCCGCATCGGCCGCTCGGGCCGTGTCAGCGCCGCGGACGACGATCCTGGCTCTGGTGGGTTCGGCTGGCACAGGACGTACACACCCGACGGCGACGTCGACGCCAACGTGCAGGTCGGCGACGGCGACGTGTTCCTCGTCCACCGCGGGTACCACGGACCGTGCGCCGCCGTGCCCGGCTACCCGATGTACTACCTCAACGTGCTCGCCGGTCCCGGCGGCGAGCGCTCGATGGCGTTCTGCGACGACCCGTCGCACCACTGGGTGCGCGATGCGTGGGCGTCGATGCCGATCGACCCGCGGTGCCCGATGACGAGCGCCGACGGCGTCGTGCCCGTCGCTGGTGCAGGGCGGGTCCGGTGACCACGTCGCGCCGGACGCTCGGCATCGGCGTCGTCGGCTTCGGCTGGATGGGAAAGGCCCACAGCCGGTCCTACCTGCGCATCCCGTCCCTGTACCCCGACCGCCTCGCCGACCCCGTCCTCGTCACCTGCGCCGACAGTGACGCGACACGCCGCGAGCAGGCCGTGTCGGCGTTCGGCTTCGCCGAGGCGACCGATGACTGGCGTGTCGTCGCCGAGCACCCCGACGTCGACGTCGTCGTCGTGACGGCGCCGAACATGCTGCACGTCGACGTCGTCTCGGCTGCCGCTGCCGCCGGCAAGGCGGTGTTCTGCGAGAAGCCCGTCGGCGGGACGCCGGAACAGACCGTCGAGGCCGAGCGCGCTGCCCGCCGAGTCGTGACCGGCGTCGGGTACAACTACCGCTGGGCGCCGCTCGTGCAACACGCCGAGGCGGTCATCCGCGCCGGCGGCATCGGCGAGATCACGAACCACCGCGGCAGGTTCCTGTCCTGCTACGGCAACGATCCGCTCGGCGTCCTGTCGTGGCGGTTCCTCCACGACGAAGCAGGCCACGGTGTGAGCACCGACCTGCTCAGCCACGCCGTCGACCTGGCGATGTTCCTCGTCGGGCCGATCGTCGAGGTCGTCGGCATCGGCGAGACGTTCATCCCGAAGCGTCCGCTCCCGCGCAGCACTGGCTCGCACTACGACATCGGTTCCGGTGACGATCCCACCGGCGACGTGACCAACGAGGACTGGTTCGGGGCGATGGTGCGCTTCGACAGCGGCGCCGTCGGCACGTTCGAGGCGTCGAGGTCGTTGACCGGCCCGGAGAGCCAGCACGCCTTCGACGTCTACGGCACGACCGGTGCGATGTCGTGGAACTTCGAGCGGATGAACGAACTGCAGATCCACGTCGCCGGTGACGCTGCGACCAGCGGCTATCGCACCGTGTTCGGCGGCGAGCAGTTCCCCGATCACGGCGCCTTCGTCCCCGGTCGTGCGAACACGATCGGGTTCGAGGACCTCGTCACGATCGAGGACCGCCACTTCGCCGACGCCGTCGTCGAGGACCGTCCGTTCGATCCCGGCCTCGACGCCGCCGTGCGCTACGTGTCGGTCCAGGACGCGTTGATGCGCTCGTGGCACAGCCGCAGCTGGGAGCGCGTCCACGATCTGAGGGAACGCTGACGTGAAGGACATCTCGCTCACCGCCGCGGAGGCGATCGTGCGGTACCTGATCGCACAGCGCACCGTCATCGACGGCGACGAGCAGCCCCTCGTGCCCGGCGTGTTCGCCATCTTCGGGCATGGGAACGTGACCTGCCTCGGCCCCGCGCTGCACGATGCCGCCGACGCGCTCCCGACGTGGCGGGGACAGAACGAGCAGGGCATGGCGCTCGCCGCGATCGGGTACGCGAAGGCGATGCGTCGCCGCCAGTTCATGGCTGCGACGACGTCCATCGGGCCGGGCGCGCTGAACATGGTGACGGCTGCCGGCGTGGCATCCGCCAACCGGCTGCCCGTGCTGCTGCTCGCCGGCGACACGTTCCAGAGCCGGCTGCCCGACCCGGTGCTGCAGCAGATCGAGCGCCCCGGCGATCCCTCGACGACGGCGAACGATGTCTTCCGTCCCGTCGTCCGCTACTGGGACCGGATCACGAGGCCCGAGCAACTCGTCGCGTCGCTCCCCCAGGCGCTCGCCACGCTGCTCGACCCGGGCGACTGCGGGCCGGCGTTCCTCGCACTTCCCCAGGACGTGCAGGGCGAGGCGTTCGGGTTCCCCGCCCGGCTGTTCTCCTCGACGGTGCACGAGATCGCCCGACCGCGACCCGACACGCACCAGGTCGCCGCCGCGGTGGCAGCGCTACGGGCGTCATCGAGACCTCTGATCGTCGCGGGCGGCGGCGTCCACTACTCGCTCGCCGAGCACGAGCTGTCGGCGTTCGCCGCACGCCACGGCATCCCCGTCGTCGAGACGGTCGCCGGCAAGTCCACCCTCACCCACGACGATCCGTCGTTCGCCGGACCGCTCGGCGTCCTCGGGTGCGAGGCGGCGAACCGTCTCGCCGCCGACGCCGACGTCGTCGTCGCCATCGGCACGCGGCTCGGCGACTTCACCACGGGTTCGTGGACGGTGTTCGGCGACGACGACGCTCTCCAGCTCATCGGCGTGAACACGGCGCGGTTCGACGCCGGCAAGCACCTCGGCCTTCCCGTCGTCGGCGATGCGATGGAGTCGCTGATCGCCATCGGAGCGGCGCTCGAGGGCTGGCGGGCGTCGGCGTCGTGGACCGAGCGCGTCGGCCCTGCGGCGAGCTCGTACTGGACGGAGATCGACGCGCTGGCGAACCCGGCCGGCGGCGGCGACGTCGAGAGCGTGGGTGCCAGCGGCGGTGACGTCGCCGTCACGCCGACCTACGCGCAGGTCGTCGGCGCCGTGTCCCGCCTCGCCGGACGCGACGACTACGCGCTGACGGCGGCCGGCGGGTTCCCCGGTGAGCTGAACAACGGCTGGCGCTCGCGTGAGATCGCGACGTTCGACTGCGAGTATGGGTTCTCGACGATGGGCTACGAGATCAGCGGCGGGTGGGGCGCGGCGATGGCCCGGCGGCGGCTCGCACCGGACGGCGACACGATCGTCTTCGTCGGTGACGGCTCGTACCTGATGATGAACAGCGACCTCTACAGCTCCGTGCTGTCGGGGCACCCGATGATCGTCGTCGTCTGCGACAACGGGGGGTACGCGGTGATCGACCGGCTGCAGGTCAACCAGGGCGGCGCCCCGTTCAACAACCTGCTCGACGATGTGCGCACCGGCGACGACGGCGAGCCGCCCCGCGTGGACTTCGCAGCACACGCGGCGTCGATGGGCTGCCGCGTCGAGACCGTGGCCTCCATCGGCGAGCTCGAGGCGGCGTTCGAGCGCGTTCGCGGTGCCGATCGAACGTCCGTGATCGTCATCGCCACCGATCCACATGCCTGGACGGAGGGCGGCGCGTGGTGGGAGGTCGGCGTCCCCGAGACGAGCGATCGAGCCTCGATCCGTGCTGCGCGTCTCGCCCTCGACGCCGCCAAAGCGCACCAGCGCAAGGGCGTGTGATGCTCCACGACGGGCGTGTCGGCGTCGCCGTGCTCGGCTGCGGCCGCATCGGTTCGATGCACGCCGATCTCCT
>Ga0183260_10005259_pt1 | contig 10195 bp, 16 predicted proteins | sample AntDrymUQ4972206_2_FD_129768 | JGI IMG/M metagenome (GOLD analysis project Ga0183260, IMG submission 129768) | Polar desert sand microbial communities from Dry Valleys, Antarctica - metaG UQ497 (22.06) (version 2) (version 2) | ecosystem: Environmental > Terrestrial > Soil > Desert | place...
CGCCCCGACACCACCGAGCGCTCCAAGGACACCCCGTCCGCCGCAGCGCTCGCTACCGTCTGACCATCACAATCCCGGTGTGATCGCCGCCGAAGTTCCACGACGATCCGGACAACCTCGCCGCCCACTTGCGCAAGGCCACCACGGAGGACTGTCCCGTGCATGGCGCCACACCGCAGCTGCACGCCAGCTGCGAGTGCCAGAGCGTGACCGCTGACCCCTACTTCCTGGCGTGCGCGCCCGAGCATCCGGACGCGATCGCCGTGTGGCGCTGCGAGCTTCGCCGGGCCCCAGCGTGGTGGTATCGCCTCCGGCGCTGGCAGTACCGGATCGGGTCCGCGCGCCGGCGGCCCGTGCTGTGGGGCGGGCGCGTCACGCGCGAGGCGTCGTGGCTTGACCGCACGCTGTTCGGTGGCGGGCCCCGCGGGCTCATCCGGGGCGACCGGTGGTTCACGTTGGGCGAGTCGGAGCTGCGCCACTGCAGCCTGTGTCAGTGCGTGACGCCGCACGTTGTCCGCTACGGCGGGCAGCTCGCGTGCCAGAGCGTTCGTCATCGCGAGCTCGCCGAGTACCTGTGGGATCCACCGGTCTTCGGAGACGCGCGATGAGCGCCGTCCGCGTTGACGAGCTCGCCGGGATCGTGAGCGAGCACGACCTCGAGCAGCGCGCACACACCGCGGCGCTGCCGATCGCGCGCGCGGCGCTGCGTGCCAGCGCGCACTACCGGGTGCTCGCCGGCGGTGGTGGCGCGAACGAGTGGGTGCGTCGCGAGTCCGCGCCGCTCGCCGGCGCGATGGCCACGGCGATGCTCGCCGCGCTGCGCGACGGCGTGGGCCGGGGGCTGCGGCCATGACGATCGCCACAGACTTGCTGGGGGAGGGGCCGGTGTCCGCGCACGCCGGAAACGGGCGCGCCCTCCCTCGGCAAGACCACATCCGGGGCTGATCGCATGCAGGCCTCGATTCACGTGATCCCCGCGGCCGGGATGCGCGCGGAAGCGATCGCCGGCCGTGATGGTGGCAGCGGGATCGCGACCGTCGCGCTGCGAACTGCGGAGGACCTCGGCGAGGACGCCGATCTCGTGCTCGTCGCGGTCGCGCCCGGTGAAGGCGCGCGCCTGGCGGACTACCTGCGGGGCGGTCAGGCAGTGCGCTGGCTGCGCGTCCCCGAGACCGACCCGACCGTGGACGGACGGTATGCGTGACGGCGCTGACAACCGCGCTACGCCCGTGTACGCGTCGTGGCGACCCTATCACCGTGTGCAGCCGCTCGCCGAGGGCACACGCGGCACAGGCGAGCGCCGCGGCCTGGCCGGGGTCGCGCACTTCACCGCCGGGCTCTACCCGGCGTGCTCATGTCACGGTGCGCTGACAGCGATCGGCGGTGGTAAGTGGCGCTGCCTGGTGACGGGCTGCAACACCGGCGCACAGACGCCGTGGCCGTGGGTCGCGCGGCGGCCACGGCGCTGGGGGTGGCGCACGGTCGCCAACCCGTGGCACCCGGGCGGTTCCGGCTTCGCCGGCCGCGCCGGGCCCGCGCGGCTGCCGCACTGCCTCGCCGGGCGTGTCGGCGAGCCGGTCATCGAGCTGTGCCGCGGGAGCAATGGCAACGCGCTGTTTGAGTTCGCCGACGGGTCGCGGACGGTCGCGCCGTGGAGGGCGGCCCGGTGAGCGCCACGAAGATCCAGTGGGCGACGCACGTCTACAACGCGTTCACCGGCTGCGATCGCTGCAGCCCTGGGTGCGCCCGCTGCTACGCGATCCCGACCGCGGCCGCCAACCAGCGCAAAGAGCTCGGGCGGGCGCGCAAGGCGCGCGAGCTCGGGCGGCCCGAGCCTCGCCGGCGGTACATGAACGACGGGGACCCGCGCACGAGCGGGCCCGGGTTCGCGTTCACCGTCCATTGGGACAAGCTCGAGCAGCCTGAGCGGTTCCCCGCCGGCGCGCGGGTCTTCGTCAACTCGATGAGCGACGTGTTCCACGAGGACGCGCCCGTGGAAGCGATCGCGGCGCTGTGGCGCGTGTTCGCGTCGCGGCCCGACGTCGACTGGCTCGTGCTCACCAAGCGCGAGGACCGCATGCACGAGGTGCTCAACGGGTGGCGCGACGCCGCCGAGGCGCACGACCCCACGGGGCTGCCCGTCACCCCCGAGCTGCTCGACGATCCCGACAGCCACGGGTGGCGGCAGTGGATCGAGGGGCTCGCGAACGTGTGGGTTGGCGTGTCGATCGAGAACCGCCGGTTCGTGCACCGCGCCGACGTGCTGCGCGCGACGCCGGCGGCGGTGCGGTTCGTCAGCGCCGAGCCGCTGATCGGGCCGCTCATTCCCGACGGGTGGGGAGGCGAGGGCTGGGACGACGGCTGGGACGGCAACGACGGGCTGATGCTCAACGCGATCGACTGGCTGATCGTCGGCGGCGAGTCTGGAGACGGGCACCGCCCGATCCGTCCCGAGTGGGTGCGCGCGCTGCGCGACGCGACACGCCTGTGGGCTGCTGACGAGCGCACCCAGCTTCCCGGTCGCCACTGCGCGTTCTTCTTCAAGCAGTGGGGCGGCGCACGCTCCACCAGCGGCGGGCGCGAGCTGGACGGACGCACCTGGGACGAGCTCCCCGCGACGGGGGTGCGGCGATGAACCTCGACCCGTTGCGTGACGAGCTTGACGCCGCGGCCGCCGCGGCCGGCCTCGCAGATGCCCGGCCGCGGCCCTGGGTGCTGTTCGGCTCGACGGTGCTGCTGCTGCACGGGCTGCGCGACCGCATCGGCGACGTCGACGTGTTCGTCGACCCCGCGATCACGAGGGTCTTGCGGGCTCGCCCAGGGTGGGCGGTGCACACACCGGATCCCGCCGACCCGTCGTTTCTCGAGCGCCGCGTCGACGGCGAGACGGTGCACGTCTTCGGTGACTGGACCAGCCGCGATCCCGAGGTCTGCGCGTTGCAGTGCCGCGCCACGGCGGTGCTCGTGCACGGGTGGTGGTGCACCCCGCTGCAGATCATCCGCATGCACAAGGCGATGTCGGTCGCCAAGCACTGCGACGAGCTCGGGCAAGCCAAGCATCTGCCGGACATCGCCGCGATCGACGCGTTGGTCGCGGGCGCCCTGTTCGCGAGGGCCGCGTTGCCCGTCGAGGCGGCTGATGCCCGATGAGCGCACTCCAGTTTTCCGAGCAACCCGAGTTCGCGCTCATCCGGCCCTTGCGCGCCGTGGCCTGGGAACTTCGCTCCGCGTGGGCCGTTGGCCGCCGCGTGTCGGTCACGCTTGAGCGCGCCGACGTGGATCGTGTCGAGGGGCATGTTCAGCGGGTAGCAGCGACGAACGCGACGGTCACCATCGCCGGCCTGCTCATCCCGCTCGATCGGGTGCTCGCTGTGCACCACCCATCGCGGCTCGGGGACTCGACCGTTGGCCACGGTGGTCGGTGGCGTGGGCAGGCTCGCCGCGTTGAGCCGCAGAGCGAAGCTCTCTGGTGCGCGTCATGACGCTGATCCTGGATCGGATCGTCGATGTCATCCGCGGCTACCGGTTCGTGTTCATCGACGAGGACGAACTGCAGGAAGGGCTGGCGGCGGCGCTGACCCAGGCGGGGCTACATCCGAAGCGCGAGGTCCGCCTGGACGCGCGCAGTCGGGTGGACATCCTCGTCGAACGCGTCGCGATCGAGGTCAAGGTCGGTGGCAGCACCAGCGCGCTTGAGCGTCAGTTGACGCGCTACGCCGAAAGCGACCGCGTCGACGCGCTGATCGTGGTGACAAGCCGCGTACATCACCTGCAGCTGCCTGACGAGATCTCCGGCAAGTCGGTGCACACGATCTCGGTGGGGTTGCTGTGAAGACCTACGGCGAGATCAGATACCACCCTGTCGACGACGCGGTCTTCCCGCGCGCGGTGTGGGAGGTCATCGCGACGCCCGATGTGCTGATGCGCCTCAAACGGCTGTTCCCGCGCGCGGACAAGCACCGCTCGGGGTGGATCTCGTTCGAGCACACGCTCGAGGTCGCCCGCGACCTCGAATGGGTGCTGCAGCGTTGGCCGATGCAGATCACCGACGACGACCGGCAGCGGCTCGCGGCCGCGACGGTCGAGTACGTCGAGCGGCAGGATCTCGTTGAGTCGCTGCTGCGCGGCGATCGTGCGCACCTCCCGGGCACGCTGATCCCGGCGCGCGAGCCGCGGGACTACCAGCTGATCGCGGCTGACCTGACGCTCGCGACCGGCCGACTGCTGCTCGCCGACGAACTCGGCCTTGGCAAGACGATGAGCGGGCTGCTCGCACTGCGCGACCCCGAGCTGCTGCCGGCGCTCGTCGTCTGCCCGACACATCTGCCCCACCACTGGATGCGCGAGCTCGCCAAGACCCTGCCGAGCCTGCGCGCGCACATCATTCGTGTCGGCAAGCCCTACGACCCCTCCAAGCGGCGGGAGATGAAGGGCTACGACCCCGATGTCCTGATCATCAACTACCACAAGCTGCGCGGTTGGGCTGACCACCTCGCCGGCCTGGTGAAGACAGTGATCTTCGACGAGGCGCAGGAGCTGCGCCGCGCCGACAGCGACAAGTACAAGGCGGCCGCACGGGTCGCCGACCTCGCGCACGTCCGGATGGGGCTGACGGCGACCCCGATCTACAACTACGCCGCCGAGATCCACAACGTGCTTTCGGTCATCGCGCCCGACGCGCTCGGCTCCCGCGAGGAGTTCGCCCGCGAATGGGGCGGCCAGTCGTACTGGACGGACAAACTCGCCGTGAAGGACCCGAAGGCGCTCGGCGCGCACCTGCGCTCCGAAGGCATCTTCCTGCGCCGCACCCGCGTCGAGGTCGGCCGCGAGCTCCCTGAGATCGTGCGTGTCCCACACCGCGTCGACGCTGACGAGGCTGAGCTTGACCGGCTGCTCGAGGAGGGCGGCGCTGTCGCGCTCGCCGAGACGATCCTGCACTCCGACGATCGTAAGCAGGTCTTCACGGCTTCTGGGGAGATCGATATGCAGATGCGCCGCGCGACCGGCGTTGCCAAGGCGCCGTATGTCGCCGCGTTTGCCGACATGCTGCTCGAAAGTGAGCGGAAGGTGGTGCTGTTCGGCTGGCACCGCGACGTCTACACGATCTGGCTACAGCGCCTCGCCAGCACCACCCAGTGATGTTCACTGGCTCCGAGTCGCCGGCGCAGAAGGAGCTCGCTCGCGCGCGGTTCATCGGCGGCGATGACCTCGCTCGCGCTACCGACGCGCTGCGACAGCGCGGCTTCAGCGGTAGCCACGCCGAATTCAGCGCCGCGACGGCCGAGAGCCGCGTGCTGATCATGAGCCTGCGCTCCGGCAGCGGGCTGGACGGGCTGCAGCACATCTGCAACGTCGGCGTCTTTGGCGAACTCGACTGGTCCCCCGGCGTTCACGACCAGTGCGAGGGTCGCTATCACCGCGATGGTCAGGCCGAGCCATCCGTTTCCTACTTCCTCGTCAGCGACGTCGGGTCAGACCCCGTCGTCGCTGACGTCCTGAACCTCAAACAGCAGGGCAGTCGCCCGATCGTTGACCCCGACCGGCCGCTCTTCGAGGCCGTCGACGTCCGCGACCGCATGAAGAAGCTGGCCAAGTCGGTCCTGAAAAAGCGCCACCGGGTCGCGGTATGAAGGCGTGGGACCGCGAACAGGAGGGGCGGGGGTCGTGAGGGCGCTGGCGCTGCACCAGCCGTTCGCGTCGCTGATCGCGATCGGTGCCAAGCGCGTCGAGACCCGGCACTGGCCGGCGCCCGCGGCGCTGATCGGTGAGCGGCTTGCGATCCACGCCACGCTGTCGCGCGAGGACCTGTACCTGGTGGCCGGCCAGCCGTTTCTGCGCGCGCTGCAGCACGCGTATCGCGAGGACCGACTCGTGCTCGTCGACGGCGAGCTCCCGCTGGGCGCGATCGTCGCGACAGCGGTGCTCGATCGCTGCAGCGCGATCACCGAGCCTGGCACCGCCACGCTGCGCGAGCGTGCGCCCGACGAGTACGCGTTCGGCAACTACAGCCTGCGGCGCGGGCCGCGTTACGCGTGGGTGATGCGCGACATCGAGGCGCTCATGCCGCCAGTGCGGTTCAAGGGGCGCCAGCGGATCTTCTTCGTCCCCGACGAGCTGCTCACCGCGGCCCAGGGAGCGTTGCTGTGACCGCGCGTGTTCAGCGCCGTGGGTGCGTCTGGGCGCGCGTGCATCCGCAGCGGGTGTGGCGGCTGGCGGCGCTTGAGGCGACCCAGGCGCTGCGTGCCTGGCAGCGCGCGCCACGTGCTCGTCGAGCGCGCGCGTACTTCGACTACTGCGTCGCGCTCGAGCGTGAAGAGCGCGCCGCGGCCGCGCTGGCAGGGAACTCATCATGACCGCCGGCGCCGTGCTCACCGTCGACTACCGCACGACCCGCGTGGAGGCCTTCGAGGACGCCTGGGTCGACGCGCAACACGACGCCGGCGACGCGTTGACCGCCTGGCAGGCGACGTCGGTTGGGGCGCGCGCGGACGCGTACGCCGCCTACAGCGCTGCGCTTGAGCGCGAAGAGTGCGCCGCGCTCGTGCTCAAGCACGCCCGGGAGGCACAGTGACCGCGGCGGACAGGCTCACACGCTGCAAGGCGTGCAGCTCGCGTGATCCCGACGTCGCGGTGCGCTCGTGCGAGGCGTTGTGCCAGTCGCTGGCCTCCTCCTACTACGCCGCCGGCGTTGACCGCGACGATCTGCTGCAGGCGGCGCGCGTGGGCGCTTGGGAGGCCTGGCGCGACTGGCGCCCGGACGGCGGCAGCTCATTTCATGGGTTCGCGAAGCTGTGCATCACGCGCGAGCTCGTCAGCGCCGTGCAGGCCGCTCGCCGCCTCAAGCACGCCCCGGTCAGCGAGTCGATGCGCTTTGAGGCGCCGGTCGCAGACGCCGCGGGCGTGACCTTCGGTGACGTCATCGGGGGGACAGCTGACCCGACGCTTGAGCGCGTTGAGGCCCGCGATGAGCTGCGCCGCGCGCTGTGGGCCGTTGAGCTTCACCTCAGCTCGCTCGAGCGCGACGTCGTCATCGGCCTGGCCGCCGGCGACGAGACCTACGCCGCGATCGCCGAGCGGTTGGGGACGCGCACGAAGTCGATCGACAACGCGCTGCAGCGCGCCCGCGGCAAGCTCACCGCACCCGTCGAGGTTCCCGGGCGCCGGCGCGCCGGCGTCTACGTCGCCCGCGGCGACGCGACGGGTCTTCTGTGCGTTACCGCTGAGGACGCGATCGCGGCCGCCCGCGGGCGGCTGAGCGACGAGTACCTCGACGCCACGGTCGTGTCATGCGTCAAGAGCGTGCTCGGGCCCGACGGGCGCGAGCGACGCGACACGCGCGGCCGGCCACGCAACGACGGGCGACGCCCTGTGGCGGTGTGGCGCGTCGTGCTCGAGCGCCGCGACGTGCCACTGAGGTTCGCGGCATGACCGGGCTCGTGACGTCGACGCGTCTTCGTCGTGCGGCCGAGCGCGCACGCGCGCACGTGCAGCGCGAGCGCGACCGCCTTGAGCAACGCATCACCGGGCTGCGCGGAGAGCTGCGAACGCTCGAGGACACGCTGCAAGCCCTCAACGCGCGTGACGTGCTGCTCGAGCAGCTCGTCCGCGATGGGACGCCGCCTGCGGGGAGCGTGTCGGCGATCGCCAGTGGCGCCATGGTGCTGCGCGGCCCACACATCCGACGCGTCGCGGTGCGGCTGCTGTTTGAGTGCCACGGCACCGCGTATGCGGTCCACTACCGGGAGTGGTTTGACCTGCTCACCAAGCACGGGTACGTCGTGCTCGGAGAGCGCCCCCTCGCGACGTTTCTGACCAACGTGTCGCGCTCACCGGTGGTGGCGCGCGGCGAGGAGCCCGGGATGTACCGGCTCGACGGTCGTGTCCCGGCGCGCGTGCGCCGCGAGCTCGGTGAGCACGAGGCCGAGCTGCGTGATCTGCTCAGCATCATCGAGCGTGACCGCGGTGTGCCCGACCGGTCGCTGGTCGAGCGGCTGATGGCGACGGTCCGCCGGCTCGAGCGTCAGCTCGCCGAGGCCGAGGAGGCCTTCCCGGCACCCACTCAGCGCGCCGCGGCGCTCGGTACCGCCTGGCGCCCCGCGACCAGGCGGCGCGCCGGCAAGCGCGCCGCCTCACCCGCGAGGGGTGGGTGTTGCGCGAGAGCCTGGGGCCCAGCACCCGGACGCTGGTCCCTACCGCGATCGGCGCTCTCGAGGTCGACCCCGAGAGCGCCGATCGCGCGCCAGGGGGCCGAGCGCTGTGACGCTGTCTGACGTCTTCGCCGGACGGGCGTGCCACGACTGCGGCGCGCGCGCTGAGCTTGAGCCGTGGACGCCGGCATGGTGTCGCCGCGACGTCGGGTACGCGCGGTGTGTCGATCGTGTCGCGTGCACCGCTCGCGCCGCTAAGCGCGGTGAGCGCGCTCGGTTGCGCGCGTCGTGCCTCGTGCTCGAGCTGCCGGTCGTCCCCGACGCGCCGCTGGGGACGTGTCGGTGGTGCGGTGAGGCGCTGACGGGCGCCAACGGGTCTCGGCGCAACTACTGCTACCTCGATCGCGAGGGCCGCGATTGCGTGAAGGCGTGGAGAAGGTCGAGGACCTGGGATGCGCGGGCGGCGATCCGCTGGCGTGATCGCGCTGAGCACGGGTGCGTGCGCTGCGTCGACTGCAACGTCGTCTGCGAGCCCGAGGACGAGGACGCCTCTGGGGTGCCGTGGGACGCCGATCACGAGCTCGCGCTCGAGGATGGCGGCGAGCACGTGCTTGAGAACCTGCGCGCGCGCTGCGTGCAGTGCCACAGCCGCAAGACGGCGCGGGAGAACCGCGCGCGGACGGCGCTGCGTCGTGCCGGCGCGGAGCTCGAGCGCCACCAGGCGTCGGGGCAGCTCACGCTGCTCGTCGACGACGCAGCGGAGGCTGGGCTGTGAGCGCCCAGCAGACATCTTGGCGGTCCGATGGTCAAGCACGGCGCGCGGCATCGGAACCGGGGCGGCTCACCCCCAGCTGGCCCCTGGCTACACGCGCGTCGCTCCCCGCTCAAAGATTCTCTGAGCCAGGGGGACGCACTTCGCTAGCACAACCACTAGTGGTAGCGAAATGACGGTTGTCGCTCCCACTCCGATCGAGCGCGAGGTGCGCCTCGGCCGCGTGTGCCCCGAGTGCGGGCACGCGAAGTCGCGGGGCGCGCGGCGCTGCTGGACGTGCGCGGTGGCCGCCAAGAGCGGTGACCGTGACCCCGTGACCGGCCGGATGCGCGCCACGCTCGCACCCGACGCGTACGCGTGCCCGGGCTGCGTCGGGCGCAAAACGGCGTCCGCCAAGAGCTGCTGGTCGTGCTATGTCGCTGCGGGCGGGCACCGCGGTCGCAAGCACCGCAAGGGCGCCACCACGCTGCAGAAGATCTCCGTCGACGAGCTCGAGCGCGCCCGCGCGCTGTATGACGCGGGCAAGTCGATGCGGGCTGTCGCGGCGATCGTGCACCCGAACACGACCTACAGCACAGTCGCGTCCTGCGCGCAGGGGCTCTTTGACGCGTTCGAGCGCCGGGATTGGCCGCGGCGCCCGCGAGCGCAGGCGACCGCGGCGTCCAACCGCGAGCGCGCCTGGCAGCTGGACTGCGATCACGTCATCGCGTCGGGCAAGCGCAAGGGGCAGCTGTGCGGCCGCCGCGCGCAGGGCGAGGACGGCAAGTGCTGGCACCACAAGCCCGACCGCATCTCCGAGGGCGTCGCGCGGCTGCGGGCGCTAGATCGGAGCGCGGCGTGAGCCGGCTGCGTCAACACGCCGACAGCACGATCACGGTCGGGCACCTCACCGACGCGTCGCTGCGTCGCCTCGCCAAGGGCTACCGCCGCGATCTCGAGGACATCGCCGATGGCGACCAGCCGCGCGGCCCGCGAGCGTGTCGTGCGCGCGTGGCTGCGCGACGTCGAGGGGGAGCAGCGGCTACGCGCGGCGCTGCGCACGAGCTGGCTGGCGCGCGAGGACGGCACCGACAGCTACACCGACTTCATCGGCGCCGGCGGGCTGGCCGCGGTCGAGTTCTGCGACGGGCTGGCCCCGAGCTACGGCCTGCTACAGAGAACACGCAAGGACGCGCATCGCAGCCACGCCAATCCACTTCGGAGAACACGACGCCCGCTACGCGACGGCTTGCAGGGCGCGCCGCGCTCGAGCTGCCCGAGCCGTTCGCGGCCGTGC
>Ga0183260_10005260_pt1 | contig 10194 bp, 8 predicted proteins | sample AntDrymUQ4972206_2_FD_129768 | JGI IMG/M metagenome (GOLD analysis project Ga0183260, IMG submission 129768) | Polar desert sand microbial communities from Dry Valleys, Antarctica - metaG UQ497 (22.06) (version 2) (version 2) | ecosystem: Environmental > Terrestrial > Soil > Desert | place...
GCCGACGCGCTCGCCCCCCCGTCGATGCTCGTGACGTCGATCGTCGTGCAGGCCAGCGAGGACGGTGCGAGCGACATCCACTTCTTGCCGGAATTCATCGCTCGTGCGCCTCGGCAACGCCGACAACATGGGTTTGACGGGGTCCGGCGTCTACTGCGACGGCGCCTGCACTGGCTCTCGCTCTTCGGGAGGCACGGCTCGCCGCTCCTGAACATCCAGGTTCTGCACGGTGCGGCGCCCGCTCGTGTCTACGGTCGACGGAGGTCCTAGTGGAGTGTCTCGCAAATAGATTGACATAGCAGCTCCACTGGGGTAGCGTCCCCGTCAGTGTGGCCCCGGCGATCATGAGCACGGTCGTTTCCGACGAGCAGCGCGCGGTGTTGGAGCGTTGGGTCGGCGCCCAGAAGACCCCTCAGAGCGTTGCCGTGCGCGCCCGGATCGTGCTGCTGGCCGCCGGCGGCACGTCCAACAGTGAGATCGCCCGCGCGCTCGGCGTCTCGCGGCCGACGGTGATCTTGTGGCGTTCGCGCTTCGCCAGCGGCGGGACTCAAGCGTTGACCGAGACGAAGCCGGGTCGCGGGCGCAAGCCGACGATCCCGGCGGCGAAGATCAAGGCGATCGTCGAAGCGACCACGCAGACCAGGCCGCCCGGTCACACGCACTGGAGCTGCCGCACGATGGCCAAAGCGCAGGGCGTCAGCTCGGCGAGCGTGCAGCGGATCTGGGACGCGCACGGGCTCAAGCCGCACCGGGTGAAGACGTTCAAGCTCTCCACCGACCCGCGCTTCACGGAGAAGCTGACCGACGTCGTCGGGCTCTACCTCAATCCCCCGGAGCGCGCGCTCATCTTGTGCGTCGACGAGAAGAGCCAGATCCAGGCGCTCGACCGCACGCAACCGAGCCTGCCGCTGAAGAAGGGTCGCGCCGGCACGATGACCCACGACTACAAACGCAACGGCACCACGACACTGTTCGCCGCCCTCAACACGCTGGACGGCTCGGTCGTCGGCCAGTGCCTGCCGCGCCACCGCCACCAGGAGTTCCTCAAGTTCCTGCGCACCCTCGACCGCGAGCTCCCCCAAGAGCTCGATCTGCACTTGATCGTCGACAACTACCGCACTCACACCCACGCCAACGTCGACGCCTGGCTCGCCAAGCACCCCCGCTTCCACCTCCATTTCACCCCGACCTCGAGCTCCTGGCTCAACCTCGTCGAACGCTGGTTCCGCGAGCTCACCGACAAGGCGCTCCGCCGCGGTGTCTTCCACAGCGTCCCCGACCTGATCGCGGCGATCGAAGAGTTCCTCGCCGCCCACAACGACGACCCCCAGCCCTTCATCTGGACCGCCTCGATCGACTCGATCCTCGAGAAGGTCGGACGCTGTAAAGCTGTTCTTGAGACAGTGCACTAGCGCCTCGGGCGGTCAGCGGACGAACTGGAGGAAGCGCTCGATCATCGCGTTTACCTGCTCGGGCACCTCGAGCTGGTGGAAGTGACCGGCGCCGACGGTGATCCCGACCTCGAGGTCGGGCTTGATCGCGCGCAGGCGCACGGCGTCGGGACTCGCGCCGAGCGCCGAACGGAGCAGCAGCGCGGGAACGGTGCAGAGCGCGAGCGCGCCGACGCCGTTCCAGGCATTGACGCCGCGGATGACCTCGGTCGCGATCGGCAACGGAGCTGCGCACATCAGATCGGCGATCCAGCCCGCCAGCTCCTCGTCGCGCGTGCCCATGTCCTGAACGTAGAGCCGGCGGACGTCCTCGCCGCTCGGCCCTGCGAGGTGTTCCGCGAGCGCGCTGAACACGTTGGCAGTCGCCGGGAGCGGGTCGATCGGCCCCGGGTCGACGAGGACGAGCGCGCGCGGCACGGACGGGTGCCGCGCGGCCAACTCGATCCCGATCATCCCGCCCAGGCTGTGCCCGACGACGACCGGCTTGTCGATCCGCACGGCGGCGCAGAACCGCGCGAGATCGTCGGCGAAGTCGGGGATGCCGTAGCCGCTCTCCGGGTGGTCGCTCTGGCCGCAACCGCGCAGGTCGAGTGCCGTGACGGCATGCGTCCGCGCGAAGTGGTCGAACTGCGGCTGAAACGCGGTGAGGTCGCAGCACCAGCCGTGGACGAAGAGCAGCTCGGGGTCGCCCTTGCCGGCGCGCTCGTAGTACAACCTCAGGCCGTCGAGCTCCGCGTGCGGCATGACGCCCGCATCATCTCACGGCAGCAGCGCGAACAAAGCGCGGTAGGACGTTGTCCCACTGGGGCGTTGCGCACCTACCCCATCGCCCGTAAGCCAGACCGACTGTCGATCGCCCTGCGCGGTTCGACGTCGGTCGAACTACGACTTCGCGCGAGGAAGCCGCTCCCTCCTTACACCAACGATGCGAGTGCGTGGATTCTGCTTTTAGAGGGCGCCTTGCCCCCTCCCGGTTGAGGTGTGCGAGATCTTAGGGCTTCCGGATCGCGACCTTGAGAGCGCCGTTTTGTCGATCGAAGTAGCTCACCCATGGGCCACCGATGCCCCAGGTGCCCGCGGGACGGATCGCGATCCCCATCCAGAACGCCCCCACGTCCGGCGAGACATCGAGGGTCGAGCACGCCCAGTCGCGCGATCCACCGGAGCCGCAGCCGCTCCCCGAGGAGCTACCCACATAGCGAGCCACGTATGCCCGCTTAGACGTCCTCCCCCAGTAGGTGATCCAGGCAGCTCCGGTGGCGTCGAAGGCGATCCCGCCGTACTCGCCGACGCTGTCGGCTTCGTCGTGGATCTTCGTGCACTCCCACCCCGAGGCCAGAGCGCAGCGCGTCCCGGTTCCGCCAAGCCGGGCGAGATTGAGGTTGTTGTTGTCCCAAAAGTGCACCCAGGGCTTGTCGTCCCGGTCGAAGGCGACGCCGGTGTCGAGCCCGACGTTTCCGGTCTTCGTGAGCGCGGCGCAGTTCCACTCGGGTGAACCTTTGCCGCAGCCTGTTCCTCCGACTCCAACATGCTCGGCGACGACGAGCTTTGCCGCCTTAGGCCCCGTGCCGCTTCCGCTGTAGCGGTACGCGACCCACGCCCTGCCGGTCGAGGCAACCGCGATGTCGTTGGCGTATGCACCGACGGAGCCACTGTCCACGATCCCGCAATTCCAGCCGGCCTGGTCGCACGTCGAGCGACCTGCCGCGCTGGAACGCGCCCAGCGGAGATCGTTCTGACCCGAGTCCCAGTAGGTAACGACGGGCAGCCCTTGCTCGATCCCGATCGCCGTGTAGCCCCCCACCTGACGCGTCGTGTCTACGGCCTCGCAAACCCAGTCGTCTCGGGCAGGGACGCAGCCAGACCCGGTCCCGGCGGGCACGGAATGGGCGACCTTGAGGTCGTCAGTGGTGGTGTCTTGATAGGAGACCCATGCCGTTCCGTTGGTGTCGAAGGCGATATCCGTCTCGAAGCCGACGTCGTGCCCGGGCGGGTCGTCGATCACCGTGCACGTCCAGTCAGTGTTCGTGCACGTGCCGCCCAGGCCGACGTAACGGGCGATCATCAACGCCTGGGCATCCTGGTCTCGAAAGCTGATCCATGCATTTCCGCTCGTGTCGAAAGCGATTGCGGTATTGGAGCCTGCGACGCTGGGGGGATCGTGAACCGCATCGCAAACCCACGCTGCGTCAGTGCAGTCGGGAAGTGCGTGAGCGGTCGGCGCGGGCTGCGCTCCGCCCGCGATCGACAGCGCCACGACGACCACGGCGAGAAACGGCGTCCACTTTTGAGCCCCCGTACGACGGATTGGACCTGCTCCGAATCCTCTCCGAGATCTCACGGTTCGTCCCCGCCCTTCGAGTGGTCGCCCAGTTGGAGGTCGTTACGTGCGCAGCCTATTGCACGCGGGGGGTATAGCACCGACGCGCTCCGCGACGAAGTCGGAAACGTTTTCGAGCCGACCGAGGAGATTGTCCAGCGTGAGTAATCGGCGGCGATCGGCAGGGATGGTTCGCCACTCGCCTCACAAGCGATCGTGACGTTGGAAGCGCTGGAGCTACTCGACAAATGGGCCTCCGCTCGGGTGAGCAACCCGCCGCGGTTCCAAAACGGTTCCATGACGGGGCATCCAACCGGCTGCCCCACGACCGCCGCTCCCGCATTCCCAGAAACCATGCGGGATCTAGAAGAGCCCTCTGACGGACTCGAACCGTCGACCCCCTCCTTACCATTTTGGGGTCACGGCAACTGGTCGCAACCTACGGCAACGCTTTTCGCCTATCTGAGCCGTTTTCCCGCTGTCGCATTTGCCACCGGTTGCCACGGGTTGCGACCGCTCTGCTCCATAAACGCTCCATACTCGCGGCGCACACCCCTAGCACTGCCAAGGGCGATCGCTATGAGTGTCGGCGCTCTCCTCGATGACATCCGTCGCTCACCGCCCGATGGTGTCCTCATCTGGTCCGGGGCCGGCATCTCCGTCGAGCTACCAACTGGTGGACCGCGCGGCATCGAACTCACCGACCGCGCGCTGCGCTGTGGCTTTCAGGATGAGACTGGCGCCCTCCTGGCCTGCTACTACGCAGCGCTCGACCTGGAGCGCAGGCAGCCGCGTCTCGAGACGGTGCTTCATGTCGTCAACCGCGTCCATGGAACTCCTGTCCTCGTCGACCTGCTGAGCGACTTAGCAACGGCACCGCCGAATGGCGTGCACCGCTTTCTCGCTGAACTGTCGCGCCGTGGCGCCACACAGGTGACCGCGAACTTCGATTCGTGTCTTGAAGATGCGGGCGCCAGAGACGTCTTGCACTTTCACGAGTCGCTCGCCTCCGACCCGCCGGTGTTGCGCTCGGCGCGACACTCGTCCGAATCGAACGCGGGCCGCCACAGGCGACGTGCGCTCAGCTTGACCGGAGGCTGTTTCGGGCAGAGATGGTCGTCTTCGTCGGCTACAGCGGCTCTGACTTCTTCGACGTCGACCCGTGCCTCTTGACGCTCGACGTCGGGCGGCGCTTGCGTTGGCGACGGCGGCAACAGTAAGAGCAAGGCATGCCGACCGGAGTCGGTTCAGCGTCCGCCCGGGCTGCCCCGTGAACGCGACCGGCGTCCCTGCCATGTTCGCTTGGGTGTCGCGCACGAGCGGCTCCTGCTCACCAAGCGAGGCCCGCGGCGTGACATGAGGCCCGGCGCCACCCGCCCCACGGCCTTCGTAGGATTCACTCCATGACTGACGAGCCTCTCGACTACGAAGCCACCCTGCGGACGCTGCTCGGCCTTCTCGGCAACAAGGTGAGGATCGAGCTGAGCGGCGCGGTCCCTGGATTCCGGGCGGGAGCCGGGTTCAGCGGCGTGCTCGAGCGTGGGGTCGAGGATGTCGTGCAGCGGGTCGTAGGCAGTGATGAAGCCATCAACTTCCGTGTGATCGAGGGCGGGCATGAAGGCTGGTTCATCGTCGGCCAATCCACATTTCAGACGGCCGTGATCGTCCGCTCGGGCGCCTGGCCGGCACTCGTCATTCGCGCGGGCCAGATGGACGTCACTGTCACTCCGGAACCAGGAGCGCTCTAACCGCGAGGCGGAGAAGATGAGACTCGCCCGCCACCCATGGTGTGCGGTGGGCGACATGGGCTGCGCCGTGTACCTGCGACGATTGCGAGAGCCTCCGCGGGCGGCAAGCGGGTCGAAAGCGTGAAGCAGCAGTGCCGGGCCGCTACTCCCCGTGAATCCGCGGGTAGGTGCGCACCTGCAGGGCCACGTGACGCCCGCCGCGCCCGGTTGGGTTCCGGCCTCGAGGCAGCGCTACTGCGCCGTGACGTCCTGAGTCTCGACCGCGTCCGCCGTACCTGACTCAGCCTGTGCGTGAACCAAGTCGGTCTGGATGTCCGGGTAGCGGTACCGGCGCGTGTCCGATCACCTCTCTGAACTTCGCCGGATCGCGTAGTTCGGTGGTGAGAAGGTTGATCCACGCGTCCGTGAAGACGTAGTCGCCGTGAGCCTCGTCGAACACGCAGTACTGGCTCTTCGTCCGCTTCATGTTCGCTGCGCCTGATAGCGGTCGGACCGCGTAGTGCTTCCACGCTTGGACGTGGTCGTGCGACGGAGTGAATTTGACGCCGAGGACCTCGCTGACCTTGCCGCACACGTAGCTCGGTCGGTGCCGGTCGATGTTCGCGACCGGCACGTGCCGGTCGCGAACGATCGTCCGCACCTGCTCAAGCTGGTCACGCTGCTCGTCCGGGAGATCCTCGATCCGCACGAAGCGCATCGCCACATCCGCCTCGGTCTTCGGCCCGGTCTGCGGGATCAGGAAGACCCGGAACTCGTATCGGAAGTCGTCCAGCACGTCGTCGCTCAGCACCGAGTCGAACTCCTCGATGTACTTCGTCAACCTTCGCGGCAGCCGCTTGTACGTCTCTTTCAGCGCCTGCACGGCGCCGTCGGAGAGCGAGCTGACGAACACGGGGAAGCGGAGCCGCTCGGCGAGGCCTTCCTTCGCGCCGAACGTGTCGACGAGGAGTTGCTCGAAATTCATGATCAGCGACTGCGCTTTGCCGGCGATCACCGGCTCGAGACGCTGCTCGTACTTGTGCTCGATTCGGTTCCGGAGGCCGATGAAGAACTCGACGTTCTTCCTGACCGGATGCTCCTGGTTCGGGAACACCTCCTTGATGCAGCGGGCGAGCTCCCACGCCTTGAACGCCCCGTCCTCGAGCTTCACTCGCCGGCCGCTCTCGTGCCGGTACCAGAAGTCAACACCGTCGCGTTCGAACTGGGCGTGGATCAGATACAGCCACGCAATCTGCATGTGGACGATGAACGCCTCGAGGCGGCGCGCTTCTCCGGGTCGGTTGAAGAGATCGACCGCGAGCAGAGCCTCCTGCTTGCCCGCCTGAAGCGTGTGCCACCATTTCGGCCGCGGGGCCATGTGGCAAACGGTACCGCCCGCCTACGGACGGTCCACCCGGACGGCCGTTCGCGATGCGGAGGAGCCGACGCTTCGTGTCGAATAGGGCGGGATGCCGACCGTGTTCACGATCGGGTACGAACAGCACCGTCGTCCGGAGACGCTGATTGCTGCGCTTGGCGCCGCGGGCGTGCGACGAATTGTCGACGTGCGCGAGCTGCCGCTCTCCCGTCGGCGCGGCTTCTCGAAGACTGCGCTCGCATCTGCGCTCGAGGACGCCAAGATCGAGTACGAACACGTGCGCGCGCTCGGCAACCCGAAGCGGTTCAGAGATATGTACCGGTCAGGACGCCGACGCGAAGGCGAGCGCCGCTATCGCGCGCATCTCCACAACGGCTCGTACCCAGCGCTCGTCGCGCTCGGCGAGACGCTCGAGGACGCGCCAACCTGCCTGCTCTGCTTCGAGGCCGCCCACGAGGAGTGCCATCGCGCGGTGATCGTCGACGCGCTCGCGGCGCGGCTCGGCGAGCTCGACGTCGTGCACCTGCAGTAGGCGTCAGAAGAGGGCGAGCTCCTGCGTCTTCGGGCGAAGCGCCAGCTTCGGCTTCGGCGGCCAGAACGCTCCGAGCAACACGAACGTCGTCTGGTACTTCGCGATGTTCCCGGCGAAGAAGTGTGTGTCGCGGGTCGGGCCGCAGACGCGGTCGCGCCACCGCTCCATCACGAGCCGCATCCGCTCTTCCTCCGGCAGGCCGGCGGTGCGCCGGTAGTTCTGCCCGAGCTCCCAGTCGATCATCGACATCCGATGTCCGCGACACGCGATGTCGTCGCACATGAACGAGTAGTGGAAGTCGAACGGGATCTTCTCGAGCGGCAGCTTCGGGCTCTCGCAGAGGAGGTTGCCCTGGCCGAGAGCGGCTTGCCTGCCCGTGTCCCACTCGGGCGAGGTTGGCGTGACCTCGAAGTCGGTCAGCTCGTGCGGCCGGAAGACACCGAGCGAGGTACCGTCCTCGCGCTGTTGCCTCTGGAGCTCGCACATCGACGTGACTTTCACCTGCTCGACATACGGCCAGCGCTCCGTCCATCCGTGCGTCGAGGGCAGATGGCCGATCTTCTCGATCGAGTCGAGGATCGGCGTGAAGCTCTCCGGCCGCGTGTCGCCACTCGTCGGCCGGCGCACCCGGACACGGATCACGTCGTATTTGCTGAACCGCTGCTCCTGCTGCAGCAGCCGGAACTGCACCGGGTAGAGCCGGATCCACGTCGGCGTGTCCGTGTCGAGCCGGAGGCCTGCGACGCAGACGCTCTCCGTGTACTTCGTCGACGGCTGCGGGTACGCCTTGACGAGAACGAGAACCTCGACAGTCTGCTCGAGTTCGTGGTTGGGGCTCATCGGGGGTCCGCAGTCTAGGGAGCGGTCCCGACGGAACCGATCACGTGGACCGGAGCTCAGCTCGGGCACCCCCAACGATCGGTCCTCGCCACGCGCGGCAAGTCAGCTCGAGTCGAAGACTAGGGGTCGAGGCGCACTGAGATACGTGCGGCGCGGAGCCCGACGTATCTCTTTAGCGCCGGTTCACGCGACACCGAGCCGCGCGTCGTTGCAGGGCTTGCAGACCGGATTTCGACCTCGCGGGATCGGGTTGCGACCGCTCGGCTCCATAAACGCTCCATCCGTGGTCTCGGGCGTCGCCGGTTTGTGGCAGCTCAAGTGAGACGACGCTCGCGCAGGCGAACCGTCGTCGCCGCGGAATCGTGCAATGCCGACGCCCGCTACCGCGTGGGAGCCAGGTGTGGCCGCGGTCGGGGGACCAACCTCTGCTTGCGATCCGAACGGGTCTACTCGATCGCTGACAGCGATGAGTACCGCTGCCTACTCGAGCTGATGCTGACGGGCGGGCTCAGCATCGGTGAGGCACTCGGACTAGCCGTCTGCGATCTCGACCGGAAGCACTCAGTCGTGCGCGTCGAGTGCCAGCTTGGCCGCGACGGCACGCGAACGCCGCTCAAGACCGTGGTCCACGACAGCATGCATCTCCTCGAGGCTGAGGATCCGCTTCGGCAGCTAGTCGTCATGCTTGGGCCGCTCGCGCCGGTCGAGCTGGCTGACCCGGGTTCGCGGCGATGTAGCCCTTGCGCGCCCCTTCTCCGCAGATGATCGAGAGCGGCCGGAGCGCGCTGGTGATTGTCCAGCCCTTGAGACCGCGCTTGCGCATGTCGGCGATGGGTCAAGTCGCTAGACGTGGTGTAACAGCAGCCTCCGAGCCGGCCGTGACGTAGGTCGGCCACCGAGGCCTCAGAATCGTCGGTCCTTCCACAGATCGACGAGAGGAGCACCACGATGGCCGAGGACCACAGGATGACCGCCGACGAGCTGATCGGCAAGCTGATGGACGACGAGCACCGTGATGTCGTGCGCGACTCGGTGGCGTGGCTGTGCCGCGAGCTGATGGAGGCCGAGGTCTCAGCGCAGGTCGGCGCCGCCCGCGGCGAGCCCTCGCTCGAGCGCACGACCCACCGCAACGGCTATCGCGAGCGCGCCTGGCAGACGCGCGCCGGCGAGATCGAGCTGGCGATCCCGCGCCTGCGCCAGGGCAGCTACTTCCCGAGCTTCCTCGAGCCGCGCAAGCGCAGCGAGCGGGCGCTCGTCGCCGTCGTCCAGGAGGCCTACGTAAGCGGCGTCTCGACGCGCAAGGTCGACCGCCTCGTCGAGCAGCTCGGGGTCGCAAGGCTGTCGAAGGATCAGGTCTCGCGAATGTGCTCGGAGCTTGACGAGCAGGTCGGGGCCTTTCGCGAGCGCCCGCTCGAAGGGCGCTACCCCTACCTCTGGCTCGACGCCAAGGTCGAGCGCGTCAGGGAGTCGGGCGGCGTGCGCCAGAAGTGCCTGGTGATCGCCTACGGGGTGCACGAGTCGGGCCGGCGCGAGGTGATCGGCATCGACGTCGGCGAGTGCGAGTCAGAGGCCTTCTGGCGCGAGTTCCTGCGCTCGCTCAGGGCCCGCGGCCTCGCCGGCGTGCGCCTCTGTGTCTCGGATGCCCACGCAGGGCTCCGGGCCGCGATCGGCCAGGTGATCGGCTGCCCGTGGCAGCGCTGCACGGTGCACTTCCTGCGCGACATGCTGGGGCACGCTCACAAGGCCGAGCAGCCGATGATCGCCACGGCGATCCGCCAGGTCTTCGCCGCCTCCTCGGGCGCCGAGGCCCGTGAGCGCCTTGCCGAGGTGGCCGAGCGGCTCGTGCCCAGAGCGCCGAAGGTGGCACGCCTGCTGCTCGAGGCAGAAGCCGACCTGCTCGGCTTCTACGCCTTCCCGAAGGAGCACTGGTCGAAGCTGCGCTCGAC
>Ga0183260_10005261_pt1 | contig 10193 bp, 8 predicted proteins | sample AntDrymUQ4972206_2_FD_129768 | JGI IMG/M metagenome (GOLD analysis project Ga0183260, IMG submission 129768) | Polar desert sand microbial communities from Dry Valleys, Antarctica - metaG UQ497 (22.06) (version 2) (version 2) | ecosystem: Environmental > Terrestrial > Soil > Desert | place...
CCGGTGGCAGCGGCGATCTCGCGGGCCTGGGCCAGAACTGTCGGCTCCGGCTGATACTCCTCGGGGGTGGCGATACGAACGTGCATCCCGGCCAGGGCCCCGCCGAGCAGGTACGACGCGGCCATGTTGTTGGCCCCGTCCCCGAGGTAGGTCAGCACGAGGCCCTCGAGAACTTTCTTGTGCTCCCGCACGGTCTGCAGATCGGCCAGGATCTGGCACGGGTGGAACTGGTCGGTCAGCGCGTTGACCACGGGCACCCGGCTGACCGCGGCCATCTCCTCGATCCGGTCCTGCCCGAACGTCCGCCAGACGATCGCGGCACACTGCCGCTCCAACACGCGGGTCGTGTCGGCTATCGGCTCCCCGCGGCCGAGCTGCGTGCCCAGGGCGTCGATGACCAGCGGGTAGCCGCCGAGTTCGGCGATGCCCACGGCGAAGCTGACCCGGGTCCTGGTCGACGGCTTGTCGAAGACGACGGCCACCGCACGCGGACCCTCAAGCGGGCGGGCGGCGTACCGGTCGGCCTTGAGCCGGTCGGCGAGGTCGAGGATCGCGGTCTGTTCCGCTGGGCTGAGGTCGTCGTCGCGAAGGAAGTGGCGCACCATCATGGGGCTCCGGTTTCTGCGGCCGCGGCGTCCAGTGCCGCGGGCAGGGCCGCGAGGAAGCCGTCGGCCTGCGCGTCGGTGAGGACGAGTGGCGGCGCGAGCCGGAGCACTCCCGGCTGTACGGCGTTGGTGAGGTAGCCGGCTGCACGCAGCCGTTCCTCCACCACCGCCGCCGCATCCTGGCAGAGCACGATCCCGAGCAGCAGGCCGACACCCCGTACCCGATCGACCAGCGGGTGACCCAGCTCCTCGACCGCGGTGGTGATCCGCGCGCCGAGCGCCTTCGCCCGGCCGGGCAGGTCCTCGCCGACGACGACGTCCAGCACGGCCAGCGCGGCGGCCGCGCAGACCGGGTTGCCGCCGAACGTCGTCCCGTGGCTGCCCGGTCCGAACAGGTCGGCGACGGACCCGAACGCCAGGCAGGCCCCGATCGGCAGGCCGCCGCCGAGCCCCTTGGCCACGGTGACGAGATCGGGTTCGACCGCCTCGGCCTGGTGGGCGAACATCGTGCCGGTCCGCCCGATCCCGGTCTGCACCTCGTCGAGGCAGAGCAGCGCGCCGTGCCGGGTACAGGCCTCCCGGGCGAGGGCGAGGTAGCCCGGAGGCGCCGGTACGACACCGCCCTCGCCGAGCACCGGCTCCAGGATGACCATCGCGGTGTCGTCGGTGACGGCGGCGGCGAGGGCTTCGGCGTCGCCGTACGGGACGTGGGTGACCACGCCGGGCAGCGGCCGGAACGGGTCGGTCTTCGTGGGCTGCCCGGTCAGCGCCAGCGCCCCCATCGTCCGGCCGTGGAAGGCGCCCTCGGCGGCCACGACGTGGGTCCTTCCGGTCCGGCGGGACAGCTTGAAGGCCGCCTCGTTGGCCTCGGCACCGGAGTTGCAGAAGAACACCCGCCCGGATCGGCCGGCCAGTTCCAGCAGCCGCTCGGCCAGCCGGACGGTGGGTTCGGTGATGGCGAAGTTGGACACGTGGCCGAGGGTGGCGATCTGCTCGCTGACCGCCGCGACCACCGCCGGGTGGGCGTGGCCGAGGGCGTTGACCGCGATGCCGGCCAGCAGGTCGACATATTGCCTGCCGTCGGTGTCCCAGACGTTCGCGCCGCTCCCCCGCGCGAGGGCGAGTTTCGGAGTCCCGTAGTTGGCCATCAGCGCGGCCTGCCAACGCTGGGTCAGACCCGGGGTCATGTCGGCGTTCACGGCACCACCATCGTCCCGACCCCGCGGTCGGTGAAGACCTCGAGCAGCACCGCGTGGGGCACCCGGCCGTCGATGACGGTGGCCCGCGGTACGCCGCCCTGCACCGCACGCAGACAGGCCTGCATCTTCGGGCGCATGCCACTGTCCAGGCCCGGCAGCAGGTCGGTCAGGGCTGCGGCGTCGATCTGCTCCACGACCCGGCCGCGCTCGGGCCAGTCGGCGTACAGGCCCGGGACGTCGGTGAGCACGACGAGCTTCTCCGCCCCCAGCGCGACCGCCAGCGCGGCGGCCGCGGTGTCGGCGTTGAGGTTGTGTACCTGCCCGCCGACGTCTGGGGCGACGGTCGAGATCACCGGGATCCGACCGGCCGCGATCAGGTCCACTACCGCGCGCGGGTCGACGGCGACCACGTCGCCGACCAGGCCGAGGTCCACGGCCGCTCCGTCGATGGTCGTGCGCAGCCGCGCGGCGGTCAGCAGGTGCGCATCCTCGCCGGACATGCCGACAGCGAGCGGGCCGTGCTGGTTGATCAGCCCGACCAGCTCGCGGCCGACCTGGCCCACCAGGACCATGCGCACGACGTCGATGGCGTCCACGCTGGTCACCCGCAGCCCACCCCGGAACTCGCTCGGGATGCCCAGCCGGTCCAGCATCGCGCTGACCTGCGGCCCGCCCCCGTGCACGACCACCGGCTTAATGCCGGCGTAGCGGAGGAAGACCATGTCGGCGGCGAACCCGCGGGTGAGCTCGGGCTCGGTCATCGCGTGACCGCCGTACTTGACGACGACGGTCTTGCCGTGCAGCCACTGCAGCCACGGCAGCGCTTCGATGAGCACTTCGGCCTTGCTCAGCGCGAGATCCTGGACGGCGCTCACGTCGAGTACGCCGAGTTCTCGTGCACGTAGGCCAGGCTGAGGTCGTTGGTCCACACCGTGGCGGTCTGCGATCCCGCGCCGAGGTCGATCTCGATCAGCACCTGGCGCCCGGACAGGTCGACGGTCTGCGGATCCGCGGCTGCAGCGCCGTCGAGGCAAACCAGGACGCCGTTCATCCGCACCGCGAGCCGGTCCGGCTCGAACGCCGCCGCCGTGGTGCCCACCGCAGCCAGCACCCGGCCCCAGTTCGGGTCCGCCCCGAACAGCGCGCACTTCAGCAGGTTGTTGCGCGCCACCGCGCGGCCGACCTCGACCGCGTCCGGCTCCGACGCGGCTGCGCGCACCACGATCTCGATGTCCTTGGTGGAGCCCTCGGCGTCGGCGAGCAGCTGTGCGGCGAGGTCCACGCAGACCGCGGTCACCGCCCTGGTCAGGGCGGTGACGTCGACCGCGACGCCGGATGCGCCACTGGCCAGGAGGAGCACCGTGTCGTTGGTGGACAGGCAGCCGTCGGCGTCCAGCCGCTCGAACGTGAGGGCTGTGGCGGCGCGCAGCGCCGAATCCAGGGTGGCCGGAGCGACGACGGCGTCCGTCGTGAGGACGCACAGCATCGTGGCCAGCGAAGGGGCCAGCATGCCCGCGCCCTTGGCCATCCCGCCGACCGTCCAGCCGCCGCCGTCGAACGTCGCCTGCTTGGCCACCGTGTCCGTCGTCCGGATCGCGTCCGCGGCGTCGGTGCCTCCCGCGCGGTCCAGGCCGGCCACGGCCTTGTCGACGCCCGGCAGCAGCGCGGCCAGGTCCAGCCGGCGCCCGATGAGCCCGGTCGAGCAGACCGCGACGTCGATCGCCCCGAGACCGAGGGCGGCGGCCACCCGCTCGGCGGTGGCGTGGGTGTCCTGGAAGCCGGCCGGCCCCGTGCACGCGTTGGCGCCCCCGGAGTTGAGGACGACGGCCCGCAGGCGACCCGAGGTCAACACCTGCCGGCTCCAGAGCACCGGCGCGGCCTGCACCCGGTTCATGGTGAACACCCCGGCCGCGGCGTCCGCCGGTCCGTCGTTGACCACAAGGGCGACGTCCCGGCCGGCCGCCTTGAGCCCGGCCGACACCCCGGCCGCCCGGAACCCCTTGGGCGCACAGACGCTCATGGCGCCAGCCCGACCGTGCTCAGGCCCGTGGTCTCGGGCAGTCCGAGAGCCAGGTTGATCGACTGGATCGCACCGCCGGCGGTGCCCTTGGTCAGGTTGTCCAGCGCGCTGACCGCCACCACCCGGCCGGCGCGTTCGTCCACCGCCACCTGCACGTGCACGGCGTTGGAGCCGAGCGTCGCCCCGGTGGCCGGCCACTGCCCCTCCGGCAGCAGGTGGACGAACGGCTCGTCGGCGTACGCCGCGGTGTACGCCGCCCGAACGTCCTGGGCATTCCCGGTCAGCGGCGCCGAGCAGGTGGCCAGGATGCCGCGCGGCATCGGCACCAGGACCGGTGTGAAGGAGACGGTGACCTCGGCGTCGGTCAGCGTCTGCAGGTTCTGCTCTATCTCCGGCGTGTGCCGGTGGACTCCGCCGACGCCGTACGCGCTGGCCGAGCCCATCACCTCGGAGCCGAGCAGCCGGGTCGAGGCCACCCGCCCCCCGCCCGAGGTGCCGCTGGCCGCGACCGCGACGACGTCCGGGCGGACCAGGCCCGCGGCGAGTGCCGGCAACAGGGCCAGCGTGACCGCCGTCGGGTAGCAGCCGGGACCCGCGATCCGCCGGGTGCCGGCCAGCTTCTCCCGGGTGCCGGGCAGTTCGGGCAGCCCGTACGGCCAGCTGCCGGCGTGTACGCCGCCGTACCAGGTCTGCCACGCCACCGGATCGGTGAGCCGGAAGTCAGCACCGCAGTCCACGACGAGGCAGTCCGCCGCCAGCTGCGCGGCCAGTTCCGCGGACTGGCCGTGCGGCAACGCGAGGACTACGACGTCGTGCCCGGCCAGGACGTCGGCGGTGGTCACCTGCAGAGGCCGCTCGGCCAGAGGGGTGAGGTGCGGATGGTGCGTGCCCAGCCGGCTGCCGGCGCTGGCGCCCGCGGTCAGCGCCCCGACGGCCAGTGTCGGGTGGCCGAGCAGGAGCCGGAGGATCTCTCCTCCGACGTACCCGCTCGCGCCCGCGACCGCCACCGTCTGCATCGGATCATTATGCGTGTGAGCGGATGGTGATGCAAGTCAGATCGAGCTCGGGGAGTCCTTGAACCGGGTGCCGATGGTCATGAGCAGGTGGACGACCCCGAGGATGATGAACCACGCAGTGGGCGCACCCTCGTCGTTGAAGCCGAAGATGAACGGGCCCGCGATCAGAAACGCGGCCACCGCGTAGTCCATCCCGGCATGGACAGTCACCGGGATGGAGTGGATCAGGCCGCTCGGCCCCGCGGTGGCCGCGGCCATGACGAGCAGCAGCACGCCGACCGCGATGGATACACCGACCGCGTACCCGTCTTCGTAGCTGAACACGAACGGAGCCGCGATGAACAACACCGCCGCGATGTACTCGACGACACCGTGGATGAACCGGGGAATCGGCCCGTCGCGCAACATACCGATCACCGTAGCGGCCGGCCTCCCCGGTTGCCCGCAGACCCGCGGGGCGACGTGAGCAGCGCGGCTACGCTGCGCGGATGGCCACGTGGATCGCGCGACTAGAGCCGTCCGGTCGCGGCCCGCGGCTGGCGGTCAAGGACACGATCGACGTGGCCGGCGTCCCCACCACGATGGGCTGCGCGGCCGTCGCCGAGTGGGCCGGACCCGCGGTCGAGGATGCGGCGTGCGTGACCTCGGCGCGGGCGGCGGGCGCCCGCATCGTGGGCAAGACGAACCTGCACGAACTCTGCTACGGCGTTACGGGCATCAATCAGTGGTACGGCACGCCGGTCAACCCGCTCGATTCCGCCCTGGTCCCAGGGGGTTCCTCCAGCGGGTCGGCGGTCGCCGTCGCCACTGACGAGGTAGACGTCGGCTACGGCACCGACACGGGCGGCTCGGTCCGCATCCCGGCCGCCTGCTGCGGGGTCGCCGGGCTCAAGACCACGTGGGGCCGCGTGCCACTGACCGGCGTGTGGCCGCTGGCGCCGACGCTGGATACCGTGGGTCCGCTGGGGCGGGACGTGGCCGGTCTGGTCACTGGGATGCGTCTGCTGGAGTCGGGGTTCACCCCGGCGGGTGAGGTCGTCATCGTCGGGCGGCTGCGTATCCCCGGCGTTCGACCGGACCACGACGCGGCGGTCGACCGGGCGCTGGCGTCCTGGGGCGTCGAGGTGGTGGAGGTGAACCTGCCCGGCTGGGCCGCCGCGGACGCCGCCTTCGAGATAGTGATCGCCACCGAGGCCTACACCGCCGACCGGCACCTCGTGGAGCGGCACCCGGATCGGGTGGGACCGCTGGTCGCCCGGCGGGTCCGCGCCGGCGCCGCCGTGACGTCCGAGGCGTACGACGCCGCGCTCATCGCCCGGTCGGCCTGGCAGGCCGAACTGGCCGAGGTGTTCGGGCGGGTGCAGCTGCTCGCGCTGCCAACGATGGCTATTCCGGTCCCCGCCCTGGTCGACCCGGCGGCCGGACCGGGGATGAACGCACTCACCCGACCCTTCAACCTGTCCGGCTCCCCCGCGCTGTCCCTGCCGCTGGGCGGCGCGGGGAACAGCCTGCAGCTGATCGGGCCGGCGTACGGCGAGGAGCTGCTGTGTTCCGCCGGTGCCGACGCGGAGCGTGCGGCCAGGTCCTGAGGTGGCCGCGCCCGGTAGGGCTCACGTCCGGCTCAGGCGTACGCCGTCCAGGTAGGTGCGCTTGCCGTCCAGGTAGACGGCGGCGGGCGGCTGGTCTCGGTGAACACTGTCGGGTTCAGCGCCTCAGCAGCGCGTCGGTCCGCCGGCCCGCCTCGGCCACGGCGGCGTCACGGACCGCGGTGACCTCCTCGCCGGTCAGGGTCCGGTCCGCCGCCCGGAGCGTGAGAGCGTAGGCCAGCGACCGGCGGCCGTCGCCCACCTGCGCGCCGGTGAACACGTCGAACAACCGCACCGACTCCAGCAGCTCGCCACCCCCGGCGACCAGCGCGGCCCGGACGTCGCCGGCCGGAACCTCGTCCGGGACGACGAGCGCGACGTCGACCAGGGCCGGTGGGAACGTCGAGATCCCGGGCGCGGTGACGACGGGCGGGTCGGGTAGCGCATCGAGATCCAGCTCCATCGCGCAGGCGCCGCGGGGCAGCTCCAGGGCGGCGAGCGCGCCGGGATGCAGCTCGCCGGCGTGGCCGAGGACCTGGTCGCCGACGTAGAGCTCGGCGCAGCGACCGGGATGCCACGGTGCCTGCTGCCCGGCCCGGACCGCCAATTCGACCCCGGCCGCGGCCGCGACGATCCGTGCCGCCTGCACGGCATCGGCCCACGACGCCGGCTGCCCCGCACCCCACCAGCCGGCTGGCTGGTGGGTCCCGGACAGGGCGACTGCCACGTGCCACGGCTGGGGTGGGATCGCGGCGTAGAGGGCGGCCGTCTCGGCCTCGTCCGGGCGGCGATCCACACCGAGGGCCGGTGGCGGTGCCGACCCGGCCCCGGGAAGGAACACGAGGCCGAGCTCGAACAGCGCGAGATCGCGCTGACCGCGGCTCTGGTTGCGGGCCAGTGTCGCCAGCAGTCCGGGTAGCAGCGTGGTTCGCAGCAGCGGCTCCTCGTCGGAGACCGGATTGGCCAGGCGTACCGCGCGCCGCCGCGGGTCGTCGCCGGCCAACCCCAGCGCGTCCAGGGCCGGCGTACCGACGAAGGGGTACGACGGCGCCTCGACGTAACCGGCCTCGGCCAACGCCCGGCCGACCGAACGCCGTCGGCGCTGCCCGACGGTCAAACCGCCGCCCGGGCGGGTCGCGGGCAGCACGGGCGGGACCTTGTCGTAGCCGTCGATCCGGACGACCTCCTCGCACAGGTCCTGCGGGTCCACGAGGTCGGGTCGCCAGCTCGGGGGCCGGACGGAGAGGACGGTCTCGCCCTCGAGCCGGCAGCCGATCGCTGCCAGGGCGGTGGCCACCGTCTCCGGTGAATACGGGACACCGGCCACCCGGCCGGGCAGGGCGGTGTCGAGCAGGATGGGCAGCCGCGGCAGCCGCTGGTCGAGGTCGACCAGGCCGGGCCGGGCGCGGCCCCCGCCGTACTCCACCAGCAGTGCGGCAGCGCGGGCGACGGCCACGGCGGTCAGCGCAGGGTCGACCCCGCGCTCGAACCGGCGCGAGGCCTCACTGGGCAGCCGGTGCCGACGGGCCGTCCTGGCCACCGTCACGGGGTCCCAGTGCGCCGCCTCGAGCAGGACCCCCGTCGTCGAGTCGACGACCTCGGTGCTCGCGCCGCCCATCACGGCGGCCAGGCCGATCGGCCCGTTGTCGTCGGTGATCAGCAGGTCCTCGGGGTCGAGGGCGCGGTCCACCCCGTCGAGGGTGCGCAGCCGTTCACCGGTCGCGGCCCGCCTGACGACCAGCGCGCCGGCGACGCGGTCCCGGTCGAAGGCGTGCATCGGCTGGCCGAGTTCGAGCATGACGTAGTTGGTGACGTCGACGGCCAGCGAGATCGACCTCACCCCGGCCGCGCGGAGCCGCCGGGTCATCCACAGCGGTGCCGGCCGGGTCGGATCGACCCCCTCCACCACACCCGCGGTGAAACGCGGACAGCCGACCGCGTCCAGGACGCGGACGTCGTACGGCGGCGTTCCTTCCGCCAGCGGCTCGATGTGGTCCGCGGGGTCGCGATATCGCACACCGAGACCTTGGGCCAGTTCGCGGGCCAGGCCACGGACGGACAGGCAGTAGCCACGGTCCGGGGTGACGTTGAGTTCGACGACGATGTCGCTGAGCGCCAGCGCGTCGACCGCGTCGGCGCCCACCTCGCGGTCCGGCGGCAGGACGAGGATGCCGCCGGCTTCGTCACCGAGCTGCAGCTCGCGGGTCGAGCAGATCATCCCGTCGGACAGGTGGCCGTACGTCGTGCGCGCGGTGATCGCGAAGCCGCCGGGCAGCACCGAACCCGGCAGGGCGACGACCACCCGGTCGCCCACAGCGAAGTTCGTCGCTCCGCAGACGATGCCGCGGACCTCCTCGGCGCCGACCCGGACCCGGCAGTAGCGGATGGGTTTCTTGAACCCGGTCAACTCCTCGATCTCCAGCACCTCGCCGATCACGAGCGGACCACGCACGTCGGCAGCGGTGTCCTGGATCTGCTCGACCTCCAGGCCGAGCCGGACGAACGTCGCGTCGAGCTGCTCGGCCGAGAGGTCAGGCGGCAGGTCGGCGTGCTCGGAGAGCCAGGACAGGGGGACCCGCATCAGACCTCCATGCCGAAGGCTCGGGTGAACCGGACGTCGCCCTCGACCATGTCGCGGATGTCGGCCACGCCGTGCCGGAACTGCAGGGTGCGCTCGATGCCCATGCCGAAGGCGAAGCCGCTGTACTCCGTGGGATCTATGCCGCACGCGACCAGGACCCGGGGGTTGACCACACCGCAGCCACCCCATTCGACCCAGCGCGGGCCGTCGCGGTGCGCGGCGAACCACACGTCGAACTCGGCGGACGGTTCGGTGAACGGGAAGTACGCGGGCCGCCACCGGGTCCTGGCCTCGGGGCCGAACATCGTGCGGGCGAAGTGGTCCAACGTGCCCCGGAGGTGGGCCAGGTTGATCCCCCTGTCCACGACCAAGCCCTCGATCTGGCCGAACACCGGGGTGTGGGTCGCGTCGAGTTCGTCGGTGCGATAAGTCCGACCCGGGCAGATGACGTAGATCGGCGGGGTCCGCGCCAGCATCTCGCGAGCCTGCACGGGCGAGGTGTGAGTACGCAGGACCAGGCCGCTGTCCGGCGGGTCGACGAAGAACGTGTCCATCATGGTGCGGCTCGGGTGGTCCGGCCGGATGTTGAGCGCGTCGAAGTTCAGCCACTCCGCTTCCAGCTCGGGGCCCTCGGCGACGTCGTAGCCCATGGCGATGAAGACGTCGCACATCCGCTCGACGATCGTGGTCAGCGGGTGCCGCGCCCCCCTCGGGGTTCGGTCCCACGGAAGCGTGACGTCGACGGCCTCCTCGCGCAGCACCCGCTCGTCCCGCTCGGCGGTGAGCTCGCGCCGCCGGGCGTCGTACGCCGCCTGGATCTCCACCCGCGCGGCGTTGACCCGCTTGCCCGCGTCGGCCCGGGCCTGCGGCGGTAGGGCGCCGAGCTCACGGCGGGCCAGCGACACCGCGGCCCGCTCGCCCAGGTGTGGGGGCTTCAGCGCGGTCAGTGAATCGAGGTCGGCCGCCTTGCCGAAGTCGGTACGGGCCGTCTCGACGGCCTCGGCGAGCGCCTCGGCCGAGAGCAGAGCGACCTGCTTGGGGTCGTAGCTGTATTCGGTCATCTGTGCGGGAAGTCCGTCCTGCGGTCGGGAACGCGGCGCTTGCTCGGCGTTCCATCCTCGTCGACCCGCACGTGCGGTCCGCCGGTCAGGGGTCGCTCAGGCCTGCTGAGGACCGGCGGACCCTC
>Ga0183260_10005262_pt1 | contig 10193 bp, 10 predicted proteins | sample AntDrymUQ4972206_2_FD_129768 | JGI IMG/M metagenome (GOLD analysis project Ga0183260, IMG submission 129768) | Polar desert sand microbial communities from Dry Valleys, Antarctica - metaG UQ497 (22.06) (version 2) (version 2) | ecosystem: Environmental > Terrestrial > Soil > Desert | place...
CCGGCGAGATAGTTCTTGAGTTCCGAAACGGCGTGCTCGGAAAAATGAAACACCGACGCCGCGAGTGCCGCGTCCGCGCCGCCGGCGGTGAACACGTCGCGGAAGTGTTCGAACGTGCCTGCGCCGCCGGACGCAATCACAGGAATCGACACCGCGGAGGCGACCGTCGATGTCAGTTCACAGTCGAAACCGGAGCGCGTTCCATCCCGGTCGATCGAGGTCAGCAGAATCTCTCCTGCGCCTCGCGCTTCCGCTTCGCGTGCCCACTCGACAGCTTCTCTTGTAGTCGCCGATCGTCCTCCGCGCGTGTAGACGCGCCAGCCGTCCTCAGCGCGTTTGGCGTCGATGGCGACGACCACCGCCTGGGACCCGTAGCGACCCGCGAGAGTGGTGATGAGCGAGGCCTCTGCGAGGGCGGCGCTGTTGATGCTGACCTTGTCGGCGCCGGCCTCGATCACCGCGCCGGCGTCCGCTTCGGTGGAGATGCCGCCGCCGACGGTAAGCGGGATGAACAACTCACGTGAGACGTCCGCGATCGTCCGCGCCAGCGCGCGCCGTCCTTCGACCGTCGCCGTGATGTCGAGGACGACGAGCTCATCGATCCCCTCGGTGTTGTAGCGCCGGGCGAGCTCGGCCGGGTCACCTGCGTTGCGCAGCCCCTCAAAGCTCACGCCTTTGACGACGGAGCCGTCACGAACGTCGAGGCAGGCGACGATGCGTTTGGACAGCATGTCAGCGTCTCGTTACTTCCTGGTTAGAGCGATGAAGTTGCGAAGAAGGCGGATCCCCGCATCGCCCGATTTCTCCGGATGGAACTGCACGCCCGCAACATGTCCACGCTCGACGACCGCGGCGAAACCCTGGCCGTGCTCCGACGTAGCGACACAGTCCGGTGTAATCGGAGCGGCGAAGGTGTGGGTGAAGTAGACCTGCGCGTGGTCGGCAATCCCATCGAGCAGCACGCTTGGGCGCACGGCGTCCAGGCGGTTCCAACCCACATGCGGGACCTTCATGGGACGCTCGGCGACGATCCTTTCGCAGCGACCCGACACCAACCCGAGGCCGGCGGCCTGGGGGGCCTCTTCACTGCCTTCGTACAACCACTGCATGCCGAGGCAGATCCCGAACAACGGCACACCCGCTTCCACACGACCGAGAATCGCTTCGCGCCACCCATCGTCCAGCGCGGCCGTCACACCGAAGTGGCCAACGCCCGGAACGACGACGCCCGAGCAGCCTGACAGATCCTCGGGCGCTCGTGGCGACACGAGCTCGGCACCCGCGGCAAGAAAGCCCTTACGGACGGAGGTCAGATTTCCGGCGCCATAGTCGATCAGCGCAATCGTCACAACAACCCCTTGGTCGAAGGAAGCATGCGCGCCATGCGCGGATCTTTTGCTGTCGCGGCCCGGAGCGCGCGCGCGAACGCCTTGAAGCACGCTTCGACGTGGTGGTGGCTGGAACGTCCGTAGAGGACCTTCAGGTGAACGTTGCCCTTGACACCCTGCGCGAAGCCGTCGAAGAAGTCGTTCACCAGTTCCGCCTGCAGGTCTCCGACCTGTTTGACCCGGAGCTTCAATTCGACGACGCTGTGGATCCGGCCGCCGAGGTCGATCGCCGCAACCGCGAGCGTTTCATCCATCGGCATGATGAAGGACCCGGCGCGGTTGATGCCGCGGCGCGTGCCGAGCGCATTCGAGACTGCCTCGCCGAGAGCGATGCCGACGTCCTCTACGGTGTGGTGCTGATCGACGTCCAGATCGCCGTCGGCCTTGATCGTCAAGTCGAACGCCCCGTGCCGAGCGACGAGCTCCAGCATGTGATCCAGGAAGCGGATACCGGTGCTGATGTCGTAGCGTCCGCGACCATCAAGATTGAGCTTCAGCCGGATCTGCGTCTCGGTCGTGTTCCGTTCGATCAGCGCCCGCCGCACAGGACCTCCTCGATCGCCGCAATGCACGCCCGGGTGTGTGCCACGACGCCGGTCGTGATGCGGACGTAGCCTTTGCAGAGCGGGTCCGCAGAGCGATCCCGCACGTAGATCCCGCGGGTTTTCAGGCCCGCAACGACGTCCTTCGCTGCGTCGCCGAACTGCGCGAACACGAAGTTGGCCTCACTCCTGAGACAGGTGTGCCCGAGCCGATCGAGCGCGGCGTACAGCAGCCGCTTCGATTCGCGCACTTCACTGAGGTACCAGTGGTAGTGCGTCGTATCCCTCATCGCCGCAGGAATGGCGAGCGCGGCCGCGATATTGATGCTGTACGGCGGCACGCACTCGCGGATTTGCTCCAGTGTTGCCGGTGTGGCGACGAGTGCGCCGGCGCGCAGGGCGGCGAGGCCATACGCCTTCGAGAACGTGCGCCCGACGACGAGGTTTGGATGTCGATCGAGCAGCGGCTGCTCGATCAGTGTCTGGCCACCGAAATCGATGTAGGCCTCATCCACCAGGATCAGCGCATGCGGAGCCGCGGTCGCGATCGAGAGGACGCTCTCACGAGGGATGAGCAGACCGGTCGGGTTGTGCGGTGTCGTCAGGAACACGATCCGCGTCGCCGGCGTGATAGCCGCAACCACATCGTCCAGCGGAAACGCGAAGCCCGGTCCGAGCGGTACCTCCACGACCCTTCCGCCGGCTTTGCGCGACGAGCCCGCATACATGTCGAATGCGGGCACGACGATGAGGGACTCGAGCGGTGACGAAGACGGCCCACGCAGTGTGGCGAGCGCGGCCGCGAATATTCCCTCGTCCAGCCCGTTCACCAGGACCACGTAGGACGGCGGCACCCGGAGCAGCGTCGCGGTTGCCGCCGTGGGATCGGTGTAATCCGGATAGACGGCGGCCATTTCGCGAGTCAGCGCGCCGAGAGCATCGAGTACTGCCTGCGAGCAGCCGCCGGTATTCTCATTGAGGTGCAGCCGGAGGCCTTCGGCCGGCATCGAGAGCTTTTCGTACATCGCGGTCATCGCGCGTCCTTCCCTGGTCGCAGCCGCATACGGATCGAGTCCGCGTGGCCGGTCAATCCCTCAGCGTCGGCAAGCGCCACCGCCGCGGGCCCGATCGCCCGGACGCCGGCGCGCGTGACGCGCTGGACGGTCGAGACGCGCACGAAGTCCGCGGCACTCAGTCCGCCGCGTCCACGTGCGGCGCCGCTCGTCGGCAGCACGTGGTTCGATCCGGAGGAGTAGTCGCCGAGGGCCTGCGCACTGTACTCGCCCACGAACACCGTCCCGGCGTTGGTTAGCTGTGCCGCCACCTTCTCATCGTCACAAACCACGTGCTCTGGCGCGATCCTCTGCGAGATCAGAACGGCGTCCCTGACGGTCCGCGTGATGACGATACCGCCGTTACGCGTCAGCGCGACGCGCGCCGGTCCAGCAGCTGGAACTTGCTGCTCGATTTCCTTGGCCACTGCCGCGGCGAGCCGTCGGGACGGCGTCAGCAGGATGGCGCGTGCATCAGGGTCGTGCTCGGACTGCGCGATCAGGTCGGCCGCGATCCACGCCGGATTGCCGCTCGACGAGACCACCACGATCTCGCTCGGGCCCGCGAAGAAGTCGATTGCGCAGTCGCGGGAGACGAGTGCCTTGGCGGCGGCGACGTAGGCGTTACCCGGGCCGACGATCTTGTCGACCCGTGGAATGGTCTCGGTGCCATACGCCATCGCCGCAATCGCCTGGGCGCCGCCAATGCGAAACATCCGGTCGATCCCGGCCTCCAGTGCCGCGAGCATCACCGTCGCCTCCGGCCTCGGGCAGACGGCAATCACCTCGCGCACCCCGGCGATCCGCGCCGGGATTGCGGTCATCAGCAGTGAGGAGGGAAGCGGGTAGCGTCCGCCGGGAACGTAGCAGCCAGCGCGCTCGAGAGGCGTCACTCTCTGCTCCACGTTGACACCGGTCACGGTCGTGACCCGCCAGCCCCTTGGCACCTGCTTCTGCGCGACGGTCCGGATGTTCCGCGCCGCAAGCTTGATCGCGTCCCGAACGTCCGGTTCGACAGTCATCGCGAGACGTCTCATCTCCGCCCGGCTGATCTCGACGTCGCCTTCGAGCCGGTCGAACCTGTGCGCGTATTCGAGGACGGCCTCATCGCCGCGCTCACGCACCGCCGACACGATCTGCCGCACGCGCCGCTCGAGGCCCGGGTCACGTCGCGACTCGGTATCGACCAGCCGCGCGACCGCGTCCTCGTCGGAGCTGTCGACGATACGAATGACAGAAGTCATCTGGCTCATCACAGGACGATCTTGTTCAAGGGATATTCGACGATCCCCTGGGCGTTGGCCGCCTTCAGGCGGGGGATGAGGTCGCGGACGGTCCGTTCCTCGATGATCGTGTTGAGCGCCACCCAATCGGCGTCGGAGAGCGGTGAGATCGTCGGACGCTGGAGCGCCGGCAACAGCGCGAGCACGGCGTCCAGATCGCTGCGTCGGACGTTGAGCATGATGCCGACCCGCCCCTGCGCCTCGATGGCGGCCCGCAGCAGCAACGCGACGTTCTGCAGCTTGGTCCGCTTCCATTCGTCGGCGAGCGAGTTGGTGTTGGCAATGAGCTGGGTGTTGGATTCGAGGACGGTGTCGATGATCCGCAGGCGATTGGCGCGCAGCGAGGATCCCGTCTCGGTCACTTCGACGATGGCGTCGGCAAGAACGGGCGGCTTGACTTCGGTCGCGCCCCAGGAAAACTCGACGTTGACGTTGACCCCGTGCCGCGCGAAGTAGGCCTGCGAAGCGCGCACCAGCTCGGTTGCGACCGTGGCGCCTTCGAGATCCTGGACCGTGCGGTAGCGCGACTCTTCGGGAACCGCGAGCACCCACCGCACCTTGCCGAAGCTCTGTTTCGCGTAGATGAGATCAGCAAGCGGCTCGATGGTGGCGCCCCCGCCGTTGGCCGCCGCGTGCTCCGCGATCCAATCCTGGCCGGTGAGACCCGCGTCGAGGACGCCATCCCCGACGTAGCGCGCCATCTCCTGCGCGCGGATCAGCATGCAGTCGATCTCCGGATCGTCGATCGCTGGAAAATAGGATCGCGTACCGGCGTAGATGTTGAAGCCGGCGCGGGCGAATAGCTGGATGGTCGCGTCCTGGAGCGAGCCCTTGGGCAGACCGAGTTTGATCCTGTTCATCACAGCTCCTCGCTTCGGAAGCAGGTGCGGGTTCCGGTGTGACACACCACCTGCTCGCCCTCGCACTGAACCTTCAGCAGGAGCGTGTCGTCGTCGCAATCGACGAGGTACCCGACGACGCGGAGGCGGTTGCCGGAGGTTTCACCTTTCATCCACAGCTTGTTGCGGGTGCGGCTGAAGAAGGTGGCGTAACCAGAGGCGCGGGTCCGGGCCAGCGCCTCCTGGTTCATGAAGCCGACCATCAACACCTCTCCGGACGCGTCGTCCTGGATGACGGCAGGGATGAGCCCTCCCAGCTTTGAAAAATTCATATCAACTTCCAACGTCCAAACTCCAACTGCCAAGGGTACAAAGAAAAAGGCCCTGCGGGATTCTCCGGCAGGGCCTCGGTGGTGCGCGTTTCTAAATGTCTAGCTCAACGTGCGCACGAATACCGGCCCGCCGGAGCAGGAATGATGGTGGACGGTATGGTGCAGAGACGAAAACACTTAAAGAGGCTACCGCCTCTTGGAGACTCGCGTCAACCTTCGCACCCCGATTGCCCATCTTCAGAGCTGTCATTAAGGCTATAATCATGACCATGATTATGGTCAATATATTTGATGTAAAGGCTAAGCTGTCCGAGTATCTCGAGGCGGTCGGGCGGGGCGAGCGGGTCATGATCTGCAAGCGGAACCGGCCAATTGCGGAGCTCAGGCGGGTGGATGCGGCGCCTGCAGCGCGGCGGCTCGGCACCGCCGTCGGTACCGTCACCATCCCGGCGTCGTTCTTCGAGCCGCTGCCCGACGATGTGCTCGAGGGGTTTGAGGGCCGTCCACCGCGGAACGAACGGGCGTCCAGGGTAGCAGAATCAGGTTCAACCTACGGTCCGAAGAACCGGCGGCGCAAGTGAAGCTGTTGCTCGATACCTGCACCTTCTTGTGGGCGATCTCCGAGCCGGACCGGCTGCCGCAACGCGTCGTGGACGCGATCCTGGCGCAGGAGAATGAAGTGTTTGTCAGCGCCGCGTCCGCGTGGGAGATCGTGATCAAGACCGGCACCGGACGCCTCGAGCTTCGCGGCGAGGTGGATCGCTTCGTCCGCGAACAGCGCGAGGCGGCGGGGTTCGCGCCACTTGCGATCGACGAAGAATCCGCTCTGCACGTGTCGCGCTTGCCGGTCCTGCACCGCGATCCGTTCGACCGCATCCTCGTCAGCCAGGCGATCGTTCATGGCCTGACGATCCTCACACCCGACCCGCTGGTGATTCAGTATCCTGCCCGCACGGCGTGGTGATATGCCGCCGGCCGCCTCCGGCTGTGTCGCCCGACGGGAAGCTGCTGGTGTTCGCGCGCGATTCATCAGCAACGCGAGGGGTGGTCGACCGCGCCGGTCTCGGCCGGAAGGCTTCGGCGCTACAATCCTGCTTGGCGTCGGTTCGCCACGCTATCGCCTGTCGGGCCTGGGGCCCAGTCTGGCGGCTGAGGGGGACAATCGCATGCGAACACCAACCGGAACTTCTGCGTGTGTGGCTATGTTGATAGCGCTGTTCAGTGGCCAGGCCCCTGCCGCCGAACAGCTCTTGCGGCCCGACCAGGCAGCCTTCCGCGCCCTCTATAAAGAACTGGTCGAAACGAACACCACCCTCTCTGACGGCAGTTGTACGCTGGCCGCGCAACGGATGGCAGCACGGCTCAAGGCCGCTGGGATGCCGGACGCCCAGCTGACCCTATTCGCTCACCCCGAGCATCCCAAGGAGGGCGGCCTGGTCGCCGTCTATCCGGGTACATCCAAGACCCTGAAGCCAATCCTGGCGATCGCCCACATCGACGTCGTCGAAGCGAAGCGTGAAGACTGGGCCCGCGATCCGTTCTCGCTCATCGAGGAGGACGGCTATTTCTACGGTCGCGGGACAGCTGACAACAAGGCGATGGCAGCGATGCTGGTCGATACCCTGATCCGCTTCCAGCAAACGGGCTACCAACCGGGACGCACTGTCAAGATTGCGCTGACCTGCGGGGAAGAGACGAACGGCGCGTTCAACGGCGTGGAGTGGCTTGCCGCGAACAAGCGCGGCCTAATCGACGCCGAGTTTGCTCTGAACGAGGGTGGCGGCGGAACGTCGGACGGGAAGGGCAACGTCGTCGAGCAAGCAATGCAAGTCGGCGAGAAGACGTTTGCTACCTATCGTCTCGAAACGCGCAACCCGGGCGGCCATAGTTCGGTGCCGCGCCCGGACAATGCTATCAATCAGCTGGCGCATGCGCTCATCCGTGTCGAAGCGCATGAGTTCCCGCTGGAGATGAGCGACACGACGCGAACCTACTTCCGCGAGGCGGGGGAGGGCCGGAAGGACGAGAGTGGCGCTGCAATGGTCGTGCTGGCCGCCAACCCGTCAGACAAGGTCGCAGAGGCAATCGTCAACAGGGACCCGTTCCTTCATTCGAACCTGCGCACCACCTGTGTCGCAACAATGCTTGACGGCGGCCACGCTCGAAACGCGCTGGCTCAGCGTGCCGGTGCATACGTCAATTGCCGCATCTTCCCAGGCCACTCGGTCGAAACGATCCGCGCCGAACTGACCAGGATTGTCGCCGATCCCGAAGTCACAGTGACGTCCATACCGCCGCTGCGTCCGACACCGCCTGCGCCGCCGCTGGACCCGAAAGTCATGGGCCCCGCAAAGACCCTGGCTGCGAAATATTTCCCTGGAGTGCCGGTCGTACCGACTATGCAGAATGGCTACACCGACGCCACCTTCCTCGGGGCAGTCGGCATTCCGACCTACGGAGTACCGGGGGCATGGCGTGATCCCGATGGCAACGGCGCGCACGGACTGAACGAGCGCATTGAGGTGCGATCCCTCTTTGTTGGTCGCGATTATCTCTACGACCTGATCAAGGCATACGCCGGGCAGTAACGTTTCAATCAGCCGATGCAGGCCGTGTCAACGCATTTGAGACAAACCTGATCCAGTAGCTACTGTCGCAAACTCCCTCGAATTGATCAGCGCCGCCGAGATCGAGGCGTTCGAGGCGCGTGCAGTCCGATTCGCGTCGGCAGAGGGGCAGTCGAAGAACGTCGGCTTGCGGCTGGAATAGCACGGGCGAGGTGCTGCGTGCTATGGCCGGACGCGGCTCGCGGCCTCAATCCGTCGTCGGCCTCGACCAACAACTTCCACCCGCCGATGGCTGTCGACGGGCGTCAACAGAGCGCCGCGCTCTTTCACCAGATCCTGAACGTCGATCGATGTGTCGCTCAACTCGTTCCGTTGTTCGATCGCGCCTCAAGCCCGCTGAAACACCGCTGTATCGCCGGAATTACACCTGACATCAAATTGATCTCAGAACCCGCGCACGATGCTTAGGTGCTGGCGCGAGCCCTGCCATAATGGCGCATCCCCACAGTCGGCGCCGCTGTCCACCGAAGCGCGCGCGGACGTTCGGAAGAGTATTTCGGCTGGAAGAGTTCCCGGCGCCCTTGGGCGAGCCTTGAGTTTCCCAGGGTGGAAGACCCTTGAAGGTTATGACATCTATTAAACTGCCGGTGACGGTTCTGCCCTGCCAGTTCTGTGGACTTGTCGGGTCACTCCACGGTTCGGATATCGAATGTATTGCAGCTCTACGGGCACAAGTCGGCCGCTTGGTCGCGTTGGCCGACTCACCCATCAAACGCGTCGCATAACGACAAGCCAGATCGCTCGTGGCACGAGCTCATGACCACCCACCTGCCCCGCTGCGGTCAAGTTCTAGCAGGACGTGTTCAACTGGCAGCCGAGCGAAGCGATGGATGGGAGACATGGTCACCTACCAGATGTTCAACCGCGGCGACGCCCTGCTCGGCGGCTTGATGAACAAGCCGAAGGCGCTATTTCTTGCTGAAATCGATCGGCCCGTCAATGAAGCGCTTGCGCAGCGCCGTCAGCGCTTCGGCATTCCCCTGCCGAAAAAATCCCAGGATTGTCTCGTGCCCCTTGTCATTCGCCCGGAAGCCGACCATCGACTCGGTGACCTCGACCTCCTTCGGGCCGAGTTCCTTGAACTCCAGCACCGTCACGATGTCTGATTTGAGCACGTCGGCATGCGGAAAGCCGGGCGGTGTCCGCGCGACCTGCATCGAGATCATCTGCGGTGGGCGGTAGCTCACGAACCGGTTCTGGATGTTGCCCGGATCGCCGAGTTTCGCATCGGGGCGATAGGACGACTCCCAGATCCCGCCCAGACGAAAGTCGACGTGTACCAGCGGTGCGACCCACGCCGCCGCGCCGGCAGTCGTCGCGAACGCGTCCCACACCTGCTGCATCGTCGCCGGGATCACGACGACATGCTGGAGGACGCGCGTGCCGTCGGCTGCGACGTAGGACGTGTCACGAACGCTTGCGGGTGACTGCGCGACGGCGGGATGTGTCGACACGATTGCCGCGACCGCGAACGCCGCGATCAGTCTTCTTCTCAGGTTCATGCTTCTTCTCCGGTGGACGCCGCGCCGCTCGGTGCAGCTGAAGGCGCGCGAAATAAATGTGGAGTTGATCGATCGCCGCGTCGTATGCCTCGATGCCGCGATAGGTCCGCGCCAGCATCACGGCACCTTCCATCGTCGTCAGAACGAAGACGGCGAGCGCATGTCGGTCCAGATCACGCGGCAATCGGTCGCCGGCCTCGTCGAGACAGGTCTCGATCGCGGCCGTCCACGCCGCGAAGTTCGCCGCGAGCGCTTCGCGCACCGGCGGATCCGGTTCGTGAAGTTCGAGTGCCAGGCTGCCGATCGGGCAGCCGTAGGTGCAGTCCGAATCCGTCAGCAGGGATCTATAGCGATCGAGTAGCGCGAACACCCGCGCGATCGGATCGGCCACGCCCTGCCACGCCGGCTCGAGCAGCATCGGGCGGATGCCGCCGCGATAGGCGCCGAGCACTGCCAGCAGAACTTCCTGCTTCGTCGGGAAGAAGAAATAGACACTGCCCGGATTCGCCTTCGCCGCCCCGGCAATGTCGGCGATGGTGGTCGCGCCGTAGCCCTTCGCGGCGAACAGGCCGAGTGCGAAGTCAGATCTTGTTTCTGCGCGGTGCCCGTGTCGGAGGACGACCGCGCA
>Ga0183260_10005264_pt1 | contig 10190 bp, 5 predicted proteins | sample AntDrymUQ4972206_2_FD_129768 | JGI IMG/M metagenome (GOLD analysis project Ga0183260, IMG submission 129768) | Polar desert sand microbial communities from Dry Valleys, Antarctica - metaG UQ497 (22.06) (version 2) (version 2) | ecosystem: Environmental > Terrestrial > Soil > Desert | place...
TCGCAGCGTTACGGCGGGCCATCAGCCGTGCCTCCTGTCAGCGGGGGCCTCGTTGGGAGGAGTCACGGCTACTTCTTGACCCCGTACATCGACCGCGACTGCTTGCGATCGGAAACTCCCGAGGCGTCCAGGGTGCCGCGAATGACCTTGTAGCGAACGCCCGGCAGGTCCTTGACGCGTCCGCCGCGCACGAGGACGACGGAGTGCTCCTGAAGATTGTGACCCTCGCCCGGGATGTAGCAGGTGACCTCCATCCCGTTGGTCAGCCGCACGCGCGCCACCTTGCGAAGAGCCGAGTTCGGCTTCTTCGGAGTCGCCGTGTAGACGCGGGTGCAAACGCCGCGCCGTTGCGGGGCGGCGATGCGTGCCTTCCCCCCCTGCCCAGACTTGAGGCCCGGCGTCGTGACCTTCTTCGTCGGGGTCTTTCGGCCCTTGCGGATCAGCTGATTGGTCGATGGCACGGCGCGTCATGGTAGCGAAGTGCCCGTTTGGCTACGCCTCGAACAACCCCCTGTAGCCTGCGGAATCGTGAGCGGAGATGTGAGTCAGAGGCCGATCCTGGCCGTCGACGTCGACGGCGTCGTCAGCCTCTTCGGCTTCGACGGGCCACTCGACCAGGTTCCCGGCAAGTTCCACCTGATCGAAGGGGTCGCCCATTGCATCGCCCGCGGGGTTGCCGAGCGCCTGATCCGCCTCGCGGATCACTTCGAGCTGATCTGGGCCACCGGCTGGGAGGAGCGCGCGAACGACCACCTGCCGCTGCTGTTGGGCCTGCCCGAGCTCCCCGCGCTCACCTTCGGGGGCCGCGCCCGATTCGGCACGGCCCACTGGAAGCTGGAGGCCCTTGACGAGTACGCGGGCTCGCGACCGCTCGCGTGGGTCGACGACTCGTTGGACGAGAGCTGCCACGCGTGGGCCGCCGAGCGGGCCGCCCCCACGCTGTTGATCCCCACGCTCTCGGACGAGGGGTTGACGGACTCCCAAGTGGAGACCGCGATCGAGTGGGCTGAAAGCCTGCGCGATAGCTCCACGAACTAGATGAGTGATTCCATCTAGGGGTACACTGAGCACAGTGGAAGGCTGGGTGCCGATCGTTTTCCTGATGTTCGTCTTGAAGATCCCCGTCGGCCTGCTTCTATACCTCGTTTGGTGGGCGCTCCACGCCCACGACGAGCCCGAGGAGGCGCCCGACACGGGCAGCGAGGATCGCCACTTCAAGCGCTTCCGGCGCGAGCCGAACCGGCCACGCGGCCCGCGCCGCGGCGGCCCCGCTCCCGATTGCCTGCCCCTGCCGGAGCCTGACCACGCACGCACGTCGATCCGCTCACGCCATGGAAAGGCAAGTCAACGTGGGTGAGCGGCGCGGTCGCCTCGAGGGGAGCGGGCGCTAGCTCTCGCTGGTCGATGATGCCGAGGCGCCGGCTTCGCCGCTGCTCTCGACGCCCTCGATCTCCTGCGCCAGCTCCTCGAGCTCCTCGGCGAACGACGGGCCGAAGCCTTCGACATTGGCCGACTCCTCGCCGTCCTCGCCCAGTCCGAGCTCAGCTGCGAGCTCGTCGGCATCCAGCAATTCCTCGTCGGGGCGCTGGGCGGGCTCGACGGGCTCGATCTCGAGCGAGCGGTAGTGGCGCAGGCCGGTCGCGGCCGGGATCAGCTTGCCGATGATCACGTTCTCCTTGAGGCCGACCAGGCGGTCGCGCTTGCCCTCCAGGGCAGCGTCGGTGAGCACCTTGGTCGTCTCCTGGAACGAGGCTGCGGAGAGGAAGGACTCGGTCGCCAGGGATGCCTTGGTGATCCCGAGGATCCGCTCCTTGCCCTTCGCCGGCGCGCCGCCGCCGGACTTGGCCGCCTTGTTGGTCTTGACGAGCTTGTGCCGGTCCTCGAGCGCGCCGGGCAGGAGGTCGGTGGAGCCCTTGGATTCGATCTCGACCTTCTTCATCATCTGACGCACGATCAGCTCGATGTGCTTGTCGTTGATGTCGACGCCCTGCGTCTTGTAGACCTTCTGCACTTCCTTGACGATGTACTGCTCCGTCTCCGTCCGGCCCTTGACCTCCAGGATCTCCGCCGGGTAGAGCGAGCCCTCGTTGAGCTGGGTCCCGGCTTCGACGCGGTCGCCGTGCTTGACGTAAAGACGCGAGCGTGGGGGCAGCTTGGAGTCGTGCTCCTCGCCCTTCGAGTCGGTGATCGTGATCACGATCGCCTTGTCGGAGTCCTCGACCGAGACCTTGCCGTCAACGCCCGCCATCTGGGCCAGGCCCTTCGGCTTGCGAGCCTCGAACAGCTCGACCACGCGGGGCAGGCCCTGGGTGATGTCGAGCCCGGCCACGCCGCCCGTGTGGAACGTGCGCATCGTCAGCTGGGTGCCCGGCTCGCCGATCGACTGGGCGGCGATGATCCCCACCGCATCGCCCATCTCGACGATCGATCCGGTCGCCAGCGCGCGTCCGTAACAGAGGCGGCAAACGCCGGTTTCGAACTCGCACTTGAGCGCGGAGCGAACGGGAACGGTCGCACCCTCCTCGTCGCCGAATGCCTCCACGATCGCCGCGATCTCTGGCTTGTCGATCTCCTGGTTTCGCTTCAGGATCTCACGGCCACGCTTGGTCGCGAACTTCTTGGCGGCCATGCGGCCGAGGAGGTTCGGGTTGACGGTGCCGTCCTCGAGCATGACGGGCATCTCGATGCAGTCCTTCGTCTTGCAGTCCTCGATGCGGACGATCACGTCCTGGCAGACATCGACCAGGCGCCGGGTCAGATACCCGGAGTCGGCGGTGCGCAGGGCGGTGTCAGCCAGGCCCTTGCGGGCGCCGTGGGTTGAAATGAAGTACTCGAGGACCGTCAGGCCTTCCATGAAGTTGGCCTTGATCGGGCGCTCGATGATCTCGCCCTTCGGGTTGGCCATCAGACCGCGCATGCCGGCCAGCTGACGGATCTGCTTGAACGATCCACGCGCGCCGGAGTTGGCCATCATGAAGATCGGGTTGAGCTCGTCTAGGTTGTCCTGCATGGCCTCCGCGACCTCGTCGGTGGCGGCGTTCCACAGCTCCGTGACGCGCTCCTTGCGCTCATCGGCCGTGATGTAGCCGTCCTGGTACTCGTCCAGGATCGCCGCCGCACGCTTCTCGTAGCCGTCCAGGATCTTCTGCTTGTTCGGCGGCGAGATGACGTCGTTCTTCGAGACCGTGATCCCCGCGGTTGTCGCGAAGTGGAAGCCCAGCTCCTTGAAGGCGTCGAGGGTCTGGGCGATCGCGCCGGCACCGTACCTCTCGATCAGCTCGTAGACGACCGCGTTGATTTCCTTCTTGACCAGTGAGCGGTTGTAGAACGTGTAGGTCTCGGGGTCCCATTCGTCCTCCAGAGCCTCAGCGAGCGCACGCTCGATCCGGTCGTTGAAGATGATCCGCCCGACGGTGGTCAGGAAGTGCTCGTGACCGGCGCGCCTGTACTCCGCGTAGTCCTGGAGCTTGACCAGGCCGCGCTCGTACGCCAGTTCGGCCTCCTGCGCCGTCCGGAACGGGTGGGGGGCGGGATTGAGCTTCGTCGCGTCGAGCGTCTCGACGTCCTTGGCCGAATAGGTCAGGTAATAGATACCCAGCACCATGTCCTGCGACGGAGTCGCCAGGGGCGAGCCCGAAGCCGGGGACAGGATGTTGTTGGAGGAGAGCATGAGCACGCGGGCCTCGGCCTGAGCCTCGGCTGAGAGCGGCACGTGGACCGCCATCTGGTCGCCGTCGAAGTCGGCGTTGAAGGCGTGGCAAACCAGGGGGTGAACCTGGATCGCCTTGCCCTCGACCAGCACCGGCTCGAACGCCTGGATGCCCAGGCGGTGGAGGGTGGGGGCGCGGTTCAGCAGGACGGGATGCTCGTGGATGACCTCCTCGAGCACGTCCCAGACCTCGGGCACCATCGAGTCGACCATCTTCTTGGCCGCCTTGATGTTCTGGACCGCCTTGCGCTCGACCAGGCGGGCCATGATGAAGGGCTTGAAGAGCTCCAGGGCCATCAACTTCGGCAGGCCGCACTGATGGAGACGGAGGCTGGGGCCCGACACGATCACCGAGCGACCCGAGTAGTCAACGCGCTTGCCGAGCAGGTTCTGGCGAAAGCGCCCCTGCTTGCCCTTCAGCATGTCGGAGAGCGACTTCAGTGCGCGGTTGCCGGGCCCGGTGACCGGACGCCCGCGGCGGCCGTTGTCGAACAGCGCGTCGACGGCCTCCTGGAGCATCCGCTTCTCGTTGTTGACGATGATCTCCGGCGCGCCGAGGTCAAGCAGTCGCTTGAGCCGGTTGTTGCGGTTGATCACCCTCCGGTAGAGATCGTTCAGGTCGGAGGTCGCGAAGCGGCCACCGTCCAGCTGGACCATCGGCCGCAGCTCCGGCGGAATCACGGGCACGCAGTCGAGGACCATCCACTCGGGCCTGTTCTCGGAGTTCTTGAACGACGACGCGACCTTCAACCGCTTCACGGCGCGGGCCTGCTTTTGGCCCTTCGACGTGTTGATCGTCTGCTCCAGCTCCTCGCACTCGGCCTCCATGTCGACCTGGTCCAGCAGCTCGCGGATGGACTCGGCGCCCATCCCGCCCTGGAAGTACTCGCCCCAGCCAAACGGCGATCCGAAGCGCTCCTTCAGCTCGCGGAAGACGCCCTCGTCGTTGATCACGTCCTTGACCTTCATCGTCTGGAAGGTCTCCCAGACCTGTTCCATGCGCAGGATCGCGTCCTCGATGTAGGCCTCGGTGTCTGAGATCTCCGACTCCATGGCCTTGCGGAGCTCCTTCAATACCTTGGTGCGCTCGGCCTCGTCCAGCTTCTTGGGGTTGGTGAACGGCAGGTTCTCCGCCCATAGCTCGTCCTCGCCGTCCCAGCCGGCCCTGGCGTTTTCGCCCTCAAGCCAGGCCACGCGGCGCTCCAAGCCTTCGCTGAGCTGCTGCGTGCGCTGCTCGCGCTCGGCCCGGTAGGCGTCGAGGACCTTCTGGACCTCTTTCTCCAGCTTGGTCATGTCCTTCGTGCGCGCCTCTTCGTCGACCTGGGTGACGATCGATGCGGCGAAGTACAGGACCTTCTCAAGCTCCTTGGGAGCCATGTCGATCAAATAGCCGATGCGACTCGGCACGCCCTTGAAGAACCAGATGTGGGAGACCGGTGAGGCCAGGTCGATGTGGCCCATGCGCTCGCGGCGCACCTTCGAGCGGGTGACCTCGACGCCACAGCGCTCGCAGACGATGCCCTTGTAGCGGACCCGCTTGTACTTGCCGCAGTAGCACTCCCAGTCCTTGGTCGGACCGAAGATGCGCTCGCAGAAGAGCCCGTCCTTCTCCGGCTTCAGCGTGCGGTAGTTGATCGTCTCCGGCTTCGTGACCTCGCCGTGGCTCCAGCCACGGATCTTCTTGGACGAGGCAAGCCCGATCTCGATTGCGTCGAAGTTGTTGATGTCCATGCTCATTCGGCCTTCGCCTCCTCGGCCTCGGCGGCCGCTCCGTTGGTCCCGCCTTCGCCCTCGGCGACGACCTGTTCCTCTTGCTCGTCGGCAGCGCCGTCGCCGTCACCATCGGCGCGCACCCCCGACAGATCGATGCCCAGCTCCTCAGCTGCGCGCAGCAGCTCGTCGTCCTCCTCGCCCAGGTCGACGGTGCCCTCCTCGGCCACCAGGACCGGATCGAGCGACAGCGCCTGGATCTCCTTGAGGAGGACCTTGAACGACTCCGGCACCGACGGCTCGGCGATGTTCTCGCTCTTGACGATCGACTCATACGCCTTCACGCGGCCCACGGTGTCGTCGGACTTGACGGTCAGCATCTCCTGCAGCGTGTAGGCCGCGCCGTACGCCTCGAGCGCCCACACTTCCATCTCGCCGAAGCGCTGGCCACCGAACTGCGCCTTGCCGCCAAGCGGCTGCTGAGTGACGAGGGAGTAGGGACCCGTCGAGCGGGCGTGGATCTTGTCGTCCACGAGGTGGTTCAGCTTCAGGATGTACATCTGCCCGACGGTGACCTGACCCTCGTAGGGCTCGCCCGTGCGCCCCGAGTAGAGCTGTGCTCGACCGGATGACCGCGCACCGGGCAGAGCGGACTTGTCGAGGCCGAGGTCGATGCCGCGATCGGCGTGCTCCTCTTGCCAGCGGACCAGCGTCTCGTCAACATCCTCGACGTGGGCGCCGTCGAAGACCGGCGTGGCCACGTAAACGCGGCCGTCGCGGTCCTGCGACTGCTTGTAGGCCTCGGAGCCGTCGTCGTACCAGCCGTTCGCCGCGGCCCACCCGAGGTGGGTCTCCAGGATCTGGCCGATGTTCATTCGGCTCGGGACCCCCAACGGGTTCAAAATCACGTCGACGGGCGTGCCGTCGGCGAGGAAGGGCATGTCCTCCTCGGGAACGATCCGCGAGATGACGCCCTTGTTGCCGTGACGCCCCGCGAGCTTGTCGCCCTCGGCGATCTTTCGCTTGGTGGCAACGAACACACGCACCAGGTTGTTGACGCCGGGCGCAAGGTCGTCGCCGTCCTCGCGATCGAAGGTGATCACGTCGATGACGACGCCACCTTCGCCGTGCGGAACCTTCAGCGAGGTGTCGCGGACCTCGCGCGCCTTCTCCTTGAAGATCGCCCGGATCAGCTTCTCCTCGGCGGTCAGTTCGGTCTCGCCCTTGGGCGTCACCTTGCCGACGAGCAGATCGCCGGAAACGACCTCGGCGCCGATGCGAACGATGCCGCGCTCGTCGAGGTTGCGAAGCGACTCTTCGGAGCGGTTCGGGATGTCGCGGGTGATCTCCTCGTCGCCCAGCTTCGTGGTGCGGGCGTCGATCTCGTACTCCTCGATGTGGATCGAGGTGAGCTCGTCGTCCTTGACCAAGCGCTGCGAAAGGATGATCGCGTCCTCGAAGTTGTAGCCCTCCCATGACATGAAGGCCACCAGACAGTTCTTGCCGAGCGCGATCTCGCCGCCGGCGGTCGAGGAGCCGTCGGCCAGGGCGTCGCCGGCCTTGACCCTCTGGCCGACATCGACGATCGGTGTCTGGTGGATCAGAGTGCCCTGGTTCGAGCGCCGGAACTTGTCCAGGTCGTACTCGTCCTTCGAGGACCCATGGGTGATGACAAGCTTCTCGGCGTCGACGTATGTGACCTCGCCGTCGCTTCCCGCGATCGTCACGTCGCCCGTGTCCAAAGCGGCACGGCGCTCCATCCCGGTGCCGATCAGCGGCGCCTCCGGCTTCAGGAGCGGCACAGCCTGGCGCTGCATGTTCGAGCCCATCAGCGCCCGGTTCGCGTCGTCGTGCTCCAGGAAGGGGATCAGCGCCGTCGCGATCGACCAGATCTGCGTAGGGGAGACATCCATCAGGTCAACCTGGTTGGGCGCCATCAGGCCGACTTCGCCCTCGCCGACACGGCAGGAAACGGTCGGGCCCTTGAGCTTCTGGGTCTTCGGGTCAACCTCAGCCGAGGCCTGGGCGATGATCTTCTCCTCCTCCTGGGTGGCGTCGAGGTGGACGATCTTGTCGGAGACCACGCCCTTCTCGACGACGCGGTAAGGAGTAGTGACAAAGCCATGCTCGGAGACCTGCGCGTACGAGGAAAGCGAGCCGATCAGGCCGATGTTCGGTCCCTCCGGGGTCTCGATCGGGCACATCCGGCCGTAGTGGGTCGGGTGCACATCGCGAACCTCGATCGGCGCGCGCTCCCGGGTCAGGCCGCCGGCCCCGAGCGCGGAGAGGCGGCGCCGGTGCGTGAGGCCCGCCAGCGAGTTCGTCTGGTCCATGAACTGGGAGAGCTGCGACGAGCCAAAGAACTCCTTCATGGCCGCCACGACCGGGCGGATGTTGATGATCGTCTGGGGCGTGATCGCATCGGCGTCCTCGGTGGTGAGGCGCTCGCGCACGACGCGCTCCATGCGATAGAGGCCGACCCGGAACGCGTCCTGGATCAGTTCCCCGACCGTGCGCAGCCGGCGGTTGCCGAAGTGCTCGTATTCATCGAGGTGGTCCTTCAGGGGCTCACGCGAGTAGGTGATCGCCTCCGCCGCGTAATCCTTGATCGGGTTCTCCTCGTCGATCTCCTCCGGCACGCCCAATAGGCGGGGAAGGCTGACGAGCTCCTTGATCAGGGCGACGATGTCCTCCTTGGTCAGCGTGCGGTGCTCGAGGTCGACGTCCAGGTCGAGGCGTGCGTTCAGCTTGTAGCGGCCTACCCTGGTCAGGTCGTAGCGCTTGGAATCGAAAAAGAGCTGCTCCAGGAGCGCCTTGGCGGCGTCAACCGACGGCGGCTCGCCCGGGCGCTGCTTTTTGAACAGCTCGATCAGGGCGCCCTCCGTGGTGCGGGTCGGCTCCGTGTCGGCCTCGATCGTGTGCCGCATGTAAACCGAGTTGTCGAACAGGGCGAGGATCTCGTCGTCCGTCTCGTAGCCCATGGCGCGCAAGAGCACGGTGACCGGCAGCTTGCGCTTGCGATCGATGCGAGCGTAGACGCGGCCCTTCTTGTCGATCTCCAGCTCGAGCCAGGAGCCGCGCGACGGCATCAGGTTGGCGATGAAGACCTGCTTCTCGCGATCCTTCGGCTCCATCACGTAGGCGCCCGGCGAGCGCACGAGCTGCGTGACGACCACGCGCTCGGTGCCGTTGATGATGAACGTTCCGCGCGGGGTCATCCACGGGAAGTCGCCCATGAAGACGGTCTGCTCGCGGATCTCACCGGTTTCCCGGTTCTGGAAGGCGACCTTGACGTTCAGCGGGCGCGAGTAGGTGACGTCCTTCTCGCGGCACTCGGCGACGGTGTGGGCGGGATCGCCAAATTCGAAGTCGGTGAAGACGATGGCCAAGTTCCCCGTGTAATCCTCGATCGGGGAGATGTCGTTGATGGTTTCCCGCAGCATCCCCTTCTTCGGGTCCGTGAGGGCCTCGAAGGAACGGCGCTGGATATCGATGAGATGGGGAACCTCGAAGGGCTCCGGAAGCCGTGAAAACGACCTCCGCGTGACAGGGGCAGCATGGACTCTGGCCAACTGGGCGACTCCTCAGATGGTCGATATGGGCGCTTCAGCGCAGGATGTGCGCGAAACAAGGGCAAAATGGCGCGACCGATGAAGTTACCACACCGTGCGTGGCAACTTCAAGGGCCGTGCCTAAATTCAGTGAGAACCGGGGTCTATTTGAGCTCGGCAGTGCCGCCGGCCTCTTCGATCTCGGTCACGAGCTTCTCCCCCTCTTCGCGCTCGATGCCCTCCTTGATGGGGCTCGGAGCTTCGTCCACAAGCGCCTTGGCTTCCTTGAGGCCCAGGCCCGTTGCCGCGCGAACGGCCTTGATCACGGGCACCTTCTTGTCACCGGAGCCGGTCAGGATGACGTCGACGGTCGAGCTCTCCTCAGTGGCGTCGTCATCGCCCCCCCCGCCGCCGGCGGCGGGGGCCGCCGCGGCAACCGCGCTCGCCGAAACGCCGAACTCCTCCTCGAGCGCTTTGATGCGCTCAGAGAGCTCGAGCACGGAGATGCCCTTCAGTTCCTCAATCCATTCGTCAGTGCTGGTAGCCATGTTCAGTCCTCCTGGGAGTCTTCGTCAGTTTCGTCAGTTTCTTCCGCCGGAAGCCTCAGCTCCGCCTTCGTTTCCGTCGGGTCCGGGCTCGGGCGGGGAGGCAGGCTCAGCCGCCTCTTCCGCGACTTCGTCGCTAGCTCCAGCGGATTCGGATTCGGCCTCCGGCTTCGGGGCTGGTTCTTCGGTGGGCGGCTCCTCGACGGGAGCCTCTTCGGGCGCGGGCTCGTCGGCTGGCGCCGGCTCCTCCACCGGCGGCTCGGGTTCGGGCGCCTCCGCCTCGGGCACGCGGGCATCGCCGCTCACCAGGCCCTGCTCGGCGATCTGGGCGAGCTGGCGGCCGAGGCCGGAAATCAGGTTGCTCATGCCGGCGACCAAGCCGGTGAGGGGGCTGGCGGTGAGGCCGACGAGCTGGCCGTAAAGGACATCCAGGCCGGGCAGCTTGGCGATCGCGTCGAACGACTCCACGTCAAGCGCGGCCCCGTCCATGATCCCGCCCTTGAACTGAAGGACGTTGTGTTCCTTGGTGAAGGTCGTGATCGTCTTCGCGACGACGACGGCGTCGCCATTGATCAGGGTCAGCGCGATCGGCCCGGTCAGGAGCTCGTCAAGCTCCCCCGTGCCGGCCTTCGCTGCCGCCAGCTTGGCAAGGCGGTTCTTGACGACCTTGAACGA
>Ga0183260_10005265_pt1 | contig 10188 bp, 9 predicted proteins | sample AntDrymUQ4972206_2_FD_129768 | JGI IMG/M metagenome (GOLD analysis project Ga0183260, IMG submission 129768) | Polar desert sand microbial communities from Dry Valleys, Antarctica - metaG UQ497 (22.06) (version 2) (version 2) | ecosystem: Environmental > Terrestrial > Soil > Desert | place...
CGGCTGTCGCGAACGAGATGAATGACCCGCATGTCCAAGCCCGCGTGTCGCAAGAGGTACGCATATGGGGCATCCTTGGTCGAGTCGACGATGATACGACCCCCAGAGACGCGATCGATCGCACCGTAGACGCTCCGGAGTATGACCGCATAACGGTCCAGCGTGCGCGAGAACGAAGACGACAGGCTCGGTCGAGCGAGCAGGAACATGTAACGATGGCGATCGAGCCGGCTTTGGAGCTCGAACATCTCTTGTGGATCCACAGCGTCCCAGCCGCCGAAGGCCTCTGCCCCGACGCGCGACCAGAACGGGCACTCGCGAAAGCGCGCTCCGCAGCCGCAACTCTCGTTGAGAAGGACGCCCCGCTTCCAGAGGAAGCGGAGCTCTCCCACTGGACAGAACTCGGGGATGACGCCGAGCATTCGGTCGAGCAACGTGCTGCCGCTGCGGCCGCAGCCGCCGATGTACAGGACACGAATCTTTGAATCACGATTCCCAGCGCTCACGACGTCACTTCCATTCGCCTCCGCGTCGAGGCTTTTGCGAAAGCAGCAGCCCGTCCACAAGCCGGCCGAAAAGCCCGACCGTCTCGGCGACGTGAACGGAGGTTTTGACCTCGGTCGCATGCTCATTCGGATCTGAATCCAGCGTTCGGTGGAGCGTCGCGACGTCCTCCGCCAATAGGACGTCGCCGTACTCGGCCAGTCGGCGTGCGAAGACTACCTGGTGATCGTCTACGTGTTCACCGAAGCGCGAGAGCCTCGGGACAACGATCGGAACTTTCCCGAAAGAAGCCGAGAGCATGATCGACCCTGGACCGCCATGGGTGACGATGGCGTCAGCCGAGCTGATCGCGCGCTTTACCTCTTCGAACGTCAGGTACGGCCTCGAGCCGCCACGTGTGGGTGACCGCGAGGTTCCGCTCTGGATCAGGCAATCCTCGTTATCGATATCGCGTGAGACGAGCCACCCTTCGATCCAGGCCACGAGGCGATCGAAGGGGTGATGATCCGTCCCGACGGTGACGAACACTCGAAGCCGGCCGTGCTCCTGCGAGTTGTGCATCAGAGGAGCCTGCCGATCAGCTGACCGCGTGGATAGAAGCGTTTTTGCTCGACCCACTGAAGGAGGAACAGGTCAGAAAGCGGATGGCAGAGACGGCCGGTAAGGGTCGGCAGGTCAATACGATCGTAGACCTCGACGTACACCGTTTTCGCCTTACTCAATCTGCCGAGGAGAAAGAACGGAAAGGCGACACCAGCACCGCTGGAAACGATCACGTCCGGTCGGTGACGACGCAGGAGCCGAGCAGCCAGCACTGCGTTCCGTCCGAGATTGCGGAGATTGCGGGTTGTCGGATAAAACGCCCACCTCACGGTCTCGCCGGCCAGAAGCGAGACCGCGTCGGGTGTTTCGAAGGTAACCCACACTCGGTCATGGTCCTGCCACCACCCGCGTAACTGGTAGAGCTGGAGCAGATGACCGCCCGATGAGCAAACGAACATAACCTTCATAAGGCTACCGGCCGATCACGCTGCGTCAGTACGCTCGGCTTTGGCGCGAGCGGAAGACGGCGGGGATAGTCCTCATCATCAGTCGAAGGTCGTTCCAAGGCGACCAGCTCATGACATACAGATAGTCGAGCCTGGTCATCTCTTCGAATGGAATATCGCTGGCGCCGAGCACTTGCCAGACCCCCGTGATTCCCGGCTTCAGATCGAGGCGCCTACGCGCCCATGTCGCAACATACACATCCTCCTCCAAGATGAGCGGCCGGGGCCCAACCAGCGACATCTCGCCCTTGAAGACGTTGAGGACTTGAGGAAGCTCGTCGAGCGAATAGCGTCGTAGAACGCGGCCGAAACGGGTCACGCGGGGGTCGGAGGCGATCTTGAACATTCTCGGATCGCCGCCGTCTCTCGCGTGCTGGTTGAGGTGGGCAAACTCTATCTTGCGACGGTCCGCGTCGGCCACCATTGTTCGGAATTTGTAGATCCGGAAGATTCGCCCCTTGGCGCCACGCCGTTCCTGGCGGAAAAATATCGGACCCGCCGAGTCGAACTTGATCCAGAGAGCGATCAGGCCGAGCATGGGAGCGAGCAAGATCAGAGCGAGGGTCGACAGGACGAGGTCGGTCGCGCGCTTGAGCAAACGTGAAGAGCGCGCAAGCCTGAAGGAAGGAAGCCCCATCAGAGGCAGCCCCTCAACAGTGTGGATATTCACACCGGGACCCACGATTTCGAAGTAGCGCGGCACGATGTCGATCTGGACGTCCAGATCTTTCATCGAGCGAATCAGTTGCAGAACGTCTTCGTGACTTTCCCGAGAGAACGCTAACACGACTCTTTCGATATCGAAGAAACGCACCAAGGCCGGAAGTTGATCCGGCCGTCCCAGAACGCGCACGCGGGTCACAGCCTCACCCGTTTCTCGGGGATCAGAGTCGACGAACCCCACGAGATTGATCCCGTATTCAGGGTGCTGGAGGAACTTGCGTGCGACCAGCTGTCCAACCTGTCCGGCACCGACCACGATCGTGTTCTGAAGGTAGGCCACCCGACGGCGCGCAACCGCCCGAGAACCCACTCTCGCGAAGGGGATGAGCACGACGGCGACTCCCCAGAAGAGAACGACTTTCGAAAGCTCAGGCCGCGCGATACCCGAGAGGGTCGCGACGGCGTAGACGATCCACGTACCAAGAGTCACGACGTGTAGGACGCCGAGGAGATCGTCAGCGGTTGAGTGGTCAGTGCGCTCTTCGTCGCGGTCATAAAGACCGTGAAGCTTCGCTGCGATGATCCAAATCGGCAGCACGGAAACGAAGAGGCCGCTCTCGATCAAGTCATCGAGATGATCCGCGCCGGCCGACCCCGAGAAAACGAAGTTCGCCACGATAAACGCGAGTCCAAGCCCAATGATGTCCGCCGCAAGGAGCAGGCGCCTGACGAGCCACCCGCGTCGCCGGACACCCCCCTTCTTTTGACGCTGCTCGAGGATCGCAGCGGTCCGGCTGTCTAGTCCGGAGAAGATCGCGTCGAGATCGAGCGCAGGCTGCGCCACAACAGCATCGTGGTCAGTCGTGCTCAACCGTTTCACCCGCCCGGTGGAGTCTCGTTCTAAGTCTCGCGAGAGCAAGCTCCGACTGCTGAACGGAGCCATCCTGGTAGTACGCGTGCGACTCGTCGCCCTCGCGCGTTCCAACCGCAACGACTCCAAGCTTTAAGGCAGGGCTCGTGGTCAGGGCACGATCGAGCTCTACAAGATGCGACTGGCGGGTGCGCCGCAGCTGAACGACAAGGAGCATTGCGTCAACATTCGTGCTGATTGAGAGTGCATCGGCGACCGCTAGCAGCGGGGGCGTATCGATGATTACGAGATCCGCCCGATCCGCCGCCTCTCTGAGCGTCTTGGCAATGCGTTCGTCGCTCACGAACTCGCTTGCTTCCGTGGGAAGCTTTCCCGCGCCGAGCACCTCGAGCCGCCCTTCAAGTCGGCTGTGACCATTGCCGGTCGCTGGCCGAGGTGGTTCATCGCGGTTGCTCGCGACTCTCGGGATCGCGGGCGCATGGTTGTCACGGAGGGCGATGGACGTCAAGGCCTGATCAAGCGAAATCTGACCGCCAACAACGTCAGTAAGACCCAAACCCTGTTCAAGGCCGAAAATCCGCTGGAGTGACGGATTTCTTAGATCGAGATCGACGAGAATGACGCGTTGACCGGCGCGCGCGAATGCAACCCCGAGATTGGCGACAACCGACGACTTACCCTCACGGGCGATTGCACTCGTCACCATCACCGTCTGCACGCTCGTGCGGCGGTTCAGCATGTGGAGCGTGGTGCGGAGCTTTCGAAAGGCCTCGGCCTCCATGCCGCCGGAGGCGACCAACATGGCGGGGCCGTGTGTTGCCCGGTGTCGTCTCCGCGAGCGCGGCACGCGGCCCAGGAGCGGAAGGCGAAGCTCCGATGACGCGCCCGCTGCTGAACGGACACGGGTATCTAAGGACTCGCGAACAAAAGCGACAACGATGCCCAAAACAAGCCCGAGAGCGAGCCCGAGACCGAGGATCCTCGCCCAGCTCTCGGACTCGATCGAAGCGACAGTCGGGGGCTGAATCAGGAGCGTGCTTCCGGCCTGCAACGCTTCCAACGTGCGAATCTCGTTGGCCTTGCCCACCAAAGCTTCGAGAAGCGGACGGGGTTCGTCATCTTCAGCCGGCTGTTGTCGGTTCAGCGCTGCGATCCGCGTCTCGAGCTCACGACGTGCTCGACGAAGGGAGAGCGTCTCGAGCTCCTTTCGATGGAGCAGGGCTTGACGGGCATACTCGCTCGCGAGGCGGGACGCGACTCCTCGATCGATATGAGCGATCGTGAACGTGAGGAATGCGGTGTCTCCCTTCGGCGATACGGAGGCCGCGGCGAGCAACTCCGTGGTTGACAGATCACGAGTCCCGGTCGCCGCCAACACACGTCTCGCGACCACAGGAGCCGACGCGATTTCAGCCTGCGTCTCCGCGATCCTGATCGCTTGCGGCTCCGACGCAAAGGTCGGGGAGCTGTCAAGGCTCCCCGGAGCCACTCCCGAGTTGAGGAGGCCGTCGGCCGATGCTCGATAGAGCGTGCTCGCATCGCCGGAGCCGTAGCCGTAGCCGAACGCCAGCAGCATTCCCAGTAGCGCAACGCCAACGACGATCAGTCGCCGTCGGCGTAGGACCTCCAGATAGTCACGAAGTGTGACGATCCCCTCGTCATGCCGCAATTTGGAACCCCCTCCCCCCACCGGTCGAAGTCCGGCGTTGATCCTCTCGCATCATGGCGCACGTTAGACTTGGCCGCAAGTGACCAGTCGGGCAGGATTGTCTACCTCCGCGGGTGGCCCTCGAGCGACGCCACAGGAGTGACGCGCCGGAGTCTCGGAGGCCGCCCGCCGGAGTTTGAAGCCGCCCGCTGGAGTCTAGTGCGACAGCGAGCGATACGACCTGATGGCCGAACCCATCTATCCTCGGCCCGTTTCCACAGACGCCTTCGACCGAACCTTGTGACAAGTGCCGCCGCTCACACCTCGAGTACCGTAACCACCACCTCGCTTGGCACCGACTTCCCCGGGACTCAGAGAATGAGGATCAACTCAAGCGACCGGGCACGTCGATCGCCAGAGAGTCCCCCGTCGCTTCCTCTTGCGCCGAGGTCGGCTGGGCGCGAAGACTTCGGTTGCCGATGACCGTCCACGCAAACACTCCGAGACCGGCCGCGAACGCGATGACCTGAAGAATCTCGGCACTTGGAACATCTGCCAGCTTGATTCCGACCACCGCAAGCAGCGTCGCCAACAAAGCCCGCAAAGAGCGATCAGGAATTTTGATCGTCAACTGACTCCCGAGAAGCACTCCAGGAATAGAACCTATCAATAACCAAGCAACTACGTCTAATCGTACGTTACCGGCGACAAGGTGCCCGAGGCCGGCGACCCATAGAAGCGCAGCCGCATGAAAGATATCGGTGCCGACCACCTTCGCCGAGCGAAGCGGAAAGACGATCAACATCGTCAATCCAAAGAAGACCCCGGTACCAACACTCGTAAGGCCGACGATGAGCCCACCGAAGAATCCGATTATGAGAGCCGCTATGCGATCCCTACGTGTCATCGCGAAATTACCTGCCGGATGCTCACGCGAGCGGACGATGCTCTTTCCAAGGAGCCCCAGGGACCCTACCAACAGCGCGATACCCAGGACGGTGGTGCCAATCTCGTGACTGTCGGTGTGCCGGTCAAGCCACGTCGCCAACGCTACGCCCACGAGCGACATCGGCGCACTCGTCACGATCATCCAGCCCGACAGGCGTGCATGGACGGTGCCGATGGCTCGATGGCGTAATGCCCCGACCGATTTGAAGACTGCTCCGTGCAAGATGTCAGTCCCGATCGCGACGGTCGGGTTGAAGCCGAAGACCAGCACTAGGAGCGGGGCGAGGAGCGAACCGCCCCCCATTCCTGTGAAGCCGACGAGCGTGCCGATCCCAAGCCCCGCAAGAGCCAGTTCCCAGGTCATCCAGAGCCGTCGTACGCGGTGGGCTGGCGCAACGAGTCAGCTGTGCGCTTCTCGGAGATAGTGCCTCCGCTCATCGCTATACTCGTCTCTGCATGGAACCGGTACGTTTTTCGCGCCGAGGCATCACCGCTAGCTGAGGCTCGCAAGCCAATAGCCACCGAGTGTCAATGACGTGAGCCAGCCAGCCTCGGTCGCCAGCAGGGCGAGAACGAACACAACGTTTCCGCTCCGCTCTTCTTCGTTCTCCAGGGCGTCCGCAACCAGAAACGCCTCATCGCTATGAGCATCAACCCCCATTGTCCTTCCCCCTCCTGCCGCAGTTACCTCATTCTCCACGCAAATCGCCTCGTTGGCAACGTCCGAAATCGGTTAGGTGCCGGATCTAGCCTCTACGAGCGCACTCAACGATGGTCGCGACCGGAAGCAGTCGATCGTCGTGCGGCCGGAGGGTGGTCGACCGAGGCGAACGTTGGATGGGCACGTGGCCGCGCTCGAGTGGGCGCGCCCAAGTGGGGGGTCGACGACTGCCGTCACCTGTACACACGCTCTCGAGCTCGGCAGACGTGCCTGAAGCGGCGGGCGGAGTTGTCGAAGGCAAGCCAAGCGACAGTCTCACGGACGCTCCTCCCAACGCGCGACCCTGCGTCGCAGCGCCCAGCTCGGCTCGATGCTCCTCCTTGCCGACGGAGGAGGGGGGGCAGAAGTGCAACCGCGGATCAACGCGGTGCGTCGGGTCCGAATCGTGGTAGGCACAAGTAGTCTGGTGGTGGTGTTGATCGTGCAGCGCGTTCAGCCGGGACTCTCGAGCCGCACTTGACCGCCCGGACCGAGTTAGGGTCCTCGCCAGCAGCAGCATGGCGCTTGGGTGGGTTCGGGATGGCGCATACGGGTCGGCCGTTTCGCAGGGGGCACGTGGACGCACATGCGCAGGAGAGCCCGTGACCATTCCTTCGCGCGTCACGCTAACCCACCTGCAGAGGCTGGAGGCCGAGAGCATCCACATCATGCGTGAGGTTGTAGCGGTAGCCGAGAAACCGGTGATGCTCTATTCGATCGGCAAGGACAGTGCGGTCATGCTGCACCTCGCGAGAAAAGCGTTCCATCCCGCGCGACCTCCCTTCCCACTGCTGCATGTTGACACCACCTGGAAGTTTCGAGACATGTATGCGCTGCGCGATCGCATGGCGCATGAGCTCGGTCTCGAGCTGCTCGTGCACGTGAACCCGGACGGGCTGGCGATGGGGATCAACCCGTTCGTCCACGGTTCTGCCGTCCACACGGATGTCATGAAGACCGAGGGCCTGAAGCAGGCCCTGACCGAGCACGGCTTCGATGCGGCTTTCGGTGGCGCACGGCGCGACGAAGAAAAGTCCCGCGCGAAGGAGCGGGTGTTCTCTTTCCGCTCGACGCAGCACCGGTGGGATCCGAAGAACCAGCGTCCCGAGCTTTGGCGGCTCTACAACGCACGCAAACACAAGGGCGAGTCCATCCGCGTCTTCCCGCTCTCGAACTGGACGGAACTCGACGTCTGGCTCTACATCTACCTCGAGGACATCCCGATCGTCCCGCTGTACCTGGCGCGGGAACGGCCGGTCGTGGAGCGCGACGCAACGCTGATCATGGTGGACGATGACCGGATGCCACTCGAGCCGGGAGAGCGACCCGTAATGAGGAAGGTACGTTTCCGCACGCTTGGCTGCTATCCGCTCTCCGGCGCGATCGAGAGCGACGCGGACACACTCCCCGCCGTCATCCGGGAGATGCTTCTGGCTCGAACATCGGAGCGTCAGGGACGCGTAATCGACCACGACTCGATCGGGTCGATGGAGAAAAAGAAGCAAGAGGGATACTTCTGACCCACCCCGCCTCCGATCTCATCTCCGAGGACATCCTCGAGTATCTACGCGCGCACGAACGCAAAAGCAGTTTGCGTTTCATCACCTGCGGCAGCGTCGACGACGGCAAGAGCACCTTGATCGGGCGGCTGCTCTATGAGTCGCAGGTGCTGTTCGAGGATCAACTCGCCGCCCTGGAGACCGACTCGAAGAAGGTCGGAACCCAAGGAGATGAGCTCGATTTCGCTCTGCTTCTCGATGGACTCTCGGCCGAGCGCGAGCAAGGAATCACGATCGATGTCGCCTATCGCTACTTCTCAACCGATCGGCGGAAATTCATCGTCGCCGACACGCCCGGGCACGAGCAGTACACGCGGAACATGGTCACGGGCGCCTCGACCGCAGACTGTGCGTTGATCCTGATCGACGCACGCAAAGGTATGCTTACGCAGACGCGCCGTCACAGCTACCTGGTGTCGCTACTCGGGATCCGGCACGTGGCGGTTGCTATCAACAAGATGGACCTCGTTGAGTACTCCGAGCAGCGCTTCCGCGAGATCGAGGAGGAGTATGCGGAGTTGCCGCGTCAGATCGGCGTCGAGAACGCCGTCTGTATTCCATTCTCCGGCCTCAGAGGCGACAACGTCGTGAAGCGCAGCGATCGGCTGTCGTGGTATGACGGCCCGACGCTGCTCGGCTATCTCGAATCGGTCGAGGTCGACGAGGAACACCTGCAAGCGGTTCCCTTCCGGCTGCCCGTGCAGTGGGTCAATCGGCCGAATCTCGATTTCCGCGGCTTTGCGGGAACGATCGCCGGTGGCTCGGTGGCGCCGGGTGACCGGATCGTCGTGTTGCCCTCCGGACGCGAGAGCGAGGTTGACCGCGTCGTTGCCTTCGCCGGCGATCTTGAGGTCGCAGTCGCAGGACAATCCGTGACGCTGACGCTGACAGACGAGATCGACGTCGGCCGCGGCGACGTGATCGCGAAAGCCGACGACAGGCCAGGCGTCGCCGATCAGTTCGAGGTCACGATCGTTTGGATGGCTTCTGAACCGATGCTGCCTGGGCGGAACTACGTGATGCGCATCGGCGGAAACACCGCCACAGCGACCATCACGCCGCTCAAGTACAAGATCGACATCACCTCGCTCGAACATCACGCGGCCACCAAGCTCGAGCTGAACGAGATCGGCGTTTGCGCGATCGAACTGGATCGGACGATTGCGTTCGATCCCTACGAGGAGAACCGCGACACCGGCGGCTTCATCCTGATCGACCGGATCACCAACGAGACGGTCGGCGCCGGGCTTCTCCGGTTCGCACTAAGGCGATCGGCGAACGTGCACTGGCAGGCGATCGACGTCGACAAGTCGGCGAGGTCTGCTCTCAGCGGCCAGCACCCGTGCATCGTCTGGCTCACTGGACTCTCGGGCGCCGGCAAGTCGACGATCGCGAACCTTGTCGAGCGGAGGTTGCACAGCCGCGGCCATCACACCTACCTGCTCGACGGAGACAACGTCCGGCACGGCCTGAACAAAGACCTGGGTTTCACGGACGCCGACCGGGTCGAGAACGTCCGCCGCGTGGGCGAGGTGGCGAAACTCATGGTCGACGCGGGCCTCATAGTCATCGCGTCCTTCATATCCCCGTTCCGCAGCGAGCGCCGAAGCGTACGCGCGCTGGTCGAGGAAGGAGAATTCATCGAGATCTTCGTCGATGCACCCTTGAGCGTTGTGGAGGAGCGCGACCCGAAAGGTCTCTACCAGAAGGCGAGGCGCGGCGACCTCAAGAACTTCACCGGGGTCGACTCACCCTACGAGCCGCCCGAGCACCCGGAGCTTCGGGTAGACACTAGCATCCTCGATGCCAACGAGGCGGCCGCACAGGTGATTGCAGCAATGGACGGCGCGGGTGTCTTCAGGAGCAGCCGGGGGACGACGGTTAACCCCGTCGACGAAAACCCTTCAACTGGCTCGTAATGGACTCCACATTAATCGTCGTCTCCTACAGCGTGCGACCCATTTCTTGCTCGGCCGGCGTGGACGCGCCGTTGAGATCTCCCTCCTGCGCGCCGATCGGAGCGATGCCCGACTCGACCCGCGCGCGGTGGGAGTAGCGTCCGCTCCGGTTCGTCGCCGCGCTCGCGAACAGGGGGCGATCTTGATCGCTCGACGACGTGCAGTGGTTCGACGCCTCCGAGAACCATCCTGGGATTCGGCGGGCGGTGGCTACACGAGGTTCGGTCGGCATCATGCCCTCCCGACGTCGACGTCGAACACTTCCCCGCCGGGTCCACACTCGTCCGC
>Ga0183260_10005266_pt1 | contig 10188 bp, 10 predicted proteins | sample AntDrymUQ4972206_2_FD_129768 | JGI IMG/M metagenome (GOLD analysis project Ga0183260, IMG submission 129768) | Polar desert sand microbial communities from Dry Valleys, Antarctica - metaG UQ497 (22.06) (version 2) (version 2) | ecosystem: Environmental > Terrestrial > Soil > Desert | place...
CACGCCTTCCCGCTCGAGCTGTTCAACAGTGAGCCGACCCCGCGTCCGTTGCTGGAGGCCGAATGGATCGCCGCCTCTGAAATCGCGCCGCGCGCAGGATGGCAGGCCTGGTCGGCGCCCGAGTACACCTGGCCGGTGACCATGTTGCCGCCGATGGAGGCGGTCCAGGCCGCCAAGCTCCAATCGCTGGCGGCCTCCGAGGAGCTCGATCGCAGCCTGCGTCGCGCGTTCTGGGGCGAGAGCCGCTGCATCAGCCTGCGGCACGTCATCCTGGAGCTGGCCACCGAGTGTGACTCCGTGGACGTTGCCGCGTTGACCGCTGCGATCGACGATGGTCGCGCGCGCCATGCGATCTTCGACGATTGGACGGTCGCCCGCGGCGACGAGGTGCGCGGCTCCGCTCACCTGTTCGCGCCGGATGGGACGCATGCACAGAATCCGGGCATCACCATCGGATGGCAGGAGGACGACGGCCCGGCCGGCGGCGTCGCCACCATCGAGGCCGACGACCTGTCCGCGATCGATCGACTGCTGCGCACGGCGGTCGGTTGACCTCTTGAAATCGACATCGGGGTGATTCGATAGGCAGATCTCACGGTGGTGGTCCGCGCGGCGTTTCATCAAGCGTGCACCTCCCGCCGTTCGAGACTCTGATCGACGCCCACGCCCACGAGCTGCACCGGTTCCTGGTGGGCTGCGTCGGGCCGACCGAGGCGGAGGATTGCCTTCAGGAGACCTTCATGTCGGCGCTGCGTGCCTATCCCAGACTTCAGCACGGCGACAACCTCCGGGCGTGGCTGTACACCATCGCGCAGCGCAAGGCGACCGATGCCATCCGTCGCATGGCACGCCGCCCGACGCGTGAGGTCGACGGGGTCGACTGGGTCGCGCCCTCGGCGCCGGAGCCGGTCGACGATGGCCTGTGGCGACGAGTGCGGGCACTCCCGGCCAAGCAACGCACGGCGGTGACGCATCGGTTCGTGCTCGACCTCGCCTACGCCGAGATCGGCACGCGGATGGGCATCAGCGAGGAGGCCGCGCGTCAGAACGTGAGCGCTGCCCTGCGCCGGTTGCGGCGGGAGGTGACGCCATGACCGATGATCTCGAGCGTCGCCTGGGTGCCGCTGCACCGGCAACGCCGCTTGATCTGGGTGCGCTGCGTGCCGCTCTGGCGCGACGCGCCGCGGCAGACGGGTTGCTCGACGTTGCGTACAGCGCGTACGACTCGCCGCTGGGCGCGTTGACGGTCGCGGTGACGCCGTACGGGCTCCTGCGCCTGTCGTACGCGGACGATGCGGCCGATACACAGCTCGAGGAGATCGCCGATCGAGTCTCGCCTCGCATTCTTCGCGATCCGGTCCGCACCGACGCCGTACGCCGTCAGCTCGACGATTACTTCGCGGGCATCCGCCGCGACTTTGATGTGCCGATCGACTGGCGGCTGGTTCGTGGGTTCGCTGGCGACGTGCTGCGAGCCACGGCGGGCATTCGGTACGGTGCCGTCAGCACCTATCGCCAGATCGCCACCGATGCCGGCTCCCCGAACGCGTATCGGGCTGCGGGAAACGCACTCGGTTCGAACCCGATCCCGATCGTGGTGCCGTGCCACCGGGTGCTCCACGCCAGCGGGGGATTGGGCGGCTACACCGGGGGTCTGGATCGCAAGCGCTTCCTGCTGCGCCTCGAGGGCGTCCTGGAGACGTAGTCCACGGCGCGCGCCTGACGCGATCGCTGGGAACGATCCGGACGCGGACAGCGTTCTGCGAACTGAACCCCAGTACGGAGGCCGTAGGGCCGATGCGCACCTCGATCATCCTGCTCCTCGCGATCGTCATCGCCGCCTGCTCCGCGTTGGCGGCTCCTGGAACGGACCCCGTGCTCGTGATCGCCGACGGCGAGCCGGCCGACGACGGCCTGAGCGTCGCCGACGCGCTCGGCCACCAGGCGACCGACGATCTCGTGTCCGTCGCGGGAGCACTCTTTGTCGATGCCGATGGCGGCGTGCTGCTGTGCGACGCCATTGCCGAGTCGTTCCCGCCCCAGTGCGGCGGCGCGCGGATCGCCGTCGAAGGCCTCGATCTCTCGACGATCGAGGGCCTCCAGGAGGAGAACGGCGTGCGGTGGGCCGAATCAATCGTTCTTATCGGCTCGGTGGAGTAGCGCTCAACGGCGCGGGCTCGAAACCACGGCTGATACCCTCACTGCATGGCCGAGCTTCACGAGATCCTCGCCGAGGGCGATTCGCCCAGTCGGCGGCGAAGCTCGACGTACTCGCAGCTGAGATCGAAGCGGGGGCTCCCTACTAGTGAGGCGTCGCGGCGGGCAGGGGGTCGTTGCGGCTGCCGTACGGATTCCAACCGGCCCCTGTTATCCGAACGATGAGTTACGAGCATTCCTAGGCCAGCACGACGGCGCCCAGAGCGAGTGCGGCCGGGAGCGCCTGCACCAACAGGATCCGAGGCGAAACCGTGAGGGAGCCATAGATGCCCGCGACGATGACGGCGCCAAGGAAGAAGACGCGAAATGTGAACGCGGTCGGTTCGGGTGCCACGAGGCTCCATCCCAGCCCCGCTGCCAAGATGCCGTTGTACAGGCCCTGGTTAGCGGCCAGGACCACGGTTGCCGCGGCCTGCTGCGGCGTGGTGCCAAAGGTGCGCATCCCGAACGGCGTGCGCCACAGGAACATCTCGAGCACCAGAAACCAGGCGTGGGTGAGCGCAGTGAGTGCGATGAGAACCAGGGCGACAAACGTCATGGCTGCATCATGATCGGAAGGACGACCAACCGGAAGCCCGCGCAGGTGCTCTGAAGGAGGCTGAGCCCTGAGGGATCTCAGCGCGTCCAGCCCGCTGTCCAGCGGCGCAGCGGGTCGAGGGTCTGCGGCGCCTCCGCGTGGCGAGGCTCGAGATCAGCCAGCATCACGCGACCGGCCCAGGCGAGGCAGGCTGGGGGGATAGCCGCGGCGTCGGTCCCGTAGCCAACCACCCACGCCTCACGGAAGGCATGAAGCTGCGCGCCGACCGCTGCCGGCAGTGAGGCGAGTGCGGGCTCGACGGTCAGAATCGCCTGTGTCCGAGCGAGATCAAGGAGGGGATGTCCCTGTCGCGCGTTGTCCCAGTCGACGATGCCGCAGATCTCGCCGGTCACGCCATCGGCGAGGAGGTTGAGAGGATGCCAGTCGAGATGGAGCAGCCGATCCCCGTCGGGCAGACCTGTTGTTCCGATGCCCGCACCGAACGGATGCCCGCGGTCAGAGATGACGCTCGGGAGTTCTGTCGGCGCAAGGATGTCGTGAAGCCGGCGCTGCATCTCGCCCATCCGCCGGCCCCAGTGCGGCGCATCGCTCGGCGTGGCCATCATCGTTTCGAGCAGGTTGATGCCGGGCTGCCACGACAACAGGACCGCCTCGCCCGCGGACGTGCCGGCGCGCCGAATGAGCCTCGGAGCCGGGAGCTTGGCGTCCCGAGCAGCCGCCATGGCCGCCAGGCGGGCATTGGCAAGTCGAACGGACGAGATGCGGAGGACGTACGACTGGGCGCCTGCGCGCACCCTCCAGGCCGATCCGCTGGCGCCGCCAGCGGCGGGTTCGACGAGGGCCTCTCCGGGAAGCCCGAGGGCGCGCATCGCATCGGTGAGCTGGTGGCCGGTGGCCATGGATTCGTCTCTCATCGGGTCCACGCCTTGGATGCTAATGGTCACCGGCTCGTTCTGACGGCACCGAGCGAGTCACGGCCCATGTGCGTCCGCAAGGACACACCGGGGGTTGAACCGTCGGGATGTCCTCCGGCGAGAACATTCGGCGCACTTTGGCAAGGATCGGCCCGATTCCTGTCCTTGAGGACGCACGTGCGCGGGTTGGGACCCGCATCTGTCCTTCTGGAAGGACAATTCAGCGAGGCACGGGTCACGTTCGGGATGCCGCGCGTGCAGGATGCGATAATCGGGGGCAATGACGCTCACCAAGAAGCCCGAGTCGCGGCCCGCACCGAATTCCTGGGGCCTGGCCGCGGGCGAGAACCCGTGGGAGTACGCTCCCGCGCCCGAGGCGACCGACCACATCCGCATCGAGCCCGAGTACGGGCTCTTCATCGGCAACCAGTTTGCACCGTCGAAGCCGCGCAAGACCTTCACCGTCATCAACCCGGCCACCGAGGAGCCGCTGGCCAGGGTCGCTCACGCGTCGAAGGCGGACGTCAACCGGGCGGTCGGTGCCGCCCACGAGGCGCATCGGTCTGTCTGGTCAAAGCTTCCGGGTCGGGAGCGCGCGAAGTACCTGTATCGGATCGCGCGGATCATGCAGGAGCGAAGCCGAGAATTCGCGGTGGTGGAGTCCATGAACTCCGGCAAGCCGATCAAGGAGTCACGCGACGTCGACGTGCCGTTGGCGGCCGCGCATTTCTTCTACTACGCCGGATGGGCCGATAAGCTCGAATACGCCTTCCCGAACCGCGATCCGCGCTCACTGGGCGTGGCCGCGCAGGTCATTCCGTGGAACTTTCCGCTACTGATGCTGGCCTGGAAAATTGCCCCGGCGCTGGCGGCCGGCAACACGGTCGTCCTCAAGCCGGCGTCCACCACGCCACTGACCGCCTACCTCTTCGCCGATGTGGTGCGCCAGGCCGATCTCCCTCCGGGAGTCGTCAACATCATCACCGGCCCCGGCGAGATCGGCATGGAGCTCGTGACGCACCCTGATGTGAGCAAGGTCGCCTTCACCGGTTCAACCGCGGTGGGCAAGATGATCGCCCGGGCGCTGGCCGGGAGCGGCAAGAAGGTCACGCTCGAGCTGGGCGGTAAGGCCGCCAACATCGTGTTCGACGATGCACCGCTCGACCAGGCCATCGAGGGAATCGTCAACGGCATCTACTTCAACCAGGGCGAGGTCTGCTGCGCCGGCAGCCGTCTCTTTGTCCAGGAGAGCGTCCACGAAGCCCTGATCGAGAAGCTCAAGGCGCGCTTGGGAACGCTGCGGGTGGGCGACCCGCTCGATAAGAACACCGACGTGGGCGCCATCAACTCGGCCGGCCAGCTGGCCAAGGTGCAGGAGCTGGTGGAATCGGGGATTGCCGAGGGCGCGGAAATCTTCCAGCCCGATTGCGAGCTCCCGACTCGCGGATTCTTCTTCCGGCCCACCCTATTCACGGGCGTGTCCATGTCGCATCGGATCGCGCAGGAGGAGATCTTCGGACCCGTCCTCTCGGTGCTCACCTTCCGCACGCCCGAGGAGGCCATCGAGAAGGCCAACAACACGCCGTACGGCCTCAGCGCCGGCGTGTGGACCGAGAAGGGGAGCCGCATCTTCAAGATGGTCAACGCCATGCGCGCGGGCGTCGTTTGGGCCAACACCTTCAACCGATTCGATCCGACGTCGCCGTTCGGTGGTTACAAGGAATCCGGCTATGGCCGCGAGGGCGGCATCCACGGGTTGGGCGCGTACCTGGACCTTTCGGGCGACGGACAGAACGGCCGATGAGCGTCGTCTCCATCTCAAGAGTTGCTGCGGTGACACGCGATCCCCGGCGGTCAGTCGACGTCGTCACCGCCAACGACACGATCGTGCGCCTGGCGCTCCTCGTCGAGCGGCCGGAGACGGAGCAACGGGGCTGATGGCAACGCGCACGACGACCGCACGCAAGCGGAACGCCTCGGTGCTCGAGCAGCGGGTCGTGCAGCCGCTGGCGACCACGAATGGGGCTCCGGCCCGCGGCGGTGATCGCATCGGCGTGCGCAAGACGTACAAGCTGTACATCGGAGGCGCGTTCCCGCGGACCGAATCGGGACGGGCCTACGAGATCTTCGCCGCAAGGGGCGAGCTGCTTGCCAATGCCAGCCGCGGTACCCGCAAAGATATTCGCGATGCCGTTCGGGCGGCGCGCAAGGCATTCCCGGGATGGGCGGCCAAGACCGCCTACAACCGTTCGCAGATTCTGTACCGCATCGCCGAGTTGATGGAAGGGCGACGTGACCAGTTCGTGGCCGAGGTCATGGCCGCCGAGGGCATCTCGCGCGCGAGGGCCACGCGAGCGGTGGACGCGGCCATCGACCGCTGGGTCTGGTATGCCGGCTGGGCCGACAAGTACCCGCAGATGATCGGCACCGTGAACCCTGTCGCCGGCTCGTATTTTAACTTCAGCGTTCCTGAGCCGACCGGCGTGGTCGGGATGATCGCGCCGGAGGGCTCGAGCCTCCTCGGTCTGGTGAGCCGGCTGGCCCCGATCATCGTGAGCGGCAACGCCGCGGTAATCATCGCATCGGAGACGCGCCCGCTGCCGGCCGTGACGCTCACCGAAGTGCTGGCCACCTCCGACGTGCCGGGCGGGGTCGTCAACCTCATCACCGGCCTGCGGGGGGAGCTGGTCGGCCACCTGGCCGGACACATGGACGTCAACGCGCTCGACGCCTTCGGCGCGGCGACGGACGAGGCGGCGAAGCTCGAGGAGATCGCGGTCGAGAACGTGAAGCGCTTCGTCCGACCGCCGCCGGCCGGCCTGGACCGCTATGACTGGCGGTCTGAGCGCGCGCAGTCGCCATATCTCATCGGCGAATTCGTGGAGATCAAGACCGTCTGGCACCCGATCGGGGCGTAGGCGTCGCTAGGCCGGGTTTGGCGGATACTTCCATGCCGCATTGGCCTGACGTGAACGTCGGCGCGGGCATCACGCTCAAGCCCGACCGAAATTTCGGCCGTTTCCGGCGTAGCATGGGCTTCGGGCCGGACCCCGCCGAAATATCGGATGCCGCGACGCTCACGGGCTGCGCGAGGTCGTCGTTCAGGCCATCTCCGAACTGATATTCCGGCGAAAGCCGGCACGGGGACGGTTTGACTGGCGTTGTTGGCCTCGGCCCCGGAGTGTCCGTCGGGGCTTGCGTCGGTCGCCGACCTAGAATTGGCCGATGCCTCGGCCACGAAGCGTGTCGCGCAGCGACGGCACGACGATCACCAATGGGGAGCTGGCGCGGATCTTCAACGAGATCGGCGACATGCTCGAGATCCTCGGCGAGGTCGTTTACAAGGCGGTCGCCTACCGGCGAGTGGCCGACGCGGTCGAGCGATATCCCGATGACGTCGCGGTGCTCTACCAGCGCGGCGAGCCACCGAAGCTGCCGGGCGCCGGGGCGGCGCTGACGGCGAAACTCGCGGAGCTGGCCGAAACCGGGCACCTCGGCTACCACGACAAGCTGCGTGCACAGGTGCCGGACGGCCTGCTCGACATGCTTCGCGTGCCGGGGGTTGGCCCGAAGACCGTCCGGTTGGTCCATCAGACCCTGGGCATCGACTCGCTCGATGGCCTGCGAGCGGCGGCCGAAACGGGAGGGCTCCGTCATGTGAAAGGTCTCTCAGCGCGCACCGAGCAGAACATCCTGGACGGGATCGCGCGCATCGAGCGTCGCAGCACTCGCCTCCTCATTCACGACGCCGATGCGCTGATCGCCGACCTTGTGGCGCGACTGCGCGACGTGCGTGGCGTGCACCGCATCGAGGTTGCGGGCTCGCTTCGGCGCCGGCGACCGACCATCGGCGACCTTGACCTCCTCGCTGCTGTCGACGACCCGGCGGCGCTCATCGGCGCACTCGACGGTCTCCCCGAGGTCGAGAAGGTGCTATCCGCGGGCAGCGACAAGTCGAGCATCGTGCTGCGTGATGGTCCGCAGGTCGACCTCATGGTCTGCTCCCCGGCCGCCTGGGGCACGCACCTCCTGCATTTCACCGGCAGCCGCGATCACAACATCGCGCTGCGCGGCATGGCGCTCGACAAGGGTTGGTCGCTCTCGGAGAAGGGGTTCAAGGTCATCGAGACCGGTGAGCTGCTGCTCGCGGCGGACGAGACGGAGGCTTATGAGCGCCTTGATCTGCCGTGGATGGCGCCGGAGCTGCGAAAGGGAGACGGCGAGATCGAGGCCGCGCGCGTGGGCGGCCTGCCGACCCTCGTCACCCACGCGGAGATTCGAGGCGACACCCACACGCATTCGAACTGGACCGATGGGGTGGACACCATCGAGGTCATGGCGCGTGCGGCGCGCGACATCGGTCACGAGTACATCGTGCTCACCGACCATTCGCCATCGCTCGGTGTCGCGCGCGGGCTATCCCCCGAACGCGTCGAGGAGCAGCGCGTCGAGATTGCGCGGATCAATGTCGAGCTCGCGCCCTTTCGCATCCTGCACGGCACCGAGCTCGAGATTCGGGCGGACGCCAGCCTCGATTATCCCGACGAGCTGCTGGCTCGGTTCGACGTGGTCATCGCCAGCATTCATACCGGACGCGGCCAGTCCAGCGAACAGCTGACGGCTCGTGCCCTCGCGGCGATCGAACATCCCCACGTGGACGTCCTGGCGCATCCATCCGGGCGCATCGTGAACCGACGCGATCCGCTGCCGCTTGATTGGCCGCGCGTCTTCGAGGCGGCGGCGCGTACCGGCACCGCACTCGAGATCAATGGCAGCCCGCGCTTGGATCTGGACGACGCTCTGGCACGGGCCGCGGGCCGGGCCGGCGCCCGGCTGACCGTGGCCTCGGACGCGCATCGGACCGAGGAGCTTGGTCAGCAGCGATACGCGGTCGACCTCGCACGGCGCGCATGGCTCAGCGCCGACCAGGTGTTGGCGACTCGCACGGCAGATCAGCTGCTGGAGTTCCTCGGGTGATCAGCCGGCTTTTCAGCGATCGGCGACGACTCTCGATCCTGCGACGGATCGACAAGCCTGTGGCGGTCGCGCTGGCGGTTGCACAGGCGGTGGTGGCGGCCGCAGGGTGGTTTGCCGAACCGGTCTGGCTGGCGGTCGCGGTGGCCGGTCAGCTGCTGATCGGCGGGATCGTGGCGATCCGCATCATCGGCCCGGCGCGATCGGAGCTTGGCCTTGCTCGATATGCGATCCCCGCGACGGCAGGGATCGCCGCCACGCTGTTCGGTCGCCTCGTCCCAGGCGGACTGAGCCTGCTGCTGGTACCCATCGTGGCGGTGCTTCTCTGGTCGGTCACCAACCTTGAACTGCGTCTCGAGCGCGGGACCGGCGGACGAACGATCGGCAACCTGCTCCTGGTGGGCATCCTCTTCTCCGGCGTGGCTGGCGTCCTCGTGCTGTTCGGCGCGCGAGCATGGCCGTCGCCGCTCATCCTGGTTGCCGTCATGAGCATGCCATTGGCGCTCCGCGCATCGGAGGCTCGCGGCACGATGGGTGTCGAGGGCGTCGGCCAGGCCCTCCTTCAGGTTCTCGCCGTCGTCCAGGTCGGAGCGGGCGCGGTCCTCCTCACCGTGCCGTTCCCGATCATGGCCGCCCTCATGGCGCTCACGTTTCACGCGTGGAGCGGGGCGGCGGAAATGCTCAGCGGAAGTGCCTCGGGCCGAAGCGTGGGGGTTGAGTTCGGGTCGCTGCTGGTCTTCGGGCTCTTGGTTGGCATGATCCTGCACAGGGTCTGAGCGGAGGCCGCGCGGGTCGCGTTGACACCCCCCGAGGCCGGTGGTACAAGAGGGCGCTTTCGGCCGGCCTTGGTCGTGACCCTCGCTATCGGAGACGTTCGCAACGCTCATGGCGCTTGGAGAAGCTGACACGACCGCGCGACGACGACGGCAACTCGCCGAGGCAGCGATCGCACATGCGACGCGCGGAGAATGGGAGGAGGCGGTCGTTGCAAACCGGCAGCTCCTCGACCTCGGCCCCGACATCGACGCCTGCAACCGGCTCGGCAAGGCTCTTGCCGAGCTGGGCCGGCACGCTGAGGCACTGACGGCCTACGAACAGGCGCTCGAGCGGGATGCGACGAACCGAATCGCACAGCGCAACATCGAACGGCTGCGCGTGCTGATGGCCGCAAAACGGCCGACAACGAATGGGAAGAGCCGCCCGGAGAAGGCGCCTGTTACCCTCTTCATCGAGGAGACCGGCAAGACCGGCCGGGCGAGGCTCATCAATCTCGCCGCCCCGCGGGTGCTGGCGCCGCTCTCTCCCGGGGACGCCATCAGTCTGGACGTCGAGGGTGACGAGCTGGTGGCCAGCGTCGCCTCAACCTCCATCGGAAGCGTGGAACCGCGGATCGCCACCCGTCTTCTGAAGCTGATCGCGGCCGGAAACCGCTACGACGCTGCCATCACGACCGTGCATGAGGCCGGAGGGGAAGTCGTCGTCATGGTCCGCGAGGTTTTCAGCCACCCCAATAACTTCGGCAGAGTGTCGTTTCCGACGCAGGGG
>Ga0183260_10005267_pt1 | contig 10187 bp, 10 predicted proteins | sample AntDrymUQ4972206_2_FD_129768 | JGI IMG/M metagenome (GOLD analysis project Ga0183260, IMG submission 129768) | Polar desert sand microbial communities from Dry Valleys, Antarctica - metaG UQ497 (22.06) (version 2) (version 2) | ecosystem: Environmental > Terrestrial > Soil > Desert | place...
ATGGCGCACTCGTTCATCGAAGCCTTTCCGACGGAACGGGACGCGTTCCGTGCATACGCCGAGGACCACCCGAGCCGCACGACGTTCCTGGTCGACACCTACGACACGCTGGGCGGCGTTCGCGCGGCGATCGACACGATCCTCGAGCTGGGTCTCGAGGGCGAGCTGGGGGTGCGGCTCGACAGCGGCGACCTCGATGCCCTGGCGCGGGCGGCGAGATCGCTGCTCGACGAGGCAGGCATGCCGCACGCCCGCATCTTCGCGAGCGGAGGACTCGACGAGCTCGAGGTGCGCGAGCTCGTGCGGGCGGGGGCTCCGGTCGACGCGTTCGGGGTCGGCACCCAGCTCGGTGTGTCGGCCGACGCTCCGTACATCGACTCCGTGTACAAGCTCGTGGAATATGACGGGCACGCGGTGATGAAGCTCTCTTCTGCGAAGGTCAGCCCGCCCGGCCGCAAGCAAGTCTGGCGTCGAGACCTGGCCGAGCACGACGACGTGTTGTCCTTGCGCGACGAGGCCGGTCCCGGCGACGCCGCACCGATGCTCGAGCTCGCGATGCGCGGCGGGCGGCGGATCGCACCGGCGCCGGCGTTGGCCGAGACGCGCACCCGCTTCGCGGCCGACCTGGCCCTCGTGCCGCCCAAGGCCAGGCGGCTCTCACACCCCGAGCGCGTGGCCATATCGCACAGCGCCGCCTTGCACGAGCTCACGTCGCGGACCCGCGACGAAGCCGAGCACCGGGCCGGGGCGGGGAACCCGCACGGGGACCACTGATTTGTGCGCGGGCGCTCCTGCCCGTAGGGTTCCGCCAACCACCCGAACCGATCCCCCCGGGGGAGGGCGCACATGAGGAACGCGATCCGCCTGTCGGTCGCCGCAGCGCTGCTGCTCGTCGCAGCGCCGCCGGCAACCTCCGCCACCATGAACCCTGACGTCGTGAAGGGCACGTCACTGTTCGAGGGCTACGGAGCGGCAACACACATCGGGCCGCGCCGGCTCTTCGCATGGTCCAACGAGATCGGCAGGCAGGGGCGGGTCGCCGCCTTCGTGGAGGTCAACGGCGGGTCCATCAGCCGCATCAGCGCGAAGCCCACGAGCGGCTACGTCGGCGGATTCGACTCGGGCACCGATCGCGTCATCTACCAGCAGGTGCGCGGAGACGAGAGCGATCTGTTCCTCTACGACATCGGCTCGCAGGAACGCAGCGCTCTGGACGAGCTGAACGACGGCCACTGGCAGTGGAACCCGTCGATCGACACGCGACGCGGCACCCGATGGATCTCCTACGGCGTGAACCGCTTCGGCAGCCCGAGCGCGAAATGGCGCCTGTACCTGTACGACGGGGAGACCGGCGAGCGAACCTTGCTCGACGAGACGACCAACCGGTGCGGATGCCTGTTCCCCGGTGCGGTTGCCTATCCATGGGTCACGTGGGCCGTGGGCGACGACGCGACCGCGTGGCGCTACGACATCCGCTCGGGTGAGCGGACCCCGGTGCTTCCGACCGATCGCGACGAGTACGGGGTGGCGGTCACGCCCGACGGCACGGCCTATGTGGCACAGGCCGGCGATCGTTGCGGCTCGAGCGCGCAGCTCTATCGCATCGACCCCGACGGCGCCCCGTTCCTGCTGCACACGTTCAGGGACGGGCTCGAGGGGGCGAACCTGAGCTTGGACTTCACCGGCCCTCACGACCGCCTGTACTTCGATCGTCGCAACTGCCGCACGGGAGGGTCCGACATCTTGCGGCTGCGGCGCGCCGAGGTGATCGGTGAGCCGGCCGAGCTCGCGCGAGGCGCGAGCGGAGATCGACCACGCGGGCCTACGCGCTCGGCAGCCAGCCCGGACGCGTCGCCTCGAACGCGCTGATCTTCGCCTCGTTCCGCAGCGACAAGCCGATGTCGTCGAGGCCCTCGAGCAGGCGACGATGGGTGAACTCGTCCATCTCGAAGGACTCGTCGAGCCCGGGTGCGCGAACCACGCGATCGGGCAGGTCGACGACGATGCGGGTCGCGGGGTCGTCGAGCACCGCGTCCATCAGGGTCCTCACCGACTCCGAAGGCAGCTCGATCGGCAACAGGCCGATCTTGAAGCAGTTGTTGCGGAAGATATCGGCGAAGCTCGGCGCGACCACGGCCTCGAAGCCGTAGTCCTCGAGCGCCCAGGGCGCGTGCTCGCGGCTCGAGCCGCCGCCGAAGTTCGCGCCGGCGATCAGGATGCTCGCGCCCTCGTACCTGGGGTCGTTCAGCACGAAGCCGGGGTCCTTGCGCCACTCGTCGAACAGGAACGGCCCGAACCCGGAGCGCTCGATGCGCTTGAGGTACTGCGCCGGGATGATCTGGTCGGTATCGACGTCGGAACGATCGAGCGGGACGGCCGTGCCCTCGATGACGCCGATCGGTCGCATCAGGGCAGATCCTTCGGCGTCGTGAAGCGGCCGGCGATCGCGGTCGCGGCCGCCACGGCCGGGCTCACGAGATGCGTGCGTCCGCCCTTGCCCTGACGGCCCTCGAAGTTGCGGTTGCTCGTGCTCGCGCTGCGCTCCCCTGGTCTCAGGATGTCGGGGTTCATGCCGAGGCACATCGAGCACCCGGCGCCGCGCCAATCGAATCCCGCTTCGGAGAACACCCGGTCGAGTCCTTCCTGCTCGGCCTGCAGCTTGACCGCCACGCTTCCCGGTACGACGAGCGCTCGCAGCCCGTCGGCGACCGTGCGTCCCCGCACGATCTCGGCGGCGACGCGCAGGTCTTCGATACGCGAGTTCGTGCACGAGCCGAGGAAGACGGTGTCGGGACGGATCTCGCGGATCGGCGTGCCGGGCGCGAGGCCCATGTACGCGAGCGCGCGAACCGCCGCGTCCCGCGTCGACGGCTCGTCGAAGCTCGCCGGCTCGGGCACCTGCTGGTCGATCGTGACCGACTGCGCCGGGTTCGTTCCCCAGCTGACGTACGGCTGCAGCCCCGTCGCGTCGATCGCGACCTCGGCGTCGAAGGCCGCGCCCCGGTCGCTCGGCAACGTGCGCCACTCGTCGAGCGCGGCTTCCCATGCGGCGCCGACGGGTGCATGGGGACGCCCCTCCACGTAGGCGAACGTGGTGTCGTCGGGCGCGACCATGCCCGCGCGGGCCCCCGCCTCGATCGACATGTTGCAGATCGTCATGCGGCCTTCCATCGAAAGGGAGCGGATCGCGGAGCCCCGGTACTCGATCACGTGGCCGACGCCCCCCCCGGTGCCGATGCGGTTGATGATGCCGAGGATCACGTCCTTGGCCCCCACGCCGTCGGGAAGGTCGCCCTCGACCGTGACCGCCATGGTCTTCGCCGCTCGCTGAGGAAGCGTCTGGGTCGCGAGCACATGCTCGACCTCGCTCGTGCCGATGCCGAAGGCCAGCGCGCCGAACGCCCCGTGGGTGCTCGTGTGGGAATCGCCGCAGACGATCGTCATGCCCGGCTGGGTGTAGCCCATCTCGGGGCCGATGACGTGCACGATGCCTTGCCCGGCCGAGCCCCACGGGTACAACGTGACGCCGAACTCGTCTGCGTTCGCTTGCAGCGCCTGCATCTGGCGAGCGCTGACCTCGTCGGTCACGGGTCCGACGGTCGTCGGCACGTTGTGGTCCATCGTGGCGACGGTGAGGTCCGGCCGGCGCACACCACGGCCATGCATGCGGAGGCTTTCGAAGGCCTGGGGACTCGTCACCTCGTGCACGAGGTGCAGGTCGACGTAGAGCAGGTCTGGCTCTCCGTCGGCGCGATGCACGACGTGGCGTTCCCACACCTTCTCCGCGAGCGTCTGGGGCACGAGGACGTCTCCGTTGCGGGCTGCCCGGCTGATCCCGGGTGGGTCCGGGAACTCGCTGGTAGCCTTGTTCCATTATTTGGAACCCAGTTTCATTATTTGGAACAGGGCCGGGGGGAACGATAGCAGGTGCCGAGGCAGACAGCCGAGGAACGCGAAGACGACGTCCGGCTCGCGATCCGGGCGCGCGACCGCGAGCAGCTTCAGTGGTTCCGCGAGAGCGAGGCGCTCGAGCTCGTGCGGCGGGCACCCGCGACGGCCGTCGGAACGCTCGACAGGATCGTCGACGTCCTCAACGCCGTCGAGGCCGGCGCCCACAGTTATACGGACATCACGCGCGCGACCGGCTTGTCGCGACCGACCGCGCACCGGCTCATCCGCGCGCTCGAGCTCCATGGATTCCTGCTGCAGGCGGGCGGCGCGGGGTATGCCCTCGGGCCGAGATTGCTGAGCCTCGCACCGTCGGCGATGCGCGACCTGCCGCTCCGCGACCTGGCGCACCCGGCGCTGGAGCGTCTCGCGACCATGACCGGGGAGAGTGCCCAGCTGTATGTGCGCGACGGAGACGTCCGCGTCTGCGTCGACGCGGTCGAGTCCGAGAGCGAATTGCGCACGATCGTTGCGGTCGGCGCCACCCTGCCCCTGACGAAAGGCTCTGCCGGCAAAGTGTTCATCGCCTGGGCCGGCGATGGTGACCGTCGGCGCCTGCTCGCCCCCCTCACCCCGGAAGGGTCCGTACGACTCGCGCGCATGGTCGCAACCACCGCCCGCCGAGGCTGGGCGGACAGCATCGGAGAGCGGGAAGCCGGGGTCGCCTCGGTCAGTGCGCCTGTGTTCGACGGCGTCGGCACGTTGATCGCGGCCGTCTCCGTCTCGGGTCCGGCCAACCGCATCGGAGCGCTGCGCGGGCGCCGGTACGCGCCTGCAGTCGTCGCGGCCGCACGGGAGATCGAAACGGCCTTGGGCGTAGCGCGGAGCTGACCGCTTCCCGTAAGCTCGGGCGCATATGTCTCGCGTCCAGGCTCTGCAGCGGACGGTGGACGGCTGGCTCACCGGCCGCCGCGCGGTCATCGCATCGATCACCACCTTCAGTGCCGTCGCGCTCGTCGCGGCCACCCCACGATCGCCGTTCCATCCCGTGCTTCCCGAGAGCCAGGGGAACGGACCGATCGGCATGCTCGCGCATCTGTTCTTCCTCGATCGGCTGCCGCACGGCGTCCTCATCGTGATCGGTTTCACGGCGATGATCGCCGCCGGTATCGCCTTCCTGCTGGTGCTCTTGGCGGCCGAGCGAGGAGAGGTCTCGACGCGGACCGTCGTCACCCTCGCGGTGGCCTACCACGCCGTCGTGCTGATGCTGCCGCTGCTGCTCTCCCGCGACGTGTTCAGCTACGCGTTCTACGGGCGCATCTTGAGCCGGTACGGTCAGAACCCCTACGTCAGCACGCCGGCGGATTTCCCGGCCAACGACATCTCCCGATTCGTGTGGCCCGGATGGCGCGACACGCCCTCGGTGTACGGCCCCATGTTCGTATGGCTCGCGGCCGCGATCACTGCGGTGTTCCGGGGGCTCGCCGACGTGATCGAGGCCTTCCGTGCAGTGGCCGTGATGGCGAGCCTTGGCTCACTGTGGTTCGTGGTGCGACTCGTGGGTCGCGTCCGCCCGCAGCGCCAGGCATATGCCGCGGCACTGATCGGGCTGAACCCGGTGGTGCTGTTCCACACGGTCGGCGGCGGGCACGTCGACGTGCTGGTGATGCTGGCCGTGGCGGCTGCCGTCTACCTCGTCGCGACCCAACGCGAGCTGCCCGCCACCGTGGCGCTCACGGTGGGAGCGCTGGTGAAGATCTCGGCCGCGGTGCCGCTCGTGTTGCTGATCGCGTACGTGGTGACCCGGACCGAGCCGGCCAGGCGATGGCGCGTGCTCGCTGCCCACGTCGGCACGGCGATGGCCATCACGTTCGTGGCCGCGCTGCCCTTCATGCAGCGATCCAACCCCACCCTCGGCATGGTGGAGCTGGTCCAGCACGGTTCGTGGATCGCGCCACCCGCGCTGGTCGAGCGCATCTTCGAGGCGGTCGGGTCGGGGGTGGCCGGCGACCTCGGAGGGTCGGCAGGGGTGGTGCTCGCGCGGCTCGGCATGTTCGCGGCGCTCGCCGCCGGGCTGTTCACGATCATGCGCCAGGTCGTGCGGCACGCCGCGGAAGGCTCGGTGTCGTTCCTCGCTTCGGCCTGGGGGTGGTCGTTCCTGTTGATGATGCTGTTCTCACCCACGCTCTTCCCGTGGTACTTCGCCTGGATGCTGCCCGTCGCGTGGGCGTTGCCGCGCGTGCCCCGTCGCACGCTGGAGCTCTCGTTCATCGCGCTGGTCACTGCCCAGCTCACCACCGAGAACTTCCTGCTGCCGGAATGGATGCACATCGACCTCGCGATCGGGCACCCGATCCTCGTCATCGTGCTGGTGTGGTTCCTGCGCGATCTGTACCTGCGGTTGAAGCACGACGTGCCGCTCGACGCCGAGACCGACGTGGTGCTCTTGCACCGAGCCTCAGGCGCGGAGCTCATGGCCGGCGACACAGATCGACGGCCGGGCGCCGACGATCGGCCGACGGCCGATCACCAGGCGTAGGCCTCGGGGGCAGGCCCACCGGGTCCCGGGAAGATCTCGTCGAGCTTCGCCAGCACCTCGGGACTGAGCCTGATGTCGAGCGCGTGCATCGCGTGCAGCAGCTGCTCCTCGGTGCGCGGCCCGATGATCGGTGCGGTGACCGCCGGCTGGTGAAGGAGCCATGCGAGCGCGACGTGGGCGGGGTCCTCGCCCAGCTCGGCGCAGAGCTCTTCCCAGGGCGCGAGCTTGGATCGGTTCGCCTCGATCTCTCCGAGCATGTACTCGGTGCCACGACGGCCTTCCTCGACCTTCTTGAGCGCACCGGCGAGCAGGCCGCCCGACAGCGGGCTCCACGGGATCAGGCCCATGCCGTATTCCTGTACCGCCGGGATCACCTCGAGCTCGAGGGTACGCGCGGTGAGGTTGTAGAGAGACTGCTCGGTGGCGAGGCCCAGGGAACCGCGGTCGCGCGCGATCTCGTTGCCGCGGGCGATGTGCCACCCCGCGAAGTTCGACGACCCGACGTAGAGGATCTTGCCGGTGCGCTTGAGCTGTTCCATCGCCTCCCAGATCTCATCCCACCACGCGCTCCGGTCGATGTGGTGCATCTGGTAGAGATCGATGTGGTCGGTGCCCAGCCGTCGCAGCGACTCATCGCACTGACGCACGATCGCGAGCTTCGACAGGCGCGCCTCGTTGGGCCAGTCGCCCATCGTGCCGTACACCTTCGTCGCCAGCACTACCTTGTCGCGACGCCCGCCGCCCTTGCCGATCCAGCGGCCGAGGATCGACTCGGTCGCGCCGACTCCCAGGTGACGGCCGTACACGTTGGCGGTGTCGAAGAAGTTGATGCCGTTGGAGATCGCGGCATCCATGATCGTGAGCGAGTCGGACTCCGACGTATGCGGGCCGAAGTTCATCGTGCCGAGGCAGAGGCGAGAGACGACGAGGCCGAGCCGGCCGACGTGGGTGTACTCCATGCGCAGGAGTCTACGTCGGGGTCGGTGAACGCTCGGCGATGGGCTCGGAGAGTCGCCCGTCGCGCTCGGGCTCGCGCGCGCCGCGCACGAACATGAACGCGATCGTGACCGCGGCGCCCAGCAGACCCGCCCCGATCAGGGTGGCGTCGGCGCCGAACGCCCCTGCGAGCGGACCGACGATCGCGAACGAGAGCGGCACGCCGGCGATCGAGATCATCCAGTCGAGGCTGATCACCCGCCCGAGCAGATGCCGAGGCACGAGCCGCTGCAGCATCGTGAACCAGAGCACGATCAGCAGCGCGATCGAGCCCTCGGCGAGGAAGCCGAAGACCATCGCCTGCCAGATGGCGGTCGCGACGCCGAACCCCGCCGTCATCAGCATGCCGACCGCCCAGGCGAGGTACATCACGGTGAGCGGACGGCGCGGCAACGCGCCACGTTGACCGAGCGTCAGGCCCACGAGCACGGAGCCGAGCCCGCCCGCGCCGAACACGAGCCCGAGCGCCACGCCGCCGCCGCCGAGGTCGTTCGTCACGACGAACGGCACGAGCACCTCCCACGGGCCCCACACGCACAGCAGGCTGACCGTGGCGGCGACCAGGGCGACAAGGATCCAGGTCTCGCTCCGCACGTACCGGATGCCCTCGACGATCTCGGCCCACAGGCTCGACGACGAGCCCTCGTGGGAGACATGGCGGGTACGGATCATCAAGATCATGACGGCCGACCACGCGAACGTCGCTCCGTCGATGAGGAACGCCCCGCCGACACCGATCACGCCCGACAACAGACCTCCGATCAGCGGCCCGAGGAACAACATCGACGCCGGGCGCACGACCTGTGCGAGGGAGTTCGCTTCGACGAGCATCTCCTCGGGCACGATCGTCGGCACGATCGAGGAGAACGCGGGCTGGAATATCGCCTGACCGGCCCCGAACACCACGACGATCACGATGAGCACGGGCATCGTGAGGTCGTCGGCGATCGAGAGCAGGCCGATCGCGCTGATCGCGGCCAGCCTGATCAGGTCGCCGGCGATCATCAGCTTTCGCCGGTCCAACCGATCGGACAGGGCGCCGCTCGCGAGCATCAACACCACCTGAGGGGCGCTCCACGCGAGCCCGACCATGGCGAGCGAGCTGGCGCTGTTGGAGATCTCGAGCACCTGCAGCGCGATCGCCACGACGTAGATGCCGTCGCCGACCATCGAGACCGTCATGCCGATCCACAGCAGACGGAAGTCGCGGATGCTCAAGGGACGAACGACCCCGAGGCTCGAGAGGCGACTCATCCGAGGAGCTTATCGGCGTTGCCGATATGCCCCGCCTCCCGGACGCTCTGCCCGCGGACAGCTACCCTGTCCCGCGGGGGGAAGTCGTGAACGCCAACAAGCTCGCAGACCTCGCGAACGTGCTGCTCATCGCCGGCGGCGCGGGTCTTGCGGTCGCCTGCGCCTATCTGGTGCACAGGCCGGCCCCTCGCACGTTGCGTGTCTGGGTGGGCGCGACGCTGGTGGCGATCCCCGGGTTGCTGCTGGGCTTGCTGCTGACGCTCCCGGAGCTCGGCGTGCGCGCGGCCTACCGAGGGTTCACCGAGGCATTGCTCGGAGCTCCGCAAGAGGTCGTCGCGACCATCGCGGCGCCGCAACCGGACGACCGAGGATCGTCACAAGGGGTGGAAGGCCCGAGCCTCGCACCGAGCGCGGGAGCCGCCAGCCCGGTGGAGCCGACACTGCTCGGCCTTTCTAACCCGGCGGGCACCGGCTCGTCGAACCCCCCGGCATCGCCGTCGTCATCGCCGCCGCCGCCGAGCTCGACGAGCCCGACCCCGACGCCCACACCCTCTCCGTCGCCGACCGAGACGAGTCCTCCGCCTTCGCCGACGGAGACGACCCCTCCGCCGTCGCCCACGGAGACGAGTCCTCCGCCTTCGAGTGAACCGCCACCCCCGCCGCCGGAACCGGAACCGACGACGCCGGCATCACCGACGCCTGGGAGCACGGGCTAGGCACGACGGCTTCTGCGGCGCGAGGGGTTCTAAGGATGGCGCGCCCCGAGGGATTCGAACCCCCGACCTTCTGATCCGTAGTCAGACGCTCTATCCGGACTGAGCTAGGGGCGCGTGACCTGCGATGGTAGCAGGGGACCCTGTGCCGGCAGAACGCCTGACCGGAGTCGAGGTGAACGGAGGACGCCATGCCAACCGGGCAACGCAACGACGACCATCTGAGAGATGTTCTCGACCGGTTCAATCAGCATGACCTCGACGGCATCTTGGCATGCTTCGCTCACGACGCCGTCTTCGAGTCTCCGCGCGGCCCGCACCCGTGGGGAACGCGCTTCGAGGGCAAGGAAGCGGTCCGCCAGGGGCTTGCCGCGAGGTTCGAAGGGATCCCTGATGTGCACTACGGAGACGACAGGCACTTCGTGTGCGGCGACCGAGGCGCGTCGGAATGGACGCTGACCGGCACGACCCCGGACGGCGTGCGTCTCGAGGTACGCGGGTGCGACCTTTGGGAGTTCAGAGACGGGCTCATCGTTCGGAAGGACTCGTACTGGAAGTTGGTCGAGAGCGCCTAACGAGCCCGATAGCACGGCCATCGGGGCGACCAGCGCCCTCACCTGACGTTGGGCCGCAGGTCGTGCGAGGCTGTCGCCCATGACGACGATCGCAGCAGGTGACAAGGCCCCTCCGTTCGCCGTCTCCGATCAGCACGGAGAGACCGTGCGCCTCGATGACTTCCGGGGGCGGAAGCTGCTCGTGTACTTCTATCCGGAAGCCGACACGCCGGGGTGCACCAC
>Ga0183260_10005269_pt1 | contig 10181 bp, 7 predicted proteins | sample AntDrymUQ4972206_2_FD_129768 | JGI IMG/M metagenome (GOLD analysis project Ga0183260, IMG submission 129768) | Polar desert sand microbial communities from Dry Valleys, Antarctica - metaG UQ497 (22.06) (version 2) (version 2) | ecosystem: Environmental > Terrestrial > Soil > Desert | place...
CCCCTGAGTCGGATCGGTTCCGACACGAGCATTGGGTTATCTACCGAAATCTAGGGTTCTGCGTAGATGAGCCAATACAGTCCTCGACATGGATCCGATCCGTAACCCGTACGCCCCGGGTGCCGGCCAGCGGCCACCCGAACTCGCCGGTCGCGACGATGAACTCGCCGCCTTCGACGTACTCCTCGAACGGATCAGCGCCCGGCGCCCGGAACGGTCGCTGATGCTCACCGGCCTGCGCGGAGTCGGCAAGACGGTGCTGCTCAACCAGCTCCGTTCGGCGGCGATCGCGCGGGGGTTCGGGACCGGCAAGTGGGAGGCCCGCCCGGACCAGGACATCCGCCGCCCGCTGGCCGGCGCCCTGCACCTGGCCATCCGTGAGATCGCCCCGCGACATCGGGCACCAGACCGGGTCGAACACCTCCTCGCGGTGCTCAAGGCGTTCGGCTCACGTCAGCCACCCGGTACGGCTATGCGGGACCGCTGGGTACCAAGCATCGACGGGCCGGCGGCGGTGGGCCGGGCGGACTCCGGCGATCTGGAGATCGACCTGGTCGAGTTGCTCACCGATGCAGCCGAGCTGGCCAGCGACGTCGGCTCGGGCATCGCGCTGTTCGTCGACGAGGTCCATGACCTCGGCCCCGACGATGTCTCGGCGCTGTGCGCGGCCTGTCACGAACTGTCCCAACTGGGCGCGCCACTGATCGTTGTCGGCGCCGGCCTGCCGCACGTGCCGGCCGTCCTGTCCGCGGCCAAGAGCTACTCCGAACGGCTGTTCCGCTTCTCCCGGATCGACCGACTCGACCGTACGTCGGCAGACCTCGCCCTGCGTGCACCGGCCGATCGGGAGGGCGTCGACTTCGAGTCGGCCGCGCTCGATGCCCTCTATGCGGCGGCCGACGGTTATCCGTACTTCGTGCAGGCCTACGGCAAGGTCACCTGGGATGTCGCCGGTGCGTCCCCGATCACGGCCGCGGATGTGGCGGTCGCCCGCCCGATCGCCGAGGCCGAACTCGCCGTCGGGTTCTTCGGGTCGCGGTACGAGCGGGCCACCCCGGCCGAGCGCGAGTACCTGCGTGCCATGGCCGACGACGCTGAGGACACAGGTGCCGGTCTGTCCAGCGCACAGGTCGCTAAGACGCTGAGCCGCAAGCCCGCGAGCCTGTCGCCCGCTCGTGACGCCCTCATCAAGAAAGGACTGATCTACTCCGCTCAACGCGGCCAGATTGCGTTCACCGTTCCGCATTTCGGCCGCTATCTCCGGACGCAGACCTGACCGGCCCGCGAAAAGAATCCAGGGTGACGATCATGGATGAAGGTGCACCCATTCCCGACCGGCACCCACGCTGGCACACTCGCCCACACGAGCAGAAGGGGGACCAGATGAGCCGCAAGAACACACGCGACCTGATCGCCGAGATCTACGCCGACTCCGGGGCTGACCTCGACGAGTTGGCCCGATTGCGCGACCGAGTCGACGAGGTGCAGAGCGAGGTCGTAGAGCAAGAAGAGTCCGACGGCATCGTCGTGGCGACAGGCAAGGCGTTCGAGATCATCCGAATCCTGGTGGAAGAAGGCGTCGTGAAGACGCGGCATCGGACCCAGGGCCCGGTCGACCACTCCCAATTGCGCTCGATCGTGGCGGCGAACCTCGCCTACCTACAGGCCACCCTGGGTGCTTTGCCCGGCCAGACACCGCCGCAGTAACACCGAGGCGTCGCGCCGCGCAGCCAAGGCGTGAGGTGCGCCAGGAGGGATCGCCGGTCCGTGACCGATCTGCCGACCGGGACCCTCACCCTGCTGTTCAGCGATATCGAGGGGTCGACGAGCCTGTTGAGCCGGCTCGGCGACCGGTACGGCGACGTCTTGTCGGCTCAGCGGGCGATCATGCGCACGGCGATCACCGAGCACGACGGCCACGAGATGGGCACCGAGGGTGACAGCTTCTTCGTGGTTTTCGAGTCGGTTGCCGATGCGGTGAATGCCGCGTATCAGGCGCAGCGGGGTCTGAATGCCTACCCCTGGCCCGACGGCACTCAGGTCGGTGTACGAATGGGGCTGCACACCGGTGAGCCCCACAGGCACGAGGACGGGTACGTCGGCATGGACGTACACCGAGCCGCACGAGTGGCGGCATGCGCGCACGGTGGGCAAGTTCTGCTGTCCGCGGCCACGCACACTTTCGCGATTGCTGAGCCAGTCGACTTCCTGGACTTGGGCTGGCACCGGCTCAAGGACATTCCGGAGCCCGAGCATCTGTATCAACTCATCGCACAGGATCTGCCGCGAGAGTTCCCTCCGCCGAAGAGTCTGGGCTCACGGGCCACACTGCCGATCCCGTCGACGCCGATCGTCGGCCGGGAGGAGGAGTTGGCCGAACTGCAGTCGCTGATCACTGCCGAAGACGTCCGCCTCGTGACATTGAGCGGTCCGGGTGGTTGCGGAAAGACCAGGTTGGCCATCGCGGCCGCAGCGGCGCTGGAACAGGAATTCCCGGACGGCGTCTACTTCGTCGGGCTCGAGGAGGTCCGTTCCCTCGATGTCATGTGGACGACGATCGCCGAAGTGCTCGGTGCTGGTAGTGAGGGTTCGGCTCGGGCGAGTCTGCTGAACCAGATGGCCAACCGTTCGGCGCTGCTGCTGCTGGACAACCTCGAGCAGCTTCCTGGTGCAGCCGATGTGGTAGCCGACCTTCTCGCAGCGGTTCCGAAAACAGCCGTCCTGGCCACCTCCCGGCGGCCCTTGCACCTCTCCGAGGAGTACGACCACCCCGTGCCGCCGCTGTCGCTGCCTGCCGCCGAGAACGAGGCGGACTCCGGTGCGGTTCGGCTGTTCCTGCAGCGAGCGCAGATGGTTCGGCCGGGTTTCGCCCTCACCGATGACAACCGCGCTGCCGTGGCCGAGATCTGCCGGCGGCTTGACGGGCTGCCACTGGCCATCGAGCTTGCTGCGGCCAGGGTCAATCTGCTCAGTCCGCGGGCGCTCCTTGCACGGTTGGACGCCAGCCTGGAACTCCCCGGAATCCGGCCCGGCCGGCCAGCGCGCCAGCAAACGTTGCGGGCCACGATCGCGTGGAGCTACGGCCTGCTCTCCTTGGAACAGCAAGGCGTGTTCCGACAACTGGGAGTCTTGGCCGCTTCCTGCGATCTGGCGGCGTTCGGCACAGTGGTCGGCGCGCAAGGCGATCCGCTCGAGCTCCTGGCTCACTTGGTGGATGCCAGCCTCGTACAGGTGGATGAGGACCCCGACGGCGAGCCTCGGGTGCACATTCTCCAGACCATCGCGGCCTTTGCTCGGGAACGACTGGTCGAGGCTGAGGAGTTGGACGCGGCGCGTGCGCGGCATGCCCAGCACTACCTCACTGCCATCGCGGAACTCTCACCGCTGCTGCACAGCAGTCGCTTCCTGATCATCAGAGATCGAATCGAACTCGAGCTCGACAACCTGCGTGCGGCACTGGACTGGGCGCTGGGCACCGCGGCCGACCTGCCGCCATCGGACCGGTTGGGCATCGGGCTGCGATTGTGCCAAGAGCTGAGCTGGTTCTGGTACGCCTGCGGCTACCACGCCGAGGGACGCCGATGGCTTTCTCGAGCGGTCGAGGCTGCAAAAGGCGAACAGAGCAGCGCCCTGATGACGACGCTGCACGCGCTCGGTGTCGTGCTGCAACAGCACGGCGAGAACGTGCAGAGCCGGGACCTGCTGCTCAGATGTCTGGATTTCTGGCGCCGGAAGGGCGATCCCAACAAGATCGCGCTGGAACTGAACAGTCTGGCTTGCGCTCAACGCGCACTAGGTGAAACCGAGAGTGCAAGGGGCCTCTTCGACGAGAGCATCACCATCGCCCGCACGATCGGTGATGACGCGCGGCAGGCGGCCGCGTTGTCCAATCTGGCGCTTCTCGAGCTCGACGAGAACCATCCCGATCGGGCGGTTGTGCTGCTGCGGCAGACATTGACTATCGACCAGCGGTTGGGCGACACGTGGGGCGTCGCGCACGACCACAACAATCTAGCCGCGGCGATGGTCCGAGCCGGTCAGATCACTGAAGCTCACGACATCCTGAGAGAACACGCAGCCAGCGCGGTGGCGCTCGGCGACATGGAGCTCAGCATCAACTACCTCGAGGCGTTCTCGCTGATCTTCGCCGAATCCGGGGACGCGCCGCGAGCCGCCAGGCTGCTCGGCGCAAGCAAGGCACTACGGGAGTCCGCCGAGTTGCCTATGGCCGCTCCTGACGAAGCGATCCTCGAGCTCTCGATCAGCAAGGCCCGCGGTCTTCCGGACGCCTCTACCTGGGCGGCCAACGTGGCGGCCGGGTCCGAGTTCTCCCTCGACGATGCCCTCGCGGACGCGCTGCGGTAAACCTGAGCGGTGGGTGAGGATGGGGCAATGAATGCGACCCCACCTGCGGATGCAGCCCCCCTCCATGCCCCCACCCCGCGGCGGATCGCCGACCGATACGTCGAGACGATGACGGACCTGAATCCCATCCTGGGCACCATGCTCGGGACCACACCATCCGATGACCGGCTGCCCGATTTCTCGCCAGCGGGAATCACCGCCGCTGATGATGCGGCCCGGTCCACGCTCGCCGAACTGGACGCCGTACCCGACACCGATGACGTACTGGAGCTGCGCTGCGCCCGACTGTTGCGCAATCGGCTCCGGGCCAGCCTGGCGCTCAGCGAGGCGGGCGAGGACCTCCGTACGGTCAACAACATCTTCACGCCGATGCACAGCACTCGGCAGGTGTTCCTGCTGATGCCGGCCGCCACCGAACAGGACTGGGCGGTGATCGCCCGCCGGATGGCGCGCGTCCCGGCAGCTCACGAGAGTTACCGCGCGGCTCTGACCGAGGGCGCTTCACAGGGCCTGTACGCCGCACCGAGGCAGGTCGACGCGCTGGTGGCTCAGCTCGGCCAGTGGCTGGGATCCGGGTCGGACCAGTCGTGGTTCGCCTCGTTCGTGTCCGACGGTCCGGGTACGGATCCGCTGCGCGAGGAGCTGGAGGAGGCGGCCCGACACGCGACCGAGTCGGTGCGGACCACCCGAGACTTCCTGCAGGGAAAGTATCGGAGCGGCGCCGAGGGTACGCCGGACGCCGTCGGTGCGGAGCGCTATGCCCGGTGGGCCATGCACTACACCGGTGCCGACCTGGACCTCGACGAGGCATACACCTGGGCGTGGGGTGAGTACACCCGGATCGCCGCCGAGATGCAGGGGGAGGCCGACAAGATCCGGCCCGGGTCCACTCCGGCCGAAGCGATGCGCTGGCTGAGTACCGACGGGGAGGCCGTGGACGGCGTCGAGGCGATCCGCCAGCGGCTGCAGCAGATGATGGACGAGGCGATCGCCGCCCTCGACGGGAACCATTTCGACCTGGCCGAGCCGATCCGGCGGGTCGAGGCGATGATCGCGCCGGCCGGCAGCGCAGCAGCGCCGTACTACACCCGGCCCTCGATGGACTTCGCCCGCCCCGGCCGGACCTGGTTGCCGACGCTGGGTCGCGAACGGTTTCCGCTGTGGGACCTGGTCAGCACCTGGTACCACGAAGGCGTCCCGGGGCATCACCTGCAACTGGCCCAATGGGTGCACGTCGCGCCCCAGCTGTCGACGTTCCAGACCAGCCTCGGCAGCACCAGCGCAGACACCGAGGGATGGGCGCTGTACGCCGAACGACTCATGGACGAGTTGGGATTCCTCACCGGTCAGGGCCATCGCCTGGGATACCTCGACGCGCAGCAACTTCGCGCCGTACGAGTGATCATCGACATCGGCATGCACCTGGAGCTGGAAATCCCAGCCGAGCAGAACTTCCACCCTGGACGGCGTTGGACACCAGAACTCGGCCGGGAGTTCTTCGCCGCCAACAGCGGCCGGGACCCGGACTTCGGGGACAGCGAACTGGTGCGCTACCTGGGCGTACCCGGACAGGCGATCAGCTACAAGCTCGGGGAGCGAGCCTGGCTGGCCGGCCGGGCGGCGGCCCAGCGCAGGCAGGGTGCCGGTTTCGACCTCAAGCGCTGGCACATGGCGGCGTTGTCGCTGGGCTCGGTCGGACTGGCCGATCTCACCGGCGAGCTGTCCGCACTCTGATCGGCTGACCACCCGCGCACCCCCACGCGCCGCGCTTGGCCGGCTAGACCGGTGTGGGCTGCACACTCGGATCGGCGAACTGGGTGCGATACAGCTCGGAGTAGCGCCCGCCGGTGGCCAACAACTCGCTGTGCGTACCGCGCTCGACGATGGTGCCCTCCTCGAGAACGAGGATCTCGTCGGCGGCCCGGATCGTGGACAGCCGGTGCGCGATCACGAGCGAGGTTCGCCCACTCAGTGCTTCGACCAGGGCTTCCTGTACGGCCGCCTCGGACTGCGAGTCCAGGTGCGCGGTGGCCTCGTCCAGGATCACCACCCGCGGCTGGGCCAGCAGCAGTCGGGCGATGGTCAGCCGTTGCCGCTCCCCGCCCGAGAGTCGGTAGCCGCGCTCGCCGATCATGGTGTCCAACTGGTCGGGCAGCGAGCGGACCAGCCGATCCAGCCGGGCGCGGGTCAACGAGTCCCAGAGTTCGCTGTCGGTGGCTTCCGGACGGGCGAAGCGCAGGTTGGCACCGATCGTGTCGTGCCAGAGGTGGCCGTCCTGGGTCACGACGCTGATCGTGTCGCGGATGCCGTCGAAGGACATCTCGCGCAGATCCACCCCGGACAGCCGGATGGCCCCGCTGTCGACGTCGTACAAGCGCGCCGCCAGCGAGGCGACGGTGGACTTCCCGGCTCCGGAGGATCCGACCAGAGCGATCAACCGTCCCGGCTCGGCGGTGAACGAGAGTCCGTGCAGCACCTCTTCACCGCCGCGGATGTCCAGCACAGCGACTTCCTCCAGCGAGGCCAGCGACACCGCCGAGGCCGACGGATAGCTGAACCGGACGTCGTCGAACTGCACCGACACCCCTCCGGCCGGCACCAACCGTGGCGCCTCCGGTTCTCTGATCAGCGGCACCAGGTCCAACACCTCGAAGACCCGCTCGAAGCTGACCAGTGCGGTCATGACCTCCAACCGGGCACTGGCCAGCGCGGTCAACGGGGCGTAGAGCCGGGCCAGCAGCAGCGCGAGGACGACCACGTCACCGGCATCGAGACTGCCCTGCAAAGCGAGATATCCGCCCAGCCCGTACACCAGGGCCAGGGCCAGCGACGAGACCAGGATCAGCGCAGTGACGAACACCCACTGGTAGACCGCCGTACGGACCCCGATGTCGCGGACCCGGCTGGCCCGCGCGGTGAACTCCGCCGTCTCGTCAGCGGGACGGCCGAAGAGCTTGACCAACGTCGCTCCGGGAGCGGAGAACCGCTCGGTCATCTGCGTGGTCATCGCCGCGTTGTGGTCGGCCGCTTCGCGTTCCATCGCGGCCAGCCGCCGGCCCATTCGCCGGGCGGGCAGGACGAAGACCGGCAGCAGGATCAGGGCCAGCAGGGTGATCTGCCAGGAGACCTGCAGCATCACGGCCAGGGTGAGCACCAGCGCGACGATGTTCGTGACGACACCGGACAGCGTGTCGCTGAATGCCCGCTGCGCGCCGATCACGTCGTTGTTCAACCGGCTGACCAACGCCCCGGTTCTCGTACGGGTGAAGAAGGCGACCGGCATCCGCTGGACGTGGGTGAACACCGCGCGGCGCAGGTCGAGGATCAGCCCCTCCCCGATCCGCGAAGACAACCAGCGGCTTAGCAGGCCCACCGCCGCTTCGAGAAGCGCGATCACCGCGATGATCACGGACAGTTGGATGACCGTCGACACCTCGCCGTTGCCCACGATCGCGTCCACCACCCGCCCGGCGAGCACCGGGGTGGCCACGATGAGGACGGCGGACACGACGCTGAGCAGCAGAAACACGACCAGGTCGCGCCGGTGCGGCCTGGCGAAGCCGAGGATCCGGCGCAACGTCGCGACCGAGAACTTCCGGCGCTCCTCGTTCTGGTTCATGGTGTGGTACAGCGACATCCACGCAGTGACTTCCATGCTCATGAGCGGGCTCTTTCGCGTCGGCGGTCAGCAGCACTCCGAGGTGGAGCGTGGCAGGTGGGTCGGACAGGTTCGCCGGGCCGAATGATCCGCTCGGCGCAGACGGCTGTCGACTCCGATTCAGCCCGAGGGGACCTGCCCGGCGCAGACCTGATGTCGCAGGAAAGCAGGGAACACGCCCGGCCCGTCCTCGGCATACCTACGACATGTGCGCCATCGCGGTCAGGGTCCGACTGGATCGACTCGGATCGCCGGATGGCCCGGGTCGTCGTAGCGGAGCACCATGTCGGCTCGCCGTACCGGATTGACGTTCCGGTCGTAGTCGTCGAAGGCCGGCAGCGTCCACTGCCAAGCCTCCGGAGTCCGGCGGCGCCGCGCCGCAGAGCTGAGCGCCAGGTGGATCGTCGCGTCGAAGGACAGATCGCGGCCGAGCAGGAGTTCGCCACTGATCAACAGGACGGTGCCCGGCTCGGCCAGTCCCGCCGGAGCTCGAGTGGCCCGGTTGGTGCTCGGATCGCGCAGGGACGTCAGGATGCTGGCGTTGCCGCCTGGACCGACCGGACCCAGCACCTCTCGCTCCAAGGCGTCGGTGTCCAACCAGCCGGTGGCGAAAGACTCCAGGTCGGTATGCCCGTACTCCAGGCGCAGAGCCGCATCCCGCCAGAAGGTGTCGGTCCGGACATGGACAGCCGGGCGGCCGAGCATTCGCAGCGGCCCGAGCAGCGACGCGGCGAACGAGCCGGGATCGGCCGCGCGCGGGCCGTCGACCGCCACGCGCAACGCCGTACCCGGTACGTCGAGGTCAACCAGAGCGGCGGCCACCTGGGCCGGCAGAGCAGTCGGGTCCGCCGGTCGGAAACTCGGCTGCGAAGGCGGGCGGCGGCGAGGCGTCACCTTCGCAGCCTCAGGCATTCCCGCAGCTTCGGTGGGCCCGCAGCTGCCTGTGCCCCGCATCAGGAGCCCCTGCAGCCTCCGGTGTCCCCGCAGCCTCAGGCGCTCGACCGGTGGTCAATCCCCGGTGGCGCCGTCGATGCGCTCACGCAGCAGATCGGCGTGCCCGTTGTGCCGGGCGTACTCCTCGATCATGTGCAGGTAGATCCAGCGCAGGCTGATGTCCTTACCGGAACCCGAGTGTCCGAGGATCATGTTCAGGTCTTCGGTCCGGGCGCAGAAAGCCCTCGACCGCTCGACGCAGCGACGGAATGCGGCCACGTCGTCAGCGACCACCGCGTCGTCGAGCCGGTCGAAGTCACCATCCGGGTCGTCTTCGGAGTAGAAGATCGGCGCGACCGGCCCGTCCACCAGATCGTTGTTGAACCAGCTCTCGACCTCGGCCATGTGCCGGACCAGGCCGAGCAGGGTCAGCGTCGACGGCTCGCACGACCTGGTCTTGAGCTGCTCCTCGGTCAGGCCCTCGCACTTGAGCAGCAACGTGTCCCGGTGATAGTCGAGCCACCCGTCGAGCATCGCCCGCTCGGGGCCGGACGTGCCCACCTTCTGCCGATCGGTGGCGAACAGGTTTTCCGGTGTCGTCATGAGCTCAGAGGCTAGGCGCAACCTCTGACCCAGGCATCCGCATTCGAGAAAGGGGCTGGGGGCCGACCACGATCAAGGGGCGTCGATCCAGTGCGCCATTCTCAGTCCGTCATCATCCGAGGCGAGAGCATTGGCGAGGTGGTCCAGGGCTGCCACGACCGCCGCACTGTCGTGCACCCGGTAGCCCGCAATGCTGGGTCCGTCGCCCACCTTGATTCCGACGTCGTCCGGGCTGAGTACGGCGAAGGCGTCCTCATCGGTCAGGTCGTCGCCGAGGTAGACGATCGCAGCCGCACCGACCTCGTCGGCCAATCGCCGCAGCGCCACACCCTTGTCGGCCCGCACGACCGCTATCTCGACGACCTCCTTGCCCACCTTGACCGTACGGCCCTCGCCCGACCCGGGACCTGCGATCGTTGCCTCGCGCACTGCCACTGCAGCGTTCCGATCGACCATACGCCGGGTGTGGACCGAGGCGCTCACCGGCTTGATCTCGAGGAGCGCTCCGGCGTACGGCGCCAGCAGTAGGCGCAACTCATCCACCAGACCGTCCCGCGGCCCAAGAAACGCCGGCTCAGCCGGGCCTCCGTACTCCGCGCCATGACTGCCGATCAAGAAGACA
>Ga0183260_10005270_pt1 | contig 10179 bp, 7 predicted proteins | sample AntDrymUQ4972206_2_FD_129768 | JGI IMG/M metagenome (GOLD analysis project Ga0183260, IMG submission 129768) | Polar desert sand microbial communities from Dry Valleys, Antarctica - metaG UQ497 (22.06) (version 2) (version 2) | ecosystem: Environmental > Terrestrial > Soil > Desert | place...
CGGATTCTATCTGAGAATTCCAAGGGTAATAACACTGTGGTTTCGGAAAGCGGTATAAGGGGACCAGGTGATATTATCAAGCTGAAGAGTGCAGGAGCTGATGCATTTTTAATTGGAACAACTTTAATGGAGAACTCGAAAGAAATGGGCCAAAAAATAAAAGAATTAGTAGAGTTAGCTTGAATCGATAAAGTATTATGTAGCAACCACCTATTTTCATTTCTACATATTTGAAAAATAACACTGATTTAGGAAAGTTTGGAACGTATGGAGGAAGATATGTTCCAGAGACATTGATTCCAGCCTTAGAAGATTTGGATAAATGGTATCAAAGATTGAAAGTAGACAAGTCTTTTCAACTCGAGCTACGTGGATTACTAAAAGACTTTGCAGGCAGGTCAACTCCACTTTATTATGCTAATAACTTAACTAGACATCTTGGCGGCCCAAAAATTTACTTAAAGAGAGAAGATCTGTTGCATAGCGGAGCTCATAAGATAAACAATACTTTGGGACAGGCTTTAATAGCTAAAAAAATGGGCAAGACTAGAATTATTGCCGAAACTGGGGCAGGTCAACACGGAGTGGCTACTTCAATTGCATCGGCAGTTTTTGAGCTCGAATCAGAAATTTACATGGGTGCAAAGGATGTAGAAAGACAACAACTCAATGTATTTAGGATGAATTTATTGAATTCCAAAGTCCATTCCGTACATTCGGGGTCAAAAACACTAAAGGATGCTATAAATGAAGCACTGAGAGATTGGATTGCGAATGTTCAAGATACACATTATTTGATTGGTTCTGTTATGGGACCTCATCCATTCCCTACAATGGTTAGGGATTTCCAAAGTGTGATAGGTAAGGAAATAAAGGAACAAATACATAAATTAACTGGAAATTTACCTGATGCAGTAATAGCATGTGTTGGCGGTGGGAGTAACGCTATTGGGTCATTTTATCCCTTTATTAATGACAAGAAAGTCAAACTGATAGGAGTAGAAGCTGGAGGAGAAGGAATACGAACTGGGTTCCATGCGGCTACATTGTCAAAGGGGAGAATGGGTATATTTCATGGAATGAAAAGTTATTTTTTACAGGATGAAAATGGACAAATAAGCGAGGCACATAGCATTTCCGCTGGTCTAGATTACCCTGGAATTGGACCTGAGCATGCAAATTTAAAAGATACGGATAGAGCCGCCTATCCTCACGTAACCGATAAAGAAGCGGTTAGAGCATTTATACTATTATCAAAACTCGAAGGAATAATACCTGCATTGGAATCGGCGCACGCTATTGCTTATATTATGAAAAACGCTAATAATTTTAAAAAGGACGAAACTATTGTAGTAACCGTATCCGGTAGAGGTGACAAAGATCTGACAATAGTAAGAGAATATCTTGCTGGATCAAAGGTAGGCATTGAAAAGAACAAGCAGACAAAAGGAATTGCGAATAGTTGAAGATTGAGAATAACGTTACCCGAACTTTTAATAATCTAGTGCAAAGGAATGAAAAGGCATTGATTGGATATGTTGTTGGAGGTTATCCTACATTGGAACTTTCTAGAGAGATAATTGAACAATTGATACTTTCTGGAGTAGATATTATTGAAATTGGAGTTCCATTTTCTGATCCGATGGCAGATGGTCCTATAATCCAAGAAGCATTCATGAGAACTCTCAATTGTGGGATTGCTCCAAAAGACTGTTTAAATTTGGTGAAGTCAGTTAGGGAAAGACACAAAGAAACTCCGTTGCTATTGATGACATATTCAAATATACTTTATTCTAATGGGTTAGATAAATTCTTAATTCGATCTAAAAATTGTGATATAGACGGTTTCATAGTACCAGATTTAAATTTTGAAGAAGCTGATGATTATTTAAAAGAAACGAGCAAATTAGACCTTGCAACTGTTTTTCTGACTTCTCCCAATACAAGCACCGAAAGATTAGAGAAGATAGCCGCCTTATCTACCGGTTTTGTTTATATGGTATCAGTTTTTGGAATCACGGGATCGAGAAATAAATTTGAAAGATATACCTTCGAATCTATTTCCCGTTCAAAAGCAATTGTTTCCTCATATGGGAAACATTTGGCTGTCGGCTTTGGGATCAGCACCGCTAAAGACGGAAGGAGAATGATAGAGTCCGGAGCAGATGGCATTATTGTTGGAAGTTCTTTGATTAATATAATTACAAAGAATGAGCGCGATAAAAGTAAGATGATGTCAGAATTAGACATTTTTGTAAAAGGATTAAAGGCAGTTTGCAAGTTCCCGAATTGAGAATTTTGTTTTGAATTGTAACTCGATAATATGAATGAGACCCAACTAAGAGATAGATTCTTGGATTTTCTTAACCTAAATCCGAGAAACGACTTTTTTGGAAATATTTCCAACCATAACGAAAGATATATTGAAATCAAAAATGAAGCACTAAATAGAAAATTTGATTTCATATTGGCGGCTTGCAAAACAAAAAACCTCAAAGTAGAGGATATTAGAAATAGTACAATTGAGATGGATGATGATCTAAAGAATATTTTTGTCAGATCAATGTTACTAAATACAATATCCGAAAGTTACAAAATGAACATTCAGAAAATTACAATATATCCTATCGAAATTAAATCAGATAAGGACAAACTTGATGATAGGTTGGCTAATCAGGTAATTGAAGCAATCCTCTCATTTGGTCGTTCAATAGTAATTTTAGACAGTAAACATTCTGCAAAAATAATGAAAAACGGGTTAGCAAAAGTATTACCTTCAACTTTGATAGGATATTTTGGTGAAACTGATGAATTTGCAGTCATAAATAGACACAATCGAGTTTATTCAGATAGTCTGTTAAACGTGAACAAACTAAATCTCATCAAGACGTTGGAAAAAACAGACTGCAAGATCAATGTGACTAGATTATATAATAATTTAAGGAGGCTACAATCGATACATCAAAAGTTGATCTATAATCAGATATTCAAAAATGGACAGTATCTTTTGGAGGACGAAGTAGCATTTATGAAAGAACTGTCATCTATAAATCAAAAAATTAACGTTAAAAAGGAGATTATAAAGACAATCCAACAGCATAAGAATTACAAAATTACAGATTTTACAGAGTAGCAGTCACCAGACCTGTATTATCACTTGCATATCCTAAGAAATTCATTCTAATTATATGCGTCCTTCCTGCTCCAAAAGTAATAGATATTTCAAGATCATCTAATTTATCAGATGAATCTTTTCCCTCCAATTCTAAGATAACTACATGAATTGTTTCGTGAGAAATTACTCTTTCTATCAGATCTTCGATATTGGTGAAGCTCTTAGCATTGGATAATTCCGATACTTTGGAGACGACATACATTAGTGAGTAACCTAAATGATTATTAGAATCAGAAATCGGATTATCGTATGTACAGTATTCCTGAGAATCATCATACGAACAGGCCACTGTGAAATCCACTATTCCCACATTTTATCAGCATCAATTCTGAGAAAAAAACATTTCATTCGTTATCGAATAGGTATGGAATATATCAAACTAGATATTTCAATTAGTAAATATGCGAATATTGCAGTTACATGTAGATTTTGTAGAATATTTACCTGTCAAAAAGGAAATAGATGATGCGGAACCTTTATTGAAGAATGAAAAAGAACGAATCGAAGATACCGTCGTCATATTAACTTCGATAGAGAAGGGAGATGATGAAACATTAATTGAAGACTTTATAAAGGAAACTTCAGAATATCTCAAGAAAATTAAATGTAACTCTGTTCTAATTTATCCGTATGCACATCTCAGTTCGAATTTAGAGCATCCAAAAAGCGCATATAAATTATTGATCCAGCTAGAAAATACCTTAAGAGAGAGTTCAGATACCCTTGTGGTTAAAAGAGCACCGTTTGGATGGACAAAAGAACTAGGAATCAAAGTAAAAGGGCATCCATTATCTGAAAATTCGCGATTTCTTGTTAAGAAAAACCCTGACAGACAGGCAGGAACAATGGTTGAAATAGCTCCTCCAAAACCAGACACAAATGAAAGCGAAGGATCATTTTCCAATGCATTAACGGCCGAGAAGGATCTGAAATCAAAGTGGTATGTACTAGATGTAGATGGGTCATTGATGCCTTACAATGATTATAAATTCAAAAAATTAGAAATTAACTTGGAGAATCTGTTCAAATATGAAATACTTCGAAAAAGAACCGTGGAAGACCAGCCACCTCATGTAAAGTTAATGCGAAAGTTAGGTATAGCCGATTATGAGCCCGCGTCTGATTCTGGAAACATGAGATTTTATCCAAAAGGTAGGTTGTTAAAATCGTTGCTAGAACAGTTCGTGACCAAGAAAGTTTCACAATACGGCGGATTGGAGGTAGAAACACCCATTATGTATGATTCGCACCATTCGTCGATGGAGAGCTACTTCAATCGGTTTCCTGCAAGGCAATACAATATTAAATCAGATCAGAAAGATTTGTTTTTGAGATTTGCCGCCTGTTTTGGCCAGTTCCTAATGGCCAAAGACTTTCAAATTTCATATAAGAATTTGCCGCTCAAATTATACGAATTAACCAGATATAGTTTCAGGAGAGAAAAAAGTGGTGAGCTAGTTGGACTAAGGCGGTTGCGTGCATTTAGTATGCCTGATTGTCATGCATTTTGTCAAGATATGGAGCAAGCAAAAATTGAATTTTTGAAACGACTTGATTTATCAATTTCTGTAATGGAAGAAATTGGAATCTCCATTGACAATGATTTGGAGATGGCTATAAGATTTACTAATGAATTTTATATCAATAACAAAGAGTTTATTCAGCATTTAGTTACTAAAATTGGTAAACCTGTCCTCGTAGAAATGTGGGATGATAGATTTTTTTATTTTGTCCTAAAATGGGAGTTTAATTTTCTAGATAACTCGGGTAAAGCCTCCGCACTGGCTACAGATCAAATTGATATTGAAAACGGAGAAAGATACGGAATTACGTTTATCGATGAGTTAGGCAATAAAAAAAATCCCATAATTCTCCATAATTCACCTTGCGGAGCGATTGAGCGCGTCATTTTTGCATTGCTTGAAAAATCTGCCAAGATGATGAAAGAAGGTAAAACACCGTATTTACCAATTTGGCTAATGAATACCCAAGTAAGAATAATTCCTGTGAGAGACGACTTTATCCCTAGTTGTGTTGAACTATTAGATCTTCTGAAAATTAATTCTATTCGCGCTGACATTGATGATAGGGAAGATACTCTTTCTAAAAAGATTAGAGATGCAGAAACTGAATGGATTCATTATACGCTAATAATCGGTGAAAAAGAAGTTGCTACTAATTCTATTTCAGTCCGAGATAGGTTAAAAAAAGTAAATTATTCTACAAAAATAGATGAATTGATAGATATGATTAAAGAACCAATGAAAGGCAAGCCAAACCTTCCCATCAATTTGCCTGAATACCTCTCAAAGAGACCAAGAATTGCTTCTTAGGATTAGGCAATTAGGTAGATTAGCAGCATTCAAAGATTGGACATGTATGGTCTAGATAAGATCCTTAGTAGAGTTTGGGTAGCCAACGTTCCTTCCCTATAATCATTGTTCTTTAGTCCTGTTTCAACAAAGTCAAGTCCAACCAATCTTGCTGTGTCGCTAATACTGCTAATCAGCTCTAATATTTGAAAAGGATCCAATCCAAATGGCTCCGGTGTTCCGGTGCACGGTAAATATGATATATCGTAAACATCGATATCAAATGATATATAAATATCCCGTTTGTAAGTGTGTGATTTTAACCACTGTAATATCTTCCCCAGGGAACGGTTGCAATCCCATGCGTCAAAAGTGTTGACACCGTTGTCTATTGCGAATTTATTTTCTTCCCTATCTCCTTGCCTTATACCGATTTGAACTAAATCGCTCCCTCTAAGAATACCCTCCCTAATCAGATGATAAAAAGGGGTTGTATGACACATCGGTATACCCTGGTAAATCGATTTCATGTCACGATGAGCGTCAAAATGGATTAATAGGGGATGGCTTTCTGAAAGCTCCTTATAAATGGAATATGTAATTGTGTGTTCACCACCTAGGATGACAGGTATTTTCTTTGAATCTGTTATTATTCTCAACACCGAAGACAGCTTGCTGTCAAAGTTCAACCAAAATTGGTTAATCTCTTTAGTCTCGCTCATCTTGCCCTCTTTAGGTTTCACAAAATTTACATCGCCCATATCATAAATCAAGGCTTTTTCATAAATCTCAGTATTTGTCTCATAAACTAGTGTTTCAACTTGCTTTGCTGAGGCGGTTCGAATTGCTTCAGGTCCAAAAGATGTTGTTTTTCCAAATGTAGTTGTAATGTCTATTGGGATTCCAATGATACATACTTTCGAGCCATCAAAAGTAATAGGAATAGGAATATCACAAAATGTACATCCTGCGAGTGTACTTTCCGGAGGTATAAAGAAGCTTTCTAAATAGGAGAATTTATCCATGTTTATTCAATTTTGTTAAAAGAATGATTTTGAAGGATATTCAAGTCCAAAACAACTCATCAAGGTTGGATTGTCTAGGTTTTCCAATTATAGATTTAAAATTCAAATTTAGCGATGACAAAATTTGATCAAAGGTAGATTCCATAGTATCAAGATATTTCTCAGTATCTATATCCATTTTATTAGCTAATTCAACTGGTTTTACTCCTTCAATAGTCCTTGTTTTAATATAAGAAATAATGTCCCCAGCTTTGAGTTGTCGTCCTAATTCGACAAGCTGTTTTGCAGCCTTTATATGCTGAGGGATACCCTTTATGCTTTCCATACTTTTGTCTTGCCCATCTAAAGAAATGGCACGATGATTTTTATTTTCTTGAAATTTGATCCCGTATTTTTCTGGTGATTTATTTATCATCACGTTAAAACTCAAATCTGACAAAGGAATATTTTTCTTCTCAAGGTCTTCTGCAAGGGAATGTACTATTTTTTTTATCCTAGTTTTAGCATTCGCAAAGTCTTTTTCTGTAAAGATATCCTTTAATACATTTAATATCTCGTAAAATGCGTTTCTAATAAATAGTGGGGTATGAGATTTTTTTCCAGTAAGTCCCTTGACATCAACAGTACCGTCTTCAAGTACACCCAAATAATTTTTCTTTAGTTCACTAAATACTACATAACGATAACGCTTATCTATTTCTAAATCAACTCCAAGTTCAGATTTGGCCCAATTAGATATTGTATTTAGGCCATCAGAGCTTGGGTTTTTTAGAAATAGCGAGTCCGTATCCCCGTATATTACCTTGATATGATTCTCATTGCATTTGTTGATTGTTCTGGTTGTAGTTGTTCTCCCGATGGCGGCAGTAGCCTCTGCAACAGGTAGGCAATAAAGGGGAAATATCTCGGCTCCCATGACTCCATATGTAGCATTTAAGATTACCTTAATTGCTTGGCTCACAACACTATAAAGTTGTTTATCATCTTTACCAAGACTAGTATCTTTAGATAGATGTTTATAATAATTTACACGCAAATCACGTAACGTTCCGATTAGAATAGATGTCATGCCCCTTTTCTTCCTACATATCCAATGGGTTGTTCCTTCGATATGATTAAGTGGATCATCTTTGCACTCCTTGTGAGGACAATTCACTGTTTCATATGACAAATTGTGTACCTTAATTATGCTGGGATACAAACTTGCAAAATCAACTACAATTACGTTAAAGTGAATCCCAAGCTCAGGTTCAACAACTAGTCCCCCACGGTATTTTTTCTCTTTAATGATAGCAGTGGTCGATGAAGATCCCTTTTGAAGTAACTCATCTCTTCTAGGTATAATTATGTTCTGTTGTCGATGTTCAAAAAACATTAAAGAACGAATCCACTGATTCACTCCGAATCTTGTAATATCTTCAATAGACATTCTAGAGATTCTTGAAATAATTATTATTAATTTCATGAGCAAATTATCGTTAAATGCGCTCAGTCTGTAAGTTAGATCAGCATCTTTAAGACAATATTCTGCAAGCTTTTCTAACGAAAGATCGCTGATGCTGCCCTCAAATTCGATTTTTGTGTCCTCTAATAATGCTTCACATATGGCTCTCAAAGTGAATTCGGAGTATTTATGACTAAAGGCATAATTTTGTATGGATTTATTCTGGAATGTCCTAAAAAGATCAATATGAATTCCTGACCTAAGTGTGACTGGATCTGCTTGAATCCCTCTCTTCATAAATGATTCTCTTTTCACAAGAATTGGTACCTTGTCTTTATCAATTGGCTTTCCATCTGCAGGATCAATCGCAGGATCCTGAGATCTTGCATATAGGTAAGGCATATCGAAATCATCACCATTGTATGTTAATACAACCGGATACTCTCTTAATATGTCAAAAACTAACAAAAGCATCTCCTTTTCTGAGTTACATAATACGATGCCTGGGTCTAATGTTGTTGAATCTATATTCTCCTCCCTCTTGAGAACATACACTCTTTTGAACCCATCAGAAGCAGACAAGCCAACGGCCGTAATTATTCGATCATGATCCCGTGCCGTTGGCATTCTACCTTCCTCAGAATCAACTTCAATGTCTATAGCTATTCTCTTTAAGTTAGGTATGGGCTGATTTAGCAAACGAGACCATTTCAGCAAGAACTTGTCATACTCATTACTATTGAAACTGTTCTGGAATTTGTTAGATGTAAACAGATTATCTAAATATTGATCTACTTTTTTCGGTATTGGATACTCATGAAATATCATGTTATTTCCGATTCTTTTATAAAAGGCCCCGGGAATTAACCCTAAATCATAAAGATAGCTTTCATGATACTTTATGTCTGCTTCCCAAGAAGTAACTTTCTCCCTAAAACTATTATCCGTCCCTCCAATGGAAAGGGGGTCAGGCGCCAAAACTTTGAGTATTTCTATTTCTTCATCCACAATATCATCTAATTTTTTCACCTCTTGAATTTTAAATTTGGTTGGATCCTCATCTACTATTCTCTTTGCCTCAGCTGCAAATTTTTTTTTAACAAAACAGTACGGCTGATGTCTTTTTGAATTAGTATTATCCAAAAAGTACTCGCTCCAAAAATAAATTTGTGAGTCAGCAGGATTATAAAATTTTAGGAAAACGGATTTTTTTTCACCTATATAGAAGGACGAAAGAAGTAAGGAGGGTACATTCTCAGGAAGTTTTCTTGAATAATAATCATCTTTCTTATCCGACGCCAAATTTACTTGCTGCACTATTCTTTATTTTATTCTACCTTTTAAGAATTAATTAGTCAAGTATTGATTCCGTATGTCAAGCATAGCATGCTAAAATAATAAAAGTTACCAAACCATGAATGACTGTTGAAAATCAAAATTAGCCCGAAAGGAAACAGTATTTTCTGATTTATCTATAATATAAGTCATATTTCCTAATTCAATATAGATTTTAAAAGTACTTTCTTAATTCTACAGCTTGAATTTAAATCATAATGTAATTAATTATTGAATTTGGCAGTTTTGGCTGCGAGTGGTACCGAATGAAAATTATATTAAAATCAGAGATCGATTTTTATCTGAAATCAGTCCTGCTTTATATAGCTCCTGAAGAGACATCATGTATCTCCCTTCTATGCGAGTCTATCTGTGGCTGGGACTACATTACAAAGTGGAAAGCATTTTCAATATATCATGTAATGCTAAAGTTAATATTATCATTTAACTAAATACTTGTGAACGCATCCAAGACAAAAGGCGGCGTCGGTAATGAAGTTGGCTAATGCCACAATGTGATTTACAGACCTCCAGGTGCGCTCTTTACAATAATCATAGGATCGAGTATTTCGGTATGAGATCAATCCTGATGGGATTGAGCGTTAAAATACATGTAAATAGGTTCATCATAACGTATTGGAGGTTCGATCAAAAAAATCAGTGCTGACCTGATAGATTGAATCTGACATGGGAATGATCAGATAGATGATATCGAATTATAGATCACTATAATGCTATTGTAATTGCATTAAAGATGATCCTATAGAACAAATCTAGCTAATGTGTGATTCGTTTATTTGTAACTAAAAAAACAACATACAAATCTAGTTTTTCGATCGTACTCTTTCTCTTTTTTGTTAATCTCTGAAATAGAGCAATAACAATAAA
>Ga0183260_10005271_pt1 | contig 10178 bp, 9 predicted proteins | sample AntDrymUQ4972206_2_FD_129768 | JGI IMG/M metagenome (GOLD analysis project Ga0183260, IMG submission 129768) | Polar desert sand microbial communities from Dry Valleys, Antarctica - metaG UQ497 (22.06) (version 2) (version 2) | ecosystem: Environmental > Terrestrial > Soil > Desert | place...
GAGAACGACCGCGGGCCCGCCTGCTTCGGGGGCAGCCACCCAGGCCCGCGCGCCGAGCAGGGCGTCGCGCGGCGCGGCCACCCAGGCGTCCGGATCGATCCCAACGGCCGCGCCCACCTCGCGTGCGGCCCGCTCCAGCTCCACCGTCGCCCAGCCGACGCCGGCCAGCTCCAGGCCGTCGATCTGCGGCTCACCGGCGGCGGCCTTCTCGTGAATCGCCTCCGCGGCCGCCACGAGCCGCGCGTATCCCTCGAGCCGCGCGTATCCCTCGAGCCCCGCGAATCCCTCGGTGCGCTCGTCACCCTCGGTCATCGGAGCAGGAGGTCCGGCGCGGGCTCGCCCACGACCGTAAAGCCCAGGCGTTCGTACAGGCGGCGCGCGCGCTTGTTCTCGACCTCCACCCCCAGGTGCACCACCGCGCTCCCGGCCTCGAGAGCATCAGCGAGCACGAGGGCCGCCGCCAGGGACCCGAGGCCGCGGCGCCGGAACTTCGGGCGCGTCCCGATCGACGATAGGTACGTCCCGTCCGGCGTAGTGGCACGTCGGGCGATCGCGGCGGGCTCGCCCTCTATGCGGATCAGGACGATGGCGCACCCAGCCCGCGAGACGCACGCGAGAAGGTCGTTCTCCAGCGCGCTCCGGCGCGCGTCCTCCACGCCGAAGCCCTCGGCGAGCACAAGCGAGGCATCGCTGGCCCACCGCCGGCGATCTGCCCACCGCTCGCGATCCGGCTCGCGCGCCGTACCGACCTCGTGCCGGCTCACGCTGACCGCGCCCGGCGCGAATGACTCCTCCGCCTCCGCCATGGAGGTCCCGACGAGCTCCGTCGCGTCGAAGGGCGCCGGCAGCACCATGCGCAGGTCCGACCCCACAACGTCGAAGCCCGCTGCCTCGAGCCGAGACGCGAGGTCTACGGGCGTCCCGCCCAGCGGCAGCGGCCGGATGTGCGGCAATCGGCCTAGCGTCGCGAACAGCATCGTGACCTCGTCGAGGCGGCGATCGAACGCCGCGGGATCGGCGGGCCAGCGCGGCGCGATGAGCCGGTTCCAGAACGGCTCCGCGTCGCTGGGATCGTGAAACAGCCAGCCGTCGCCGAGGTCGCGCAGCTCGCGTGCGGGCGTCGCCTGCGCACGCGCCTCGTGGAGCACGAGCCGCAGGGCGAGGTCGGGGTCCAGGAGCCGATCGCCGCCCACCGCCGAACCATACGAGGATGCCGGGCCGGCCGCGCTATCGTGGCGCGACATTCCCCTGCCATCTTGTGATCTCGGGCAGGCGTCGCCGGCCCGCGGCGTCGGGGCGCGGTGGCGCGGAACCGATTCGCTGGCGGGCGTGTTGAAGGGATTGATGGACACCGACACCGCGCTCGCCGCCGGGCTCGCCAAGGACCTCGATGGCGCATTCCCGAGCCTCGTGGCCACCCACCAGGACCGGCTCTATTCGATCGCACTCCGCCTGCTCGGCGACCGCCGGGACGCGGAGGAGGTCGCCCAGGACGCGCTGGTCAGGGCATTCCGGGCCATGCGCGGCTATCCACGGGAGCGCGTGGCGGCGCTCCGCCTCCGGCCGTGGCTGGCGTCGATCGCCGTCAACCTGGCCCGAAACCGGCGACGCCGGCTGGATGACCAACGGCCGCCCGGCTCCCTGGAGCCGCTCGTCGCCGCGGGCTTCGATGTCCCGGCCGATGGACGCACCACGCCGGGCCCGACCGCCGATCGGCGCGAGACGAGGCGCGAGCTGGCCGCGGCACTCCTCATCCTCACGCCGGCGGTTCGCGCGGCCATCGTCCTGCGGCACGTCGACGGCCTGAGCGTCGCCGAGACGGCGGAGGCGCTCGGCAAGCCGGAAGGCACGATCAAGGCCCAGGTGCATCGCGGGCTGCGTGAGCTCCGCGCCTACATCGAGACCGGCCCCGAGCCGCAGAACCCACCTAGAACCACGATCGCGGCCGCGCGCCTGATGCCGGCCCTGGAGGCCATCCGATGACGACCCCGATCCTTACCGACGACCAGCTGATCGCCGACCTCCGCGAGCTGCGGACCGACGCGCCCCCGTCCGTGGGATTCGGGGCGCTGGTGGAGGCAGGGCTCGCGGACCGCTACGCGACGGTCGCGTCACCGCTCGGGCCGGTGTTCGTCGCGTGGAACGGGCGGGGCGTGTCGTGGGTCGCTCCACGCGAGGACGAGGCGATGTTCGAGCAGCGCTTCACGGAGCGGATCGGGCGTCCGATCGGGACTGCCGATGCGCTGCCGGACCGGCTGGAAAGGGCGATTGCGCGCCGAATGGCCGGCGACCGGCGCGCCCGCATCGACCTCGACCTTCGCGGCCACACCCAGTTCGAGGTCGCGGTCTGGACCAAGGCCCTGGAGATCCCGCGCGGCGAGGTCCGGCCGTACGGGTGGATCGCCGCCGAGATCGGCCGGCCCAGGGCCGTCCGCGCCGTCGGGACCGCGCTCGCCCACAACCCCGTGCCGCTCGTCGTCCCGTGCCACCGCGTCGTGCGCAGCGACGGGATGATCGGGCAGTACTCGATGGGCGGGCCTGACGCCAAGCGACGGGTCCTGCTCGCCGAGGGCCTGGACACGCGAGCCCTCGAGGCCGAGGCCGCGGCGGGGATCCGCTTCACCGGCTCGGACACGACCCACATCGTGTGCCACCCGACCTGCCGCGACGCCCGCCGTGTCACGCCTCGACATCGGGTCACGTTTTCGAGCCTTGCGGCAGCGCGGAGCGCCGGCTACCGCCCGTGCCTCCACTGCCGCCCGGTCTCGCTCGCGGCCGCCTAGCCAAACGCGCCGGCCGGGCCGGCCAGGACGCCGCCTGCTAGGACGCGGCCAGCTCCTGGAAGGTGGGGTTCGGGAAGCGCGGAAAGACGCGGGCATCGCCGAGCCACTCGCCCAGCTTGGCGCCCTCCGCGTCGATCGCGCGCGCTTGCTCTCGGCCGACGTCCTCCAGCAGCCGGTGGACGACCTCCGCGTTCGAACGCTGCGCCCATGCCCCGACAATCCGCCCGTCTGCCCAGACCGTCGGTCCCGCGTTGCCGATGGTGTCGAACAGGAGCTGCGCGTAGTCGCCGAGGTAGAACTCGCGCTCCTTCCACGCCATCGTCGTGGTGTCGAGGGCCGGCAGGAAGGCCACCCACGGCTGCTCGTCCGGCGTCGTTTCCAGGTCCCCGGAGAGGGCGTACCCGGTCTTGTCCCCGTCGAGCGTCACCTCCTCGGCTCCCGCGCCGCGAAGAGCCTCCTTCGTCCGGGCCACCGTCCAGCCGGTCCACCATTGGAGGTCGCGCTGCGTCCCCGGCCCGAAGGCGCCGAGCCAGCGCCGCGCCAGCTCCACTCGGGCGCGCTCGGCAGGCCAGGGCTCGAGGCCGCCAGCCACCCAGCGATCCATCGGCACCCAGCGATACAGGCTGCTCAGCCACGTTCCCTTCGGCCGGCCGCGGATGATGCGGCCCTCGGTGGCGAGGAGGAACAGGAGACGCGTCGAGACGCCGACCGTTCCAGCCCACTTCCTCCCGGCCCCGAACGACATCTGCTCGCGCAGCCCGGCCACCCGTTTCGTCAGGTCGGTCGCCGTCGCCTCACCGAGCTCGTTCAGGGCGGCGAGCGTTTCGGCCTCGACCTCCGCAAGCCAGCGCACCGGGTCCTTCGAGATGCCGGCGGCCTCGAGCATCCCGAGTAGTCGCCTGCGCTCCGCCGCGGCGAGGTCCGCCGTCACGGCGGTATGCAGGATGCCCGCCAGACCGACCGGCACGGCGAACATCGTCCGGCGCATGCCGAGGATGCGGAGGAGCGTCCGGTCGTCGTAGAGGACCGCCGCGATGTCGTCCCGATCGAGGTCGCGGGTCCGCGCTCGGAGCCCGAGGTACACCGACGCCGGGTCCGTCGCATGGATGCCCACGAGATCGCCCGCGACGACCACGGGATCGACGGATCTCGCCTCCGCGGCGAGGTGATGGCGCACGCCGATCCGGCGCCGGCGCTCGGCTGTATCGATCCTCCGCATCGGGCCAGAGGATAGCCCGCGCGCCCGGTACTTCTGCGCTAGACTCCGATCCTTGGACCAGCCGACTATGCCAAGTTCCCGCTCGGCGGCGCCAACGAACGCCGCTCCCGCGTCACGCCGCGGGCCGAGCGCGCTCTCGCTCTGGACCAACATGCTGGTCATCTACGTCGTCTGGGGCTCGACGTACTTCGGCATCGCGATCGCCATCGAGACGATGCCCCCATTCCTCATGGCGGCGATCCGGTTCACGATCGCCGGCGTCCTTCTGCTCGCGATCGACATCATCAGGAATCCCGAGGCGCGGCGCTTGCCGACGCGCCGACAGGTGATCGATTCGGCGATCGTCGGCGCCCTGCTCCTGGGCATCGGCAACGGCTTCGTGGTCTTCGGCCAGAAGACTGTCCCGTCCGGAATCGCATCGATCCTCATCGCGATGATGCCGCTCTGGTTCGCCCTGCTCGGCTGGATCTACCTGCGGGAGCGCCTGCCGCGGATAGTCGTCCTGGCCATCGCCATCGGCTTCGCGGGGGTTGCGTTCCTGATCTGGCCGTCGGGCGAGGGCGCCAACCGGTTCGACCCGCTCGGGATCCTGATCCTGCTGATCGCGCCCCTGGGCTGGGCGCATGGCTCCATCTACTCGATGCGCCGAGCGAAGCTCCCGCCGAGCCCATGGACCGCGTCCGGCCTGCAGATGCTCGCCGGCGGCGCGGTGACCGGACTGTGGGCGCTCCTGACCGGAGAGCCGGCCAGCTTCCACCCGGAAACGGTCTCCACGGCCTCGCTCGTGGCGCTCGTGTACCTGATCTTCATCGGCAGCATGCTCGCGTACACCGCCTACGCATGGCTGCTGCGGAACGCTCCGCTGCCGCTCATCGGGACGTACGCCTACGTGAACCCGGTTGTCGCCATCGCGCTGGGAACGGTCTTCCTCCAGGAGCCGATCAGCCTGCGCACGATCGTGGCATCGGTCGTCATCCTCGCGGCAGTCGCGATCATCGTCACCGCGCGCGGACGTCTGGCGTCCGCGTCATCCGAAGCGGCCGAGGAAGCCGGCGACACCACGGACGCCGTGGTCGGTCGGGCAGCCCCGTCACCGAGCTCGATCAGCCCGGTCTCGCCCCCACGAGCACCTTCCGGCTGACCCCCCGGGCGGAGTGATCAGGCGCGCCCCGCGAGCGCGGCCACGGACGCCGGCAGGCGCTCGAAGCCCTCGGCCGGCAGTGGCTCGCAGCGCAGCGGCCGGTCCTCGCGGTAGCCGAGGGCGTAGTCGGCCTGGATCAGGGTGTGGAGCTGGCTAGTGCCCTCGTATATGACCGCGGCCTTCGAGTTCCGGAGGTAGCGCTCCACCGGGAACTCGTTCGAATAGCCGTTCGCGCCATGGATCTGGATCGCGTCCAGGGCGCTGGCCACGGCATGGTCCGTGGCGTGCCACTTGGCGAGCGAGGTCTCGCGCGTGTTCCGGACGCCGTGGTTCTTGAGGAACCCGGCGCGCCACACGAGCAGCCGGCCGGCCTCGATCCCGGCAAGCATCTTCGCGATCATCTGCTTCACCAGCTGGTGCTGCCCGATCTCGTCGCCGAACGTCTTCCGCTCATGCGCGTACTTGACCGACGCGTCCAGGCACGCCTGGGCCAGCCCCACGTTCCCGGCGCCCACCGTGTAGCGGCCCTGGTCGATTGCGCTCATCGCGATGAGGAAGCCCTCGCCCTCCTCGCCGATCCTGTGCTCTGCAGGCACCCGGACCTCGTCCATGTTGATGAGACCGGTGTTGCCGGCCCGGATGCCGAGCTTGCCGTGGAGGGTGCCGGTGGAGAGGCCCTTCATGCCCCGCTCCAGCTGGAACGCGGTCACGCCCTTGTGGCCCTTCGACCGGTCCACCGATGCGAAGACGAGGAAGTGGTCCGCCACGTCGGCGAGGCTGATCCAGATCTTCTGGCCGTTGAGGACGTACGAATCGCCGTCGCGACGCGCGGTCGATGCGAGGTTGCCCGCATCCGTGCCGACGCCGGGCTCGGTCAGGCCGAAGGTCGCCAGCTTCTCGCCCTTTGCCTGGGGGACGAGCCAGCGCTGCTTCTGCTCGTCGGTGCCCCATTGCATGAGCGTCAGCGAGTTCAGCCCAACGTGGACGCTCTGGACGACCCGGAAGGCCGTGTCGGCGCGCTCGAGCTCCTCGCAGATCATCGCGAACGAGATGAAGTCCATCCCCGAGCCGCCCCACCGGCTGTGAACCGGCGCACCCAGCAGGCCCAGCTCGCCCATCCTCGCGAAGACCTCGCGGTGTACCTCGCCCTTTTCGTCCCACTCGCGGATGTGGGGGATGATCTCCGCCTCGGTGAACTCACGGACGGACCGCTGGACGAGCAGGTTCTCGTCCGTCGGGCGGAGGTCGATCACCCGGGCATTCTAGGCGGCGGGTGCTCGGCTACCGGCGCCGGGTCGACGGATCGAAGGATCAGGTAGCCGCCGACACCGGCGATGACCGACGCCACGAGGATTGCGAACTTCGCGAGGGCCAGCTCGGCGCTGCCTTCACCGTAGGCCAGCGTCGCTACGAACAGGCTCATGGTGAAGCCGATCCCTCCCAGCCACGCTGCACCGTAGACGTGGCGCCACCTCACGCCCGATGGAAGCGACGCCAGGCCGAGACGGACAACAACCATCGCGGCAACCGTGATCCCGACTTGCTTGCCGAGAACAAGGCCGGCGATCACGCCCAGAGAAATCGGTTCCCCGAGCGCCCCGGGGAAGTCGCCCCCGATCCGGACGCCCGCGTTCGCCAGGGCGAACAAGGGGATGACCAGGAATGCGACCCATGGCTGCAGGGCGTGCTCGATCCGCAGCATCGGGGCCTGGGCACGCTCCGCTTCGGCCTCGAGGTCCCACAGGGCTGCATGATGGTTCTGCGTCGAGGCATTCTCGCCACCCACCGTCCGCCCCTCGAACGCTGCGACATGCCCCCGCGCACGGAGGACGAAGGCGTCGGAGTCGAGGCGAGTGGTCGCCGGGATGGTGAGCGCCAGGAGAACCCCTGCCACGGTGGCGTGGATGCCCGATCCGAGAACCGCCAGCCACAGGGCCGCTCCCAGGACCGCGTACACCAACGGTCGGCGTACCCCGATCCGGTTCGCGACGATCAAGGCGACCAGCACGCCGGCCGCGGCCGCGAGTGCGGGCAGCGACAGGTCGCCCGTGTAGAAGATCGCGATCACCAGCACGGCGAACAGATCGTCGACGATTGCAAGTGCGGTCACGAAGATTCGGAGGCCGAGGGGGATTCGTGAGCCCAGCAGCGCAAGCACGCCGAGGGCGAACGCGATGTCGGTCGCCATGGGGACACCCCAGCCCCGCGCCTCCGGATCTCCGCGCACCACCGTCAGGAAGATGATCGCGGGGATGATGGCCCCGCCGACGGCGGAAGCGATAGGCAGCGTTGCGCTGCGGAGAGAGGCGAGCTCGCCAACGAGCACCTCCCGCTTGATCTCGAGTCCCACCACCAGGAAGAACACGGCCATGAGCCCGTCGTTGACCCAGTGGAGCAGCGTGTCGGAAAGCGTCAGGTCACCGAGTCGCAGGGCGACCTCGATGCTCCAGAGTTGGTCATACGAGGCTGCGAACGGAGAGTTCGCCCAGGCGAGGGCGATCCCTGCCGCGGCGATGAGGAGGACGCCGCCTGACGCGCTGGCCCGGGCGAACTCCCTAAAAGGGGCGAGGAGCTGGTCGACCGGTGGCGTCACCCCTGAACGCATCGCCGCGACGCTAGCGGCAATCGTCCGATCTGTCACCGATGAAGACGGTCGACCGTCCGGAGCCGCCTCGGCAGCTGACGGCCAGGGGCCGCCGCGGGATCAGCGGTTGTTGTCGAGGAAGCGCCGGACATCCTCGAGGAGGAACCTGCGGTCGCCGCGCTTGCACACGCGGTAGTACTTTAGCTCGCCCCGATCGCCCAGGCGCTTGACCGTGTTGACGTGGAGATGAAGCATCTCCGCGACTTCGGCGGCGGTGAGCATCTTGCCAAGCTCTGTCAGTGCCATCGAGCCCATCCGGTGGTTGCCTTTCGAACAGTGACGGTCGAGTACGGCGCAGCCGGGAAGTCCCGTGACGATGCTTGCGCCTGATCTCGTCGTCCAGGTGACCATAGGCACGCTCGATATGGGCGCCAAGCCGTACTTCGGTCCGGTTCGGGGCAGTACCCTCCGGCGCGCGGCAGTCGTGGCCAGCGTGGTGCACAGAAGGATGGAACGGTGGGCTTGGTCTCCGCTGCGTCGACGCGTATGCCTACATTGACGCGTGCCTACATCAGGTAGCGCACCCACAGGTAGATGCTCGAGATGACGAGCGACATCAGAACGACCACCGACCCGTAGCGGAAGAACTGCCAGAAGGTGATCGGGTGGCCGTCCTTCGCGGCCAGGTTGGCCACGACGATGTTGGCCGAGGCGCCGACGATGGTGAGGTTGCCGCCGAGGCAGGCGCCCAGCGCGAGCGACCACCACAGGACGTCCTCGCCGAGGCCGCTGTCGATGAGCCCCTGCACGATCGGGATGGCGGTCGCGGTGTACGGGATGTTGTCGACGATCGCGGACGCGAGGGCAGAGAACCACAGCACGCCCATCGTGGCGACACCAAGCTCGCCGCCAGCTGCGTCCGCGAGGGCCTCGGCAATCCCGCCGACGATCCCCACGTGCACCACCGCCTCGATCAGCATGAACAGCCCCACGAAGAAGAACAGGGTGTTCCACTCGATGTCGCGGAGCGCGTCGTGCGGGTCCAGCGGGCCGATGAGCATCAGCGCCGTGGCCCCGAGCATCGCGATCGTCGCCGCCTCGACGCCGAGCGTGGAGTGCAGCAGGAAGCCGACGATCGTCGCGCCCAGGACGATGAGCGCCCGGATCATCAGCCCCCGGTCCTTGATCGCGGCAGCCGGGTCGAGCTCCGCGAGCTGGTCGAGGCGGTCCGCGTCGTCCTGCAAGGAGCCCCGGAATGTCAGCCGCATGATCACGACGAAGGCGGCCATGATCACGACCACGACCGGGGCGAGATGCACGAGGAAGTCGGCAAAGTCCAGACCGGCCGCCGAGCCAATCAGGATGTTGGGGGGATCACCGATCAGCGTCGCGGTGCCCCCGATGTTCGAGGCAAAGATCTGGCTGATCAGGTACGGGAGCGGTGAGACCTGTAGCGTTCGCGCCAGCGACAGGGTCACCGGGGTCAGGAGGACCACCGTCGTCACGTTGTCGAGCACCGCGGCGAGAACCGCCGTCAGCACGGCCAGGATGATCAGCAGGCGATAGGGGTCACCCCGCGACACGCGGATCGCATGGCCGGCCAGGAACTCGAAGAAGCCGGTGCGGCTGAGGCCGCTCGCGATGATCATCATCCCGGCGAGCAGGAAGATGACGTTGAAGTCGATCGCGGCGAACGCCTCTTCCTGGTCGATGATGCCGAGGACGACGACCAGGAACCCGCCGAGGAGTGCGATCAGGGTGCGGTCGAAGCGCTCCGATGCGATCAGCGCGTAGGCGACCAGAAAGATGCCGCCCGCCAGCAGGACATCCATGTCAGATGCTCGTGCCGGTCACAGCATTCGTCCGAGGCTGAGCCCGGCCACCACGGCAACGATCCCGAGCGCCATCGATCCCGCGAGATTGCCAAAGGCCAGCACGTAGCTGCCGTCCTCCACCAGCCGCCATGTCTCCAGCGTCAGCGTCGAGAACGTCGTGTACGCCCCGATGAAACCGATGAGCACGGGCGCGCGGATCGCGGGTGGCAGGATGGCTCGCTCCATGCTCGCGGCGAACAGGACGCCCAGCAGGAATGACCCGGACACGTTCACGACCAGGGTGCCCCACGGAAACCGACCGCCCGTTGCCGCCAGAACCCAGGCGTCGAGAAGGTACCGGGCGATCGCTCCGAAGAAACCACCTGCGCCGACGAGGATCAGCGTCACGCGACCGATTGTGTCAGAGGGCCGTCCGTGAGCACGCACGCTGCCCGTGGTCGCAGCTAGGCTCTTGTCGTGGAGCGAGACCCTGGCTAAACGCAAGCGATCCGTAACGGCGGGCACGAGCCGGGGCGCGCGTCCCTCGACGGCGGGCACCAGCCGCGTCGCCGGTAGCACCCGGCCCCGAGCCGCACCGCCACCAGCTGAGCGCCGGCTAAACAGGCCGCTGCTGCTC
>Ga0183260_10005272_pt1 | contig 10178 bp, 7 predicted proteins | sample AntDrymUQ4972206_2_FD_129768 | JGI IMG/M metagenome (GOLD analysis project Ga0183260, IMG submission 129768) | Polar desert sand microbial communities from Dry Valleys, Antarctica - metaG UQ497 (22.06) (version 2) (version 2) | ecosystem: Environmental > Terrestrial > Soil > Desert | place...
GCCCGGACCGCGTCGGTGTCGTCGGTCTCGAGCGCCTTCTTGAGCTCGTCGACGTCCGCCTGCACCTCACCTTTGACGTCGTCGCCGATCTTGTCGGCGTTGTCAGCGAGGAACTTCTCCGTCGAATACACCAGCGAGTCGGCCTGGTTGCGGACCTCGACCTCCTCACGGCGCGAGCGGTCCTCCTCGGCGTACTGCTCGGCGTCGCGGACCATGCGGTCGATGTCGTCCTTCGACAGCGCCGAGCCGCCGGTGATCGTCATCGACTGCTCCTTGCCGGTGCCGCGGTCCTTGGCCGAGACGTGCACGATGCCGTTGGCGTCGATGTCGAACGTGACCTCGATCTGCGGGATGCCCCGAGGCGCCGGCGGCAGCCCGGTCAGCTCGAACGTGCCCAGCATCTGGTTGCGAGCCGCTATCTCGCGCTCGCCCTGGTAGACCTGGATCGCGACCGACGGCTGGTTGTCGTCGGCGGTGGTGAACACCTCGGAGCGCTTCGTGGGGATGGTGGTGTTGCGCTCGATGAGCCTGGTCATCACGCCGCCCTTGGTCTCGATGCCCAGCGACAGTGGCGTCACGTCGAGCAGCAGGACGTCCTTGACCTCACCCTTGAGCACCCCGGCCTGCAGGCTGGCTCCCACGGCGACGACCTCATCGGGGTTCACGCCCTTGTTGGGCTCCTTGCCTCCGGTGAGCTCGCGGACGAGATCGGTCACAGCCGGCATCCGGGTCGAGCCGCCAACCAGCACCACGTGGTCGATCTTGTCGACGCTCACCCCGGCGTCCTTGATCACGTTGCGGAACGGCTGCTTGGTCCGCTCGAGCAGGTCGGTGGTGATCCGCTGAAACTCGGAGCGCGACAGCGTCTCGTCGAGAAACAGCGGGTTCTTCTCGCCGTCCACGGTGATGTACGGCAGGTTGATCGACGTCTGCTGCGAGCTCGACAGCTCGATCTTTGCCTTCTCGGCGGCTTCGCGGACGCGCTGCATCGCCATCTTGTCCTTGGCGAGGTCGATGCCGTGGGCGTTCTTGAACCGGTCCGCCAGCTCGTCGACGACGCGCTGGTCCCAGTCGTCACCGCCCAGGTGGTTGTCACCACTGGTCGCCTTGACCTCGACGACTCCCTCGCCGATCTCGAGCAACGAGACGTCGAACGTGCCGCCACCCAGGTCGAAGACCAGGATCGTCTGGTCGGTCTGGCCCTTGTCGAGCCCGTACGCGAGAGCCGCCGCCGTTGGCTCGTTGATGATGCGCGGGACGGTGAGCCCCGCGATCTCACCGGCCTCCTTGGTGGCCTGGCGCTGGGCGTCGCTGAAGTACGCCGGCACCGTGATGACCGCGTCGGTCACCGGTTCGCCGAGGTACGCCTCCGCGTCACGCTTGAGCTTCTGCAGCACGAACGCGGACATCTGCTGCGGGGTGAACGTCTTGCCGTCCACCTCGGTCTTCCAGGCCGTGCCCATCTCACGCTTGACCGAGCGGATCGTCCGGTCGACGTTCGTGACCGCCTGCCGCTTGGCCACCTCGCCCACCAGGACCTCACCGTTCTTGGCGAACGCGACGACCGACGGGGTCGTTCGAGATCCCTCGGCGTTAGCGATGACGGTGGGCTCACCACCTTCGAGCACGGCAACCACGGAGTTCGTCGTGCCCAGGTCGATACCGACCGCTCGGGACATGTCTGGTTCCTCCATCGTGTAGGTGTGGGCTGCCGAGTGCGAGCAGTGTCATCAGATCACTTGAGTCTGATTGGCTCAACCCGGCGCTCTCGGGTGGCATTCCCGAACAGGTGCCGACTGCCGCTGGCGTGGCTACCGCAGCACCTGGCCGGACGCCACACCCTCGACGACGAGAAGGGGATCCTCGTCGCAGCGCGAACGACTCATCGCTCGAAGCGAGCGACGAACCGGCGCTGCCAGGGCGTCTCGACTGCCCGCAGGTTGTAGTGCTCGCGCACGTAGCCCACCGCTTCCGCGGCGGACACACCGTCGAGCACAGCCAGAGCCGCCAGTGCGGTGCCGGTACGACCCTGCCCCCCACTGCATGCCACCTCGACCCGCTCGCTCGCGGCCCGCTGCCACAGGTTGGCCAGGGCCTGTCGGGCCTCGGACGGATCAGCGGGCAACCACCAGTCCGGCCACCTCAGCCACCGAGATTCCCAGGCGACGGGCGGCGGCGGTTTGCCCTGCAGGTACAGCGCGAACTGGGGCAACGGTCCAAAGGGAAGTGGTTGCCGCAGCCCTCGTCCCCTCACCAGCCGCCCGGACGGCAGGCGGAGGACGCACCGGGTGGACTCGTCCCACGGCTGCACATGGTCGACGGTAGCGAGGTGAGTAGGAGGGAGCACGACCCGGCAGCCGCGAGGTGGTCAGGACGCATCTTCGTGACGGGCCGCCGGCGAGGCAGCGCCGATGGCGAGCGCCGTCCTCGCTCAGCCGAACAGCGCGACGGCTGCCGGTTCGACTCGCAGCCGCACCAGACCGCCAACCGTCGGAGGATCCAGGTGTGGCGTCCGGGCCTCGACCTCGCCGAGATTGTCGACGTCGACCCGTACGGTGATGCCGCCGCGAGTGAAGCGATGGTCGAGCACCCGGCCGGTGAGCGGCCCCTCGGCGTCGACGACCAGCGACTCCGGGCGCAGGGCGGCCATTGCTGCCCCGTCGAGGCCGAGCGAAGTCGCGGGCGCGAACCAGCGGTAGCCGAGGATCGCCGCCACCGACCGGTCGGCGGGGTGCCGCCACAGCCGCTGCGGCGGAGCGGTCTGCAGCAGCCGTCCGGCCGCCATGACCGCGACCTGGTCGGCAACGGTGAAGGCCTCGTCATGGTCGTGGGTGACGTAAAGAGCGGTTGTGCGGGTCTTCGAGAGGATCGCCGACAGCTCCCCCACGAGGCGCTCACGGAGGGTGCGGTCCAGCGACGAGAGCGGCTCGTCGAGGAGTAGCAGCTCCGGTCGCGGCGCGAGCGACTGGGCAAGGGCCACCCGCTGCTGCTCCCCTCCGGACAGGGTCGACACGGGGCGGCGCTCGTAGCCCGCGAGCCCCACCAGCTCGAGCAGCTCGGCAACCCGCTCGGCCCGCTCGGCCCGGTCGACCCCCGCCATCCGCAGCCCAAACTCGACGTTGCCTCCGACGTCGCGGTGCGGAAACAGCTGGCCGTCCTGAAACATCAGCCCGAAACGGCGCCGATGCACGGGTAGGCCGGCCAGGTCGGCACCGCCCCAGGCGACGCTGCCTGCGGTGAGCGACTCGAGTCCCGCGACCGCCCGCAGAAGTGTGGACTTGCCGCAGCCGGAGGGACCGAGTAGGGCGACGACCGTGCCGAGCTCGATGTCAAGGGAAACCGTATCGACGGCCGTCGTGGCACCGAAACGGACGACGAGGTCGCGGACCGCGAGCCCGCTCATAGGTCGGCTCCCGCGGAGTGCACCCGCAGTCGCTCGGCCACGGCGATCACCCCCGTGGTCAGCATCGCGAGGACGACGGACGCCGCAAGCGCCATGCCCAGGTTGCCGGTGCCGGGGTGGCCGATCAGCCGGAAGATCACCACCGGCAGTGTGGGCCGGTCGGGGCGTGATAGGAAGCTGGTCGCGCCGAACTCGCCGAGACTGACCGCGAAGCAGAATCCCACCGCAAGACCCAGCGAGCGCCCCAGCACCGGCAGGTCGACAGCGGTGAACACCCAACGGGGGTTGGCACCGAGCACCGCCGCCGCGTCGCGGAGCCGCTGGTCAACAGCCCGCAGCACGGGGAGCAGTGTCCGGATGACCAGCGGGATCGCCACCAGGGCCTGCGCGATCGGCACCAGCACGATCGACGAGCGCAGGTCGACCGGTGGCCGGTTCAGCGTGATGAGGAAACCGAAGCCCACGGTCACAGCCGAGACCCCGAGCGGCAGCATGAACAGGCCGTCCAGGACGCCGATCGTGCGCCGGGCGGCCGGTTGGCGCGGCCGGCGCGACAACAAAAAGGCGATCAGGACGCCGACGGTCATGGCGATCCAGGTGGCGTCGACCGCAATGCGCAGCGAGGTCAACGCAGCCCGCCACACCGTGACCTCGAGCGCATCGCGGGAGCCCGTCGTCGCCAGGTTCGTGTAGTTGCCGAGGCCCCAGCCTTCAGGCGTACGCAGCGACCTCAGCACCAGCGACGTCAAGGGGGTGACAATCAGACCCCCCACCACGACGGTGGTGAACGCCACCAGAGGAAGGTCGCAGCGACGTACGAGGTGATCGTCGGTCGCGCCGGCCCGCAGCCGCAACGCCACCTCACGGCGACGGCGGGACCAGGCCGCCAGGGCCAGGCTGCCGGCGACAACGCCAAGCTGCACCACCGAGAGCACGGCCGCGGTACGAAGGTCGAGGAACTGAGTGGTCTGCACCCAAATCTCGGTCTCCACGGTGCGATATCCCAGCCCGCCGAGGACCAGCACGGTGCCGAACGCCGTCGCGCAGAAGAGGAACACCAGCGAGGCGGCCGACGCGATGGCGGGCGTCAGTGCGGGCAGCGTGACCTCGCGGAACGCCCGCCACGGTGACGCGCCCAGGGCGCGGGCGGTCTGCTCCGGGCGGGGATCGAGATGGGCCCACATCGAGCCGACGGTGCGCACGACCACGGCATAGTTGAAGAACACCAGGGCGGCAACCACCGCGCCGAACGTCCCGTCGGCGCCCAGGGAGCCGAAGGCGCCACCTTCGACGAGCAGCGACCGGAAGGCCACACCGACCACAACGGTCGGTAGCACGAACGGCACGGTCACCAAGGCTCGCGCGGCGGTCCGGCCGGGGAAGCGCAACCGATACAGCACGTAGGCACCCGGGAGCCCGAGCAGCACCGCCAGCGCGGTGCCCGCCGTGGCCTGGGCGACCGTGAACCCGATGATCCGCCAGGTGCGCTCGCGCGCCATCACCTCGCTGAAGGCGCTCAGATCCAGCGCTCCGTCCGCGACGAACCCGCGGCCGATGATCGACGCCACCGGCCACGCGAAGAAGAGACCGAGGAACGCAAGCGGCACAATCGCCGTCAGCGCGTAGCCAGCTGCCGTTAGTCGACCACCGTTGCGGTCCACTGCCGGATCCACTCCTCACGGTAGGCGTCGATCGCGGCCGGACTGACCTGGTACGGGTCGTCGGCAAGCGGGGCGAACCGCTCCCACTCCGGCGGCAGGGGGGTTTCCGAGACGGCGGGATAGACGTACATCTTCTGGGGGATGTCCCGTTGGAACGACTGCGACAGCATGAAGTCGATTAGCTGCTGCGCACCTTCGGGGTTCTCCGCGCCGGCCAGGACGCCGGCGTACTCGACCTGACGGAAGCAGGTGTCGAGCATCGCCCGGGTGGGCGGCTCATCGCCTCCCCTGGCGACCGTGTACGGCGGCGAGCTGGCGTACGACAGGACCAGCGGCCGGGAGCCGTCACCCTCGGCACCGGAGAAGTCGGTGAAGTAAGCGTCGGACCAGGAGTCGGAGACCCGCACGCCGTTGTCGCGCAGCCTGGCCCAGTAGTCGGTCCAGTCCTCGTCGTACGCGTCGACCGTCGCGAGCAACCAGGCGAGCCCCGGCGACGACGTGGCCGGGTCGGTGACGACGAGCAGATTCTCGTACGCGGGCTCGGCCAGGTCGTCGAAGGTCTGAGGCTCGGGTATGTCGTGGTCCGCAAACCACTCGCGGTCGACATTGATGCACACGTCGCCGTAGTCGACAGGGGTGAGCCGGCTGGTGTCGTCGAAGGCCAGCCCGGCCACCAGGTCGGTCGCCCCCGGTGAGACGTACGGTTCGAGGATGCCGGCGCTGACCGCGCGCGACGCGAAGGCGTTGTCGATGCCGTAGACGGCGTCTCCGAGGGGGGCGTCCTTGGACAGCACGAGCTGGTTCACCAGCGAGCCGGCATCGCCGGACGCACGGGTCTCGACGGTGAGACCGGTCGACTCCTCGAACTCGGCCAGTAGCTCCTTGCTGACCGCGAACGAGTCGTGGGTCACCAGCACCACGGTGCCGCCGGGGTCGTCGCTGCCGTCGGTGTCTTCGAGCATGGAGCAGGCGGTGGCGGTGAGCATGACCACGCCGACCGCAGCGGCCACGCGTCGCCGGTGGATAGGACTCATGGTGGAACCCTCCGAAGATGCAGGAGGGGGCCGCCGGCCCATGGCCGGTGGCAAGAGGATCCCGACTCCCTTCGCCGGTGCTAACCGGAGCAGGTTCGAGGGTCTGCGGCAAGTCCGCACTCTCAGCGCCCGATGGCGCTCCCCTGTCGTACGCATCTCAGGCTACACCGGCCTTCCCAACCCGATGGTTTGGGATTGTGGTTGGCCGGGCAGCCACGATCCCGAACCAGCGGCGGTCAGGCGATCTGGTGGCCGGCGCGCCAGACGGCGTGCGCCAGCGGGACCCCGGGACGGTAGGCGAGGTGGAGGTACGAGGGCGCGTCGAGCACGACGAGGTCCGCACGCGCCCCGACGCCGAGGTGCCCGACGTCGTCGCGCCGCAGTGCCGCGGCGCCACCGGCGGTCGCCGCCCACAGCGCCTGCGCCGGGGACATGCCCATCTCGCGGACGGCCAGGGCGATGCACAGCGGCATCGAGGAGGTATAGCAGGAGCCGGGGTTGCAGTCGGTCGCCAGCGCCACCGTCACGCCGGCCGCCAGCAGCCGCTGCGCGTCCGGGTAGGGCGACCGGGTCGAGAACTCGACCCCGGGCAGCAGCGTCGCGACGACACCGGACTGTGCGAGCGCGTCCACGTCGGCGTCGTGCAGGTAGGTGCAGTGGTCCGCGGCAGCCGCGCCCAGCTCGCAGGCTAGCTGCACCCCGGGACCGTGCCCGAGCTGGTTGGCGTGGATCCGGGCCTGCAACCCGGCCCGCATCCCGGCGCTCAGCACCGTCCGCGCCGCGTCGGCGTCGAACGCCCCCTGCTCACAGAACACGTCGACCCACCGGGCGTACGGCGCGCAGGCGTCCAGCATCGGACCGGTGACGAGGTCGACGTACCCGGCGACGTCGTCGGCGTACTCCGCAGGCACCACGTGCGCACCGAGGTACGTCGTCTCCGGCGTCACCCGCCCGGCGATCGCGAGCGAGCGGGCCTCGTCGATGACCGTCAGGCCGTACCCGCTCTTGACCTCGACCGTCGTGGTGCCCTGCCGGGTCATCTCCGCGACGAGCCGGGTCACAGTGGCGGCGAGCTCCTCGTCGCTGGCGGCGCGGGTCGCGGTGACGGTGCTGGCGATGCCGCCGGCGGTGTACGGCTCGCCGGCCATCCGCGCGGCGAACTCCTCCGCCCGGTCGCCGGCGAAGACGAGGTGGCTGTGAGCGTCGACGAACCCGGGCACCACCGCCCGGCCCCCGAGGTCCACCACGGCGTCGGCCGGTGGTGCGTCCCTGCGGGATCCCAGCCACCCGACTCGGTCCCCGTCGATGACCAGCGCCCCGTCGGCCACGAGCCCGAGCCGGCTGCCGTCACCGTGTGAAGCGTTGTTGGTGACGAGCGAGCCGCACCCGGTCAGCAGCACGCTGGTCACGATGCGGCCAGGATCTCGCCGACGACCGCGTCCAGGTCGCGAGCCGCCTCCGGCAGGGACGTGTGCCGGGACCCGGTCACCACCGGGCGGTCATCCACCACCACGTCGGTGATGTCTGCGGCCGTGGCGGCGAACACCGCGGTCTGCGCGTCGCCGCCGGTGCCCGCGGTGCGCGCGGAGTCGGTGCGCAGGCAGACCAGGTCCGCCCGGCCGCCGACGACCAGCCCGCTCGTGCCCAAGAAGCCCAGCGACGACTGGCCGTTCGACGTCGCCGCGGTCATCAGCTCATCGGCATGCCACGTCCCACGGCGCAGGCTGATGAGGCGCTCGTCCATCTCGACCGCCCGCATCTCCTCGTTCATGTCGATCACGGCATGGCTGTCCGTCCCCAGCGTCAGCACCGCGCCCGCGGTCACCAGGGCTCGTGACGGACCGACGCCGTCGGCCAGGTCGCGCTCGGTCGTCGGGCAGAGGCACGCGTACACGCCACAGTCACCGAGCACAGCGATGTCCTCGGGGCCGAGGTGGGTGGCGTGGACCACCGACGTATGAGGGCCCAGCACCCCGTGCTCGGCCATCAGCATCGTCGGTGTCCTGCCGGTGGCGGCCAGGCAGTCGGCGTTCTCCGCCGGCTGCTCCGACAGGTGCACATGCAGGGGCACCTCGCGGCGGTCAGCCCAGTCGGCGACGGTGCGCAGCTGCCCGGCGGGGACGGCACGCACCGAGTGGATGGCGGCGCCCACCACCACATCGCTGGCGCCGGCGTACGCCGCGGTCAGCTGTTCGACCCGAGTCACCCAGCCGTCGGCGTCCCCGTCGCTGAACCGGCGCTGCACCCCCCTCACCGGCGAGCCGAAGCCCGCGCTGAGGTAGCAGGTGTCGAGCAGCGTGATGCGCAGCCCCGCCTCGCGCGCGGCCGCCACCGCCGCGTGTCCCATCTCGTTCGCGTCCGCGTACGCGACGCCGTCCGGGCCGTGGTGCAGATAGTGGAACTCGCCCACCGCCGTGACACCGGCCGTGGCCATCTCGGCATACGTCGCCCGCGCCAGGCGGCGGAAGGAGTCCGGGTCCAGCCGCTCGGCTACCGCGTACATCTGCTCGCGCCAGGCCCAGAAGCTGCCGCTCCCGGACTGGGTCCGACCTCGCAGCGCCCGGTGGAACACGTGGCTGTGGCAGTTGGCGAAGCCGGGCACCACAAGCCCCTGCAGCACGACCGCCCCGGGGCTCGGTGCCGCGGGCGTCTCGACGGACGCGATCCGGTCACCCGTGACCCCGATCGCGACACCCTCGCGCACGCCGTCCGCGGGGCCCAGCCAGGCACGCTCGCACCAGTACGTGGTCATCGCCGGCTCGGCTCTGGACCGGTTCCACTCTCCACGCCGTGGCGGAGCCGGTCCAGCTGTGCGTTGATGATGCCCGCCGGCACCTCGGGCGCCGACATCATGATGCCGAGCCTCCGGCCGTCGGCGAGCTCGATGACCAGCCCCGGACCTGAGCGCAGGACGACGCCGCAGTCACCGGCCAGCACACGTTCGCTCGGGCCACTCAAACGCAGCGGCTTCAGGTGCTCGACCCGAGCGGCGGCGATCCGCGCATAGGGGATCTTCGTGGTCCCCGGAATTCCCCAGGGGGACAGCGAGACGCCGGCGTCGTCCAACCGCAGCCGCATCCGTGCGAGGAGCACCGACAGCACGGCCATCACCCAGCACACGACGGTGAGGGGGCCGCTCACCGAAGCGGCGGCGGAGCCGACCGTCGTGAGCACGACGGCGCCGAGGAGGAAGATGCCTGCGGTGAGCCGCGTCTGCCACACAGCGGCGCCCTCTGGGGGCAGCTGGACGCGGGGCAGCATCGGGTCGGGCCGCGTCGTGGTTTCGATGCGAGGCCCGTTACCACAGGCGATGCGGGTGCCGAGCAGCAGCAGGGCCGGCCAGGCGAACAGCCACACCGGTGCCCACGGCGCAGTCTCGCCTCGGTCGACGGCCAAGTAGACGGTTCCCACACTCGACCACACCCCGGCGATAAGGCCGGAGACGGCCGCGGTGACGAGCAGCACCATGCGCTGCACCTGGCGGCCCCGGTGGCGCACCAGCCACGCACTGATGGCACCGACGGCGGTGAGGAGCGCCGCGACACCGGCGCAGAAGTTCCCGAAACGGGTCAGCTCCGGCAGCTCCCCGAGCACTCGGTGCTGGGTGGCGGCCACGGCGGCCGGACCCAGCGCGATGACCATGGTGGCCACGATGAGCCGCCGTACCAGCAGCTTGCGCACCCTCATGTCACCAGCTCCTGCAGGAGCATTGCCAGCGCTGTGACGCCGGCCGCGCAGTCCGAGGGCTCGGCGTACTCATCCGGCGCGTGGGAGACGCCGGTCGGGTTGCGGACGAAGAGCATCGTGGTGGGGATCCCGGCCGCCTGTAGCACTCCGGCATCGTGACCGGCGCCGGTCGACAGCACCGGCACACCGCCCAACACCCGTGCGACACGGTCTCGCAACGAGCCGTCGAAGGCAACAGCAGGGGTGACCGACTCCATCGTCACGGTGAGGTCGGTGCCGTCGCGTCCGGCCCGCTCGACAGCCTGGCGGGTGACCTCGTCGACGAGCGCTTTGACGGTCGCCTCGTCGGGCGCTCGGGCGTCCAACCAGGCCTGGACGCGGGACGGAATCGCA
>Ga0183260_10005274_pt1 | contig 10177 bp, 9 predicted proteins | sample AntDrymUQ4972206_2_FD_129768 | JGI IMG/M metagenome (GOLD analysis project Ga0183260, IMG submission 129768) | Polar desert sand microbial communities from Dry Valleys, Antarctica - metaG UQ497 (22.06) (version 2) (version 2) | ecosystem: Environmental > Terrestrial > Soil > Desert | place...
CGCGACGAGCGCGAGCGAAGCGACGACCATCCATTTGCGAATCGCCACGTACCCTCCTTGATTCTCTATTGACGGAGCCTCCCGCCCCACTTCGACGCGGGATTCAACACGAAGTTGCACCCGAGCCGCAACCGCCCAAGCCTAGACCCTTTCCGGGCACCGCGTTGTAAGGATCCTCACGCTCCAACGGGCTCACCACCGCCTGCAGGGCGAGATGGGTCTCGCCCCTACGCGGGGCCGATCACCGATGTCAGCTGATGCTCCTCGACGAGCACGCGGCGCGGTTTCGAGCCCTCGTAGCCCGAGATGATCCCACGCCGCTCGAGCATGTCGATCAGGCGGCCGGCACGGGTGTATCCGACACGGAGCCGCCGCTGGATGAGCGAGACGGAGGCCGTCTGCGTCTGCACGACGAGCTCGATCGCGCGGTCGAGCAGCGGATCCTCGTCCGGATCGAAGTCGAGCTCGTCGCCGTCCTCGGCCGGGGCGCTCTCGGGCAGCTCGAGGAGCGTCTCGTCGAGCTGCTGGCCGCGCTGGGCACGGCACTGCTCGACGATCAGCGCGATCTCATCCTCGGTCACGAACGCCCCCTGGACGCGCTGGAGCCGCGAGGTGCCGAGCGGCTTGAAGAGCATGTCACCCTGCCCGAGCAGGCTCTCCGCGCCGGAGCCGTCGAGAATCACGCGTGAGTCCGTCTGGCTGGAGACGGCAAAGGCGATCCGGCTCGGGACGTTCGCCTTGATCATCCCCGTGATCACGTCCACCGAGGGGCGCTGCGTCGCGAGCAAGAGGTGGATTCCGACCGCACGCGACTTCTGGGCGAGCCGGATGATCGCGTCCTCGACCGCCTGCGGCGAAACCATCATCAGGTCTGCGAGCTCGTCGATCACGACGAGCAGGTACGGGAGCGGGTCCTCGCCGCGCGCCTTGAAGGCCCGGTTCGCCTCGTGCAGGTTGCGCGCGCGGACGAGTGACAACCGCTCGTAGCGGCGCTCCATCTCGGCGACGACATTGTGGAGGACGGCGGAGGCTTCCTTCGGGCTCGAGACGACGGGCGTCAGGAGGTGCGGGATCGACTCGTAGAAGTTGAGCTCGATCCGCTTCGGGTCGATCAGGATCATCCGGCACTCGTCCGGCGTCGCGCGGAGCAGGATCGAGGTCAGGATGGTGTTGATGCAGCCGGACTTTCCCGATCCGGTAGTGCCGGCGATCAGCAGGTGCGGCATGCGCGCAAGGTCGGTCCAGACGGCGTTTCCCGAGATGTCCTTCCCGAGCCAGACCGAGAGCGGGCTCGCGGTCGCAGGCAGGTCGTCGAAGACGTCGCCGAGAGTGACCATCCGGGGCGCGAGGTTCGGTACCTCGACGCCGACCGCCTGCTTGCCGGGGATCGGGGCGAGGATCCTGATCTCTGTCGTGGCGAGCGCGTACGAGAGGTCGTCCTTGAGACCTGCGACCTTGGAGACCTTCGTCCCCGGTGCGAGCTGGAGCTCGTAGCGGACGACACGCGGCCCTGCAATCGTTCCCACGATCGTCGCCTCGACGCCGAAGTTCGCGAGCGCCTGGACGAGCACCTGTGCCGTGCGGGCGCTGACATCGGCCGAGTCGCCGCGGGCGGGTGGGCTCGGATTGAGCAGGCCGCGATCGGGAAGCCGGTACTCCGCACCGGCCCGCGTGTCGAAGACGAGGTCGGCGTTCTCCCCCGTCGGTTCCTCTGCGGGCGGGAGGAGCTGCGGGGGCTCGAACGCGAGCGCATCGTCGACCACGACGTCGGGGAAGGCCTCCACGCCGTCGACGGGCGGCGCCTGCCTTCGCGAGGCGCTCGCCGGCTCGGGCATCTCCTCGACGACGTCCTCGTGCGACCAGTCCGTCCACTCGCGGGTCTCGAGCGAGCCCAGCGAGCGCCTGGCGACCGTGCCCGCGCGCCGCATCGCCGTGCCGGATCGCCGGAGCAGCGCGCCGGCCGAGGCCCCCGTCACCAGGAGCGTCCCTGCGAGGACGAGCGCGATCCCGACGATGAGGGCGCCCGCGGTACCGACGACGCGCGCCAGCCCACCGCCGAGCACCTCTCCCAGCGCGCCGCCGTGCCCCTCACCGAGCGCGATCGCCATCCCGAGCGCGCCGACGGCGAGGCCCGTCCGGAACGGGCGCAGGTCGACGAGGGCACTCCGCACGAGCATCAACCCACCGATTCCGATGAGGGCGGCGGGGACGAGCGGGGCAGCGGCCCCCAGGCCGGCGTCGAGCCGGCCGGAGACGTTCGAGCCGACTGGTCCGCCATCGAAGCCCAGCCAGACGACGGTCGCGAGGACGACGCCTGTCGCGACGAGCCCGAGCCCCCAGAGCTCGGGATGGTGGTGCCCGCGGGCCTTCTTGGCCCGCTTGCGGACGCGTGCGGGGCTCCGCGGCTTGCGCGCCCGAGCGGGTGCGGCACGCTTCTTCCGGGTCGCCATGGGCAGCCTGCTTCTCCGCGCTTCGGGCGTCTCCTCTTACCTGGCTCAGATCCAGACACCATCCCCGCGGCGGCTCGCCAAGGCGGGGCTCGAGAACCTCACGGCGAGGCGAGCTCTCGAGTGACTCGACGCGGCTACCCGACCGTTCCAATCCGGTCGACAAGGAGGTCGAAGAACGCGTCGGTGTCCAGGTCGACCCCGACGTGCGCGTTTGCGGGACGCTCCGTGCGGTGCCACAGGTCGACCACCGTACGGCCGCGACAGAGCTCGGAGTCCCGCTCCACCTCGACGTTCCGGAGCCTGGTCTCGACGAGGTCGGGTGCCAGGAGGTGGGCGACCGCGACGGCGTCGTGGATCGGCGCCCCGTCCCACCCGTACGTCTGCCGATGGTAGACGGTGAAGAACTCGACGAGCTCGGCGACGAAGACGCCGACCCGACCCGTCTCGCGCAGGCGGCGCTGGACGCCGGGGCCCGTCACGGCCTTGTGCGTCACGTCGAGCCCGATCATCGTCACGTCGAGCTCGGCGTCGAAGACGATCTGCGCCGCCTCGGGATCGGCCCAGATGTTGAACTCCGCGGCCGGCGTCATGTTGCCCTCCGCGATCGCGCCGCCCATGAGCACGATCCGCTCGAGACCCGCCGTCCCGTGCGTCTCGAGATAACGGGCGACGTTCGTGAGCGGCCCGGTCGGCACGAGCGTCACCGGTGTCCCGGCGCCGTCGATCACGCGCGCGAGCCACGCGACGGCGTCGTCGGAGACGGGCTCGGTACTCGCAGGCGGGAGCGTAGGCCCGTCGAGGCCGCTCTCGCCATGGACATGGGCGGCGACGACGAGCTCGCGCTCGAGCGGCGCGGAGGCTCCCACCGCGACGGGGACGTCCTGCCTCCCCACGAGCTCGAGCACCCGTAGCGCGTTGGCCGTCGTCTTCTCGAGCGTCTGGTTGCCGTAGGTCGTCGTCACCCCGAGCAGCTCGAGCTCCGGGCTCGCGAGCGCGAGGAGGAGCGCGATCGCGTCGTCGTGACCGGGATCGCAGTCGAGCACGATCGGTGTCATCGGGCGATTATCCCCGCGCAACGCCGGGAGAGCGCTTGTGTTGATTCAACACATGCGTTGTCTCGGTCGCCGCTTCACGCGCGCAGGAGCGCGTCGACCTCGGCGGAGGTCGGCAGTGACGGCTGCGCACCGAAGCGCGAGGCGGCCAGGGCGCCGGCAGCACACGCGCGGCGTAGCGACTCCTCCTCCCCCCGCTCCTCGAGCAGCGACACCAGGAGGCACGCGGTGAACGCGTCCCCGGCCGCCGTCCCGTCTACGGCGTCGACCGGTGGCGGCGCAGCACGGGCTATCTCCTCCCCGTCGTCGAGGAGCACCGCTCCCTCGGCTCCGAGCGTCAGAGCGACGAGGCCGTCACGGCGGGCAAGCGCCTCGAGCTCGTGCGTGTTCACGACGGTCAGCTCCGCATCGACCGCGATCGGGCGCGCGGGGGCAGCGTTGAGGCAGAACAGACCGGCACACGCCTCCCACGCCGCGAGCACTGCGGTATCGGGCACCTCGAGCTGGCAGAGAACGGCGTCGTGCGGCGGCAGCTCGACCTCGGCGAGCGTCCCGTTCGCCCCCGGTGCGACCGAGATCGTCGTCTCGCCGCGCGCGTCGACCTGGATCAGCGCGACGCCGGTGGGCTCCTCGCGCTCGGTGAGCGAGAGCGTGACCCCCGCCTCGCGCAGGCCCGCGAGCGCCTCGGCGGCCATCGGATCGCGACCGACGGCGGCGATCATCGTCGTCTCGGCTCCGAGCCGTGCGCAGGCAACCGCCTGGTTCGCCCCCTTACCACCGGGCACGCGCGCAAATGTCGCGCCACCGACCGTCTCGCCGGGCTCCGGGAGGCGCTCGACTCTGGCGACGAGATCGAGGTTGACCGAGCCGACGACGACGATCCTAGGCCCCATGTGACCCATCGTACGACGGGCGCTACGTGATGCCGCGCAGCTCCCAGGTTCGGACGGAGGTCGACTCGAGCGCGGCGCAGGTCAGCCGCGGGATCGGCTCCGAGCGGTGCGCGCGCACGACCACGCGCCTCTCGCCCGCGTCGTGTGCGAGCCGCACCGCGACGCTCTCGTCCGGCTCCCGCTCGAGACCGAGCGCGTGGAGCGCGTCGATCGCGTCGAGTCCGAGCTCGAGCCGGGCGTAATGCTGCGCCGCCTGTACGGCGGACGTGAAGCACGACCGACCGCGGAGGAGCTCGAGCCGCACGCGGCCGGCAATGTGCGTCGAGGCGAGCTCGACGGAGTTGGCGGGCGTCACCCTGCCGTAGTAGAGCCCGTGCGGGAGCGCGACAACGTTTGCCGCGAAGCGATCGCCACCGACGTGCGAGCACTGCCAGACCTGGCCGGGGAGGGCGTCCGTCAGTGCCGCAGCGACAGGCCAGCCACGCTGCGCACAGCACGCATCTCGCCTGCCGTGCGTGCAGACGAGAAACGTCGGCTCGTCCGAGGCGCTGCCCGACGGATGCAACGGATCGACGTGGTCGAGCTCGTCGTCGGTGTCGAACGAGCCCCACCACGTCCGCTCGCACCCGGGTCGCGCGTCGGCGATCGCGAACCGCCTCTGCTCGCCGGGCTCCCGGTGGACGCGACGGATCAAGAGCAGGCGCGCCGCCGCCTCGAGACAGCGATCGTAGAGCGCTGCGAGCGCAGGAGAACGGCCGCACGCCTCCCCGACGGCGTTCCGGCCCCACGCACCCGGTCGCTCGACGAGGACGAAGCGTCGGGCCGGGGCGGCCGTTCCGTGGAGCTGGTCGTCGCGCCGCTCGGAGGCAGGCGCGCAGCGTTCGAGCGGAGCCATTCGCGCAGTGTCGCTCGGCAAGGCGTCAGTCCGCGGCAGGAACGCCGCTCTCGGCGAGGAGCGTCCGGACGGGGGAGACGGGCGCAGGCCGCATCGCGGTCGCGAGCGTCTCGCGCACCCGTTCTCCCACCTCTGTCGGCTCGACCGCGTCGAGGTGGGCGCGGAGCGCGGCGACGGTTGCCGCGACCTCTCGCGCGACGAGGTCCTCGTCGGCGAGGTCGAGGTGGAGGGGCAGCGACGTCCGCAGCCCTTCCTCGTCGTCCCCGAGCGCGACGAGCGCCTGAAGCAGTGCGTACCGGGTCACGACATGGATACCGACCGTCAGGTGCGCGGAGACGTCTCCGAGCGCATCGGCGGCATGGACGAAGCCACGCGGCAGATAGAGCGCATCACCCGGTCGCAGGACGACGTCCAACAGTGGGCTCGACTCGGCCGCGCGCTCGACGGCTGCCCGGTTCGACGTCCACGGCTGCGTCCGCAACGGTGCCTCGAGCACCGGCTCGTGGACGACCCAACGCTTCTCGCCGGACACCTGTAGGACGAAGACGTCGTGGATGTCGTAGTGCGCCGCAAAGCCGCGCGAGGACGGCGGCGTGACGTAGGCGTTGACCTGGACGGGATGGCCGAGCTCGGCGCCGAGTGCGTGGGCGAAGTCCATCACCGGCGGCCAGACCCGGTGCAGAGCCTGGAGGACGATCGTCGCGCCTTCGGCGAAGAAACGCGCGACGGCCGCGTCGTCCACCTGGTCGGCGATCTCCGCTCCGACACCGCCGGAGCGCGTGAACGCCGAGCTCGGGACCACGACGCCGTCCTTCGCGAGCCGGAGAAACGGCGTGCGGAGCCCCCGACGGGAGAGGAGCTCGTCGACCGCATCGAGGTCGAGGAGATCGTCGAAGGGACGAGGGAGCTCGGACGCCGTCGCGTGCAGGGCATCGCGGCCCCAGGCCGCGGCGAACGCCGCCGGATCGGCCACACAGCGCGCGAGAGCCCGGCTGGACGCCAGGCCCTCGGTTTCCTGGAGGGCTGACCGCGGATCCGTCAGCGCTCGGCGCTCCTACTCGTCCGCGCCGCTGTCGGCACCACCGTCGGCGCCGCCGTCCTGCTCGCCGGGCACGCCCGAGGCCCCACCGTCGGCCGGACCGTGGGTACCGCTGTCGGCACCGCTGTCGGCACCGCTGTCGGCGCCACCGTCCGCACCACCGTCGTGCTCGCCTTCCATGCCACCCGCCGCACCGCCGTCAGCGGGGCCGTGCTCGTCGTCGCGCTCCATGTCGGACACCTGCGCTCCCTTCGGAGTCGGTGGACGTGACTGCCCCGGGGTCCTTCCCTCGGCTGGAGCGAATCTAACGTGCTTTCCAGTGCATCCTCTCCCGACGACTCACCCGACACCGGTGTAGGTGCCGGACCTGTCCGGCACCTGGTGCCCCGGAATCACAACGTTCCGCCGGGGCAGTTTCCGGTGGAACGTTGCGTGACGAGGCACTACTAGGCCGCGAGTGCGCGGAGGTCGTCCACGGTGGACTCGAGCAGGGTGTCGCGGAGGTCGAAGAGCCCGGCCCAGAGCGACGAGCGGTCGAGAGCCACACCGAGTCGGGAGGCGTCGTCGAGCCCCTGGAGCGCACGTACGAGGACGGCGAGCTCGAGGTAGACCGCCGCGACGCGGTTCGGGCAGGCGACGACGCCGGCTCGCTCGAGCACGGGTTGCCATTCGACGAGCTCGGCTGCGCCAGGCCCGCCGTACCACGAGCGACCCTCGGCTCGGTCCGAGCCGAGCTCGACGAGGTACGCGGAGAGCGGCCGCTCGAGCCCCGCGAGCGCTGTCTCCACCCGATCCGCGGCGTGACGGAAGGCCGCCTGGCGGCCGCCCGGGGTCGCCGGGACGGCCTCACCTCGTCCCCACCGCTCGAGAAGCCGGCAGAAGGCGAGCGCCGCGGCCTCGCAGGCGCGAAGCTGCCCAATCAGTCGACGCGCGTGACTCGGGGTCACGCCGTTCGCCTCGAGCACCGCGGGCCAGCCGGTCATACCTCGATCACGATGGGCAGGATCATCGGCCGGCGACGCGTGCGCGAGTACACCACCTGGCCGATCCCGTCGTGGATGTGCTCCTGGACAAGCTTGATCTCGGAGATCCCGTTCTGCGCGAGCTCCGTGACGATTCGCTCGGCCTCGTCGCGCAGGTCGTCGATCAGATCCAGGTCCTCCCCGAGCCCGCGAGCGATCAGCTCGGGAGCCGCGATCGCCGCGCTCCCGTCGGTCGCCCCCACCGTGGCGACGACGATCAGAACGCCGTCCTCCGACAGGCGTCGCCGGTCGCGAAGCGCCACGTCCTCCACGTCGCCCACCCCGAGGCCGTCGACGAACCTCACGCCGGCCTCGACGCGGCCGGCGAGCCGGACGCCCTCTGGCGAGAGCTCGACGACCGAGCCGTTCTCGGCGATCACGATGCCAGACTCCGGGACCCCCGCATCCTGCGCGAGCCGCGCGTGGGCGGCGAGCATCCGGTACTCCCCATGGATCGGCATCACGGCCCGTGGGCGGACGAGCGAGAGCAGGGTCCGCATCTCCTCGGCACAGGCGTGGCCCGAGACGTGCACGGGCGCGATCTCCTGGTGCAACACCTCGGCGCCCAGCTTCGCCAGGCGGTTGATCGAGTCGTGGACGCGGAGCTCGTTCCCCGGTACGGGCTTCGCGGAGATGATCACCGTGTCACCTCGCTCGACGGTCACGTTCGCGTGGTCGCCGTACGCGATGCGGGTGAGCGCGGACATCGGCTCGCCCTGGCTGCCGGTGCAGAGGATGAGCACCTCGTCGCGCGGAAGCTCCATCGCCTCCTTCGGCGAGACGATCGACTCCTCGGACAGCTCCACGTACCCGAGGGTGCGGGCGATGTTCATGTTCTTCCGCATCGAGCGGCCGACTACCGCGACGCGGCGCCCGTTCGCGATCGCGACCTCGGCGGCCTGCTGGACGCGGTGCATGTTCGAGGCGAACGACGCGACGATGATCCGGCCCGTCCGAAGCGGGATGAGCTGCCGGAACGCCTCCCCGACGAGCCGCTCGGAGCCGGTCATGCCGGGCCGCTCAGCATTCGTCGAGTCGCCGAGGAGAAGGTCGACGCCGCGGTTCCCGAGCTCCGCGAGCGCCCCGACGTCCGTCTTGAGGCCGTCGACGGGGGTGTGGTCGAGCTTCCAGTCGCCCGTGTGCAGGACGCGACCGGCCTCGGTCTCGATCACGATCGCCATCGAGTCGGGAATCGAGTGCGCCATGCGAACGAACTCGAGCGTGAACGGGCCGAGCCGCATGGGCGCCTGGCCCGGCTCCGCCTCGGTGAGCGTCGTGGACGCGCTGAGGCCGTGCTCGTCGAGCTTCGACTTGACGAGCCCGAGGGTCAGCCTCGTGCCGACGACCTCACCCACCTCGAGCTCGCGGAGTGCGTACGGCAATCCGCCGACGTGATCCTCGTGCGCGTGGGTGAGCACGATCGCCCGCACGGGCCGACCGACGAGGTAGGCGAGGTCTGGCAGCACGAGATCGACACCGAAGTGCTCGTCGCGCGGGAACGCAAGCCCGGCGTCGACGACGATCCGGTCGTCGCCGAGCTCGAAGACCGTCATGTTCTTGCCGACCTCGCCGAGACCGCCGAGGGGGATGATCCGGAGCGCCTGCACCAGCGGAGTCTACGGGCGCGTATTCGCGGGGTCAGTCCCCGGGGTCGAGTGCCGTGTTAGGCGGCGACGGCGGCAAGCAGCCCGAGACGCTCGAGACAGCCGCGAACGAGCTCGGTCTCGCCGTCGTCCGCCTCGACGAGCGGCAGCCGGAGCCCACCGACCTCGTGACCGAGGAGCGTCAGTGCCCGCTTGATCGCGATCGGGTTGGTCTGCACGCGCAGGAGCTCGATCGCCGTCCGGAGCTCCTCGTCGAGCTCCTGTGCGCCAGCGACGTCGCCGGCTCGGAAGCGCGAGACCATCTCCTTGACGCGCAACCCGACGACGTGCGTGTGCACGCAGATCCCGCCAACCCCTCCGACGCGCAGGAACGGGAAGACCAGGTCGTCGTCGCCGGCGTAGAGATCGAGCCCGCACTCGACGACGTGCTGCGCGGCCTCGAGGCTCGGCTTCGCCTGCTTCACGGCGCGCACGTTCTCGATCTCTGCGAGCTGCGAGATCGTCTCGGGCTCGGCATCGACGACGACGCGGCTCGGAATGTCGTAGAAGACGATGGGCCTGTCGGTGGCGGCGGCGATCGCCTCGACGTGCGCGACGATTCCCCGTTGCGGAGGCTTCGAGTAGTACGGGGTGACGACGAGCATCCCGTCGACCCCCACCTCGTGGGCGCGCTCCGTGAGGTGGATCGAGTGCGCAGTCGAGTAGGTGCCGGTTCCCGCGACCACCGTCGAGCTGCCGTCGCTGACCTCGACCGCCGCCTCCCAGAGCGCGACACGCTCGTCGTCGGTGAGCGTCGGCGCCTCACCGGTCGTGCCGGTCACGACGAGCCCGTCGGAGCCGTTCTCGAGCAGGAAGCGGCAGAGCGCTCGGAACTTTGCGAGCTCGAGCGAGCCGTCGCCGCGGAACGGCGTCACGATCGCTGTCAGGACCTGGCCGAGCACGATCTCCGATTGTAGTGGTCGCGCCGGTGGATTATGGATGCCGTTCTGCCGTCAGCAAGAGGAAAGGAGCGCGTGATGCTCGGGGAGCTCAGGGACTTTCTCTTCAAGGGAACATCGTCGACCTGGCCGTGGCGTTCGTCATCGGCGTGGCCTTCGCCGCGGTCGTCACGTCGCTCGTCGACAACCTGATCATGCCGATCGTCGCGATGATCGTCGGCAAGCCCGACTTCGGCGATCTCACGTTCACGATCAACGACGCCGTCTTCCGCTACTGGACGTTC
>Ga0183260_10005275_pt1 | contig 10177 bp, 8 predicted proteins | sample AntDrymUQ4972206_2_FD_129768 | JGI IMG/M metagenome (GOLD analysis project Ga0183260, IMG submission 129768) | Polar desert sand microbial communities from Dry Valleys, Antarctica - metaG UQ497 (22.06) (version 2) (version 2) | ecosystem: Environmental > Terrestrial > Soil > Desert | place...
ATCGAGGCGACCTCCAACGGCGTGGGAAACGGAGTCGCTCAGGCGGCGCCGGCGCCGCCTGAGACGCCTCAGGCCGCCGCGCCCGGCCCCCCGCAGCTCGTCGACGTGACGCTGCCCGCGATGGGCGACTCGGTCGCCGAGGGCACCGTGCTCGCGTGGCGCAAGAAGGTCGGCGACGCTGTCGCGGCGGAGGAGACCGTGGTCGAGATCTCGACCGACAAGGTCGACGCCGAAGTGCCCGCTCCCGTGTCCGGCGAGATCGCCGAGATCCTCGTGCAGGCAGACGAGGCGGTGTCAGTCGGCACCGTGCTGGCGCGGATCGCTCAGGCCGCGCCCGACGGCGCGCCACAGCGGCCCGAAGCCGGCCCTCCGAGCGCCGGCGCGCAGGCCGAGAGCTCTCTCGAGGGTGGCGGCGGGGCCGTCGCCGACGGAAACGGAGCACACGGCGTGACCCCCGTGGCCGGGCGTATCGCGAGCGCCAACGGCCTCGACCTGAGCCAGATCGAGGGCTCTGGACCGCGCGGGCGCGTGACCAAGATGGACGTGCTCGAGGCGATCGAGGGCAACGGCGCGAGCGCCGTGACGCCGGCGAGCGCGGCTCCCACGGCGCCTTCAGCCGTGGCCGGCGCCCCGCGCCCGATCCGCGGCCCCGCAGCCACGCTCGCGCGCTTCATGAACGCGAGCCTCGCGGTGCCGACCGCCACCTCCTTCAGGACGATCGCGGTTGACGTGCTCGACGAGCGCCGCCGCGCGCTCAAGGCGAGCGGCCGCCGGCTCTCCTTCACCCACTTGATCGCCTGGGCGCTCGTGCGGGCGGCCCAAGAGATGCCGGCGATGGCTGTCGTCTACACCGAGGTCGAGGGCAAGCCGTACGCACTCGACCCGGACGCGGTCAACCTCGGGCTCGCCGTCGACGTCGAGCGCGGCGAGGGCCAGCGCTTCCTCGTCACGCCTGTCCTCCAGCGCGCGGACGCGCTCGACTTCGCCGGCTTCGTCGCGCGCTACGACGAGCTGGTGGCGGGCGCGCGCGACAACGGCCTTTTGCCCGACGCCTACGCCGGCGCCAACATGTCACTCACCAACCCCGGCGGGATCGGCACGGTGGCCTCGGTGCCGCGCTTGATGCCGGGCCAGGGCACGATCGTCGCCACAGGCGCGATCGGCTATCCGCCGGGCTTCGGCCAGGTCGATCCCGAGAAGCTCGCGGAGCTCGGCGTCGCGAAGGTCATGACGCTCAGCTCGACCTATGACCACCGCGTGATCCAGGGGGCTCAGTCGGGCGCGTTCCTGCGCCGGATCGAGGAGCTGCTGCGCTCGGACGACTTCTACGAGACGATCTTCGCGGGCGGCGCCGCGACGGGCGAGGTGGCGGAGGCCGCGGCCGTCTCCGCGCCGGCGCCCGCGACCGCCGCCGATCCGGTACCCGCCGACGTCGAGCCGCGCGTGCGCGAGCGGCTCCCGGCCGACGCCACCGCCCACCCCTACGAGGAGCTCCTTCAGGCCGTGCAGGCCGCCACCTCCGTGGTCAAGGCCCACCGCATGCACGGCCACCTCGCCGCGCGGCTCGACCCGCTCGGGCACGTGCCACCGGGCGACCCCGCGCTCGATCCCGCGACCGTCTCGCTGACCCCGAGCCTGATGAAGGCGATCCCCGCCTCGATCCTGCGCGTCGCCGTCAAGGGCGAGAACTTCGCCGACGTGCTGCCGCGCCTGCGCGAGACCTACTGCGGCACGATGGCGTACGAGATCGAGCACATCGCAAGCCACGAGAAGCGCGTCTGGCTGCGCCAGGCGATCGAGTCGGGCGCGTACCGCAAGCCGCCTCCGGCGCAGCAGAAGCGGCGGCTGCTCGACCGCCTCTCGCGCGTCGAGGCGCTCGAGTCCTACCTGCACAAGACCTTTCTCGGTCGCAAGCAGTTCTCGATCGAGGGGCTCGACACGCTCGTGCCCGTGCTCGACGAGGCGATCGAGCTGGCCTCGCTCGGCGGAGCGCGCCAGACCGTCATCGGCATGGCCCATCGTGGCCGCCTGAACGTGCTGGCCCACGTCGTCGGCCACCCCTACGAGCGCATCCTCGTCGAGTTCGAGGCCGAGAAGAACCTCGAGGCGGGGGCCGCGCTTCCCACCGGGGGCACCGGCGACGTCAAGTACCACCACGGCGCCGCGGGCACGTACTCGACCGACGAAGGCAAGAGCGTCAACGTGATCCTGTCGGCCAACCCGAGCCACCTCGAGGTGATCGACCCGGTGATCTCCGGTCGTGCGCGCGCGGACCAGACGAGCCGCAACGGCCGCGAGCTGCACCACGATCCGACGGTCGTGCTGCCGGTGCAGATCCACGGCGACGCGGCCTTCCCGGGGCAGGGCGTCGTCGCGGAGACGCTCAACCTGCAAGCGCTCGACGGCTACGAGGTCGGCGGCACCCTCCACGTCATCACCAACAACCAGCTCGGCTTCACGACCGACCCCCGCGACGCCCGCTCGACCCGCTATGCCTCGGACCTCGCCAAGGGCTTCGACGTGCCGATCATCCACGTCAACGCCGACGACGTCGAGGGCTGTGTGGCGGCCGTCCGGCTCGCGATCGCGTTCCGGGAGCGCTTCGGGCGCGATGCGCTGATCGACCTGATCGGCTACCGCCGCTTCGGCCACAACGAGACCGACGAACCGGCCTACACGCAGCCGAAGATGTACGAGGCGATCAAGCGCCACCCGCCCGTGCGCGAGCTCTACGCCGAGAAGCTGATCGCGGAGGGCGTCGTCAACCGCGACGAGGCAGACGAGCTCGCCGCGCGCGCCTACGCGCGCATCGCCGAGGCCCACGAGGAGCTCAAGGCCTCGATGGCCAAGCGCCAGGAACGCGAGTCGCGCGAGATCGACCGCAGCGCGAGCGCCGAGCCGCGCACAGCCGTCCCGCTCGACACGCTGCGCTCGCTCAACGAGCAGCTTCTGCGCGTGCCCGAGGGCTTCGAGGTGCACCGCAAGCTGCGCCCGCAGCTAGAGCGCCGGCGCGAGGCGCTCGGCGAGGAGCGGAGCATCGACTGGGCGCAGGCGGAGGCGCTCGCATGGGCGTCGCTGCTCTCAGAGGGCGTGCCCGTGCGCCTGACCGGGCAGGACTCAGAGCGCGGCACGTTCTCGCACCGCCATCTCGTGCTGCACGACGCGAGGACCGGCGAGTGCCATACGCCGATCAAGTCGCTCGCGAGCGCCGAGGCGCCCTTCGAGCTGCACAACTCGCCGCTGTCGGAGGTCGCCTGCCTCGGCTTCGAGTACGGCTACAGCGTCCAGGCGCCCGAGGCGCTGGTGCTGTGGGAGGCTCAGTTCGGCGACTTCGTCAACGGCGGTCAGGTGATCGTCGACCAGTTCCTGGTCTCCGGCCTCGCCAAGTGGGGGCAGACCTCGCGGCTCACGCTGCTGCTGCCCCACGGCTACGAGGGATCGGGCCCCGAGCACTCGAGCGGCCGCGTCGAGCGCTTCCTGCAGCTGGCAGCGGAGGGAAACATCCGCGTCGCCAACTGCACGACGCCGGCGCAGTACTTCCACCTGCTGCGCCGCCAGGGGCTGCTCGACAAGCGCCGCCCGCTGATCGTGATGACGCCCAAGAGCCTGCTGCGCCACCCCGCCGCCACCTCCCAGGTGGGCGAGCTCGCCGACGGCGAGTTCCACGCCGTGCTCGACGATCCGACTCTGCCCGGGGATCGCGAGCAGGTCAAGCGACTCGTCCTCTGCACCGGCAAGGTCTACTACGACATCGCGACCCACGAGGCACGCGAGCAGGCCAAGGACGTCGCCGTGGCGCGCGTCGAGCTGCTCTACCCGTTCGCCGAGGCCGAGCTCGTGCGGGTGATGGAGAGCTACCCGGCGCTCGAGACGGTCGTCTGGGTCCAGGAGGAGCCGCGCAACATGGGCGCGCGCGCGATCATGGAGCCGCGGATCGCGTCCGTCGTGCCGTCAGGCGTGCGCTACGAGTACGAGGGGCGCACCTTCCGCGCGAGTCCCGGCGAGGGCTACCCGGCGGCCCACACCACCGAGCAGAGCCGGATCGTGCGCGAGGCGCTCGACATGCCCGCCGCGGGCGACGAGGAGTTCGAGCAGACGACGGAGACCGACCCCGGGGCGTGAGCCCCGAGAGCCGCTCTCAGGCGGCGGCCTTGGCCGCCTCCTTGACCGCCTTCGCCGTGCGGCGAGCGGCCGTGAGCACCGGGTCGTAGACGCCCGAGAACGGAGGGGCGTAGGAGAGGTCGAGCAGCTCGAGCTCGTCGACGGTCATGCCCGCCCATATGGCCGTCGCGAGCACGTCGATGCGCTTGGCGGCGCCCTCGACGCCCACGATCTGGCCGCCGAGCAGGCGCCCGCTCGAGCGCTCGGCCGTGAGCTTGACCCAGATCGGGCCGGAGCCCGGGTAGTAGCCGGCGCGCGTCCTGTCCTTGACGGTCGCCACCACCACCTCGCGACCCACCCACTCGGCCTCCTTCTCGGACATCCCGGTACGCGCGACCTCGTAGCGGCAGAGCTTCGAGACCGCGGTCCCGATCACGCCCGGGAAGGCGAGGTCGCCGCCGGTCGCGTTGGTGCCGGCGATGCGCCCCTGCTTGTTGGCGTGCGTCCCGAGCTGCACGTTCAGCGGCCGCTCGAGGATCCGGTGCCAGCTCTCGACGCAGTCGCCCGCCGCCCAGACGCCTTCGAAGCCGGGGCAGCGCTGGTGATCGTCGACCTTGAGCGCGCCGCGCTCGCCGAGCTCGAGGCCGGCCGCCGCGGCGACCGCCGTGACCGGCTTGACGCCGACCGAGATCACGACGTGATCGGCTTGAAGCTCGCCACCCGAGGTGTGCACGGCGCAGGGGCGGTCTTGATCGTCGTGCAGCACCGCGTCGACGGTCGTCGAGAGCATCACCCGGATCCCGAGCGACTCGGCGGCGTCCTGCACGTGGGCGGCGACGTCGGGGTCGATCGTCGCCATCACCTGGTCACGCGCCTCGACGATCGTCACGTCGAGGCCACGCTGCACGAGCGCCTCGGCCATCTCGATGCCGATGTAGCCGGCGCCGATGATCACGGCGGTGTGCGCGTGCTCGCGCTCGAGGGCGCTTCGAAAGCGCTCGGCCGCGTCGATCGTGCGCACCGGCTCGGTCAGCTCGGCGCCCGGGAAGTCGCCCGTCACGGCCTCGGCGCCGGTGGCGTAGACGAGCTTGTCGAAGCCCTCGACTCGGCTACGGCGCCGGTCTGTGTCCCAGACCTCGAGCGTGCGCGCTGCGAGATCGATTCCGGTCACCTCGCAGCGCGTGTAGACGTCGATCCCGCTGTCGCGGAACTCGTCTGGACTGCGGGAGATCAGGCGGTCCGAGTCGTCGAACAGGCCGCTGACGTAGTAGGGGATCCCACAGGCCGAGTACGAGGTGTAGGGGCCGCGCTCGAATGCGACGATCTCGAGGTCTGGATCGCGGCGGCGGGCGACCGACGCGGCGCTCATGCCCGCGGCGTCGCCCCCGACTACGACGAGGCGCTCAGCCATGGACCCGTCGCGCCGACGTCACGGGGCGATCGTAGAGCGTGCGCGTGCCCGACCCCGTGCAGGCGGGACGCGAGAGGCTTAGGATGCGGGGCATGCGCGCCACGTTGAGAGCCACGGGCCGGCGCGCGTCGCTCGCCCGTCGCCTCCCCGGCCGGCGCTCCGGCGTGCGGGCGCTGGCACGAGGTCGGCTGCTCGAGCGAGACGGCGTCGCCCTGCCGGTAGCACGGGCAGCCGCGCGTGGGGTCGTTGCGGCGATGGCCATGAGCGGCATGCGCGAGGTCACGATGGGCCTCGGGCTCGTCAAGCAGACGCCTCCCGACGCCGTCATGCAACAGCAGACGGGCGGCATGATTGCGCGCGTGCCGGAGCGCCACCGTCGCGTGGCGGTCCAACTCGCGCATTGGACCTTCGGCGCCGCGGGCGGCGCCGCCTTCGGGCTGCTGCCGCGCCCGCTGCGCGCCTGGACCCCTGCCGGCCCAATCTACGGCGTGCTCTCGTGGCTGGGGTTCGAGCTCGGCCTGGCGCCACTGATGGGCCTTCCGCACGCGCAGCGCCCGGACCTCGCCGAGTCGGCCGCGCTCGCCGCCGACCACGTGCTCTACGGCACGCTCGTCGGCGCGACCGGCTGGGCCAAGCGCTCTTAGGTCAAGCCGCCCATCGGCGCGCAGGCTATGCGGTAGAAAGGGCACCCGTGCGCTTCGGCCTCGTCATGTTCCCGACCGACTACGCGATCGCGCCGGACGCCCTCGCGCGCGTGGCCGAGGAGCGCGGCTTCGAGTCGCTCTTCTTCCCCGAGCACACCCACATCCCGGCCAGCCGCGAGAGCCCGTGGCCCAGCGGCGACGAGCTCCCGCGCGAGTACTGGCACACGATCGATCCCTTCGTAGCAGTCACCGCGGCGGCGGCTGCGACCGAGCGGCTGCGCGTAGGGACCGGGGTCTGCCTCGTCGTCGAGCGTGATCCGATCACTACCGCCAAGTCGGTCGCGAGCGTAGACCACGTCTCCGGCGGGCGCTTCCTGTTCGGGGTCGGCGCCGGCTGGAACCTCGAGGAGATGGCAAACCACGGCACCGATCCCTCGCGGCGCTTCGGGCTCATGCGCGAGCGGGTGGAGGCGATGAAGGCGATCTGGACCGAGGACGAGCCCTCCTACCACGGCGAGCACGTCTCCTTCGACCGGATCTGGTCGTGGCCGAAGCCCGTGCAGCGCCCCCACCCGCCGGTGCTCGTCGGCGGCACCGGAGCGAAGGTGCTCGACCGCGTGCTCGCCTACGGCGACGAGTGGTTTCCCAACCGCCAGGACGACCTCGCCGGTCGGATCGCCGAGCTTCAGCGCCGCGCCCGCGAGGCCGGTCGTGAGCAGATCGGCGTGACGCTGTTCGGCGCCGAGCCCGAGCGCGAGGCGGTCGAGCGCTACGCCGCCGCGGGGGTTACGCGCTGCCTCTTCCGCCTCCCGTCAGAGGCGGCAGACGAGGTCACGCAGCGCGTCGATCGGCTCGCCCCGCTCGTGACCGCCGCAGGCAACTAGTGGACAGGGCCGAGGCCCGCGGCCGCTTCGCTGCGGCGCGGGTGGCGCGGCTTGCGACGGCGGACTTCTCCGGCCAGCCCCACCTCGTGGCGATCTGCTTCGCAGTCGACGGCGACACGCTCTACACGGCGGTCGACCAGAAGCCGAAGACGACCATGAGCCTGCGCCGGCTCAAGAACCTGACGATGAACTCGCGCTGCTCGATGCTGGTCGACCACTACGAGGACGACGATTGGGAGCGGCTGTGGTGGGTGCGCGCCGATGGAGCGGGGCGCGAGCTGCGCGCCGACGAGCCCGAGCGTGAGCGGGCGCTCGAGCTGCTGCTCGAGCGCTACGAGCGGTACCGCCGCGACGCGCCGGCCGGGCCCGTGATCGCGGTCGACGTCGAGCGCTGGGTGGGCTGGGCGGCGGCCGGCGGGCCGTGAGCGAGGATGCCTGGAAGGCCCAGCTCGAGGCGCTCGGCGCGTTCATCCGCAGCCAGCGCGCGCTGGCGAACCTCTCGCTGCGCGACCTCGCCGAGCGCACGGAGGTCTCGAACGCCTATCTCAGCCAGATCGAGCGCGGGCTCCACGAGCCCTCGGTCCGTGTCCTGCACGCGATCGCCGCGGCGCTCGGCGTCCGCCTCGACCTGCTGCTCACGCAGGCGGGGCTGCTCGAGGGGGGCGTGGACGACGGCGGAGGCGGTACTGAGGCGGCGATCCAAGCCGACCCCGGCCTCACGGGGCCACAGAAGTTCGCGCTCCTGAGCATCTACCGCTCTTTCACCGGTGGCAGTTAGAATGCTGTACTTGCCAAGCGAGTTTTTGGTGCAAAGCGAACGACCATGGGGTTGACAGCAGGAGCAGTGCTTGATATATAACGCAACCCATGAAACCGCACGCCTGGCGTGACCTCTACGCCACCAACCTGGCAGCGCTTCTCCCACACCGGCGCCGGCGGCAGCCGTGCCTACTTCGTCTACGAGCCCGCCGGGGTCGCCGCCCGCGGCCCAGTCCCCCTGGTCGTGATGCTCCACGGCTGCACGCAGTCGGCGGCCGACCTCGCCCGCTCGACGAAGATGAACGAGGTCGCCGACCGCCACGGGTTCGTCGTCGCCTACCCGCAGCAGAGCGGGCAGCACAACGGCCAGGGCTGCTGGAACTGGTTCTTACCCGCCCACCAGCAACGGGCAGCCGGCGAGCCCGCCGTGATCGCGGGCATCGCACAGGCGGTGGCGGCAGGCGGCTCGGAGACACCGATCGACCCCGAGCGCATCTTCCTCGCCGGCATGTCCGCCGGAGGGGCGATGGCCGCCATCCTGGCCGCGAACTATCCCGAGCTGTTCGCGGGGCTTGCCGTGCACTCGGGACTTCCCTACGGCGCCGCGACGAGCCAGGAGGCCGCCTTCCAGGCGATGGCCCGGGGGGCGCGCAATGGCAACGGTCATACCGAGACGCTGGCTGCGATGGGCGAGCGCCGCCGCTCGATGCCGACGATCGTGATCCACGGCACCTCCGACTCGATCGTGTCGCCGGTGAACGGTGCGCGGCTGGTCGAGCAGTGGCTCGGAGCGAACACCCTGGCCCCGCACGAGTCGCTCGACGGCGAGCTCTCGCGCCCCTCCGAGGTCGTGCGGGAGCAGGTCACCGGGGGCCACGCCCACACACTCAGCCGCTGGAGCGACGCGCGCGGTCGGTCCGCCGTCGAGTACCTCGAGGTCGCGGGCCTCGGCCACGCCTGGTCGGGAGGGGCGGCCGGAGCGGCGTGGAGCGACGCCCGTGGCCCGGATGCGAGCGAGGCGATCTGGCGTTTCTTCGGCGAACTGCCCTGAGCGCGTCGGCGTCAGATCTCGAGCAGCTCGTCCCCGACCCGGGTCACGCCGGGTTGGGTCACGAGGCCACCGACCGCGAGGCATGCGTCGCGCTCGCGGGCGATCGTCCGCATCACGTCGAGGTCTCGCTCGATCCCGCCAGGCTGGGGTCGCGTCGTCATCACGCAACGCTGCATGCGCATCTCGATCGCGACCACGGCGTCGCCGAGCCGAACGGTCGTCCCGACGAGCGCGTCCTCACCCGCGCCCTCGAGCAGGACGTTCGAGCGGAAGCGACGCCGGTCCCACGACCCGATCGTCGCCTTCGAAACAAGCGACAGCCGTGCCCCGGCCGAGTCGTGGAACGCGCCGCCGGGGCCCTCGAAGTCCTCCCACTCGCTCGCGAGCTCGTGCTCGAAGTCGATCACGTTCTCGTAGCGGCGCTCGACCCCGGCGTCGGCCGAGCGCAGCGCCACCGGCCGCCCGAGCCAAGCCGATAGCGCCTGGTCGTCGGCCGCGGGCGAGCCGTCGGGAAGCGTGATCTCGACGCTGCCGTCGCCCGCCAGCCGCGCCGCGCCGAACAAGAGCTCCGGGACGCGCCGCGCGGTCAGCCCGCGCCCGCTGTCGAGGTCGTAGATCGCAAACCGCCGATCCCCCTCGAGCCCCTCGTGCGTGACCGCCACCGACTCGACCCGCTCCCCCTGGAGCGACTTGACCGGGTAGCGCCAGAGCTCTGAGACCTTCACGGCGCGGGAGCATAGGCTGCGTCAGGGTGATCCCCGCCAGGTCGCCCGGCGTAGCCCGTGCAACTGGCGACAAAGGAGTGACGATGGCGGATGACCTCGAGCAAGGCGACAAGGTCGAGTGGAACGCGCCCCAGGGCAAGACCCACGGCAAAGTCGAGCAGAAGCTGACCTCTGACACGAAGATCAAGCGCTACGAGGTCAAGGCCTCGAAGGACGATCCGAAGTTCCTCGTCAAGAGCGACAAGTCGGGCAGCGAGGCCGCTCACAAGGCCGACGCGCTCGACAAGAAGTAGCGGCAGGACGCGACCGCGACGACCGGTGAGGACCAGGACCGGGTAGGGCCACTCCGTCGTGGCCGCGGCCGACATCGCAAACGCGCATTTGCAGCTACGCGAGCGACCGGACTCGAACCGGCGACCTCCGGCGTGACAGGCCGCCCGAGGCAGTCCTGTTGGGGTGTCCGAAGGGGGCAATACCCAGTCTGTGAGCGGCTTTGCGGCGTCCTGAGCGGCTCGGCGAGCCGACGCCGATTCGGGCGGTTTTCGCTCGGGTGGGCGCTGCGTGGGCGCTGACTTCCACCCTCCCGGACCCCGCGTCCCCCC
>Ga0183260_10005276_pt1 | contig 10174 bp, 6 predicted proteins | sample AntDrymUQ4972206_2_FD_129768 | JGI IMG/M metagenome (GOLD analysis project Ga0183260, IMG submission 129768) | Polar desert sand microbial communities from Dry Valleys, Antarctica - metaG UQ497 (22.06) (version 2) (version 2) | ecosystem: Environmental > Terrestrial > Soil > Desert | place...
AAGCTGGGCTCACGGTGCTGCATTACGACGGCGACTTCGACCTCATCGCCTCGGTGACCGGCCAGTCATGTGAGTGGATCGTGCCGCCCGGCACGGCCGACTGAATCAGGCCCCAGCGGTGACGGCACCAGGAACGCGAGCCGTCACCGTCCTGCGACGTCCACTTGCGCGCTATGGGCCGGCGCCACCCTGTAACCCAATCGCGCTACGGTGCGGCCCATCACAGCGAGGGAAGCGGGTGGGGGATGAGCTACGGGCACGCCAAGAAGATCGCCGCGATCGCGGCCGGCATGGCGGCGAGCAGCGAGAAGCCCACCCCGCCGATCGACCCCACGCTGTACCACCGCGACGACATGCGCGCGGTGCTGGCCGCCCACGACATCGCCGGCCCGTACCAGCTGCTCAAGGAGGCCGGGCTCAGCCAGCGGGACATCGCACGCCTGACCGGGCAGTCGCAGTCCGAGGTCTCCGAAATACTCGCCCGGCGTCGCTGCGCCGATGGGTGCCCGGATCATGGATCGCCAGGGGGAGCCGCCACGGCCCCAACCGGGACGACAGCTCCTTGGTCAGCCCACTGCGCCGGGCGGTCTGCACCAGCAGCGCCCCACCCGCGTGCGACACCAACGACTCACCACCGACAATCACTGACAACCACGGCCTGAGATGTTTATCCTTCACTCGCGAGGTGCCTCTCAACTCGGTCCGATCAGGGTCTGTGCAACTCCGATCCAACCCTGCTGAGCAGGCACCTTCGCGTATCCGGGCCCGGCGTGTCGCCCACAAGATCAACTATGGTGAAAGCCCGAGGTTAGAGGAGGGATGCGTGGCGAAGCAGTCGGATGAGGCGTTCAACCTGCTCGTCGATGCCGATGCGCCCACCGAGCCCGGCGTCGCCGGCATGGTCGTGCTGCGCCTGCCGGAAGGGAGTACTTTCAGCACCGCGACTGAAGCGGTCGAGGCTGTGCTGGAGGCCGACCACATCGTCGCAACGGTCCGTATCGTCGTCGGTGATCGACTCGTCGGAGCCACCTCGGCGCGCTATTTAAGTACCGCGCTCGGCATCGCCGCGCATACCCCGGACGATCGGCGTGGTGTCGGCGACGGTGACGGCGCAACACTTCCCGGCGCGTCGGCGGAATTCGTCCTGTTGCGTTACCGCTGTCGACGCCCGGTGTGCGGGACACAGGAGTTCCGGCTGATCCACGACGAGCGACAACCCGTGATGTGTCCGGTTTGCGGCGAGACGATGGAGCTCACGACGTGAGCATGGTGGACTTACTCAAGCCCGCCCAGTCGCCGCTGTCCGGTCGGTTTCTGCTCACCGGGCTGCTGCCCACCGTCGCGTGCGGAATTTTCCTCATCGGCCTGCTCGCCGCTGGCGCGCCGGGCCGTGATTTCTCGCCGCAGCGGGCATGGGCGGGCGTCGCGGCACTCGGCAACGGGCAGCTGCTAATCCTCGGCTTGGCCGTGGTCCTCACCGCGCTGGTGATGGCGCCGTTGCAGCTCGCATTGGTCCGGCTCCTCGAGGGCGGCTGGCCAGCCTGGCTGTGCCGCGAGTGGGCCCGTCGACGGCAGCGGCGCCGGCGCGACCAGTCGGCCGACCGGGCCCGAATCACGGTCCCCTCGGGCGGTCGCGCACCCACAGACTGGGAGGTCCAGCGGGCGGGGTCCGCCTCGGTCGAATTGCAGCGGAGGTTCCCGCGGGCGCACTTGATCCGAGAGACCGCGCTGGGCAACGTCCTGGCGGCGATGGAGGACACCGCGGGTCGCGTCTACGGCATGGACGCCGTCGTCGCCTGGCCCCGCCTCTATCCGGTGCTCAGCCCGACAGTGCGGATGATCGTCGACGCCCGCCGCGACGCGCTGGACACTGCGACGCAGCTCGCCGTGTCCGGCGCGGTCACCGGTGTGGTGGCCCTCGCGCTGCTGGTGCGGACCGGGCCGTGGATCCTGCTTGCGGGGGCGCCGCTGGTGCTGTCGGTCGTCGCCTATCGGGGTGCGGTCCAGGTGGCGCTGGCGTACGCCGAGGCTGTCTGCGCCTCGTTCGATTTGCACCGGTTCGACCTCCTGAGGCTCTTACACCTGCCGCTGCCGGCCGACCACGAGACCGAAATGACCCTCAACACCACGCTCTGCTTGCAGTGGCGCCAGCAGGTCCCGCTCGAGGTGAGGTACCGGCACGATGAGCCGACGGGAGGCTGACCATGTCGCTGCCCCGTGCGGACCAGCTGCGTGACCTGGGTCGCTTGAACGAGGCGGCAGCTGCGTACGCCGAAGTGCTGGTGGGTGATCCGGAAAACGGCGACGCGCGGGTTGGCCACGGGCTGACGATGGCCGCCCTCAAGGCTTTCGACACGGCGATCGGGGAGTTCAGCCGAGTACTCGAACACACACCGGGACGGACCGACGCGCGGTACCACCGTGCCGTGACGTACTCCCTCATGAGCCGCGACGATGAGGCGTTGGCGGACCTCAATCGTCTGCTCGCCGAGGGGTTTCGCGAGTGGTACGTGTGGTCAGACCGCGGCGCGCTGGCGCTGCGCAACGGCTTTGTCGAGCAGGCCGTGACCGACCAGCTCGAAGCCGAGCGGCTCGCTCCTGCCGAGCCGGCGGTTCAGCTCAACCTGGGCTGTGCCTTGATGACGGCCGATCGGCCCGCGAAGGCGTTCGCACATTTGGCGGCTGCAGCCGATGCTGGATTCACCGACGCGGTGCGGATCCGGGAGGCGGCACGGCGACAACTGGCACTCCGGATGGAGCCGGCCGAGGTGCAGGCCGCCGTCGACGAGCTGAGTGCGGCCGCATCGCCCAAGGATGTCGCCCGGCTGGCCAACCGGCGCCCGCCGCTGCTAGCGCCGGAGATCCTCGCAGCCGTCGAGACCGCGGCGCGGGAGCGCCCGAATGCGGCGCAGCCGGTGCTGCAGCGCCGGGTGGAGGATCTGCGCCGGTTGGCGTCCGCCGTCGCTGCCACCGAGCTGACCGGCGGGCGGGAGCAGCCGGCATGGCGGTCGCTCTCGACCGACCCGGTTAACGAGCCGGACGGCGCGGCCCGCTACAAGAGGCTCATCGAACGCCGCAACCTATTGCACCAGCGTGGCAATTACCGGGATGCTGCGGCGCTCGCGCCGGAGGTAGGCGAGTTGGCGCTGCGGGTCTACGGGCGGCGGTCGACCGAGTTCGGATTGCATCTGGTGAACCTGGCGATCATCGAGGCCAGCGACGCAGCCTGGGATCTCGCCGAGTCGGCCATGTCCGCGGCGGTGGACATACTGGTAGAGATCGACCCGGGGCTGCTGCCGGACGGACTGGTGAGCTATGCGGCTCTGTTGTCCAACGCTGGACACAGCGAGCAGTCCCTCGCCGTCTACGAGCTGGCGGTGGCGATTGTGCAACATATCCCGGAGAGCGTCGACCATTCAATCGTCGCCCGGACCTATCGGGGTTTCGGCGAAGCGCTCGTGGAGGCGGGCGCCCCAGCGGAGGCCGAGACGGTGCTCGCGACTGCGGTCGATGACCCGATGTTCAGCGCGGACGGCGCGCAAGACTCTCTCGCCGCCGTACTCAACACCCTCGCCCAGGCCGTGTTTGCGCAGGGTCGGCATGCGGAAGCTGTCGAGTTGTGTCAGCGCGTGCTGCAGCTGTCTCGGGAGTTGCACGGAGATCTCCATCGCACCGTTGCCATGGCGACGCGCGGCCTCGGCCGGACGTACTGGGCGGCGGGCAATGTCACCGAGGCGCTGACCTGGCTCACTCGTTCAGCATCGACCTGGGAGCAGCTCGCCGGCGCCGCCACCGACCCGGCGGAGCTGGCTCTGACCCAGAGTGATCTGGCGTTGCTCTACGCCCGTGCGGGGGCGCCGGTGGAGGCCCGTGCGTTCGCCTACCGGACCCGCGAAACCCTCGCGGCGCTGGCGAGCGGCGCCAACCGACATGCGCCCTACGTCCTCGATCAGCTGCGGCAGACATTCCGGCTCCTTGGTGACCTCGATGGCGAACTCGATGCGCAGCTGCAGGTGATCTCGGAAGCTCGCCGGCTGCCGCCCGGAGAGCCGGCATCGGACCAGATGACCACGCTTGCCGACATCTACTACCGGCTCCGACGCTTCGACGAGGCGAGCCGCTGGTACTCCGCCGCGCTTGACGCCACACTCGCTACCACGCCCGACGACGACAAGGTCATCGCCATCCTGCGACACAACCTGGCAAACGTCCTTGCGGAGACCGGTCAGACCCGGGCGGCACTCGAGATGCACGAGGGGGCCCTCACCGCCTTCCGACGTGCGCTCGATCCCGCAGACCCGCAGCTGCTCCAGATGCTCTTGGAGCTCGCTGAGTACTACTACGACGACCACCAGCCCGCAGACGCCGAACGGCTGCTCGCCGAGGCCCAGCCCCACCTCGACGCCGACGCTAGACTCCAGCAGCGCGCCGAGGTCCTGGCCCGACAGCTCGCCGGGGACGGGGCGTCGCAGTCCGAGCAGATCTCCGAGGCCACGTACTACGGCCCGCTCATTCAGGAAGCGCTGGCCGCCATCGCCAACGGCGCCGACGAACGCGGAGCCGCCCTGCTGGAGCAAGCTCTGCCGATCGCCCTCGACGCCGTCGGCCCGCAACACCCCGTTATCGCGATGGTCAAGCACAACCTCGCCGTGGCGCGCCGCCGGCTCGGTGTGGTCGTCGGGGTGGCCGAGCTGTTCCGAGACGCGCTCGACATCCGGCTGACGACACTCAGCCTGGGTGACGAACGCATCACGAACACCCGGCTCGAACTGGCCGAGCTGCTCCGGGTTCAGGGGCACGAAACCGAGGCCACGGAGCTGGCGACCCAGGTGCTACAGACCGACGGGGCAGACCAGCGCCCGCACCTGATGGGCCGGGCACATACGATCATTGGGCTAATCGCCCACAAACGGGATGACCTCACGGCCGCGGAGCCGCATCTACGGACGGCAATGCTGCTCGCCGACCGCACCGGTGACGAGGGCAACCGAGTGACTTCACGCCGGAACCTGATTCTGTCGCTGCTGGACCTGGGCAGGTTCTCGGAGGCGGACGAGATGGCTACCGAAGCGCTCGAGCTGTGCACGGAGCACTTGGGGTCGGACGACATCCGCACCGCCGACGCGGCGTTGAGTCAGGCCAAGGTCCTGCGGGCGCAGGGCCGGTACGCCGAGTGCGAGCCGCTAATCCGGCAGACGCTGACTGGGCTGGAACGTCTTGACCTACCGGACACGAACCACACGTTACGCGATGCATACAACGAACTGGGCCTCTCGTTGTGCGGACAGAACCAGCCACAGCGAGCTGAGCCCTGGTTCTGGCGGGCACTCGCTGGCGCGGCAACGACCGGTCAATATCCGACCCTGGTGCTAAACCAGGCGCACGTATACGCCGACCTCGGCTACCCGCAACGGGCGAGGTCATTGGTCTCCGCGGCGGTCGAGGCACTGGCCGAGCAGGTCGGCACCGACGACCCGCGGTATGGCCGGGCGTTGGGCCAACTGGGCGACATCGAAGTCCAATGCGATCAGCGCCATGTCGGCACCCAGCACCTCGTTAAAGCGCACAACATCCTCAAGGCGGCCTGCGGCGCAGAGCATCCCAACCTGCTGGAACCGCTCAGCGCGCTGGCCGGGGTGTATCTGACGATCGGCGCCCGCAGGACCGCACGGTCCTTCGCGCGCTCCGCCGCCACTATCGCCCGCAGGACGTACGGGGAGCGCCACCCGGGGCTCGCCCCACACCTGGTACTGCTCGCCCGGTGCGAGGCGATGCATGGCGACACGGCCGAGGCGATGCGACTCTCGGTGGCCGCCGTCGACCTCACTCCCACCTCGATCAGCGCGCTGCGCTGGCTTGGCTGGCTACAGGCCGCGCTCGGCGCTCGCGCCGAGGCGCTGGCGACGTTCGGGCGGGTGTCCGCGCTCCAGGACACCCAACTGTATGACGTGCTCGGCGTCGCCTCGGAGGGACACCGGACCGCGTTGATCGCGCAGCTCTGGCAGTCGGTCGACGAGTTCCTCACCGTTGCCTTGGCCGACGCAGACGACGGTGCGCCTAGTACGATGATCGCCCGGCACGCGTGGGAACTCGTTGTGCGTCGACGCGGAATCAACGCCGAATACCTACGGCTTCAACGTGCGGTCATCTACGATTCGGCTCGGCCTGATCTGGCAAGCAACTTGCGCGAACTCGCCGGCGTCCGGGCCGAGCTGGCCCGCGCTGCCTATACGGATGACACCGCCCAGGCTCAGCGACTCACGGCCCGTCGGGAAGAACTGGAACAGCTGCTTGCGATGCGCGTAGGCACGGCGGACCTAGGCGCGGGACCCGGCCCGGTCGACACCACGCAACTGGCAGCGGCTGTGCCGCCCGACACCACCTACATCGAGTACGTCCGCAGCACCGTCTCCGACTTTGCCAACCTGGCCCTCGGCAAGCGCCCCGCCGCCCTGAGTGACGACGACCCGCTGCAGCCACGGCGGCGGCAGCGGTATGTGGCGTTCGTCCTCGGCGGCACCGGCGAGGTCACCGTGCGGATGGTCGATCTCGGCGACGCGGACCCCATTGACCGGCACTCCCGCGAACTGCGTGCGCACCTCACCCCGGCCGGGCAGCCGGGCGCATCCCTGCTGCGGGCGGTGCAGCGCGACACACACGGTGACGTGCTGCGCCGGGCCCTGTTCGACCCGCTGCATAGCCTGCTCGATCCCGGCCGGCACCGGCTCCTGATCGTCACCGATGGCGCGGTTGGCCAAGTGCCGTTGCAGGTCCTACCGGTCGGTGGCGGGCGCCGGCTCATCGACGACCACCCGATCGCGTACCTGACCTCGGCCCGGGACTTGCGCCGCCGCGCGCGGTCGGCACCGTACCCGGTATCGCCACCGCTAATCCTCGCTGATCCCGACTACGACTTGGGCGCCGCGGCGTCAGCCGGTACCGGCATATTCGCGCAGCCGCTGCCGGCGACCCGCGACGAGGCGCGCGAAATCGGTGCCCTGCTGGCGGTCGAGCCTCTCACCGGACCCGCCGCGGTGAAGATCGCACTCGAGGAAACCCGCTCACCGTTGCTGGTCCACCTTGCGACCCACGGGCTGTTCCTGCCGACGCCGGAGCCGCCAGCACCAACGAACTATTATCCGACCCTGTACGTACTGGACGTGCCCGGCGAGGGCGCCTATCCGATCCAAGTTGACCGCGCCGATCCACCTGCCGGGCCCGACGTCACCGGTCTTCCCGGCGCGGACTCCGATCCACTGCTCCGCTCTGCCGTGGCCCTGGCCGGCTTCAACGCCTGGCTTTCCGGCGCCACACCGCCTTCAGGGGCCGGCAACGGCCTGCTGACCGCTGATGAGGTCTGCGCCCTCGACCTGCGCGATACGCGGATCGTCGTGCTCTCCGCCTGCGACACCGGGCTCGGCGACCGCCTACCGGGCGAGAGCGTGGTTGGGTTGCGCTGGGCCTTCGCCGTCGCCGGCGCCTGGACCGTCGTCAGCAGCCTCTGGCAGGTGCCGGACCGCGCGACCCAAGAGCTCATGGTCGAGTTCTACCGGCGGCTGCTCGACGGCGACCCGGTGCCCGATGCCATGCGCGCCGCGCAGCTCCACGTGCGGCAGCGCCACCCGGATCCGTTCCTGTGGGGGGCATTCGTCTGCCATGGCGACCCCCGGGTCGTGCTCCGGTAGTCCGCGCGGCGCTATTGCATGCGTGAAGGGTCCGCATGGTCGAGGGCGGCCGGTGTGCTGTTTAGATGGCGAGGGCGAGTTCGGTAAAGGCTGCCGGAAATCGATGCCGGGGGTCGGCATCAACACCGACTTTGTAATGGCTGCGGCAGAGATTCTGCACGAACGCGTGCCCGATACTGATCACTCGCACCGATTGGAGCTGCTTCAGGCCCCGCATCGACCGCAGCCGGGACTTCAGGCACCCGTGAGCGGCTTCGACGGGGTTATTTCGCGTAACGCTCCACAACATGACACGCAGCGGGCACCAGCTCATCGACCACTGGCATTACACGAACTCCCCCCGCAGCGCCGGTCGTGCTGAGGCTGTCAAGCCGGTGAGGGCGATCAACGCGCTCTTCGCGGCATGAGCGGATGTTCACCATTTGTGACGCGGATGCACGAGAGCGAGACGTGGACTTGCTCCGTGCCGCGTCCTTCGGACTCGAGGGACAGCGCACCTGTCGGTCCATATCACCTGGTTCTGGTCTGGGTGAGTGGCCTTCGGGAGCTCGTTCCCTGGTCAACGACTCGGGTGGCGTGTGTGGTCAGCAAACTGTCTATCCACCGCTGTGTGCTGTCGAGGCGGCGGGCGATGCGCAGCGTGAGGCTCAGCGTCCGCAGGTCGTGGTCACGGCGTTCGCGGTCGGCTGCCGGGTGCGGTCTGGTCATGCGCATCGCGGAGTCGCCGTGTCCTGTGAGCGCTTCGACCGGGCACGCGGGGCGGCTGGTGGCGGCGAGGTGCTCGAGGGTGTGGGTGCTGAGCACGCACTGGAGCGGGCCGGGTTCACCCATGCCGCCGGGCGCGACGTTGAGGCTGATGTACTGGGCGAGCAGGCTCGCGGCGGCGTTGATCGAGACGAGTGCGACGTTCGCCGAGTCCGTCCCCTGGAAGTGCGGGTTGCCGGCGATGTAGGTCGGGTCGTTGAGCGCGCCGGACATGTCCGCGGCGACTGCTCCCAGGTCGAGCTGGCCATTGCAGGCCATACACGGCCGCCCGGGACGTAGCACGTGCGAGCGCCAGGTGGCGTTGCGCATGCCGTCGCCGTCCGCGAAGACATCGACTGCGACCCCCCCGTCGATGACGGGTATGTAGTCGCGGTAGGCCAGAGAGTTGAGGACTGCGCGTGGCCAGGGCCGGTCGACGCAGCAGATGATCTGGTCATAGTCGAGCGCTACGGCAAGGCCGGCGGGTTCGCAGATGCTGAGATCCCAGCAATTGACGCTGGGTCCTGCGGCGGTGGCGTTGGCGGAGACGAGCCGGCGCGCGACCTCGATCTTGCTTCGACGCAGCCACGCGTCGACGGGAGTGACTCCGATCAGCCGATCAAGGTTGTGCGGTTTGACGGTGTCGAAGTCCATCAGCCCTAGGCAGGTCACGCCGGCCGCGGCCAGCCGGACCGCGACGTCGAGCCCGACGCTGCCCAGCCCAACGACCAGCACGGAGCGCCGGGCGAGGTCGGCGTGCATCCGCGGGCCCCAGCAGGTCATCGACCGGACGTTGCTCCTTCGAGCAGATGGTGGTGGCACCAGCCAGTCATTCCACGACACGCGGAGCTGATCTCCGACCACGCGGACGTTCTCGCTGTCGGTGGCCCTGACCTCACCTGCGACGCCCTGGTCCCAGTGTCGCGCTGACCATGTCAGGTCATCTCCGGCAAGAGTCATGCCGACCAGGGGGAAGCCGGTCACTTCGCGGACGAGGTTGGCGTAGGCGGATTCGGTGTCCCGATCGGGGCCGCTCATCGCCTGCCAGGCGCGGCCGCACGGATGGCTGTGGAGCAGCACGACACCGTCGCCCTCGTCGGCTGCTAGGGCCGCGATCCGGAGCACGTAGTCGCCGGTGATGGTCGCGTTGCCGTGGACTTTTCGTTCTCCGGGTTCGGGCAGGTTGATCGCGCGCAGGAGGGCGGTGCGGCGAGTGACGCCTGTGGATGGGCGATAGGTGGCGAGGCAGATGTCTTCCTGTCCGTCCTCGCGGAGCAGGTGGTCCCGCAGCGCGGCGTCGATCTCCGCGGTGAGCGCGACGGACGTCCGGCTGGTCACTGCATCTCCCCGACCACGCCGCGCACGTGCGCCAACCACGCCTGCGTCGGGTTGGGATCCGTGCCCCACCCGTTGATCTGGCGGGAGTGCCGTAGCCAGCCCGCCACGGGCGAGGGCTGGCTGTTGGTGCGCGCGAAGCTGAGGCTGGCGGGCAGATGGATCCAGTGCGGCGGGGCAACCGGCCAGTTCATCAGCTCCGCGATCTCGACGGCCGTCTCGAGGCTCTCGCCGGCATGTCCGCCCTCGAGGGCGTCGATGCGGTACACGATGAGTCCGCCGCGCCGGGTCGTCGAGCCGGTAGCGGTGTTCCTGCGGGAGCTGCTCGCCGCGGGCAGGTCCCCCGCGACGCTGCGGTCCTACGGGATGGACCTGTTGCGGTGGTGGCGATTCCTTCAGGCGGTAGACGT
>Ga0183260_10005278_pt1 | contig 10169 bp, 6 predicted proteins | sample AntDrymUQ4972206_2_FD_129768 | JGI IMG/M metagenome (GOLD analysis project Ga0183260, IMG submission 129768) | Polar desert sand microbial communities from Dry Valleys, Antarctica - metaG UQ497 (22.06) (version 2) (version 2) | ecosystem: Environmental > Terrestrial > Soil > Desert | place...
GTCGCTCAACCCGCCCCGCCCGAGCTTGGTGTGGGTCGCCCGGTCCGCCCCGCGCGGCAGCCGCTCGTCGTCCACCCGCGCCTTGATCCGCCGGATCTCGGTGACCGCGCCGGCCGGTAGCCCCCCGGCCGGATACCGGATCGGGTCGACCAGTCCGACGAAAGCGCGCCCCAGCTCAGGATCCCCGGCCACCGGCGCCGCCCGAAGCAGCGCCTGCGCCTCCCACACCGACGCCCACCGCTCGTAGTACTCGCGGTAGGAGGCGACCGACCGCACCAGCGGCCCGTTGCGGCCCTCCGGCCGCAGCCCGGCGTCGACGTTCAGGGGCGGGTCCGGCGCCGGGGCCCCGAGCAGCTGGCGGACCTGCTCGGCCACGGCATGCGCGAAGTCCGAGGCCATCCGCTCGTCCGCGCCGTCCACCGGGTCGTGGACGAACATCACGTCGGCGTCCGAGGCGTAGCTCAGCTCGCCGCTGCCGAGGCGGCCCATCGCGATCATGGTGAACCGCGTCGGTACGCCGCCGTACCGCCCCTCGACGGTGCGCAGCGCGACGTCGACCGCCGCCCGCAGGGTGGAACCGGCCACCGACGACAGGGCGGTGCCGACGTCGCGGACGTCGCAGAACCCGAGCAGGTCGGCGCAGGCCGTCCGCAGCAGTTCGTGCCGGCGCAACGCCCGGACCGCGCGCACCGCGTCGTCCGGGTCGTCGTAGCGGGCGGCGGTGGCCCGCATCGAGCTGGTCAGCACGCTGTCCTGACCGCACCGCAGTTCCTCGTCGGAGGCGAGCAGGCGCAGCGCCTCCGGGGCCCGGCCGAGCAGGTCGGCGACGTAGCGGCTGGAGCCGAGCAGCGTCGCCAGCCGCTCCGCGGCCTGCCCCTCGTCGCGCAGCAGGCGGAGGTACCACGGGCTGGACCCGAGCTGCTCGGAGACCTGCCGGTAGGCCAGCAGCCCCGCGTCCGGCGCAGGTACGTCGGCCAGGATGTGCAGCATCGCCGGCAGCAGCAGCCGTTGCATGGCGGCCTTGCGGCTGACCCCCGCGGTGAGCTGCTCCAGGTGCCGCAGCGCGCCCTCCGGGTCGGCGAAGCCGAGCGCGCCCAGCCGGCCGCCGGCCGCCTCGGCCGACATCTGCAGTTCCTCGCCCGGGACGCGGGCCACAGCGTGCAGCAGCGGGCGGTAGAACAGCTTCTCGTGCAGCCGGCGTACCTCGCGGGCGTGCACGGCCAGCTCGGCGTCGAAGACCTCCAGCGCCGAGCGGTGCCCGTCGCCGAGCCGGGGCGCGCTGGTTGGCAGCATCGTCCGGGCCAGCCAGTGCCGCTCCGCGGTGTCGTCGGGAAGCAGATGGGTACGCCGCAACCGCTGCAGCTGCAGCCGGTGCTCGACCGTGCGCAGGAAGCGGTACGCCGCGGCGAGGGTCTCGGCGTCAGCGCGTCCGACGTAACCGCCGGCGGACAACGCGTCGAGGGCGACCAGGGTCGTGCCGGTGCGCAGCGATTCGTCGGACCGCCCGTGCACCAGCTGCAGCAGCTGTACGGCGAACTCGACGTCACGCAGGCCACCGGGTCCGAGCTTCACCTCCCGCCGGGCGATCGCGGCGGGCAACGTGTCCTCGATCCGCCGGCGCATCGCCTGCACGTCCTCGACGAACCCGTCGCGCTCGACCGCGGTCCAGACCAGCGGCCACAGCGTGTCGACGTAGCGCTGTCCGAGGTCGGTGTCCCCGGCCACGGGCCGCATCTTCAGCAGCGCCTGGAACTCCCAGGTCCGCGCCCACCGCCGGTAGTAGCTTTCGTGGCTGGCCAGCGTGCGCACCAGCGCCCCGGCCTTGCCCTCGGGCCGCAGCGCGGCGTCGACCGGCCAGGCCACCAGTGCGCAGATCCGCATGAGCTCCGCCGCCCGGCGGGTAGCGGCCTGCAGCGCTACTTGCTCCTCGACGCCGTCGGTCGGCTCGGCCACGAAGACGACGTCGACGTCGCTGACGTAGTTCAGCTCTCGACCGCCGCACTTGCCCAGCCCGATCACCGCGAGCCGGCACCGTTCGGCATCGACGGGCGTCGCGCTGTCGGTCGTCGCCAGCGCCGTCCGCAGCGTCGCGGCGGCCAGGTCGGACAGCTCCTGCACCACCTGCTCGGTACTCGCGGCACCGGTCAGGTCGCGCGCGGTCAGCTCCACCAGGGCCGAGCGGTACGCCGAGCGCAGCTCCCGGATCGAGGTGGGGCCGTTGTCCGGGGCCGCGGCCCCCAGCTCCGCGGCCAGCTTCTCGACCGTGCGCTCCGGTGCCCCGCGAGCGGCCAGCCGCGGCCACAACGTCGGGTGGCTCACGAGGTGCTCGCCGAGTGGCTGGCTCGCGCCCAGCACGGCGATCAGCCGCTGCCGCAGAACGGGCTGGTCGCGCAATGCGGACAGCAGGCGGGCCCGGTCGCCGGCCGCCTCGGCCAGTCGGTGCAGCGACAGCGTGGCGAGATCGGGGTTTCCGCAGCGGGCCAGTTCGGCCAGCAGCCGGTCCGCGCCGTCGTCGGCCGGCCGGTCGGCGGCGGCGTCCCAGAGCCCGAGGACGGCGGAGGCGAGCAGCTGGGCCGCCCGACCGGGATCGGCGTACCCCAGCCGGGACAGCCGCGCGGGGGCCCGCCCGACGGTGGCTCCCGTCATGAGCCCGCCTCCGACAGCGAGGACACAGCAGGACCGGAACCGGGGGAGGCGGGCGGGGTCAGAGTCAAGCCGCTTGCTGCGTGGCGAACCGGCGTACGACGTCGGCGTACCGGGTCATCGCCGGCGCCCAGACGGCCTCGACGTCGTCGTGCGCCCCCAGCGCCGAGGCCAGGGCGCGGTCGACGTCCAGGCCCCACTGTGCCGCCCGGCCGCCGTCCTTGGCCGCCCACGACCGGACCATGTCCGGCGTGGTCTCGATGTGGAACTGCAGGCCCCAGGCGCACTCCCCCACCCGGAACGCCTGGTACGGGTACAGCGGCGAGCTGGCCAGCAGCACGGCCTCGACCGGCAGCGCGGCGATCTCGTCGTAGTGCCACTGGATGACGTCAGGGGTGAACGGGACTCCGCCGAAGACGGGGTCCTGCGCGGCGACGTCCTTCTTGGCCACCAGGTGGCCGCCGAGTTCGGGGCCGTCTACGCCGGCTCGGACCTGGCCGCCGAGGGCGCGCGCGAGCAGCTGCCCGCCGAGGCAGATCCCCAGCGCCGGGACGCGGTCGTGCACGGCGATCCGCAGCAGCGCGGTGACCGGCGGCAGCTCGGGCGAGGTCTCGGGCAGGTCGTACGCCGCCTGGTGCCCGCCCAGGACCAGCAACCCGGCGTGCTGGCTCAAGTCCGCCGGCACGGGACCGGTCAGGTCGCCGCGGCGTACATCCAACTCGAGACCGGCCGCGCGCAGCCAGTCCGCCGCCCGCCCCGGTCCGTCGTCGTCACAGAGTTGGACGACGAGCAGCCGCGGCGCATCCACGCGCCCGAGGGTAGCCGCCGGTCAGCCGAGGGTGGCGCGGTACGTCGGCGGGCGACGAACCTGGGTGGCCTGCTCCCAGGCGAAGGCCAGGCCGAGCACCGTCGCGTCCTGGCCGGCGCTCGCGAACACCGACAACCCGACCGGAAGCGGGCCGACGTAGCCGAGCGGGACCGAGACGTTCGGGTATCCGGCCACCGCGGCCGGCCCGGACGAGCCGAACTCGAAGGCGTCACCCTCGCCCAGGGTGGTCTCCCAGGCCGGGCTGTTGGTGGCCGCGACGATGGCGTCGAGGTCGTAGCGGGCCAGTGTCTCGTCGATGCTGCGCTGCGCCGCCGCCGTCGCGACCGTGCGCGCGCGCTGGTAGCGCGGGTCGGTCAGGTCGCCGCCGGTCTGCTCGGCGAGCACGAAGATCTCCTGATCGAAGTAGACCAACTCGGTGTCGGCACGCCGAATGTTGAAGTCGATCAGCCCGGCCAGATCGTCTGGGTGAGCACCCGGCGTGTTCGCCAGGTACGCGTCGATGTCGTGCGCGAACTCCACCAGCAGGGCGGGGAACTCGTTGTTGTTGATCTGGTCCTGGTAGGGCAGATCCACCTCGACCGGGCTCGCGCCCAGCTCCCGCAGCCGCTGCTTCGCCTGCTCGACCAGCGCCTCGACCTCCGGGCAGCAATCCCCGGTGGCCGCGGACCAGACCCCGATCCGCGCGCCGTCCAGCGCGTCGGGGTCCAGCGCGTCGGTGTAATCCTCGCCGCGCCCGTCGATGACGTCGAGCACGATCGCGGCGTCGGTGACGTTGCGGGCCATCGGGCCGGCGGTGTCCTGCTCGGAGGAGATCGGTACGACGCCGTCGCCGCTGACGAACCCGAGGGTGGGCTTGTGTCCAACGACGCCGTTCGCCCCGGCTGGGCAGACGATCGAGCCGTCGGTTTCGGTCCCGATGGCAACGACGGCCAGGCTGGACGCGACGCCGGCGCCGGAACCACTGCTGGACCCGCAGGGGTTGCGGTCGAGCACGTACGGGTTGTTCGTCTGGCCGCCGACCGCGCTCCAGCCGCTCGTGGACAGGAACGAGCGGAAGTTCGCCCACTCCGACAGGTTGGCCTTGCCGATGATCACCGCGCCCGCGGCCCGCAGCCGCTGGACCAGCTCGGCGTCGTCGGGCCGGGCGCCGAGCAGCGCCTCGGACCCCGCGGTGGCGCCCTGGTCGGCGGTGTCGATGTTGTCCTTGAGCAGCACCGGGATGCCTTCGAGCAGACTGCGCGGTCCCGACGTACGCCGGACCCGGTCGCTGTCCGCGGCCTGCGACAGCGCGCCGCCGTTCAGTGCGAGTACCGCGTTGACCAGGGGTTCGATCCGGTTGATCCGGTCGAGGTAATACTGCGTCAGCCTGGTCGAGCTGAGCCACCCGCCGTTCATCGCCGTCTGCAGCTGCGGAATGGTCACCCGCTCCATGTCCAGCCCGGCCAGCGCGGCCGCGCCGTATGCGGTGGGGGCGGCCGCCGACGGCGTGACCACCCCCGCGCTCAGTGCCGCCGCCAAGCACAACGTCAACCCGACGTGCCGGAACCTGTTCATAGCCACCCCTGTCTCGCCGATCGTCTGAGCGAACCGCCTCACGCCCCGGGGCGCAAGCGGTTCGGCTACAGCACCGGCAAGTAGCGGCCCAGCTCGAACGGCGTGACCTGGGCGCGGTACTCGGCCCACTCGGCCCGCTTGTTGCGCAGGAAGAAGTCGAAGACGTGCTCACCCAGGGTCTCCGCCACCAGCTCGGAATCCTCCATTACACGCACCGCCTCGGACAGGTTGTGCGGCAGGTCGGCGTACCCGAGGGCGCGGCGCTCGTTGTCCGTCATGGCCGCCACGTCGTCTTCCGCGCCTGGCGGCAGCTCGTAGCTCTCCTCGATCCCCTTGAGCCCGGCCGCAAGGACGACGGCGAAGGCGAGGTAGGGGTTGCAGGCGGAGTCCAGCGACCGGATCTCGACGCGGGTGGAGCTGGCCTTGCCCGGGCTGTACATCGGGACCCGGACCAGCGCCGAGCGGTTGGCCTGGCCCCAGGCGACGTAGGCCGGGGCCTCCATCACGGTGTGCGGCGCCTGCAGGCCGAACAGCCGCTTGTAGGAGTTGACCCACTGGTTGGTCACCGCGGTGATCTCGCGGGCGTGGTGCAAGATGCCGGCGATGAACGCGCGGCCGGTCTTGGACAGCGACAGCTCGTCGGAGGGGTCGTGGAAGGCGTTGCGGTCACCCTCGAACAACGACAGGTGGGTGTGCATGCCCGAGCCGGGTTGGTCGGTCAGCGGCTTGGGCATGAAGCTCGCGAAGACGCCCTGGCTGAGCGCCACCTCCTTGACCACGTGCCGGAACGTCATGATGTTGTCGGCCATCGACAGCGCGTCGGCGTACCGCAGGTCGATCTCCTGCTGGCCGGGCGCTACCTCGTGGTGGCTGAACTCCACGGACAGCCCCATCGCCTCGAGCGCGAAGACCGCCTCGCGCCGGAAGTCGTGCGCGACGTCGTGGCTGGCCTGGTCGAAGAAGCCGCCGCGGTCGGCCGGTTCCGGCGCCCGGCCGTCGCCCGGCAGGTCCTTGAACAGGAAGAACTCGATCTCCGGATGCGTGTAGAACGTGAAGCCCATGTCCGCGGCCCGTGACATCGCCCGGCGCAGCACCTGCCGCGGGTCGGCCCAGGACGGCGCGCCGTCGGGCATCGCGATGTCGCAGAACATCCGGGCGCTCGGCGGGCCCGTGTGGGTCGCGAAGGGCATCACCTGGAACGTCGCCGGGTCGGGCTTGGCCACCATGTCGCTCTCCGACACCCGGGCGAAGCCCTCGATCGCCGAGCCGTCGAAGCCGATCCCCTCCGCGAAGGCGCCCTCGATCTCGGCCGGGGCAACGGCTACCGACTTCAGGAAGCCCAGGACGTCGGTGAACCAGAGCCGCACGAAGCGGATCTCCCGCTCCTCGAGCGTGCGCAGCACGAACTCCTGCTGACGGTCCACCCGGGCTCCTTCGATCGATCGGGTGCTGCGGTTGGGAGGCTCAGTCTGGGGGTCGCGTGTTTCTGCCGGGTTACGTCCCTCGGCAACGTGGACTGGGCGGTGGTACTGCGAATCGCCGTACGCGGTGCGATTGGCGGCTTCGTCGGCGCCAACGTGCTGACGAGCCTGTCCACCGAGTCGGCGGTTCCCTGGATGGCCGCTCTGCTGCTGCTGCTGGGGCTGTACATCATCAGTCGCTTCATGTTCCGGCAGCCACCGGTCCTGCAGATGGGCCGGCGCCCCGGTACCCGAGTGCTTCTGCCCCGCGGCCTGTTCGCCGGCTTCGTCGACGCCACCGGCGGGGGAGGCTGGGGTCCGGTGGCCACCCCGACCCTGCTGGCCGGCGGCAAGCTGGACCCGCGCAAGGTGATCGGGTCGGTGTCCACCGCCGAGTTCGCGGTCACGGTCGCGATCAGCGTCGGCTTCCTGACCTCCCTGGGCAGCGCCGGAATCGACTGGCGGGTGGTCGTCGGCCTGCTGGTCGGCGGGGTCGTCGCCGCACCGTTTGCCGCCTGGCTGGTCCGGCACGTCTCCTTGCCGATGCTCGGCGCGCTGGTCGGCGGGATCATCCTGATCACCAACTCGCGGACCCTCATGCGCTCGTTCGACAACGAGATCCCGGCGGTGTACGTCGCGCTGTTCGCCGGGTGGGCCGTCCTGATCGCCCTCGCTGTGCGGCGGACCCGGGTGCTGCGCGCCGAGGAACGCGAGGCCGCCACCGTCGTCTGAGCACCGTTCTGGCGTCAACGGATGCGCTGATGACCGCACCGGGACGTCAGCGCATCCGTTGACCCGATGTCACCGGTCCGGTGCACCAGGGACAATCCAGGCCATGCCGCAGCTTCGCGTCGCGCTCGCGCAGATCGACATCTGCGTCGGCGATCTCCCCGGGAACGCCGACGCCGTACTCCGGGAGACCGAACGGGCCCGCGAGGCCGGGGCCCACCTCCTCGCGTTCCCCGAGATGACCCTCACCGGCTACCCGCCGGAGGACCTGGTTTTCCGGGAGTCCTTCGCCGAGGCCAGCGAACACGCCCTCGGCGCGCTGGCCACGACCCTGCACGAACACACGCTCGGTGACATGGCCGTCGTGGTCGGCTACCTGGCGCACGACGAGGGTCCACGCAATGCCGCCGCGCTCATCCACGACGGCCGGGTCGTGGCGACGTACTACAAGCACCACCTGCCCAACTACGGCGTGTTCGACGAGGCCCGCTACTTCGTCCCGGGTACCCGCTTCCCGGTGATCACCCTGCACGGCATTCGGATCGGCCTCACCATCTGCGAGGACCTCTGGCAGGACGGCGGGCCGTTCGCAGTGGCCGCAGCCGCTCGCTGCGGACTCGTGGTGTGCATCAACGGTTCGCCGTACGAGCGGTCCAAGGACGACACCCGGCTACAACTCGCACAGCGGCGGGCCAAAGAGGCTGGCGCCGCGCTGGCCTACGTCAACACCGTCGGCGCGCAGGACGAACTGGTGTACGACGGCGACTCGCTGGCCGTGGATGCCGGCGGCCGGTTGCTCGCTCGGGGGCCACAGTTCGCCGAGGACCTGCTCATCGTGGACTTCGACGTCCCCACCGAGGGCAGCCGCGGCGAACCGGACGACACCGAGATGCACATCGAGGAACTTGTGCTGAGCACCGAGCCGGTCTCGGCGTACGAGCCGATCCCTACCCGGCTGACCGAGCGGATGCCCGACGAGGAGGAGGTCTGGAACGCACTGGTCATCGGGGTCCGCGACTACGCGCGCAAGAACGGCTTCCGGACGGTCACTCTCGCCCTGTCCGGCGGGATCGACTCGGCGCTGGTCGCCGCGATCGCCTGTGACGCAGTCGGACCGGAGAACGTGTACACCGTCAACCTGCCCAGCCGGTACTCCAGCGAGCACAGCAAGGACGATGCCGCCGACCTGGCCGAGCGGACCGGCTGCCACTTCGAGACGTTCTCCATCGCGCCGATGGTCGAGGCGTACCTGGACACTGTCTCGTTAACCGGGCTGGCCGAGGAGAACCTGCAGGCTCGCGTCCGCGGCACGCTGCTGATGGGGCTGTCCAACGAGCGCGGGCACCTCGTCCTGGCCACCGGCAACAAGACCGAACTCGCCGTCGGCTACTCCACGCTGTACGGCGACAGCGTCGGCGGCTTCGCCCCGATCAAGGACGTGCCCAAGACGCTGGTCTGGGCGCTGTCCCGGTGGCGCAACGCGCACGCCGAGAAGCTCGGCCAGACCCCGCCGATCCCGGAGAACAGCATCAGCAAACCGCCGTCGGCCGAGCTGGCGCCCGGCCAGATGGATAGCGACTCGCTGCCGCCGTACGACGAACTCGACGCGATCCTGGCCGACTACGTCGACCTCGACCTCGGCTGGGACGACCTGATCGCACGCGGCCACGACCCGGCCACCGTGGAGCGGGTCGTGCAACTCGTCGACCGGGCAGAGTACAAACGGCGGCAGTTCCCGCCCGGCCCGAAGATCTCGCTCAAGGCCTTCGGGCGTGACCGACGTCTCCCCATCACCAGCCGCTGGAGGGAAGCCGCGCCGCCGGGGACGTGACACGCTTTTCCTGCCCGGGGACGCCAGTGTCGGCGCTTCGAGGAGGAAGGAACCCCCATGACCACTGCCCTGTACGGCGGCGTCACCAACCGCCGGATCACCGTCCGGGACCTGGCCGCCGCCAAGGAACGCGGCGAGACCTGGCCCATGCTCACCGCCTACGACTACAGCACCGCGCGGATCTTCGACGAGGCCGGCATCCCCGTGCTGCTCGTCGGCGATTCGGCGGCCAACGTCGTGTACGGCTACGGGACGACGGTCCCGGTCACCGTCGACGAGCTGCTGCCGCTGGTGAAGGCCGTCGTCCGCGGGACCACACGGGCGCTGGTCGTGGCCGACCTGCCCTTCGGCTCCTACCAGGCCAGCCCGGCCCAGGCCCTGGAGACGTCCGCCCGGATGCTCAAGGAGGGCGGGGCGCAGGCGGTCAAGCTGGAGGGCGGCCCGGCCGTGGCTCCCGCCGTCGAGCTGCTGACGACCGCCGGCGTACCGGTCATGGGCCACCTCGGCCTCACCCCGCAGAGCATCAACACCATGGGCGGCTACCGTGTCCAGGGTCGCGGCGACGCCGGGGCCCAGCTGCTCGCCGACGCGCATGCGCTCGAGGACGCCGGCCTGTTCGCCCTCGTGCTCGAGGTCGTCCCGTCCGAGCTGGCCGCGCAGGTGGCCGAGGAGCTGACCATCCCGGTGATCGGGATCGGCGCCGGCCTGGATGTCGACGCGCAGGTACTGGTCTGGCAGGACATGGCCGGCCTGCGCTCGGGCAAGAAGCCGGCCAAGTTCGTCAAGGAGTACGCCGACGTGGGCGGTGTCCTGCTCGACGCGGCGACCCGCTTCGGCGACGAGGTGCGCAGCGGCGCCTACCCCGGCCCGGAGCACACTTACTCCTGACGCGGGCTACGGCGCGGCAGCCTGCAGCTGGCGACTCAGAACGGCCGGCGCCCCGACCAGCGACGGGCCGTACCACGTCAGGTACCGCCCGCTGACCAGCGCGCAGCGCCGGCCTGGGAACGCTTCGGGCCCGTCGGTGGCGGAGAACGCGTAGGGCTCGTCCGGTAGCACGACCGTGTGCACTTCGTGCCGGCGCAGCTCGTCCAGCGAGATCTTGGGGTAGCGATCGGTGTGA